>Ga0208492_1001938_pt1 | contig 11245 bp, 11 predicted proteins | sample Subbioar_CSW14AB_FD_184820 | JGI IMG/M metagenome (GOLD analysis project Ga0208492, IMG submission 184820) | Serpentinite rock and fluid subsurface biosphere microbial communities from McLaughlin Reserve, California, USA - CR12Mar_CSW14AB (SPAdes) | ecosystem: Environmental > Terrestrial > Deep...
ACCAATGGATCGTCATGCTCTCACTCCCCTTTGCCCCAAGGACCCAAAAATCTTGCTCAAGATTTTTGTCAAATTCCTTCCTCAAGGAATTTGGGTCCCCGGACGTTGCCTTGCTCACACGCCCGCGACGTGCCTGTCGAATTCCACCTTCGCCCGCCCCCAGACACCCTTGTCCAGCGCCGTCAGCGTCAACAACGACGGCAACAACTGCGCCGCATAGTCCTGCGAGGACTCCACTGGCATCAGGCTGGGCAGGTTGTCGATCGCCGTCACGTCCAGCGGCGGATCATCATGCACCCGCAGCGCCGGAGCATCCCATTCCGTCGCCCGGTCATAGACCTTGATCGGCGAGAAATCACTGGTCGGATCGCAGGCGATATCCCCGATCACCGTCAGCTTCCGCGCATCCGTCTTGGCGCTGGCGGGCACGAACACCGGACACCCCGGCCGCGCCAGGATGCAGTTCAGGAAAATCTCATGCTGCAGCACCTCCGGGAACGGCCCACCGCTGGCCGTCTCCGCCATATCCCACTTCGTCACCGCGACCCCCATCGCCTCGCACAGGTCCGCCGCCCCGGTGCCCACACGCCCCAGCGCCCCGATGATGATCGCCCGTGGTCGCTCCAGACCGGCAAGCTCCTCACCCAGCTGCGCCAGCAGCGCCTCCTTCGACGGCACTTTCCGCACCGGCCCGGCGATCCCACCCATCACTTGAGCCGCCCAGCACTTCAACGCCACCGCCGCTCCGGCATACCCGGCCCAGTAGCCGAACGCCGCCACCCGGCGACCGTCCTCACCCACCAGATACTCCAGGTCATACAGCACCCCGCCCCCGGCCTTGAAGCGCTGCAACAGCACCCGCCCCGCCGGTTGCCCCTTGTAGGCATGCCCGAACATGATGTGTCGATGCCCCAGCGGCGTCCCATCCTCCGGCAGTTCCTTCAGCCCGAAAATGATCGCATCGGCAGGAGCGTTCGGCCAAAGGTTCTCCTCGGCAATCTCGCAGCCCGCCGCCTCATACCCCTCCAGCGGAATCGCCCGGACTGACGAGCGCTCCACCGTCACCTTGATTCCCGCCTTGACCAGCGCCGCCGCACCCTCGGGCGTCAGCCCCACGCGCTCCTCGTTTGGCCGCTGTTCGGCCCGCACCCAAAGATGGGTCATCGTCCCCGTCCTTCCCCCAAGTCTTCCTCTCCTGATAGCGCAGGTCGCACCCCGGCAAAACCCCGCAAACAAACTGTTTCCCGGTCCTCCCGGCTTGCATTGCCCCGCCGTTCGTCGCAACTCTGCACCGGCACCCATGACGAGTTTCGCCCATGCAGATTGAACCCACCGCATTGCCCGATGTCCTGATCCTGACCCCCCGCCGTTTTGGCGACGCGCGCGGCTGGTTCATGGAAACCTGGAACGCATCGCGGATGGCCGACGCCGGCCTCGACCTGCCCTGGGTGCAGGACAACCACTCCTTTTCCGCCGCCAAGGGCACCCTGCGCGGCCTCCACTTCCAGTCACCCCCCCGCGCGCAGGACAAGCTGGTGCGCTGCACCCGGGGCGCACTTCTGGACGTTGCCGTCGATATCCGCACCGGATCCCCGACCTACGGCCACCACGTCGCCGTCGAGCTGACCCCCGACAACGGCCGCCAGCTTTTCGTTCCCAAGGGCTTCCTGCACGGTTTCGTCACCCTGACCGACGACACCGAGATCCAGTACAAATGCACCGATCTCTACGCCCCCGACCATGACGGTGCCGTCCGCTGGGACGACCCCGCCCTAGGCATCGACTGGGGCACCACCACCCCCATCCTGTCGGACAAGGACGCCCGCGCGCCGCTTCTTGCCGACATCGGCCAACCCTTCCGCTACGGAACGACCGAATGAAGCTCCTCGTCACCGGAGGCTGCGGCTTCATCGGCTCTGCAGTCGTCCGCCTCGCCGTCGCCCGAGGCCATGAGGTCGTCAACCTCGACGCCATGACCTATGCCGCGAACGCGGCGAACGTCGCCTCCGTCGCCCAGTCAAACCTCTACAGCTTTGAACGCGCCGATATCCGCGATCGCGCCGCCCTTGACCGCATCTTCGCCACGCACAACCCCGACGCTGTGATGCACCTCGCCGCTGAAAGCCACGTCGACCGCTCCATCGACGGCCCTTCGGATTTTATCGAGACGAACATCACCGGCACCTTCAACCTTCTGGAAGCCGCCCGCACCCACTGGGCGGTCCAAGGCAAGCCGGACACCTTCCGCTTCCACCACATTTCCACCGACGAAGTCTTCGGCTCGCTCGGCGCAGAAGGCCAGTTCACCGAACACACACCCTACGACCCCCGCAGCCCCTACTCAGCCTCCAAAGCCGCCTCCGACCACCTCGTCCGCGCCTGGGCTGAAACCTACGGCCTGCCCACCGTCCTGACGAACTGCTCGAACAACTACGGCCCCTACCACTTCCCCGAAAAGCTGATCCCGGTCACCATCCTGAACGCCCTCCACGGCAAACCCATCCCGGTCTACGGCACCGGCGAAAACATCCGCGACTGGCTCTACGTCGAAGACCACGCCGACGCCCTGCTGCTCGTCCTGGAAAAGGGCACCCTGGGCCGCAGCTACAACATCGGCGGCGAGAATGAGCGTCGCAACATCGACCTCGTCCGCACCATCTGCGCGCTTCTCGACGAGATGGCCCCCAAAGCCATCCCTTATGCCCACCAGATCACCTTCGTCACCGACCGCCCCGGCCACGATGCCCGCTACGCGATCGACCCCACCCGCATCCGCGAAGAACTCGGCTGGCGTCCCTCCGTCACCGTCGAAGAGGGCCTGCGCCGCACCGTCCGCTGGTATCTCGACAACGAATCCTGGTGGCGCCCCCTCCTCGACCGTCAGGGCGTCGGCGAACGGTTGGGCAAAGCATGAAACTCCTTGTCTTCGGCAAGACCGGCCAGGTCGCGCGAGAGCTTCAGCGCCTCGCCCCCGACGCCACTTATCTGGGCCGAGATGACGCCGACCTCCTCAACCCCGCCGCCTGCGCCGCTGCCATCGCCGCCACAAACGCCGACGCCGTGATCAACGCCGCCGCCTGGACCGCCGTCGACAAGGCCGAGACCGAGGAAGCTGCCGCGACCGTGGTCAACGGCGACGCCCCCACCGCCATGGCCCGCGCCGCCGCCGCCAAGGGCGTGCCCTTCCTCCACATCTCCACCGACTATGTCTTCGACGGCGCGGGCACCAAGCCCTTCGCCCCCGACCACACCACCGCCCCGCTGGGTTCCTATGGCCGCTCCAAACTGGCCGGAGAACAGGGCGTCCGCTCCGCAGGCGGAAAGCATCTCATTCTCCGCACCTCCTGGGTCGTCTCGGCCCACGGCGCGAACTTCGTGAAAACCATGCTCCGCCTTGGGCGCGAACGTGAATCCCTCAACGTCGTCGCCGACCAGATCGGCGGCCCCACCCCCGCCGCCGCCATCGCACAAGCGGTCCTGACCGCCGCAAAAACCATGGCCGACGGCGCGACGGGGGGCACCCACCACTTCTCCGGTGCCCCCGACACCAGCTGGGCGGATTTCGCCCGCGAGATCATGCGCCAGGTTGGCCTCAACTGCCGGATCGAAGACATCCCGACCTCGGCTTACCCAACCCCCGCCAAACGCCCGCTGAATTCCCGCCTTGATTGCCGGGCATTCACTGACGCATTCGGCATTCCCCGCCCCGACTGGCGGCAAGGCCTGACCGCGATCGTGAAGGAGCTTACCCAATGACCCGCAAAGGCATTCTCCTCGCCGGAGGCACCGGCTCGCGTCTCTGGCCGATCACGCTGGGGGTCTCGAAGCAGCTTCTGCCGATCTACGACAAGCCGATGGTCTACTATCCGCTCTCGGTCCTGATGCTTTCGGGCATCCGCGAGATCGCCATCATCACCACCCCCGACGATCAGCCGCAGTTCCAGCGCCTCCTTCAGGACGGCAGCCAGTGGGGCGTCAGCTTCAGCTGGATCATCCAGGAAAAACCGGAAGGCCTAGCACAAGCCTACCTTCTGACCCGCGACTTCCTGGACGGCGCGCCCTCGGCCATGGTCCTTGGCGACAACATCTTCTTTGGCCACGGGTTGCCGGAGATCCTGCACCGCGCCAACCAGCAAGCCTCGGGCGGCACCGTCTTCGGCTACCACGTCTCCGACCCCGAACGCTACGGTGTCGCGGCCTTCGACGCCCAAGGCCGGGTCACCCAGATCATCGAAAAGCCGAAGAACCCGCCCTCCAGCTTCGCCATCACCGGCCTCTATTTCCTCGACGGCCGCGCCCCCGACATCGCCGCCGGGATCAAACCCTCACCACGGGGAGAGCTGGAGATCGTCGACGTCCTGGAACACTACCGCGCCGAAGGCAGCTTGCAGGTCGAACGCATGGGCCGCGGCTTCGCCTGGCTCGATACCGGCACGCCCGGCAGTCTGCTCGAAGCGGGGAACTTCGTCAGGACGTTGCAGGACCGACAGGGCATGCAGGTCGGATCGCCGGACGAAATCGCCTTCCGTCAGGGCTGGATCGACCACGCGGGGCTTGAAAGACAGGCGCAGGTCTTTGGCAAATCCAGCTATGGCGCGCACCTGGCGGGCGTGTTGAAGGACTGACCGAAGGCATCAACGGACCGGACGTCAGTCCCGCGCGGCCTTCGCCTCGTCGTGGGCGGCTTCCCAGACCTCTTGCGCGGCATCCAGGTTCATGGCGGCAATCAGCAGGCCCACGACGATATCGGGCCAGATCGAAGGGTAGGCAGCGGTGACCAGACCAGCGGCAATGATCCCGATATTGGCGAAAGCGTCGTTCCGGGCCGATAGAAACGCAGCACGCGTCAACGACCCCTCGGCCTGGCGGTGGCGGTCAAGAAGCGCCGCCGCGGTCAGATTCACGGCAAGCGCGCCCAGACCGACGAGGGTCATCGCTGTCGCTCCGGGGGGCAAGGGGTTCATCAGCTTGGCGACAAGCGTCCAGACGAAGGCCAGCGCCGGGATCAGAAGCAGCGCGGCAAGGACCTTGCCCACCGCAGCGCGGCGTGTCGCGGTCCAGGCCAAAGCAAGGAAGATCAGCGTGTTGACAGCCGTGTCTTCCAGAAAGTCCGCACTGTCGGCCAGAAGTGAGACTGACCCCGCGCGCAGGGCCGCAACGAACTCGACCCCGAAATAGGCCAGGTTCAGCGCGGCGACGATCAAGACAGTCTGACGAAGGCTCGCCACTTTGCGCGGTATCTCAGGCCGCTTCGGACTTGGGCCGCCGGATCGCCCCGGCCGCATCCAGGACCAACGGCCTGAACCCCGCCCCACCGGCATCAAGCAGCTCGAACAACTGCCGCCGCATCCGGGGATCCCAGAAGTCGTTGATATGGGCGGCCAACAAGGCCACTCCCTCGTCATGCGGCTTTGATTCCATGAACTTCGCGATGTCATTCGCCATCCGGGTGATCTTTTCAGCCGACATGGGCTTCCTCCATCCTCAATCGATCCGTGTGGCTGAAGACCTCGAACCGGTCCCCCTTCGCCAGCGCCACCAGCGTGATCCCGGCCCGTTCGGCCAGCTCGACCGCCGCCACCGTCGGGGCCGACACCGCGATGATGACGGCTGCGCCCAGCATCGCCACCTTTTGCACCATGTCCGTCGAGACGCGGCTGGTCAGGACCACCGCCCCTTCGGGCTGAAGGCTCGCGCGCGCCATCGCCCCGACAAGCTTGTCCAGCGCATTGTGCCGCCCCACATCCTCGCGTGCAAGCAACACCCGCCCGTTCCAGAACGCCGCGCCATGCACCGCACGCGTCGCGTCATGCAGCCGCTGCTCGCCCGGCAAGGCCGCCACCGCCGCCATCACCTGCGCGGGCGTCATCCCGAACGCTGACGGAGCCACAACCGGCACCTCGCGCAGCGCCTGGTCGATCGAGTCGATCCCGCACAGCCCGCAGCCCACCGGCCCCGCCATCACCCGCCGCCGCGCCGCCAGCCGGTCTTCCGCCTCGGGGCGCAACCAGACCTGCACATCGTACCCGCGCGGCAAGGCTTCGACCTCGACCGACAGCACCTCGCCCAGCCCCGCGATCCCTTCGGTCAGCGCGAAGCCATAGCCGAAGTCCTCCAGATCCGCCGGAGTCGCCATCATCACCGCCTGGGTCGTGCCGTTGAACGACAGCGCGACCGCCACCTCCTCGGGCAGCACCCGATCCCCGGGTGACACCGCCGGGCCGAACGCAAGCCGAGGCGTGGCCCGCGCGCCCTTCATTCCGCCGCCAGGATTCGCCGCGACAGGGCTGCCTGCGCCGCATATTCCTCCTGCCACTCTGACGGGCCGTTCGACGGGCTGACCTGCACGGCGGTCACCTTGTATTCCGGGCAATTCGTCGCCCAGTCGCTGAAGTCGGTCGTGATGACGTTGGCCTGCGTGTCGGGATGGTGGAAGGTCGTGTAGACCACGCCGGGGCTGACCCGGTCGGTCACCGTCGCCCGCAGAGTCGTGTCGCCCGACCGCGAGGCGAGGCGGACCCAATCGCCCTCCTTGACCCCCCGGTTTTCGGCGTCGTGCGGGTGGATCTCCAGCACGTCCTCGTCATGCCAGACCACATTCGCCGTCCGCCGCGTTTGCGCGCCGACGTTGTACTGCGACAGGATGCGACCCGTCGTCAGCAGCAGCGGGAAGCGCGGCCCGGTCTTTTCGTCCGTCGCCACATACTCGGTGCGGATGAACTTGCCCTTGCCGCGGACAAACCCGTCGATATGCATCAGCGGAGTGCCCTCCGGCGCGGCATCGTTGCAGGGCCACTGGACCGAACCCATCGTCTCGATCTTCTCATACGACACCCCTGCGAAGGACGGCGTCGTCATGGCGATCTCTTCCATGATCTGCGACGGATGCGTGTAGCCCCAGTTCGCCCCCATCGCCTGCGCGAACATCTGGGTCACTTCCCAATCGGCCAGCCCCTGCTTTGGCGCCATCACCTTGCGGACCATGTTGATCCGGCGCTCGGCATTGGTGAACGTTCCGTCCTTTTCCAGGAACGACGAGCCGGGGAAGAACACATGCGCGTAGTTCGCCGTCTCGTTCAGGAACAGGTCGTGGACGATGACACATTCCATCGCCGCCAGACCCGCCGCGACGTGATGCGTGTCGGGGTCGGACTGCAGGATGTCCTCACCCTGGCAATAGAGACCCTTGAACGTGCCCTCCACCGCCGCGTCCAGCATGTTCGGAATGCGCAGGCCGGGCTCCGGGTCGATCTTCACGCCCCAGAGGTTTTCGTAGATCGCGCGGACCTCCGGGTTCTTCACATGGCGGTAGCCTGGCAGTTCGTGCGGAAACGACCCCATGTCGCAGGATCCCTGCACGTTGTTCTGCCCCCGCAGCGGGTTCACCCCCACGCCGCGCCGCCCGATGTTGCCGGTCAGCATGGCCAGGTTCGCGATCCCGATCACGGTGGTCGAGCCTTGGCTGTGTTCCGTCACCCCCAGCCCGTAGTAGATCGCCGCATTGCCGCCGGTGGCGTAAAGCCGCGCCGCCTGACGGATCTCCTCCGCCGGAACGCCCGTCACCAGCTGCACCGCCTCGGGCGAATGGTTCGGCAGGCTGATGAACTCGGCATAGTCCTCGAATTCATCCCAGTCGCAGCGAGTGCGGATGAAGTCTTCGTTGTAAAGCTTTTCGGTGACGATCACATGCGCCAGGGCACTGACGACAGCCACGTTCGTCCCCGGCGTCAGCGCCAGATGATGCGCCGCCTTGTAATGCGGGCCTTCCACCGTTTCCGTGCGGCGCGGATCGACGACGATCAGCTTCGCCCCCTTGCGCAGCCGCTTCTTCATCCGGCTTGCGAACACCGGATGCCCGGCATGCGGGTTGGCCCCGATCACCATGATCACGTCGGCTTCCTCGACGCTGTCAAAGTCCTGCGTCCCCGCTGATGTCCCGAAAGTCTGCCCCAGCCCATAGCCGGTCGGCGAATGGCAGACGCGCGCGCAGGTGTCGGTGTTGTTGTTCATGAACACCGCACGCGTCAGCTTCTGGACCAGATAGGTCTCCTCGTTCGTGCAGCGGCTGGAGGTGATGACCCCCACCGAATTGCGCCCGTACTTCGCCTGGATGCCCTTCATCCGGTTGGCCGCGAATTCCATCGCTTCGGGCCAGGAGACTTCCTGCCAGGGGTCGTTGATGCTGTCGCGGATCATCGGCTTCAGGATGCGGTCCTGATGGCTGGCGTAGCCATAGGCGAAACGACCCTTCACGCAGGAATGGCCCCGGTTGGCCTTGCCATGCTTGTAGGGCGTCATCCGCACCAGCTCATCACCGCGCATCTCGGCCTTGAACTGGCAGCCCACGCCGCAATAGGCGCAGGTGGTGATCACCGCATGCGACGGTGTCCCGATCTCGATGATCGACTTTTCCTGCAGGGTCGCCGTCGGGCAGGCCTGCACGCAGGCGCCGCAGGACACACAATCCGACGCCAGCGCATTGTCCGTCTTCGCGCCGAAGGACACGCGGCTGTCAAAGCCACGCCCCTCGATCGTCAACGCGAAGGTCCCCTGCACTTCCTCGCAGGCCCGCACGCAGCGCGAGCAGACGATGCACTTCTGCGGATCATAGCTGAAGTAGGGGTTGCTGTCGTCGCGCGGGATATAGAGCGGGTTCGCCTCGCCGCTGGTGTTCTTCACCTTGAAGTGGGTATCCACCGCCTCATACCGCACGTCGCGCAGACCCACCGCCCCCGCCATGTCCTGCAGCTCGCAGTCGCCATTGGCCGAGCAGGTCAGGCAGTCGAGCGGGTGGTCCGATATATACAGCTCCATCACCCCGCGCCGCAGCTGTTTCAGCTTGGCGTTCTGGGTGTGGACCTTCAGGCCGGGCGCAACCGGGGTGGTGCAAGAGGCCGGGGTGCCGTTCCGCCCCTCGATCTCCACCAGGCACAACCGGCAGGACCCGAAGGCATCGACGCTGTCCGTCGCGCAAAGCTTCGGCACCTGGATACCCGCCTCCGCCGCCGCGCGCATGATGCTGGTGCCCTCAGGCACCGTCACGTCGAAGCCGTCGATGGTCAGCGTGACCATCTGTTTCGACTTCGCGGCCGGAGTGCCGAAATCGCGGTCGGGGATGATGAAGTCTTTCATTCGGCGGCCTCCTTGATCGGTGCGAAGTCGTCGGGGAAATGGGTCAGGGCGGACATCACCGGATAGGGGGTGAACCCACCAAGGGCACAAAGCGACCCGGATTTCATCGTGTTGCAGAGATCGGCGATCAGCGGGATTGCAGCGGTATCGCCCCGGGCGACGCGATCCAGCGTCTCCACCCCCCGCACCGCGCCGATCCGGCAGGGGGTGCATTTGCCGCAGCTCTCAATCGCGCAGAACTCCATCGCAAACCGCGCCATCTGCAGCATATCCGTGGAGTCGTCAGCAATCGTCAGACCGGCGTGACCGATCAACCCGTCCTTCGCGCCGAACTCCTCATACCCGAACAGCGTGTCGAACAGCGACGGCGGGAACCAGGCCCCCAGCGGCCCGCCCACCTGCACCGCCTTCACCGGGCGACCAGAAGCCGTGCCCCCGCCGATCTCATTCACGATCTGGCCAAGGGTCAGACCGAAGGCGCATTCATAAAGCCCGCCCCGCTTCACATTCCCGGCGATCTGCAGCGGGATCGTCCCGCGCGACCGGCCCAACCCGAAGTCCTTATAGAACGCCGCGCCCCTGGCCATGATCACCGGCACCGAGGCCAGCGAGATCACGTTGTTCACCACCGTCGGCCGCCCCATGAACCCCTGCAGCGCCGGCAGCGGCGGCTTGGCCCGCACCACCCCGCGCTTGCCCTCAAGCGAGTTCAGCAGCGAGGTTTCCTCACCACATACATAGGCCCCCGCGCCAACGCGGATTTCCATGTCGAAGGCCGGACCCAGCACCCCGGCATCCCGAGCCACCACAACGGCGGCTTCCATCACCCGGATCGCCACCGGGTATTCGCTGCGTATATACACATACCCCTTGGTCGCCCCACAGGCCAACCCGGCAATCGCCATGCCCTCGATCAGCGTGAAGGGGTCGCCCTCCATCAACATCCGGTCGGCGAAGGTCGCGCTGTCGCCCTCATCCGCGTTGCAGACGATGTATTTCCGCTCGCCCGGCGCTTCGCTGACCGTCTTCCACTTGATCCCCGTCGGGAACCCCGCGCCGCCCCGGCCCCGCAGCCCCGACTCCGTCACCTCGGCCACGATCTGCGCCTTGGTCATGCCCTTGGCACGGTCCAGCCCCACCAACCCGCCATGCGCCCGGTAATCCTCCAGCGACAAGGGGTCGATCACCCCGACCCGGGCAAAGGTCAGCCGCGTCTGCCCCTTCATCCAGGGCAACTCCTCGACCAGCCCCACCGTCTTCGGATGCGACCCAAGATCGCCAAACAACCCCGGCACATCCGCCAGCGTCATCGGCCCGAACCCCAGCCGACCCGCATCAGAAACCACCTCAACCAGCGGCTCCAGCCAGACCATCCCGCGCGATCCGTTGCGGACGATCTCAACCGGCACTCCACGCCGCGCGGCCTCGGCCTCGATCGCCGCGACCAGCGCATCCGCACCCAGCGCAACGGCAACCGAATCCAGCGGAACGAAGATCTTCATCTCGCCACCTCCGCCAGCACGCCTTCGTCGCAGCGGCCCACCAGCCGCCCATCCACCATCGCCGCCGGTCCGCAGGCGCAAAGCCCCAGGCAGAACACCGGCTCCAGCGTCACGCGGCCATCCGGCGTCGTCTCATGCCAGTCGATCCCCAGCGCCGCCTTGATCCGCCCCGCCACCGCATCCGCGCCGACCGCCTGGCAGGCCTCCGCCCGGCACAGCTTCAGCACATGCCGACCCGCAGGCTTTTCCCGGAAGTCGTGGTAAAAGCTGATCACCCCATGCACTTCGGCCTTCGACAGCCCCAGCGCCGCCGCGATCTGAGGGATTGCGCTGTCCGGCACAAATCCGAACGCCTCCTGAACCGCGTGAAGGATCGGCAACAGCGGCCCCTCAAGCCTGCTGTGGGCCTCAAGGATCTCGGCAATCCGGTCGGTTTGGGCGTGGTAATCAAGCATGCGGGCAACCTCTGGCTGGCATGGCATGTGGTATACGCCGATTGATAGGATTTTCAATGTCGATATGCCGTTGAACGATAGACGAGGACTATCGAAACAACCGCACCGCCTCATCCACCAGCGCCTGCAACACCGGCGTCTGCGGGTCACGGCGGG
>Ga0208492_1001939_pt1 | contig 11245 bp, 10 predicted proteins | sample Subbioar_CSW14AB_FD_184820 | JGI IMG/M metagenome (GOLD analysis project Ga0208492, IMG submission 184820) | Serpentinite rock and fluid subsurface biosphere microbial communities from McLaughlin Reserve, California, USA - CR12Mar_CSW14AB (SPAdes) | ecosystem: Environmental > Terrestrial > Deep...
AATAACAAGATTGCTATTATGTTTCAGATACCTTATGGAATGCCTGCAGAAGAGATAGGGAATGCAGCCAAACAAGGTTATTTTGTATTCAAAATAAAAACGGGTGCGCCGGGTACGCAGTCAGAAATGCTGGAAGCTGATATGGCGCGGCTAAGTCTCATTCATCAGACCTTAAAAGATCTTCGTACTGATCATACCAGTGATGGTAAATTAATCTATACGATGGACTCCAATGCACGGTATCAGAAAAAGGAAACTTTGCTGAAATATCTCGATCACGCCCGAAAAATAGGTGCTTTTGATCAGATTCTGCTTATTGAAGAGCCTTTAGAAGAACAGAACAATGAATATCTTGGCGATATTGGTGTAAGAGTTGGTGCTGATGAAAGTGTTCATGATGAAAAGTCTGCAATCAGGAGGCTTGATCAGGGCTACAATGTGATGGTACTCAAGGGAATTGCAAAAACCCTGAGCCTGTCTGTAAAGATTGCATCGCTGGCAGCTGAACGGAATGTGCCATGTATGTGCGCAGACCTTACCGTTAATCCGATTCTGATTGATTGGCATAAGAACCTTGCTGCCCATCTGTCCCCATTTCCAGTTATCAATATGGGTCTGATGGAAACCAATGGAGATATGAATTATGTAAATTGGAGAAATATGCAGAGTTACCATCCTTTGGCTGGTGCCTTATGGACAGAAAGAAAGAACGGTGTATTTGAATTAAACGATGATTTTTACATGAAAAGCGGTGGGGTTTTTGACTCATCTGCTCATTATGATGGTTTGTTTGGCTGATGAAATGCCTTTAAAGAAATATCCCTTTTTTAATTATGTTTTGACTGAAAAACTTAGAAATAAGTGGTTAAATCATGGTCAAGATAACTTCGTTATAGAATATTCAATATCTTTTTATATTGAAAGTATAAGCAGATGAAAAACTTTTCTTTTGTTTATTAAATAAAAAATTATAATTTGGTAACACATTCTGAATTATACCTCTCAATTATTAGGTCAATTATCGCTCTCAACGATAATTAAATTGTCTCTCTCAAAGTTGTCTAAACTGGTGCACCTTAATAAGTAGTGTAAGTAGATTTTTCTTTCCGGGATAGAGATATTAAGAACTGTACCGTTTATCTGAAGCTTAAATAATTGGCATGATAAACGAAACTTTAAAGTTCATTTCAGATGAGGTTAATTCTTACCTCTCCTTAAAGCTTGGCATAAATACTGACCCAAGGCTTGTTCTCGGAAATGTATCGAAAGCAATGGATAATGATGTCCCGGGTGTTAACTCGCTTGCAAACAGAGCCATATTATCCTTGGTAAATGTGGAAGAAGACCGTGTTGCCAAGCAACAGGAGAATTTTATTAAAACAGATTCCGGGTTAACCTATAAGAATCCTCCAACTTTTATTAATCTCTACATATTATTTGCTGTTAACCGTACAGAATACACTGATTCATTAAAATGGCTGGCTTATATTATTCAGTTCTTTCAATATCAGAATGTATTTACTCCAATTAGTCACCCTGCACTGGATGAAAAAATAGAAAAACTCATTGTAGATCTCTATACACTAAATTTTGAGCAGATCAATCATTTATGGAGTACAATGGGGGGAAAATACATTCCTTCAGTTTTATATAAAGTAAGACAAATAACTATCAATGAGGATGCTATAGTTTCTGGTGGGGGATTGATTACAGAAGTCGATAATCAGGTTAAATCTAAACTTGTGGTATCATGACTCTGCGATATAAAATACTTTTTAGTGTTGATATCCGGCATGATTACTATGCCGATGGCAAGTCTAATGATTTTGAGATTAGTCCTTCACCTGAAACTGTTCTTGTTTTAAAAGGACAGGGAATGCTGCTTAAAGTTGTTGAAAATAAGCTGATTGTATTAATCAGGGTAGATGAAAATGGCAAAGCATTGATTGATTTCAGTAAGAACGGGAAGCTGACTTTTTTTATGAAGCTTAACAATACATATTTTAACAATTTTACTAATCTTGGATATCATCCTGCTGATCCTGAAAAGTATTATTTCAGTAATATAAACCAGGCAAAATCCGAATCTGAACTTTATCTGAGTTCAAAGATACTGCAGTATAATAATGCAAACGATTATCCGATAGGAACTCTAGCCTCTAACAGTTCTGATACTGTTTTTGAGGCAATAAAGCCCAGTAGTAATGCTTTAAAGCGCGCATTAACAAATAAGGATTACTGGATGAACAGAGGAAAAGTACAATATGTAAATTCTGGTGATCTTGTAGAGGTTACACCGTTTGTATATTTATTTAAAACAGTAAGTAATACCGATTTTACGGTTAATATATATACTCTGAACTACAACACGGGAGCCTATGATGAACCGGTGACAGACACCCTGCACCTTAGTTTTTCAAATCCTCAGACCTCAGTACCTGTTCGTCTTGAAAAATTACCCAAAGGCTGTTACAGGATAGAAGTTAATGGCGAAAGCAGACATATCTACACAGATAGTAATGCTGTGTATAATAATATTTTTGGCATCATAGAAATCTTTAATTTTCTCCCTGCATCCAATGCCTTTGCATTGTTTAATACCTTCGGCATTGCTAAAAATCCTTTGTTTACTATCCATTTTCCAAACAGGGCTTTAATCTGGAAATATGCAGCCAGAAGCAATGATGTTTTATCAATTAAAGACAGTCGACCGCCACCATATAGATTATCCTTTATTCCTCTGGCAGGAAATGAGTTTATATCTGCAAAACCAATACCTGTTAGCCAGAGGCCTCTGAAAACATTATCTATTGAATCTGCAGCATTGGGTAATATATCGGCAATAGCTAACCCCGGTACAGAAAGACTTGGAACAATTGAAATTGACGGAGATACTTATTACAGTGCAGAAGTGCGTTTAAATTATTAACTAAAAATAAATAACATGGCAACATCTTACAGATCACCCGGTGTTTATATTGAGGAAATACCGAAGCTTCCACCATCCGTGGCTCAGGTAGAAACTGCTATTCCTGTTTTTATAGGCTATACAGCCCGAAACGGTATCGAGGGAGCCACTCTTTCAACCACTGTTATTGATACAATAAGTGTTTCGGAAGCAAAGCGAATCACATCATTGCTTGAATATGAGACTTATTTCGGTACAGGTGTGAATGAAACTTTCAGTGTAAAAATTGAAGAAACATATACAGCAGGGACACCACCTGTATTAAAAAAGCGTACAGTTACTGCAAGTGTACCATCCCCATCTATACATACCATGTACTATCATATGCAAATGTATTTTGCTAATGGCGGAGGGCCGTGTTACATTATTAGTGTTGGAAATACTACGGCAGCAACAATTTCTAAAACTAATTTAATTGCAGGACTTAAAATGGCGAGCAGGTATGATGAGCCTACCCTGATTGTTTTTCCTCAGGCCGTTCATATTGCTGCTGCCGCTGATGCCTATGATGTGTATGATTCAGCTTTAATGGAAGCAGGCAAACTACAGGACCGCTTTGTCGTAATGGATTGCCACGGTGATGATCCGGAAACCCTTCGTGCTGCTTCAGGAATAGGAACAACAGACCTCAAATATGGTGCAGCGTATCATCCATTTTTGCGCACTTCTTTGAATTATCAGTATAGCCTTGATACACTAACAGTTATATGGAAAAGTGATAAGAATGACGATGGAGATTTGACGGATGCTGATGATAAGGATCTGCCAGCGGCTCCTTACAATTCCCTGCCCACAGAACTTCAGTCTCTTGTTAAGCTCGAACTGGATAAGCAGAGGGTTGTACTCTCACCAAGCAGTACTGTGGTAGGTGTATACGCATTGGTCGATAGTACACGGGGAGTTTGGAAGGCACCGGCCAATGTTAGCCTTAACATGGTATCTGGACTTACAAAACAGGTTACCGAGGAAGCACAGGGTGGATTAAACATTGATCCTGTGGCCGGTAAATCTATTAACGTCATACGCGCATTTACCGGAAGAGGAATTCTAATATGGGGAGCAAGGACTTTGGCAGGAAATGACAATGAATGGAGATATGTTTCGGTCCGCCGTTTTTTCAATATGGTTGAGGAAAGTTGTAAAAATGCAACCGGCGCTTTTGTGTTCGAAGCAAATGACTCAAATACCTGGGTTAAAGTGCAGGGAATGCTGGAAAACTTTCTGGTTACCTTATGGCGCCAGGGGGCATTGCAGGGAGCTAAACCTGAACATGCATTTTATGTTTCAGTTGGATTAAACAAAACTATGACAGCCCTTGATATACTGGAAGGCAGAATGATTGTTGAAATTGGTCTGGCCGTCGTAAGACCGGCAGAATTTATAATTCTGCGTTTCAGTCATAAAATGGCAGAAAGTTGATCTTATTAAATAATTATTTAATCGGTTTAAAAAGTAAATTATGGCAACATATCCTCTTCCCAAGTTCCACTTCCTTGTTCAATGGGGTGGTAAACGTATCGGTTTCTCTGAAGTAACAGGATTAGATATACAAATTGAACCAATTGAATACCGTGAGGGATCGAGTCCGCAGTATTCAAAGATAAAAATGCCCGGAATGCAAAAGTCGAGTAACATTACCCTTAAGAGAGGTACTGTTGCGGGTGATAAAGAGTTTTATGCCTGGATAAAGACTGTGAATCTGAATACAATAGAACGTAGAGACCTGACCATTTCTCTTTTAAATGAAAACCATGAACCCGTAATCAGCTGGAAGGTAATGAATGCTTTTCCGATAAAGGTACAGGCCAGCGATCTGAAAGCAGATGGTAACGAGGTTGCTATTGAAACTATTGAATTAGCCCACGAAGGCCTTGATATTATGAATTAATGTAAGATTTTAAACGGGAAACTGTGTTTACCATGACTAAAGCACCTGTAGCCGGGGGATATTATCCTCCTGTTGGTTTTCATTTTAAAGTAGAGTTTGTGGGTGTGGGCAATGATAACGATGTACGTTTCCAGTCAGTTGCCGGCCTTAGTTTAGAATATGATACCGAATCTTACAAGGAGGGAGGCGAAAACAGGTTTGAACATAAGTTGCCTTTGAGAACCAAATATCCTGATCTCTCGTTGAAGCGGGGAATGCTCACTGACTCAAAAATAATCAAATGGTGTTTGGATGCTTTGCAAAACAGGGAGTTTAAGCCGATTCAGATCAATGTTATTTTGCTTAATGAAGAACATCAGGCTCTGAAAACATGGAATATATACAATGCCTGGCCTAAGAAATGGTCGGTATCAGACCTTAATTCTCAGGATAATGCTATCGTGATTGAATCGCTTGAACTAAGTTATAACTATTTCACCCTGAACTGATATGCCGATTGAGATTAAAGAACTTCATATAAAGGTTACGGTTAATCAGCCTCAGGCAGAAAGTGATTCGACACCAGCTGCACAAAGCTCGGCTGATAAACCCGACAATGAGGCCTTAATTCAACAATGTATTGAGCAGGTTATCGAAATTTTTAACATCAAAAATGAAAGATGATGGCACAGGGAAAGCTCGAAAAAATAAAAATACTGGCTTACAATAATCCGGATTATGCGGATAACCATAAGGTAGGTGATACATTCACTGCTATGGTCAATCCTGAAACATACGTATTGGATTATAAAGTTGAATTTACGGAGGGGCAGGGAACAGGTACCAGTGCGGCAACTCAGCGTTTTAATGTGAAAAAGCCGGAGGAAATGGCCTTCGAGTTCTTGTTTGACTGTATGGGTATTATAAATGGAGTTAAAAAAGATAGCATCCACGAAGAGGTGGAGGCATTTAAACAAATGCTCCTTGAATATGACAGTTCTTCTCACGAACCCAAACATTTTAAACTGGTTTGGGGAAATTTCATTTTCAAGGGACGCTGCAATGCCTTAAGTATTACCTATAAATTATTCAATCCGGATGGGAGCCCCATCAGGGCAATCTGTAAAGCCAGTTTTAAGGGAAGTGTGGAAGAGACATTGCGGGTAGCAACAGAAAATCCGCAGTCAGCTGATCTTACGCATTACCGAATCGTTAAGATGGGAGATACTTTGCCATTGATGTGTTATAACATTTATGGTAACTCACAATATTATTTGCAGGTAGCTAAAGTAAATAAACTGGATAATTTCAGACACTTGATTCCGGGTTCAGAGTTGTTTTTTCCACCAATGGTAAAAGTTGAAAATTGATATGCCAAATGATAGAATGATCGCTTCTGATGCACCTAAGAGTGCATGTACATTCACTATACTTTCGGATGAAAATGAAGTATCAAAAACTTATCATGTATTATCGATAACAGTTAATAAGGAGATAAACCGTATACCCTCTGCAACGATTATTATTCTGGATGGTGAAGCTTCAAAAGGAACCTTTGATATCAGTAATAAGGCAGATTTTGAGCCGGGTAAAAAGATAGAAATTAAGGCAGGCTACCGGAGTGAAGAGGAAACTCTTTTTAAGGGTATTGTTATAAAACACGGAATCAAAATCAGGAAATCTGCTTCCGTTTTGATGATCGAATGTAAAGATGAAGCAGTTAAGATGACTATTGCTTCCAGAAGTAGGTATTTTAAAGATGTTAAAGATAGCGAAGTCATAGAAGAGCTCATAGACTCGCATGGTATTGAAAAGAATGTAGAAACAACATTGATTAACCATAAAGAAATAGTTCAATACAATACAACTGACTGGGATATGATGCTATGCAGGGTGGATGTAAACGGATTGTTGTGTCTTGCAGATGATGGAAAGCTAAATGTTGTTAAACCTGATTTCTCATCTGAGCCGGTTTTGATCATTCAATACGGAGCAACCATCCATGATCTGGACGCACAGATTGATGCCAGACTGCAGTTCAAATCAGTAAAGGCCGGTGCATGGAATTCATCAGACCAGGAGATGATTGAAGATGTGGAAGCTGAGGATCCCGGTGTTCCGGATACAGGGAATATTACAGCAGATACACTTGCAGGTATTTCAGGGGAGGAGCATTTTCAACTGCTGCACAGCGGTAAGTTAAGTGAACAGGAACTGCAGCAATGGGCGAATGCTAAAATGCTTAAACACAGGCTGGCAAAAATAAGAGGACGTGTTACGACCGATGGCACTGCTGTGATCAAGCCGGGTAAAATGTTTGAATTAAAAGGTGTTGGTGAACGCTTTGAAGGAAAATTGTTTGTAACAGGAGTCAGGCATCAGATAGATAAGGGTAACTGGCAAACTTCCATTCAGTTTGGTGTAAATCCGGAATGGTTTGTTCAGACTTATCTGGTACAACAACCCTTGGCAGGTGCGCTTTTACCGGCTGTTCAGGGGCTGCAGATTGGTATTGTAACCAAACTTGAAGGTGATCCCGATGCTGAAGACCGTATCATGGTCCGTTTGCCGCACATTGACACAGAAGACGAAGGAATCTGGAGCAGAATAAGCACTCTCGATGCAGGTAACGATAGAGGTACTTTCTTCAGACCTGAAATCGGAGATGAGGTTATTGTTGGTTTTCTGAATAATGATCCCCGACATGCTGTGATACTTGGAATGTGTAACAGCAGTAAAAATGCAGCACCCTTAACTGCCAGTGATGATAATCATGAGAAAGGATATATATCACGAAGTGGTATGAAGGTGATATTTAATGATGAAAAAAAGACAGTTCATATAGAAACTCCGGCCGGAAATAAATTTCTTCTGTCTGAAGAAGATAAAGCCATACAAATGCAGGACCAGCATGGAAATAAATTCAGTATGGATCAGAATGGATTTAAAATAGAAAGTATTAAAGATATAGTCCTGAAAGCAGCGACAGATATTAAAGCGGAGGGGGTAAACTTAAATCTAAAAGGAAGCGGAAGCTTGAAAGCAGAAGGCAGTTCAACAGCCGAAATATCATCAGGAGGAAGTACAACTGTCAAGGGTGCAATTGTAAAAATAAATTAATATAAATGTCAGTAGCAGCTAGAATAGGTGATATGCATGTTTGTCCAATGGTAACGGGAACTGTTCCTCATGTAGGAGGTCCTGTATTGCCACCAGGTGCGGCTACTGTCTTAATTGGAGGTATGCCGGCAGCATGTGTAGGTGATATGCTCACCTGTACTGGTCCGCCGGATACAATAGCTGCCGGTTCTTCTTCAGTTTTAATCTGTGGGAAACCTGCAGCAAGGATGGGAGATTCAACAACACACGGAGGATCTATAATTGCAGGTTGTCCAACGGTAATAATTGGTGGTTAAAATTTAAATATGGCAGAGATAAAAACAAATGATTTTTTAGGCCGGGGCTGGAGTTTTCCACCGGAATTCAATGTTAAGGCTCAGTCAGTTGAAATGACAGATAAGGTGGATGATATCTATAAAAGCCTTGAAATCTTACTTTCAACAAGAGTGGGTGAACGTATTATGCAGCCTAAATATGGTTGTAATATGGATGAATTAATCTTTGAGTCGTTGGATACTGCCACTAAAACCATCGTAATAGATAAAATTAAAACGGCTATACTTTATTTCGAACCACGTATCGATGTAAAGAAGATAGACCTGAATATCAATAATGAATCGGAGGGAATTATCATTCTGGAAATTGAATATGTAGTGAGGGCAACCAATTCCCGTTTCAATTTTGTTTATCCTTATTATCGTAATGAAGGGACTGAATTACAATTTATTACGACCAATAATCCTTCAGCAATTTAAGCTATGGCTTGCATAACTAACAAGAACTCTTTCATTCATGGTGGTACCAGCCAGTACCAGCGCCTGCTCAATGAAATGAAAAGGGGGTATGTGAGTATTGATGAGCGCGATTTTGCCGATTGGATTGTTTTTGCGACTAAGTTTTCAGCCTATCTTAATTATTATGATCTGGAAAATAAAGTCAGTAATAACTGGCAGCCGTTTTTTGAAAGTGATATTTCCGCAATATTAGGTTCAATAGCTGTACAGAATCTTGATGAATATAAACTCGAAATAAAAAGCAGATTTGAAACTTTAAAAGACAACGATTCTAAAACAAATATTAAGAAGGAATGTCTTGGAGCTTTGATTTCTGGTATTCTTACTTTATCTAAAGCATTCGATTTTTACAGTTTAAGACTGCCGGATGATAATCAGTTAAAAATAAATATCCGAAACCTGGTTCATGTCAAACTTCGACAGTCTCTTCATAAACTTTTATCCTACTATAAGGCCGGGAAAAAAGCAGGTCTGATCAAAGAAGAAAATCACCCTGAATGGAAAGTCATTGGTATTCCGGTTAAAAAGGCATCACTTATACTGCAGGAGGGATTATCCTCAATATGGTTAAGTAATGGAACAAGCTGGACTGATTTTTATTCTGCTATTCCTGAGGATAAAAGTATATATGGAGATTCCTCGGCTAATCCGGACAGAAAGATAAGCCATGCAGCCAATCATAATTTGTTTAAAGGAGTTTTCGATCAGTTTTTAATGTCTTATGCCAGAATTCTGAAGGATTCTGAAACTGCTTTAATACAAAGTTTAACAACATTAAATAATCATTCACCTGATTATACGCTGTTTCTCAGCTTTTTGCATCTTTTCAGATATTCAAAGGAACATATCAATAGATTAACTGAATCTCATTCTGACTTTTATTATAAAGATATTTTACAGATTAAACCGCAGTCTGAAACACCGAATAAAGCTCATGTTCTGATAGAGCTTGCCAAGCAGACGGACTCTTTGCTATTAAATAAAGGAACCCTATTGAAAGCAGGAAAGGATAGCCTTGGGAAAGAGGTCTTTTATGCGATGGACAATGATGTGGTTTTTAACAAAGCAAGAGTTGCAAAACTTAAGTCTATTTACAGAGCCGCTGCATCCGATAATTACTCATTGATGAATCATACGGGCAGAATATTTGCCTCTCCGGTTATTAATTCTGCTGATGGACGCGGGGCAAAAATTGAAACTGAATTTAAAGAATGGCATCCCTATATCAATAAAGATACGGTAGATGGTATCATAACGAATATAAGGATGCCAAAGGCCCGGATTGGATTTTCAGTAGCATCTTCCAATTTATTTTTAACGGAAGGAGAGCGGATGATTCATGTCAAATTTGCTCCGGCATTTACCTCCAATCAACTTGCTGCATTAGATTCAGTAGAATGTTATTTAACAACAGAAAAGGGATGGTACAAAGTAAGTAATCAGTCATGGAGTACAGGCGCTATCACCGGACCAATAAACGTAAGTATCTTAACACTTAAAATTCCGGGTGATGTTGATGCGATTACCAATTACAATAAAGCTGTTCATGGAGGATTGTTTAATTGTAATACGCCTGTATTGAAAATTTATCTTTCCAATTCTGAAGATTCCGTATATAAATATGATCTGCTTAAAGATATCAATATCAGTCATGTTGAAATCGAAGTTAAAGTCGGGCTCGATGTTAATGACACAATTATAAATGGAGGCTTAAAAAGTCTCCTTTTATCAAATGATTTTGGTGAACTCGACCCCTCAAAGCCTTTCCAGCCTTTTGGACCGGCGCCTAAAGCAGGAGCTTCCATGGTTATCGGTAATAATGAACTATTCAAGAAAAAAGCTAAGATATTCTTTAAGGTGGGTTGGAAAGATCTTCCTGCAACAACCAGAGCAATTGATTATGAAAGTGCCGCACCTGCAACGGATACAAGTCCTAAAGTAAATTTATTTTCTCTTGAAAAGGGAGTCTGGAAAAATGCTGGTGTAGAATTAAGCATACTCAGTGATTCTGATGTTTCATCTCCCGCTTCGAGTATAACATTTCCATCGGCTTTTTATCAGTTATCAGACCAGGTTCTTACAGACTATGAAGAGAATTATACTTCTTACAATATCAATTCAAACAAAGGCTTTCTGAAACTAACCCTGAAGGATGGGTTTGGACATACAGCTTATCAGAAGCAATTAACACTGTATTTGATAGACAAAGCCAAGACGACGCCAGCTGGTCTTACTGAGCCAACAGAGCCCTATACACCTTTAATTGAAAGTTTATCATTGCATTATAAAGCTGCGGTAACTTCAGAGATTAGTGATGCCGGTGATTTTGAAGGTCGTGAATTACAATTTTATCATCTTTATCCGTTTGGTGAGGCAGAACAGCATTCAGGGCTTAGTGGCGAAAGCGAAATTACCTTATTACCCCATTTTGCTGGTGATAACGAAAATAAGGGAGAACTGTACCTTGGAATAGAAAATTTACAGGCGGGGCAGGGG
>Ga0208492_1001940_pt1 | contig 11244 bp, 9 predicted proteins | sample Subbioar_CSW14AB_FD_184820 | JGI IMG/M metagenome (GOLD analysis project Ga0208492, IMG submission 184820) | Serpentinite rock and fluid subsurface biosphere microbial communities from McLaughlin Reserve, California, USA - CR12Mar_CSW14AB (SPAdes) | ecosystem: Environmental > Terrestrial > Deep...
GCTCGCACCCGGCAAAGATTTCTCCTACCGACAAACCGGACGGTAGCGGGACTGAGTCGGCCGTTTGCCCGCCGCTAACTTCCCGACACCGGAAATCGGAGCCAGACGAAACCCGGCACCGATGGACAAAGCGACGGCACATGGAATGCCCCCAACCGCGGCGCGTAGGTCTGCATAGGCGATGTCCCGCGCAGCAGAGACGCTGACCGCAAAGCTGGTCAATGGTCCGCGATGCAGCACTCGCTGTTCGCGCAACCGCCAGCGGCACCTCAATATCGCCGGAACGCCCCGGCGTTTATGGATGGAAAGCTCATGTGCACTGCATTTCAGACATCCCACAAAGGGCCCGACACGTCGATTCGATTATGCGGTCCCTTACCTTTTGACCATTATCAAACCATCCGCGATGCCATAGACGCGGCCTCGCCGGTACGCGTGATTCTCGACTTCGGCGATGTGCCGACGATTCCCACATGGATTGTGGGCTACATCCTTCATCTCGAAGACAGCCGCAAGCTGCCCATACGACTGAAGAACGCGAATGCCTCGGTCGCCGACATGCTCAACCTCGGCGGACTCGAACGCCTCGTCGACCTCGGGCGCCCGCTCTCTTATCCACCCCCACCGCAGGCCGTGCCATCCGCGCACCGCGCACCGCTCGGGCGACACAAGGAAAGCCAACGGGTCGCGAAGCCGGATGCTGCCAGGGCAGGCGCGGACGAGGACACAGGGCATCCATTCCCTGCCCAGGGCGGCCATCCGGCCAACCAGGCAAACAACGGGAAGGGCAGTCAATAAGCATGTTTGGACAGAAGAATCCGCGGCTGCTGGCGATGGCCCGGGAAACGGAACAGCTCACGCAGACGCTTCTTGCCTTGAGAGCCGAATACGCACTTGTGCTCGATGCACACCCGCGCGTCGAGTGGGCGAGGGGTGGCGCCATCGTCCATGCCAACGAGAGATTCCTGTCGCTCATGGAATGTGGCCTCGACGATTTGACGCAACGCCATCTTCTCGAATTTTCCGACGCGAGGTGGGTGACGGACCCGCGCAACGCGCGGGCTTGCGAGATGCTTCGGCAAGGCGGCCCGATCAATGCCGTGGTGGCACTACGCACGAAGCACGGCCATCCGCTCTGGTTGCAACTCGACAGCGTGGAACTCCCACAGGGCAACGAGCGCCAACAGCGGATTCTCTGTTTCGCCGCCGATCTGATCGCGCTCGAGCGCACCCTGGCTGACACCGGCAACCAACCCAAGGTGCGCGCGGACATCATGAATGCGCCCACATCGTTGCCGAAGCCGACGCGCGCGGTGACCTCCTGAGCTGCAACGACAAATTCGCGAGAGAACCCAGGTGCACATCGCCCTTACGCAGATGGATCAGATGACGCAACAAAACCTCGCGCTCATCGGACGGGCCGCAGCGCGGGCGCGGACGTCCGGCGTCGATTCCAGACCGGACAGCAACGCGCAGGTCCTTGGTGATCCGGCAGGTCCGCAAGCTGAGTTCGAGCACGGGTGCCAGGGCTGATACGAACCACGAGGGAGAACGCTGAATGAATTCGAAGGTGATGTGTTTGAGCACGCACGCTGTCAAGCGCGAGATTGATTTGCAGGCCGTGCAGTTGCGGCGCGCTGTCGCTTTCATCGAGCAATCCCGGGCGCGCACGGCGACGCTGCTCGCCAGCGTGGAAAGGCGTCTTCAGATGCTCGGCACTGCAGATGTCACCGTGGCCCTGACGACTGACCGAGTGTGCGGTCATGAAGCGGTGTTGAACGACTCGGCCACGGGCCCTTACGGTGGCGGTGAGGTTCGCGCCGGGCTCATGACCCTGCACGGTCAGGCACGTGAACTGGACGACAAGCTCCATGCCCAATGGGAAGTCCTGCATTTGATGATGGCGCGGTTGGAGCGCGCCGACCCCACCGCCGACGTCCCATCTTTTTAGGGCCGGGCAGTAACTACTCGGGTTTTAGCGGGCGCCCGTCGCCACCAACCGCTCGCTCTCCTCCCACAGCTTCCGTGCCAGCGCCGCGTCCTGCGACAACTTCGAACCGGGTTTCACTTTCAGAAACTCGTCGTAATACGCGCCGCTTGTGCCCTCGATGCCATCGGCACTGGCGAGATACACACTGGTTCGCGCACCCCGTCGCGCGCTCATGTAGGCGCCGATCAGGCGATACAGAATGCGATTGAGCAGGCCGCGACCCATGATGTTGGTTCCCACTGGTCCGGGGTGCAGACTCCAGGTGAGGAGGCCATCGCCCTCGTGCCGCCGCGCGAGTTCGCGCGTGAACAGCACATTGCAGAGCTTGGACTGGGCATAGGCCTTGAGCGCGCCATAGGGCTTCTCGCCGCGCAAGCTCTCGAAGTCGAGTTTGCCGAGGTGATGCATCATCGAGGCAACGTTGATCACGCGCGGGGTGCCGGCTTCCAGCAGTTGCGGCATCAGTCGTTGCGTGAACAGGAAATGGGCGAGGTGATTGACGCCGAACTGCATCTCGAAGCCGTCTGCCGTGCTCTGGCGCTTGAACGGAAACAATCCGGCGTTGTTGATGAGCACATCGATCTTCGGCCAGCGTGCGGCGAGCGTGTCGGCACAGGCGTGCACCGAGGCGAGGGACGCGAGGTCGAGCGCTACGAGTTCGAGCCTGGCATGGGGTACGGTGGCGAGGATGTCCGCGCGCGCCGCGGCGGCGCGGCCGGGATCGCGACAGGCCATGACGATGGTCGCGCCACCACGTGCGAGTTCGCGCGCTGTTTCCAGGCCGATGCCACTGTTGGCACCCGTGATGACGATGGCTTTCCCGGCGAGGTCCATACAGTTCTCCATGTTTCGAGCCGTGGGCTGACGGCCCTATCATCGACGATCTCCGTGCCCATGCCGAGAGCGGGCCACGCCTGAGCCGAGAGGCCACTGCCGCCTGGCGCGCGCCGGCCGCGCCCTTCCTTTCGCGCATGCGACAACGACGCGAGCGCGCATCTTTACAGCGCCCGAGGCGATTTTTCGCACAACCGAAGTGCAAATCCATGCGCGCGCGGGCGATGTCCCGCGTCATTCGCAATCGCCGTTTGACAGGGGAAACAGATTGCTCCATTGATCAGTCATCCCCATAGCGCGAGGGTGTGTGCAGTGGCAAAGATTCCGGCTGGCGTCGGTCCGCGGTTTCCACAAGTCGTCATCCTCGTTGGCGCTACCGGCGATCTTGCCAAGCGCAAGTTGTTACCCGGTCTCGCCCATCTCATCGGCGCGGGCTTCATTCCCGGCTGTCGCATCATCGGTGTCTCGCTCGACGACATCGATGTCGAAGGATTCAGGGCGGTGGTGCGCAAGGCGCTCGACGATCATTCGAGTCGCAAGGTCGCCGATGCGGTATGGACGGAATTTGCCGCCTGTCTCGATTACGTGCCGCTGGGCGCGGGACCGCAGGCGCTGAAGGCCGCCGTGCTCGCCGCGGAAGCCGCGTTCGCGGGAGAGAGCCGACGCCTGCATTATCTCAGCGTACCGCCCGCCGCGGCGCTGTCGGCGGTGCGCATGCTGGGCGAAGCCGAACTGGTCGCCAATTCCCGCGTGGTGATGGAAAAGCCCTTTGGCACCGACAAGGAAAGTGCGGTGTCCCTGAATGCCAAGCTGCATGAAGTCTTTGCCGAAGAGCAGATTTTCCGTATCGATCATTTTCTCGGCAAGGAACCGGCGCAGAACATTCTTGCCTTCCGTTTCGCCAATGGTCTGTTCGAGCCGATCTGGAATCGCAACTTCATCGATCACGTGCAAATCGACGTGCCCGAGACCCTGAGCCTCGGATCGCGCTCGGCGTTCTACGAAGCGACCGGCGCCTTCCGCGACATGGTCGTCACCCATCTGTTCCAGATTCTGGGCTTCATGGCGATGGAACCGCCGACCAGTCTCGAGCCCGCGCCGATCGGCGAAGAGAAGAACAAGGTGTTCCGCAGCATGCTGCCCATACAGCCCAGCGATGTGGTGCGTGGCCAGTATGCCGGCTACCGCTCCGAGCCGGGCGTGCATTCGGAATCCGATACCGAGACCTTTGTCGCCTTGAAATGCGCCATCGACAACTGGCGCTGGGCGGGCGTGCCGTTCTATCTGCGCACCGGCAAGCGCATGGCGGAAGGCCAGCGCATCATTTCCATCGCGTTTCGCGAAGCGCCCAAGAGCATGTTTCCGCCAGGCTCGGGTGTCGGTGCCAGCGGGCCTGATCATCTGACCTTCGACCTCGCCGATGCCTCCAAGATGTCATTGTCGTTCTACGGTAAGCGGCCGGGCCCCGGCATGCGCCTGGACAAACTGAGTCTGCAGTTCGCGATGGACGACACCGCCTTGATTGGCGATGTGCTGGAAGCCTATGAACGATTGATCCTCGACGCCATGCGTGGCGATCACACCTTGTTCACCACCGCCGAAGGTATCGAACGCCTGTGGGAGGTATCGACGCCGCTGCTCGAGCAGCCGCCGCCGGTGCGCATGTATTCACCCGGGTCGTGGGGACCGAACGCCATCCATCAACTGGTGGCGCCGCATGCCTGGCGACTGCCGTTCGAGCGGGTGTGGCGTGACACCAATCCAAATGGCAACTGAGGCGCGTCGCCAAGCGCTCAGGGTGACCAGTACACCTCGACGGGTACGCGGCTCTGGCGTAACACGGCGCGGATGGGCATCTCGCTCGTCGCGCCCGTGCCCTGTGCCGTTTCGTAGACCGTCCATTTCGTCGCGCCTTGAATGTGCAGCACGATGCGGCGCGCATCGAGCAGGGCGGCGAGATTGAGGCTCAAGCGTTCAAAGGGCGCCACGGGCGCCTGCATGGCGACGCACGCGGGGGCTTGCGTGCCATCCAACGCCTGTTCCAGCAAGGGCGAGGCGGGAAACAGCGAGGCGGTATGGCCGTCGTCGCCCATGCCGAGCAGCACGCAATCGAAGGGACGGGCAACCTGCGCAATGCGTTGCGAAGCGAGTGGCGCGCCGGCGGCGGCGGACGCGACTGCGGATTTCAATCCGACCAGGCGCGCCACAGCCGCCTGCTCGCGCAACAGCTCGTCGCGTACCAGGCGCTCGTTGCTGGTCGCCGCCGCGCCATCGACCCAGCGCTCATCGGCCAGCACCACGGTGACCTGCCGCCAATCGAGCACGGCGGTGGCGAGCCGATTGAACAAGGCCACCGGCGTGCGGCCGCCCGAGACCACCAGACTCGCTGTGCCGCGGCTCGCGATGGCGGCGCGCAGACAGTGCGTGATGTCATCGGCGAGCGCGACCGTCAGCGCGGCGGCGTCGGCAAACTTGAGTTCGCGGGCATGAAGCATGCACTGATTCTACGTGAGGCCGCCACGAATCCCAGCGCGCTTTCGCCGTTCAAACGGGCACACGATGTTGCTGCGTCGGCTTTGGGTTCACGCTCTCTTCCATTCCGTTTCGCGAGGTGCCTGCCATGATCGAAAACCTTGCTCCTTTGCACCCGGTGCTGCGCGATGTGACCGCGCGCATCGTCGGACGCAGTCGCGCGGGGCGTCAGGATTATCTCGATCGCATGCAATCCGCGCGTTCGTCGGAACCGACGCGCTCGCATCTCGCCTGCACCAACCTGGCCCATGGCTTCGCCGCCGCCGAGGCGGCGGACAAGCAGCAGCTCAAAGCCGGTCGCTGGCCCAACATCGCGATCGTCTCGGCCTATAACGACATGCTGTCGGCCCATCGGCCCTTGGAACGCTATCCCGCCATCATCAAGCAGGCGGCGCGCGAAGCCGGCGCGGTCGCGCAGTTTGCCGGCGGCGTGCCGGCCATGTGCGACGGTGTCACGCAAGGTCAGAGCGGCATGGAGCTGTCGCTCTTCAGCCGCGATGTGATCGCCATGGCCACCGCCATCGCCTTGTCGCACAACATGTTCGATGCCGCGCTGTGCCTCGGGGTGTGCGACAAAATCGTGCCGGGCCTGTTCATCGGCGCGTTGTCCTTCGGTCATCTGCCGACGGTGTTCGTGCCGGGCGGGCCCATGCCCTCGGGTTTGCCGAACAAGGAGAAGGCGCGCATCCGCCAGCTCTTCGCCGAAGGCAAGGTCGGGCGCGATGCGCTGCTCGAATCCGAGGCGCAGAGCTATCACACCGAAGGCACCTGCACCTTCTACGGCACCGCCAACAGCAATCAGATGCTGATGGAAGTGATGGGCCTGCATCTGCCGGGCAGCGCCTTCATCCAACCCCACACGGCGCTGCGCGACGCGCTGACCGCCGAGGCGGCGCGCCGTGTCGCGCGCATGACCGCGCTCGGCGACAACTATCTGCCGATGGCCGACATGGTGGACGAGCGCGCGCTGGTCAACGGCATCATCGGTCTGCTCGCAACCGGCGGCTCGACCAACCACACCATCCATCTGATCGCGATGGCGCGCGCCGCGGGCATCGCCATCAACTGGGATGACTTCAGCGACCTGTCGGACATCGTGCCGCTGCTGGCACGCGTCTACCCCAACGGGCCCGCCGACGTGAACCACTTTCATGCTGCCGGTGGCATCGGCTTTCTGATCCGCGAGTTGCTGCAGGCGGGCCTTTTGCATCCTGACGTCAACACCGTGATGGGCGCGGGCCTGCATCACTTCGCCAGGGAGCCGTTCCTGGTCGACGGCAAACTCGAATGGCGCGATGCGCCGGCGGCAAGTGGCGACCTCACCGTACTGCGTCCGGCGAGCGACCCCTTCAGCAGCGACGGCGGTCTCAAGCTCCTGACCGGCAATCTCGGCCGCAGTGTGATCAAGACGTCGGCGGTCAAGGCCGAGAACCGCGTGGTGACGGCACCGGCGCTGGTCTTCGACGACCAACTCGAAGTGGTGGCGGCTTTCAAGGAGGGCAGGCTGGCGCGCGATTTCGTCGCCGTGATCCGTTATCAGGGTCCGCGCGCCAATGGCATGCCGGAACTGCATCAACTGACGCCGGCCCTGAGTTCGCTGCAGGACAAAGGCTTCCACGTCGCGCTGGTCACCGATGGCCGCATGTCGGGCGCGTCGGGCACGGTGCCGGCCGCCATCCATGTCACACCCGAGTGTTTGAACAACGGCCCGCTGCGCCACGTGCGCGACGGCGACGTGATCCATCTCGACAGTATCCACGGCGTGCTCGAAGCGCGGGTGCCCGAGGCGCAATGGCAGGCGCGCCACACCGTCGCGCCGGATTTACGCCACAACGACTGGGGCTCGGGTCGTGAATTGTTCCGCGGCTTCCGCGCCCTGGCGTGTGACGCCGAGGCGGGCGCCGATACGTTTGGAGGCTGACATGGATATCCGCGACATCATGGCGCAGGCGCCGGTCATTCCGGTGCTGATCATCGAAGATCTCGAACACGCCGTGCCGCTGGCGCGCGCGCTTTGCGCCGGTGGCCTGCGGGTGCTCGAAGTGACCATGCGCACGCCTGTGGCGCTGGCCGCCATCGCGGCCATGCGTCAGGCCGTGCCCGATGCGATAGTCGGGGTCGGCACCCTGACGCGTCCCGAGGACTTCAGTGCCGCCGCCGGTGCGGGTGCGCAGTTCGGCGTTTCACCCGGCCTGACCCGCGAACTGGCGGAGGCCTCGCGCACGGTCGGCTTTCCGCTCCTGCCCGGCGTGATGACGCCGGCCGAAGTGATCGCGGCACGCTTGCAGGGCTTCACGGCCTTGAAGCTCTTTCCGGCGCAGCAGGCCGGTGGCATCGGCATGTTGAAGGCGCTGGCTTCGCCCTTCGGCGACGTGGTGTTCTGCCCGACCGGCGGCGTCAGCCTTGCCACGGCGCCGGACTATCTGGCGCTCACCAATGTCGGCTGCGTCGGTGGCTCGTGGGTGGCACCCGCGACGATGATGAGCAAGGGCGAGTGGGCGGGCATCGAAGCCCTGGCCCGCGAAGCGGCAGCGCTGCCGCGCAGCCACAAGTTCTGACGCGCCTACTGCAACAAGCCGCCCTTGACCTCTTCCTGGGAGAGCAGCTTCACCGGCACCGGCTCGGCATGCCAGATCCCGGCGCAGTATTCGCGGATGGTGCGGTCGGAGGAAAACTTGCCGGCCCGCGCGCTGTTGAATATCGACATGCGCGTCCAGCGCTCGACATCGCGATAGGTCTGGTTCACGGACTGGTGGCAGTCGGCATAGGACTGGTAGTCGGCCAGCACCATATAGGGGTCGTGATAGAGCAGGTTCTCGACCAGCGGTTTGAACTGATCGGTATTGCCGCGCGAGAAGAAGCCATCGCGGATGAGATTGATCACTTCGAACACTTCCAGATTCGAATCGTAGATCTGGCGGGGGTCATAACCGTGCTGACGTAGTTCCTGCACCTCGGGCGTGCTGAGCCCGAACAGAAAGAAATTGTCCGCCCCCACTTCGTCGCGAATTTCAATGTTGGCGCCATCCAGCGTGCCGATGGTCAGCGCGCCGTTCATCTGGAACTTCATGTTGCCGGTGCCGGAGGCTTCCTTGCCGGCCAGCGAAACCTGCTCCGACAGATCGGCCGCCGGATAGATGCGCTGGCCGTTGGTGACGCTGAAATTCGGCAGGAACACCACTTTCAGCAGATCGCGCACACCCGGATCGCGATTGACGATTTCGGCGACCGCGGTGATGAGGCGGATGATGAGCTTGGCCAGGAAATAGCCCGGCGCGGCCTTGCCGCCAAAGATGAACACGCGTGGCGCGATGTCGAAATGCGGATCGGTCTTCAAGCGATGATAGAGCCCGATCACATGCAGGATGCTCAAGTGCTGGCGCTTGTACTCGTGGATGCGTTTGACCTGCACGTCGAAGATGGCGCCGGGGTTGACCATCAGGCCCGTGCGTTCCTTGATGATGCCGGCGAGGGTGGTCTTGTTGGCGAGCTTGATGGCGCGCCACTCGGCGCGGAAGTCGGCGTCCTCGGTCAGCGGTTCCAACTGACGCAGTTGATCCAGATCCCGTATCCAACCGTCGCCGATGCGGCGCGTGATGCATTCGGCAAGCCTGGGATTGGCCAGCACCATCCAGCGCCGGGGCGTCACGCCATTGGTCTTGTTGCTGAATTTCTGTGGCCACAGCTCAAAGAAGTCGCGCAGCACATCGCTCTTCAGGAGTTCGGAATGCAAGGCCGCCACGCCGTTGATGGCGTGACTGCCGGCGCAGGCGAGATGGGCCATGCGCACATAGCGCTCACCCGATTCATCGATCAGCGACATGCGCGCAATGCGCTGCTCGTCGCCGAAGAAGGCGATGCGTACTTCTTCGAGAAAGCGGGCGTTGATCTCGTAGATGATTTCGAGATGGCGCGGCAGCAGGCGGCCGAACAATCCCAGGGGCCAGCGCTCCAGCGCTTCCGGCAGCAAGGTGTGATTGGTATAGCCGAAAGTGCGCCGTGTGATGTCCCAGGCCTGTGTCCAATCCATCACCAGCTCGTCGACCAGCAGACGCATCAATTCCGCGACCGCAATGGCGGGATGGGTGTCGTTCAACTGCACGGAGAATTTTTCGTGGAAGCGTTCGGGCGGAATCTTCTGCACGCCGGCGATGCGCAGCATGTCCTGCAGCGAGCAGGACACGAAGAAATACTGCTGCTCGAGGCGCAGCTCCTTGCCCTGGATCTGTTCGTCGTTGGGGTACAGCACCTTGGTCAGGTTCTCGCTGGTCATCTTCTGATTGACCGCGCCGTAATAGTCGCCGCGATTGAACACCGAGAAGTCGAAGGACTCCGGCGCTTCGGCGCGCCACAGGCGCAGCGTGTTGGCGGTGTTGGTGTGGTAGCCGAGGATGGGGGTGTCGTAGGGCACGCCGTTCACCACCCGCGCCGGCACCCAGCGTATGCGTGCGCGGCCGCGTTCATCGACGTAATGCTCGGTGCTGCCGCCGAACTTCACTTCCACCGCCCATTCCGGTCTGACCAGTTCCCAGGGATTGCCGTAGCGCAGCCACTTGTCGGTTTTCTCGACCTGCCAGCCGTCGACGATCTCCTGCTGGAAAATGCCGAATTCATAGCGGATGCCATAGCCGACCGCCGGGATTTCGAGCGAGGCCAGCGAGTCGATGAAGCACGCGGCGAGGCGTCCGAGGCCGCCGTTGCCGAGGCCGGGCTCGACTTCGCATTCGAGCAGTCTGTCGAGATCGAGACCGAGTTCGGCCACCGCCTCGCGCACGGTCTCATCGATGCCGAGGTTGATGAGGTTGTTGCCGAGATGCGGCCCCATCAGGAACTCGGCCGAGAGGTAGGCAACCGTGCGCGAGCCCTGGGCGGTATAGGCTGCAGCAGTGCTGATCCAGCGCTGCAGGGTGCGGTCACGCACCGTATAGGCCAGCGCCATGTAATAGTCGGTCTGGGTCGCGAGCGCTGGGAACTTGCCCTGCACATAGAAGAGATTGCCCAGGAAGGACCGCTTCAGGGCCTCCTTGTCGAGCGCGACGCGCTCGTCGTCCAGGGGCAGACCGCTGGCGACGGGGGCTTTGGGGCGAGGGGCTTTACGCATGGCTGACTCCTGAATCGGCAACCGCATCGCACGCGGCACTGGGACAGGAGGCTTTGCAAGATCCGTGCAGGGAAAAATCGCAGGATTCCGCCGCGAGATGCGAAGAATTGCACCATGATGTCGCCGATGCGCCCGGCCAGACGCTTCATCACTGTGCGTGAGCGTCGGATGCCGGGCCGAGGCGGGCATAAGCTCGCCCGCCGCGGCCAGGCTGACGCGGTGTCGTATGCCCTAGCGAGGCCGCCCGCCCGATGCGGCGATGCTTTCGGCCAGGGCGATGAGTTCACGCGCGGTCGCGACCATTGCGTAGTCGACCATGTCGCCTTCATAGATCACCGCCGCGCGACCTTCGGCCTCCGCCGCCGTCATCGCCGCCAGCACGCCGCGCGCGTGGGCGACTTCGTCGGCCGAGGGACTGAAGATCTCATTCACGATGGCCACGTGACTCGGGTGCATGACACACATGCCGCGCATGCCGAGGCGACGGTTGCGCGTGGCGTCGGCGCGCAGGCCGTCGAGGTCGCGAATATCCCACCAGGAACTCGTCATCGGATAGGCGATGCCGGCGGCGCGCGCATCGAGCACGGCATGGGAGCGCAGGAACAAGGTCTCCTCACCGCCCTTGGTCCACTGGTAGCCGACCGCACGCGCGGCATCGCCGCCGGGGCCGGCGGCCAGCACCAGTTGATGTACACGCGGACTCGATAGCGCAATGTGATAGGCGTTGCGCATCGCGCCGGCGGTCTCGAGCAGCAGCGTGGTCTTGACCGTGCCCATGGCGACGCCG
>Ga0208492_1001941_pt1 | contig 11239 bp, 11 predicted proteins | sample Subbioar_CSW14AB_FD_184820 | JGI IMG/M metagenome (GOLD analysis project Ga0208492, IMG submission 184820) | Serpentinite rock and fluid subsurface biosphere microbial communities from McLaughlin Reserve, California, USA - CR12Mar_CSW14AB (SPAdes) | ecosystem: Environmental > Terrestrial > Deep...
TGAATAAGCTTTTAAAACAGGTATTTGCGGTGGTAAAAAACAACAGCCTGTATCAACCAAATTACTGTTCAGAGAAACCATAAAAAAGTCAGTTTTTTACTTGGTTTTTTACACAGTTCATGTTAGCAGCAGAATTAATTCCTTCTGATTTTTCCGTCTTCCGTCAATATTGTTTTGTCGTTATTTAAAACTTCTAACGTTGCGTCGGGAGTGTCGTCTGCCCCAATGATAGTAATAGAAACAATGTAGGTGTAACCATCGTTTTTGAAAGTGATGGTATGATTGCCACCACTTCCCTGGAACTCCCAAATTCCATTCTCTATTATTATGTCTGGCTCACTTCTTTGATTTTTTATTTTCCAGGCAGCATATCTGTAAACACCGTCCGTCTTTTCGTCAATTCTTATTTTATAGTTTTTTGTGAAAATCAAATACGACGGCTTTTCAAAGTCTTGAAGAGATTTTGGCAATTGATTTTTGTCAGCCTGAATTGCCTTAACAAGTAGTTGTTTTTCTTTAGGTGATTGGTAATTCAACGTCACAATTTTTCCATCATCGTCAATCCAAAGTGTACCATTATCAAGCATAATTCCTCGCCAACCAACCTCTGACCAATCGCTCATTTTTGACTTTGAAACATGTTCTAAAAATTCCTTGTCAAAGATGTCGTCAAAGCGTTTAATGAAATCATTTTTGTCCTTTACATCTTTCAATGGATATTCTCTTCTTAGAGGATAATAAATCAGGTCAGCGATTTTTGCTTTATTCTTTGTCTTAAAAATGTTAATCAGTTTTTGGATTGATTGTATTTGCTCCTTCTTTAGTCCGCTGTTCTGTCCAAATGTAGTTGTCGCCGTGGCGATAATAACTGCTATTAAAATAAATGTTGACTTCATAATTAGGGTCTCAAAATATTGCTGCTAACGGGCAGGTATTGCCAATGGTGGGGAATGTTATATTCGTCCGCCGGAACAACCGCCTGGCTTTTGATAAAGTTAAATAGTAAGAACTAAAGCTGGCCGGCACCTGTCCCGCCTCAAGCCGGGTTCGTCGAGCCCCGAACCACAGTACCAGAATTACCGCTGCTGATTGTTGCAATGTCAAGCCCCACTATTGGTAATACCAATGTTGTACGTTCATGCTTCTATGTGTTAATTGAAATTTACGGCAAAACGCAAATCTGTATACACAACATGTTAATTGTCTTAAAATTATTACTTTTGTCAAAGTATTGATATTTAATAGCTTTTAAAGTATTTTTGTTAAGTTTTGATTTTGTATGTGTTAATTCAAAAAAATATTTTTTTAAATGTCGGAAGCCAAATTTTTGCACTACGATTTAAAGTTACTTGAACCATCTTTTGGCTCAGGATTAACTGATTTGATAATTGAATTGGATTATCTAAGAAGGAAACCTCTCGGAGGTTCAACACACCCTAAAGTATTCTTTCAGTTGAAGCACATTTTTCACACATTAGAAAGTATTGGCTCAGCAAGAATTGAAGGAAATAATACCACAATTGCCGAATACATCGAAACTAAACTTACAGAAACCAAGAAAGTACCTCCGGGAATTAAGGAAATTCAGAACATTGAAAAGGCTATGGCTTTTATTGAGGACAATGTAAAGGAGCATCCAATGAACAGGGCTTTTGTGAGTGAAATGCACAAAATGATTGTTGATGGATTACTTCCACCTCCTGATGGAGAGGGCGACCATGCACCGGGTGAATATCGAAAAAATAATTTAAAAATTAATAAGTCAAGTCATAAGCCACCAGAATTTTTAAAGGTGGAGGACTATATGTCAGAACTACTTGAGTTTGTCAATAAAAATGATGGGCAGAAGTATGATTTATTGAAAGCAGCGATTGCTCATCATAGATTTGTTTGGATTCACCCGTTTGGAAACGGTAATGGTAGAACAGTTCGTTTATTTACTTATGCAATGCTTGTTAAAACTGGTTTTAACGTTAACGTAGGTCGAATTATCAATCCCACTGCTGTTTTTTGTAGTAATAGAAATGATTATTACTTTAATTTGTCTAAAGCAGATAAAGGAACAGACGAAGGCGTATTAGAATGGTCAGAATATGTTTTAAAAGGGTTAAAAGAAGAAATTGAAAAAATTGATAAACTTACCGACTATAACTTTTTAAGAAAAGAAATTTTATTGCCTGCAATTGCGCATTCCTTAGAAAGAAAATATATTACTGATGTCGAAGCAAAAATTTTAAGAAAAGTAATAGATAAGCAAGTCGTACAAGCTGGTGATTTAAAAGAATTTTTTGTTGGAAAACTTGATGCAGAAGTATCCAGACAAATAAAAAAATTGATTGATAAAAAAATGCTTGTACATGAAAATGAAGGAACGAGAAAATACATTTTACGTTTTGACAACAACTATTTATTAAGAGGTGTCATAAAGGTTTTAGGTGAAAAGGGTTTTTTACCGGTTAGAGATGATGCCTAAACATGAGCTGTCATTGCATGACGCACAACGTTAAAGCATTGGCGATGTGGCGGTACTCTGTGTTACGTCTGCCTGGTACTGCTGCTGATTAAAGATACAAAAGATCATTGTTTATGCTGTTGCTCGGCTTTATTCGTCTGCCGAAACTGAAGCTGATTAGCAAACAAAAAGCTGAGAATATATTCGCCGCCCCGCCATATTGCCAATGCAATGTTACCTGCAGTTATATTAATTCATGAATCTTAAATTGTCCTGAATAACCTGCTGTACTGAAAGAAGATAGTTCTGTCGTTACAGTCAAATTTTTTGAAAATTCCTTGTTTGATATATCCGAATATTTTATTTCTGATGTAATTGCTGGTATGTTAAGTTCAGTGTCTAATCCTTGTTTATCAGGAATAGATGAGAAAAGGAAAATATAAACGTTTAAAATTTCCAAATAATGTATTGGTAATTTGATATAAGAATAGTCGCTTTTGACGTTCACTGGAAGAGCATAACTTATGTAATGTTTAAGAACACTTTCAATTGCAATTCCTGAGTTTAAAAAAGGGAGTTCTTTGTTTCTGCAGTCAAATGAAATAAAAAAGTTTTCTTTCTTTACTGTAATCTTCTTGTCTTCTGGAACTAACTCGTTTAACTTAGTCACTTGTTCAATAAAGGCATCTATGTCATAAGAGAATGAAATTGAAATTTTCTTAGCCGTCCCAAAGCCAATATTGTAACATTTTAAACCAAAATCACTCAGAACGAAGTTCTCTTGAGAAAAGTTAAGAAAGGTGCCTGATACTTTTGGATTGTCTCCCCATTTTCTTGGGAACATGAGTTCACCTTTTCTGATACCTTGAACATAGAAATAAATATCGTCAATAAAGAGATGTGGCCTATAAGTATTTTCTCTCTGCTTCTTTAATTCATGAAGTGTGAAATAATATATAACTGCAGCAGCCAATGTCGCCAATGCACTGATTATTGCTATTGTTATATTCAATTTAGTTGTACTGTCCATAATAATTGCAGGTAACGCATAAATATACGAAGCTTTCATCCCTGCAAACTTTCGCATTTTTTTACTCATTACTAATTTTCAATCAGTTAAAAATATTGTTTCCCCTCAAAAACTTTCGCAAATACAATTCGTCCCTCCGTCGTCTCCCTCAATAGCCCCCCGAAACCATACAACCATCATCCAGCACTTACTCTTTTCAGCATCCTAAAGCACTGCATCACCACCACCTGTTATACCGGTATGGCTGTTGCTTGGTTTACAAAATACAGAGCTCAGCTATAATGGGAGTAGGGCTATCTTGTTAAGAAACGTCCCCTGCGGGAGTCGTTTCTCAGAAAAAGGGGTTGGCTGGTGCCTGATCCAGTGCCTACGGGAAATTTTCACTACTTCTTAAATTGTTCTGCTGGTATCACACAAAGTACATTGCTGTCTGGGTTTACATAAAACCGGCTTTGCATACTGTTTGGCAGTTTTACCGGTACTGCATCGCTTCGGGTTTTACCCCACACTTCACCATTAGTTTGTATTGTTACTAATTCCTTTCGCTCCACATACCAGTAAATACAATCTCGGTATTCATCTTTGTATTTGGGTTGTAGGCGTGTTAAAAATTCGGCGTACACCCGGTCGAAATCTTGCCCCACTTTACTGTAGAGCCATCGTTTAACTAAGCTTGTATCAAGATAAGATCTCGACTGCTTCATAGCCTCCCTTTCAGGCAAATCATCATAAAGGTCCACTAATCTTTGTGCATCATTTTTATAGTCTCCCTTCACCTGGTGTCTTGCTCTTGATCCGGAAGCCTTGCGTAATAACCATTTGTTCGACATCCTTTTCATAAACCTTTACATTTCAGTTTTTAAAACCCGTTCAAAAAACGCTCTTCCCATAAATAAATCTTTTGGCCCAAGTTTCGACATTCCGAATGCAGCAAACTGCCTTGCCCGTTTCGGATCTCGCTTTTCATACACCTGCGCCATTGCCCATGCAAAACGAATGTCGGTAGTCATTAAATCCATGCCGCCAATCTTTGCAGCAACCAGCTTGTAAATGTTAGACATATCTTTTAATTCAATCCGGTCGAGCACAAACGGATCTTCTTTAAACAGCTTGAAAACCGGCATTGCCTGCTGTTCAATCAATGCAAAAATTTCATCAGCAACTGCAAGGTTCTTTTGCAAGTCGTCTGAAAAGGCCCACCATTTATCTCCTTTATTTTTATACGAGAGTCTGCTTCTTAATTCGCATTGAGAGTAAGTTAGTTTGTTTAAATCAATTGGCTGACCGTTAATAGCTGGTATACCCTTGGGTTGTATGCCATACTCTGCACAACACTGCCCGCCCCATTGGCTTGCTTGTATGCCAATCGCAAAAACAAATTCAGCACATTCCATCCTGTACTGAAATCCGGATCCTTTAAATCCAAGTACACGCAACTTGTTACCCAGTGGCTTTGTAATTTGCTTCTTAAACTCTGCCGCAGTGATCATCGTGTGAAATTAATTGAATGAATCATTGTACAGGTTGCTTTTGTTTTTAAGCTTTTTTAAATGATTGCTCTTTTTCTCAGCAGCAAATTATTATTGCACAATTATTTCTTCAAACACATAATCCCTTGGCAGGTTTTCAAGCACCTCTTTTTTGATGCTTATTCTTGCATTTTTGTCTTCAATCCTGAAATGATAAACAGAATAACCATACATAAACTGCAACTCCTTTCCGTTCACAGTAATGCTGCTGAAATTTGTACTTGTGCGTGAGTTACTTCCACTTAAACCCGGAATCGAATAACTGTCTTTAAATTTAACAATCTTGGTATACTCTGGCTCAGTTGTAAAGGTTATAGAGTTGTCAGCCAGCTTTGTTGTTTTAGTAGTAGCAGGAATACGTTGTTCGATGATAATACAAAAAGTCGATTCACCCGTTATTACTTTTCTGAACCAGATACCTTTATCAACGTTGGGTAATGCATCAACTACCTCAAAGTTTATTTTATTCGTAGTGTATTTCGTTTTATCAAGATAAAATTCCAGCGGTCCTATTTCATTCCTTCCTTTATGGAGGGCAGTAACATTCAGCGTTAACTCACTGTTATCCGTTGTACCGATATCGTTACTGAGCTGCAGCTTTCCTGCTAATGATTTAAAAATGTTTGCACGCAAATGATTGATGTCAATCGAAATCTGAAAGGTTTCATGCAGTCGTGGCTGCGGCGTTGAAATAGTGAGTTCTATTGTTTGCGGCTCTGCTAGAAGTGAATCAACGTTCTGAGAATGGCCAATTGCAGCCAGTAAAATAAGACAGGTAAAGAAAAACAGTTGCTTCATGGTTATTATTGTTTTGATCCGGTAAATCATTTCCGGGAACCCTGCCACAGAAAAATTATTTACTGTAATAAGCTTTTATTCTCCTGAGATTTTCAGTTGCATTATTTTCAAAAGGTTTCAGTTGAACAGACTTTTCAAACGACCTTATAGCCTCATCAATTCGTCCTGCTTTCCCAAGTATCTGCCCTTTTAAATTATACAAACCTGCATCTTCTTTTCTTAAAAGGATCGCTTTCTCTATTACAGCCAGGGCTTGTTCATATTCTCCTAATTTATAATGAACAAATGATAAGTTGTATAAGAAGTCGCTGTTATTTTGCTCAATAGAATCAGCCCGTTGGAAAGTTGCTTTTGCCGCATAAAGCCTGCCTGTTTTCAGATAAAGTGTTCCGATATTATTCAAGAGGGATGGTTCATTTAACAGGCCTTTCTCAGCTATTGTATAATAAGCAAGAGCGCTGTCATATTGTTGTGCTTTTTGAAAGATGTCGGCTTTGAGCGCATAACTCTTATAGTACAGACTATTTTGTAAAATTGACTTTTCACATAAGTCCATCGATTGTTCATAGTTCTCCAGTTTATAATAAGCCATTGCTTTCAGATAATACAGGTATGAAAGAGAGTCTTTTGAATTCCTGATCAGGTAATTAAGGATTTCAATTCCTTCATTTTCTTTTTTCGTTTCAATCAGGTTGATTGCTTCTTTTATTGACCCGTTTTTTTCATTTGCCTGCAAATCCTTACCAGTAGGTGTTTGTGCACAAGAGAGGTTCATGCACAGGATCGCTAAAATGACGGTGATATTTTTTTGCAGCCAGCACATATAATGAAGAGCAAAATAGTTTATTTTAAGAAACATTCAATTTTCGCCCGCGGGCTCACGCAATGAAGAGGTCCGGTACGACGAAAACTCCTGTTACGAAACGTCCCCTGCGGGAGACGTTTCTGAGAACAAAATAAGTCCGTCACTATACACCTGCAAATCTGTAAAGTGATATTGCATATTGTGTATAATGCCTGGAATAGAAAAGCCTTCAAGTATTTCCGTCCTTGTGATAGTTGTCAAGTCCGCTGGTTCTGTCGTCTTGTTAGATTTGAATATTTTGTCAAGCAGTTTCATTAGTTGTAAGGTGTCTTTGTGAAATAGCACACAACGTTCAAGGCTTGCTACTGTGCTAGAATTTAATAATTGTCAGCTTGGCTACTGAAGCCGATTGAAAACCAAAGTACAAATTTTATTCTTTTGTTCATTAGCGTAATGTTAGCTGGAACTACTGCTGACAAGCGAAATAAAGTTGATCCTGCGTTATGTCAGTCAGCATAGTTGCAAACCGATTGTTGTATGCCGTAAAGGTCAGTATAGATCGTTACCAACATTAACAAGAATTTTATAACCAGCTTCATTAACAATCTTCACTTCGTTGTTAGCCGGCATAACATAACGTTTTCCGAGGGAAAAGTCAGTCGCTAAAATGATTTCAATGTTGCTGTAATATTTGTCACAATTTTTGTCAGTAAATTCTGCTTTGTTCATCCCCTTCTCTGATGTTATTCTTTTAAGCACATTGAAGCCTGAAAAAGTGTCCACCAATTGTTTGAAGGATTTTTTTGCATCTTCTTCATTATCGAATTCAAACCAAAGCTTAATGTCCGTGAGGTTTCCATTCCAAGTTTCGTCAGCGTATATTTTTTCCGTAATCGCAAGTTGTCCGGATTTAAAATTTCCTTTGAAATGCGGGTGTGAACTAAAAACATAAGAATGTGTCGCTTTATAATACTGCGGCTCCTCAATAATACCAGGTGGATAAGCAGTCCAACCTCCAGTACTGTCATGTTTTTTGAAAACTACAGGAACATATCTTGTCAAGAAGTCTTTAATAGAACTGTCTGGCGTAAGCGAAAGCATTCCATAATAAAGTTGGTCTGCATATTTGTCCAGTGTCTGTGCTGAGCTATTATGAAGTGTCATTATAAAAAGCAGTATGGGTAGAAGGCGGCGCATTTTATGGCATATAACGCATAAATATACGAAGCTTTCATCCCTGCAAACTTTCGCATTTTTTTGCTCATTGCTAATTTTCAATCAGTTAAAAATATTGTTTCCTGTCCAAAAACTTTCGCAAATTCAATTCGTCCCTCCGTCGTCTCCTGCAACAGCCCCTCGTAATCATGCAACCATCATCCAGCACGTAATCTTTTCACAAACGAAAGCACTGCATCACCGCCACCTGTTATATCGGTATGGCTGTTGTTGGTTTACAAAATACAGAGTTCAGCTAGAATGGGAGCCGGGCTTTCTTGTTACGAAACGTCCCCTGCGGGAGACGTTTCTGAGAAAAAAGCATACAATCATCATACAGCACCTACTCTTTTCACCATCCTAAAGCACTGCATCCCCACCACCTGTTATACCCGTATGGCTGTTAGTGGGTTTACAAAATACAGAGCTCAGCTAGAATGGGAGCCGGGCTATCTTGTTACGAAACGTTCGCTGCGGGAGACGGTTATGAGAAAAAATGTTATTTTTCAGATGCTATCTTATAACTAACGGGGTTGGCTAATGCCAGATACCTGGTTGACGGAAAACAGCCTACTTTCTACTACTCTAAATTTCAGGCACAAGAAGGCAACGCTCATTTTCTCTGCCTCATCCGATAGTTATCGGATCTTGCGCCAGGCTTCTGAATGTTAAAGACCTTATATGCTTGGACTAGATGGGGGCAAATTATTGTCGATACTTCTTCGTCAATAATGACGCTAAACTAAATCCTGTTTGAGAGAGTCTATACTTCACTTTTTCACCAAAAAAATGAATTTCAAAAAATGGGTGATATTTATAGTTAAAATATCTACTCACATTGTCTTTACCTTTTCTTTTTTCAAACTTAAATTCATTATTAATAAGATGCGCAATTTCAGTTGTTGTTAAAAAAGTATCCCTTTCCTTGGCCATCGCAATTAGAATAGCGTGCTCAAGTTTTGCAGGTGTTTGCTTAAGGCTTTCAATTTGATTTTTCCATTTATCTTGTAAAAATTGCAAGGTCTCTTCGAAACGAGTTTCAAACAAATTAAAATAACTTTGAAATGACGACTCATTTTTTATAACATTGGTAATTGGTATTTCACTTCTAATATGCGTTAATCCCATTTGATTTTGTAAAGCGTCAATTTCTCTGAAATCATCCAAAGTTTTTACTTTATCATTTCTGCCTCTTTGTACACTTCGTTCAAACCTTATCGTTGCGTCTGCATCAACAAATACTTCTGTAATATCTAGATCTCCTCTGTATTTTAATTTGAATGCTTTTATCTCTTGTGGAGAACGAAACCCTGAAATTACCACTGGGATGGAAAACGCCTTTTTAAATTGAAGTAAATGTGATATGATTTGATCTACAACAATTGAAGGGTTTGTTTCTAGTGCTTTTCGAGCAAAATCTCCTATTCTAACATCAGAGTTCGGACCGTGAGTTTCATAATAACTTAAATACATAAAATCACTCGCTTCGATATGATAGAAGCCGTACTTTGTTGTTAGGTAGTTAGCAATTGTTGTCTTCCCTGAACATGATAAACCGCATACTATAAACAGGCTAAGATTGAATAAATTCAGTTGTTTGTAGATGGTTTGGCTTTGATGTTTATGCTTAATGATATTTAAAGATGTCAGAAATGATAACATACTTTCAAAAGCACCCCTGCGAAAATCTTTTTTGGTTGCGGTGACAATATCAAGCAAGCTTATTGGCTGGCTTTCTCCATCAGGTATAAACCACTTGTTAAATGTTCGACTACTTAACCAAGGATAAAGTTCATTTGTAGTAAAGGCAAATTCCAACTCTGTTATGGTGCCCTTTGATTGGCTTGAAAAATGGCAAAAATTTTCGCCAGTGGTTGCTTGAAGAACTTTTGGTAAAAACAATACTATGTCTGACCGGACTATAACAGATCGATTATTGTTTTTTGATTTTAGTGCTGTATCTATTTCAGTAAAAGAGGTTGTTTCCATCCAATACTTTACATCAAGTCCAGGGAACTCTTGATGCTCTGAGCTTAAAGCTTCAATAATTACAGAAGTATCTTCAATCAGTAAAAAATAACTGTCAAAATTTGAAGTAACTTTCTTTAGTCGACTAACTGCATCCTTTATGCTTTCCTCAAGTAATTTTTTTCGATCCTGAATTCTCGGTTCTATATACCCGACGCCATATTGCTTTTGTCTGTGAATATTTACATTATAATCTCTGCATAAGTATTTTGCATGTTCGATCTTTGATCGATTGGAAGTGATAAAAAATATATCAAGCATAAAGTATCCTCCCTTTATTGATAGATCCTGTTCGATATATCTCTAGTATCTCATGATGTTTTTTAAGTTGATTCTCCATAGCGTCAACATCTTTTGAAAAAGCGATCAAAGATGGGCCTAAGCTAGACATCGCTACAGCACATGCACCACAATTATAGATTATATTTTCAATCTGGTTTAAATAACTACCGAAATTATTACGTTCAAGGCTTTTCCATTTGGTCTTTTGTAAATCTACAAGCGCTGTATAGAATGTGTCAAAATCATTCTCCAAAATAGCGGAAGTTATACCGAAACATGAAATGTACAATATCTTGTAAACATCATTCTCAGCTAATGGAAGACTATTGTTAAAAAACAAAAGCTCTTCCTTTTTTGTAAGGGAAATCATTTTCTTAGGAAAGCATACTACAAATTCCCAATCAGGGAATTTAGTGTGGACTAAGTTTTGTGCGATCAAGTTGCTTGAGTTTGCATTTGAAGGCAAAAAAATGTTATCTAAATTTTTAACTCCTATATCCATTACATATCCTCCATTGAAGTATGTTTTTATCCCGATCCCTGAAGTCCTTCCTCTAGATGAAAGTTCTATTAATTCAGATTCGGTATATTCCATATTGTTCAATATGAATACAGCCTCAATACATGCAAGTGCGATATTTGTTCCCGAACCTGCACCATGATGTCGTGGAACTTGCATATTTACTATAAAAGCATAGCTTTTAGCTATTCCCTTTTCTCTACATACAGCGTCAATTCTTTGGGATAACAAATTATTATCGCTTATCAATTTATTTGCGTTATCAAAAATTTTCACAGCATTTTTATGAGATTCTGTCACAGAAAATTTAATATTAGGGGTATCATATGAAAACCCAATTCCACCGAATTTTCTATACCCATCATTATTTAGTCCAATTAGGGATAGATGAGCTCTCGGATATAAAATTCCCTTAATTAGAGGGTTGGTCGGCGGCATTCCATACGGTTTTAATGTAAATCGTCAGCATAAAGTGGACTAAATAGGTTTAATTTTAAGAGAGCGTTTCCATTATTCATCTTTTAAAAAGAATAACATGGAAAAGAAAGTCAAACAGTCCACAGAAAACTTCATTAAGGAT
>Ga0208492_1001943_pt1 | contig 11228 bp, 8 predicted proteins | sample Subbioar_CSW14AB_FD_184820 | JGI IMG/M metagenome (GOLD analysis project Ga0208492, IMG submission 184820) | Serpentinite rock and fluid subsurface biosphere microbial communities from McLaughlin Reserve, California, USA - CR12Mar_CSW14AB (SPAdes) | ecosystem: Environmental > Terrestrial > Deep...
CCGCCGGGTTGGTCTCGCCGGTGCGTCCCGGCGCGGTGGAGACGACGTGATCGGTAGTGGCGAAACTGAGCTCGGGGCTGTGCAACGGCAGACCGCGTCGCGCCAGTTGTTCGAGCGCCGGCCCACCGGATAACTCGTGCAGCAGATGCCTGTCGACATGCAGCAACGCCCAGCCGTCGCCGAGGTCGCGCACGACATGGGCTTCCCACAGTTTGTCGAACAGCGTCGTCGGCATCACGCCGACTCATCGCCTGCAGGCTGCGTGAAACGCTCGCGCATGGCGTCCCATTCCGGCGCGCCGCAGCGACGAAACAGGCCGGCGATGTCAAAACCCGCCGGCGGCGGTGGTGCGGCGCCGCTGGCGCGCAAATCCGCCAGCGCCGCCTCGGCCGCGGCCACCATGGGATAGAGCAGCAGAGCCGGATGGATGGCGAGCCGATAGCCCATCGCCGCAGCGGTGGTGGCATCCACCAGCGGCGTGCGCCCGCCGGGCACGAGGTTCAACACGCACGGGCCTGCGACGCGGCGCGGGATCTCGGCCACTTCCTGCACGGTCTGGGGCGCTTCGACAAAGGCGAGGTCCGCGCCGAGTGCCAGCGCGGCATTGGCGCGGGTGATGGCTTCATCCAGGCCCAGCACGGCGCGCGCGTCGGTACGCGCGATGAGGACGAAATCGGCATCGCGGCGGGCCGCGACGGCGGCACGGATGTTGTTGAGCCAGGTGTCGCGGGGCACCACTTCCTTGCCGAGCAGATGACCGCAGCGCTTCGGGGAGACCTGGTCCTCGAGATGGATGCCGGCCACACCGCGTGCCTCGTAGGCGCGCACCGTGCGGGTGATATTGAGCTCGTTGCCATAACCGGTGTCGGCGTCGGCGATGAGCGGCACCGAGAGCGCCGCGGCCATGCGCGCGGCGTTGTCGACCATCTCGGTCATCGTGACGAGGCCGTAATCGGGATAGCCGCAGGCAGCGGCCGTGCCGGCGCCGGTCATGTAGACCAGGCCAAAGCCGGCCTGCTCGACCAGCCGCGCGGTCAAGCCGTCGTAGGCGCCGGGGGCGACCAGGAATTCCCCGCTCGCCAACAGCGCGCGCAGGCGTCGTGCGTTGCTCATTGCCTTCCTCCCCAAGGCCCGGCAAACGTCGCGCCAGGCACAGATCGAAATATATCTTCAGAAGATAATATTTAAATTATCCGTCGAAGAGCAAGCCTCACCGGCGCCCAGAGTGACTCCCTCATCTGCTATCTTTCCGCCTTACCCGCAGCCAAGAGCGACGATGGCCTTTCGACGAACCAGCGACACCGGTGAATCCGCCGTCGAGCGCGCCACCGCTGAAATCCGGCATCGCATACGCAACGGCGAGCTGGTGCCGGGTCAGCGCCTGGTGGCGGCCGAGTTGAGCACGCTGCTGGACGTCAGCCTCGGCCCGCTGCGTGAAGCCTTGACGCGCTTGGCCGGCGAAGGCCTGGTCGAAGTGCAGCAATACCGCGGCGCGGTGGTGCGCAGCCAATCGGCGCAGGACCTGACCGAAATCTATCTGGTGCGTGAGGTGATCGAGGGTCTCGCCGCGCGGCTCGCGGCGCAGGCCGTGGCGCGCGGCGACCAGTCGGCCAAGAGCCTGCAGCGCATTGCCGACCGCGGCCGCAAGCTCGCCGCGAGCTTCGATCTGGACGGCTACCTGGCGGCGAACCAGGAATTCCACGAGGCCATCTACGCGCTGGCCGGCACGCCACGCGTGACGACGCTCGCGCGCAGCTTCAGCGATCAGGTGGACCGGCTCAACAACCGGCACCTCGCCAACATGGCGGTGTTGCAGAAATCGGCGGAAGAGCACCAGGCCATCGTCGAAGCGATAGCCGCCGGCGAAGCGACGCGCGCCGAGGAACTCATGCGCCGCCACGTCTCATCGATGGGCAGCAAGGTGGCCGGCCGGGCCTGAGCGAGGGCGTCGCTCGAAGGGCGCGGCATGTTGCAGGTCATCTGCGATCCCGGCGCCATCGCTCGGCTGGCGCCCCCGTCTCCCTCGTCAGCTCACATCATTTCCGCTCACCGGCGCGTTCGCCGATGCTCATTTGCCGGCGTGAGCGTTCAAGCTCACGCAACGCCATGGATGCATGGCCCGCGCGCTCATCGCCGCGGGCCGAGCGTCACCCTAGGCGAGATTGAAGGCGCGCGTGACGTTTTCGTACAGCACTCGACGCCGCGATACCTCCGGCAGCGGCGCCAGCATCTCGGTCAGTTCATGCATATAGCTCGCGGTGTGATCGGGATGCGGAAAATCCGACGCCCAGAAAAAGCGATCGTCGCCGACGAAGGGGATGACGCCTGCCACCGCGCGTTCATCGGGGTCGATGGACACATAGCACTGCCGCCGGAAGTAAGTGCTAGGCAGTTCCTTCAAGCCTGCCTTGGGCATCAAGGGTCCTTGCGAAACGGCGTCCATGCGATCGATGAGTTGCCCTATCCAGCCGGCCTGGGATTCCAGCACCACCACCTTGACGCTCGGAAAACGGTCGAAGATGCGGTAGTGGAACAGCGACACGAAGGCCTGCTGCATGCCCTGGGCAACCAGCACATCGAAATACCAGGTGAACTGGAACGGTTCGCTCTGCGCCAGCGCATCGAAGCGCCGGTGCACATCGAGCGACGGCGGGTCGACAGTCGGATGCAACGCCACCGGTGCGCCATGCTCCTGGGCAATGGCCCACAGGCGCTCGTAGTCGGGATGGCCCGGCGATTTGCGCGTCCAGGTGAAGGGATGAAAAAAGATGCCCTTGGCACCGGCTGTCAGGGCACGCTCCGTTTCGGTCGCAGCGAGCGTCGGATCAGACAATGAAATATGCGCAATCGGCACCAGTCGCCCGGCCGAGTCCGCGCAGAAATCCATGATCCAGCGGTTGTAGGCGCGGGTATAGGCCGCCGCAATCTCAGGGTCGCGCACTTCCGGCTCCCACAGTATGCCCAAGGTCGGATACAACACCGCCTTGGCCAGCCCTTCCTGATCGAGGCGCTGCACGCGCTCCTTCGGATCCATGGCGCCGAACGGCGCCGAACGCACATAACTGCGTTCCGGCGACGGCATGATGTCGGGCGCACCCATGCCGCCGAGCGTTCCGGGAAATCCCGGCGGCATCAGGCGTGAAGGTTTGCCGTCGTATTCCAGGTATTCGAGACCCTCGGCATTGGTGCGAAGGCGGATCGCTCGATCCCGATATTGCGGCTCGAGGTATTTCTCCCACAGATCGGGCGGTTCGAGGATGTGACCATCGGCGTCGATGGCCCCCGTGGTATCGATTTTGGTGGACATGCGTGTGTGCTCCCCAGTGTTGCAATGGCTGGCCGTGACGCAACCCACGTTCAGCTCCCCAGGGTGCGTACGCGCTCGATTATGTCAGCGCAGCCGCGCGACTGTCGCTCAAGAATTGTTCGCATGCGCCGCTAGGCCAATCGCTGCTCCATAGAAGGTGCAGCCTTACCGTTTTCCTGACTCTCTCCTCAGTTCCCCCAGGCGCGGCAATACTCAGTTCGGGGCGGTCTTCGGACACGACGTACCGCTTGAAGCCCACCTATGCGGGATGCCGTGATTGCGCCATCCGCCACGCCTGACGTGCGCGCGATGCGGCAGCAATGCGCTCACAGAAGAAACACCATGGCCCGATTCACCGGCGACAGGCGCGCGAACGTCCTCAGCGGAACATTCAACGCGGATACGATTTTTGGTTACGGCAATGCCGACATCCTCGCCGGCAGCCGCGGCAACGACAGCTTGTCGGGCGGCGATGGCGACGACTGGCTCTACGGCGGCGCCGATGACGATCGGCTCGACGGCGGCACCGGCAACGATCATCTCTACGGCAACGACGGTACCGACACGCTGCTCGGACTCGACGGCGACGATGTGCTGGCGGCGGGTGGCGGCCGTGATCATCTCGAGGGCGGCAATGGTGCCGACCGCCTGTATGGCGGCGGCGATGATGACCAGCTCAATGGTGGCGCCGACGCCGATTGGCTGTATGGCAACGGTGACGATGACAACCTGCTCGGGCTGGCGGGCAACGACACGCTGGTGGGCGGTACGGGTCGCGATCAGGTGGCGGGCGGCGACGGCCTCGATCGGCTCTACGGTGGCGCGGGCGACGATCATCTCGACGGCGGCGCCGGCGACGATCAGCTGTTTGGTAACGACGATGAGGACATCCTGCTGGGACTCGGCGGCAACGACAGCCTGGCCGGCGGGGTTGGCCGCGATCACCTCGAGGGCGGCAGCGACGACGACCGACTCTACGGCGGTGCGGGCGATGACCATCTCGATGGTGGTGCCGGCAACGACGAGCTGTATGGCAACGACGATAACGACACGCTGCTCGGTCTGGCCGGCAATGACATCCTGAACGGTGGCGCGGGCAGCGACCAGCTCAGCGGCGGTGACGACAACGACACGCTGCGTGGTGCAGGCGGTATCGACACCCTGGTTGGTGGCGCCGGCGACGACGAACTCGACGGTGGCGACGACAGCGACACGCTGCATGGCGAAGCCGGCAATGACATTCTGCTCGGTGGCGCAGGCAGCGACCAGCTCCATGGCGGTGATGACGACGACACGCTGCATGGCGATGCCGGCAATGACACCCTGCTCGGTGGCGCAGGCAGCGACCAGCTCCATGGCGGCGACGACGACGACACGCTGCATGGCGAGGCCGGCAATGACACCCTGCTCGGTGGCGCCGGCAGCGACCTGCTCGACGGCGGCGGCGACGACGACATCCTTGCGGGTGGCGAGGGCAATGACACGCTGATATGGGATGACGCCGACAGCGCCATCGACGGCGGCGATGGCAGCGATACCTTGCGCGTGTCCAGCGGCGTGCTAGATCTCAGCGCCTCACATGCGGTGCTGAGCAACATCGAAGTGATCGCGCTGTCGGCTTCGGCCGGGCTGCGGCTCGATGCCGCCGATGTGCTGGCGATCTCGGCGAGCACAGGTAGTTTGCGCGTGACGGGCACGACCGGCGCGCTGGTCGACAGCACGGGCCTGTGGACACGCAACGGCGTGGTCACCATCGACGGTGTCGACTACAAGGAATTCCAGCAGGGCGCGGCCGTGCTGCAGGTAGCGCTTGCGGTCGATACCCAGCGCATTGCGACACTGTCCAGCCCTCTGCCACTGGCCGGCCTCGATGGGCATGACGGCTACGCCCTGCACGGTGCCGAAGCCGCCGCCCAGATGGGTTTTCGCGTGGCGGGTGTGGGTGACATCGACGGTGATGGCTTCGACGATATTCTGATCGGCGCGCCCTATGCGGCAGGTGGAGGCAGCAACCGCGGCGAGGCCTATGTGATATCGGGCAAGGCCGGCGACTTCTCCGCCGCCGTCGATCTCGGCACGCTGAACGCCAGCGACGGCTTGCGCATCACAGGGATTGAAGATTTCGCGTTCGCCGGTCGAGCCGTTTCCGCAGCGGGCGATATCAATGCCGACGGCTACGCTGACTTCATGATCGGTGCGTCTCAGGCCAGCGGCGGGGGTAGCAGTCGCGGTGAAACATTCGTCATCTTGGGCAAGGATGACGGTTTTGGCGGCAGCATCGACCTCTCGACGCTGGATGGCGACAACGGCTTTCGGCTGACGGGCTTTGAAGACGGTGCGCAGAGTGGCCGCGCGCTGGCGAGCGCGGGCGACGTCAATGGTGACGGTTTTGGCGATCTATTCATCGGCGCGCCGATGGCTGATGGCGCCGGCAGTAATCGCGGTGAAAGCTACGTGGTGTACGGCAAGGCAGACGGCTTCGATGCGACCGTGAATCTCGCCACTCTCGATGGCAGCACCGGTTTCAAACTCGTCGGCGCGCTCAACAACCTGCAAGCCAGTTTTGCGCTCGCCAGTGGCGATCTCAATGGCGACGGCCTGGACGACCTCGTGATCGGTGCGCCCTATGCCGCGGTTGGCGGTTCCAATCGCGGCGCCACTTACGTCGTGTTCGGCAGCACGACGCCGTTTGCCGCGTCGCTCACTCTCGCCGGACTCGATGGCAGCAATGGTTTTGCGATGACCGGCTTCGAGAACAACAGTTTCAGCGGCGATGCGGTGGCGACGGCCGATGTCAACGGCGATGGCTTCGACGACCTCTTGATCGGCGCGCCCTATACCAACGGCGGTGGCAGCGACCGCGGCCAGGCTTATGTGGTGTTCGGCCATGCAGGTCCATTCACTGCGTCGAAGGCGATGAACCTGCTCAATGGCAGCGACGGCTTTTCCATCACCGGCTTTGAGAATACCGCGTCGATGAGCTATTCGCTGTCCAGTGCCGGCGACATGAACGGGGATGGTTATGACGACATCCTGATCGGCGCCCGCCGTGCCGACGTGGGGGGATCGGATCGCGGTCAAGCCTATGTCATTTTCGGCCACGCCAGTGGCTATCCCGTCAATTTCAATCTCGCCACCCTCGACGGCAGCAACGGCTTGCGCCTCGACGGTTTCGAAAACTCGGCGCGCGTCGGTGCATCCGTGGCGTCGGCGGGCGACGTCGATGGCGACGGCTATGACGATCTCCTGATCGGCGCACCGCTGACCGATGTCGATGGCCTGACGGGCAGCAATCATGGTGAGAGCTATCTGGTGTTTGGTCGCGACTTTTCCGGCGTGGTCGAATTCGAAGGCACGGCCGGCGCGGACACGCTGATCGGCACCACGGCCGCCGAGCAGTTCGTGGCCGGTGCGGGTAACGACATCGTGCACGGCGGCGGTGGCGCGGATGTCTATCGCAGCGGCGCCGGCGACGACCGCATCGAGATCAGCGATACCAGCTTCCTCGACATCGATGGTGGCGCCGGCACCGACACCCTGGCGCTCGATGGCAGCGGGCTGTCGCTCGATCTGACCGCCTTCACTGCCGCCAGGCTGAGTGGAGTCGAACGTGTAGACCTCACCGGCGCGGGCGACAACGCCTTGTTCCTGTCGGCCCGCGATCTTCTCAATCTGTCCGATACCTCCAACAACCTGTTCATCGACGGCAACAGCGGCGACAGCGTCACCATGACCGACGGCGGCTGGACACCCGGCATGGTCGTGGGCGGCTACAGCCTCTATACGGCAGGCGCCGCGACCTTATGGCTGGACACTGATATCACTGTGACCGTGTAAGTCGTCACGACATGCTGGCCTGCGCTGCACGAACGCCGCATAGCGAAACTTGAAGTCGATGCATGCGGCACTTTTGCCCGGGCCGGTGGCCAGCCATGCGCCCCCACACGCCGTGCTGGCGACGCCGGCCCGGCAGGCCAGGCGCAGAGGGAAATCCGCACCGACCCATGGCGCTGGCGAATCTCGCCCGCGAAAATCAGAAGCCCTTCGCCGGCCCGCGCCGCGCCTCGTTCAAGCGCCTTCGTCACTTCCGGCCCTGCCCGCAGGGTCGCTCGAAGCGCATATGCGCGGGTGACCCTCGCCGGTTTGTCCGCCCCTCGCGGGTCTGAAGCTTGATTCAACGCCATGGATGCATTGGCCGCCCGTTCTGGGGGAAAATGACGGCCCGGTGCTTTTAGTTCTCAACAGTCGGATTTCGTGGTCGGGCGAGCGCGGGTATCGAGAAGCATCTTCTGGTAACGACTCCAGATATTTCAAAAGGATACTCGCTATATGCTGCTCATGATCGACAACTACGATTCCTTCACCTACAACCTCGTGCAGTACTGCGGGGAGTTGGGGCAGGAAGTGCGTGTCGAGCGCAACGACGCCATCGGTCTCGATGACATCCGCGCCATGGCGCCGGAATTCATCATCATCTCGCCCGGCCCCTGCAGCCCCGATCAGGCCGGCATATCGCTGTCCGTGGTGCGCGAGCTGTCCGGTGAATTTCCGATACTCGGCGTGTGCCTCGGCCATCAGAGCATCGCCCAGGCCTTTGGCGGGCGGGTGGTGCATGCCAAGCGCGTCATGCATGGCAAGACTTCGCTCATCCATCACACCGGCACCAGTGTGTTCCGCGATCTCGAGAATCCCTTCACCGCGACCCGCTACCACTCACTGGTGGCGGAGCGCGCGACGCTGCCGGACTGCCTGGAAATCACCGCCTGGACCGAGGACGAGGACGGCGGCTTTGACGAAATCATGGGGCTGCAGCACAAGACCCTGGCGGTGCACGGCGTGCAGTTCCATCCCGAGTCCATCCTGACGGCCCACGGGCACCAGTTGCTGGAAAACTTCTTCACGCTCGGCCGCGCGGGCGCCTGAGGACCCATGGAAATCCAGGCCGCCATCCGTCGCGTCGTCGACCGCCACGACTTGAGCTTTGACGACATGCAGAGCGTGATGCGCACCATCATGGGCGGTGACGCGACACCGGCGCAGATCGCCGGCCTGCTGGTCGCGCTGCGCATGAAGGGCGAGACCATCGACGAAATCGCCGCCGCCGCCAGTGTCATGCGTGAGCTCGCCCAGCATGTGGAGGTTGGCCTCACGCCGCTCATAGACACCTGCGGTACCGGTGGCGATGGCATCGGTACTTTCAATATCTCGACGGCCGCCGCCTTCGTCACCGCCGCCGCCGGCGGTCGCATCGCCAAGCATGGCAATCGCGCTGCGTCGGGAGCGAGTGGCAGCGCCGATGTGCTGGAAGCGGCGGGCGCGCGCATCGACTTGTCGCCGAGTGAAGTCGCCGACTGCGTGCGCAAGGTCGGGGTCGGCTTCATGTTCGCGCCCAGCCATCACGGCGCCACCCGCCACGCCGCCGTACCGCGCCGCGAACTCGGCACGCGCACGCTGTTCAACGTGCTGGGGCCGCTGACGAATCCGGCCAATGCCTCGGTGCAGTTGATGGGCGTGTATGACGTGTCGTGGGTGACGCGCGCGGCCGAAGTGCTGCGCCGCCTGGGCGTGGCGCGCGCCATGGTGGTGTGCGCCGAGGACGGCATGGACGAAATCAGCATCGGCGCCGTGACCCATGCGGCGGAACTGCGCGATGGCGTCGTCACGAGCTTCGTCATCGACCCGCGCGATCTCGGCATTCCCTTTCAGCCGCTCGCGAGTCTCGCCGCCAAGGACCCGCAGGCGAGCCTCGCCCACATCCGCGCGGTCTATGCCAATGAACCCGGCCCGGCGCGCGACATCGTCGCGCTGAATGCCGGTGCCGCGATTTATCTCGCCGGACTCGCGCCCAACCTTGCCGCCGGTCTCGCCCGCGCCCGCGAGGTGTTGGCGAGTGGCGCGGCACGCGAGTGCTTCGCGCGCTTCATCGCGCATACCAACAGCTTTCCCAAACACTGAACGAGCACTCCGCCCATGAGCGACATCCTGACTGAAATCGTGGCGCACAAGAAAACCGAGGTGGCGGCGCGCAGGGCCCTGCGCTCCCTGGCCGAACTCGATGTCGCCGCGCGCGCGGCGGCGCCGACCCGCGGTTTTTTCAATGCGCTGGTCGCCAAGGTGCATGCCGGCTTGCCGGGCGTCATCGCCGAATGCAAGAAGGCCTCCCCCAGCAAGGGCGTGATTCGGGAAGACTACGACCCGGCCACCATTGCGGCGAGCTATATGCGGGGCGGCGCGGCCTGCCTGTCGGTGCTGACCGACGAGCGTTTCTTTCAGGGCGCGGACGCGCACCTCATGGCGGCGCGCGCGGCCTGCAGCCTGCCGGTCATCCGCAAGGATTTCATGATCGACCCCTATCAGATTGTCGAAGCGCGCGCGCTGGGTGCGGACTGCATTCTCCTGATCGTCGCCTGTCTCGAAGACGCGCAGATGGACGAGCTGGCGCGCACCGCGCAGGAATACGGCCTGGATGTCCTGACCGAGGTGCACGACCGCACCGAACTCGAACGCGCGCTGCGCCTGCGCACGCCGATGATAGGCATCAACAACCGCGACCTGAAACGCTTCGTCACCGACATCAACACCACCATCGGCCTCCTGAAAGACATCCCGAGCGATCGGTTCGTGGTGACGGAATCGGGCATCAATACCGTGGAAGACGTGCGACTGCTGCGTGACCAGTCGGTCAACGCCTTCCTGGTCGGCGAGGCTTTCATGCGCGCCGAGGATCCGGGTGCCCGTTTGAAGGAATTGTTTTTCCAGTAGGTGCGAATTCATTCGCACATTCGAGGCCCCGGCGCCGCACACGGGTGTGCGAATGAATTCGCACCTACCGCGTGGTGGCGAAGATGTCTTCGATACTCTTGAAGGCCTTGAACTCGAGGCAGTTGCCCGACGGATCTTCAAGAAAGAAGGTCGCCTGCTCGCCGGGTTTGTCCTTGAAGCGGATATGCGGCGGCACACGAAAAGTGACGCCGATATAGTTCATGTGATCGACCGCGCGGTGCCAGTCTTCCCAGCTCATGATGAGGCCGAAGTGCGGGATGGGGATGTCGTGACCATCGACTTCATTGGAAGGCAGCGGGACATCCTTGCCCAGACAGTGGGCAGTGATCTGGTAGCCGAAGAAGTCGAAGTCTATCCAGGTCTCGCTGGTGCGGCCGACGCGGCAGCCCAGCACATCGACGTAGAAATTGCGTGTCGCTGCAAGGTCGCTGACGCGAAAAGCGAGATGGAACAGCGGGCGCTGACGGAATTCCTCAACCGCCGCCGGGGCTTGTTTGCTCTTGGCCATCGCGGGCTCCGTAAGTCTTGAATCGTTCAAGGGCGTCGCGCATTTCGGTCGCGTCGAGCAGCACCGGGGTGCCGCAGGACAGCGCCAGCGCATACTGCCTGGCGAGTTCTTCCACTTCGCGCGTCAGATCGACCGCCTTATCGAGCGTCGCGCCGAGCGCGATCATGCCATGGTTCGCGAGCAGGCAGGCGCGCCTGTCGACGAGCGCGACGAGCGCGGCATCGGACAAGGCCTGGGTACCGAAGGTCGCATAGGCGCCGCAGCGGATGGAGTCGCCGCCGGCCTTGGCAATCATGTAATGAAAGCCGGGAATGTCGCGGCGCTGACAGGCGAGTGCAGTGGCATAGGGCGAATGCACATGCACCACGGCACCGGCGTCGGCGCGTGAGACATAGATGTCGCGGTGAAAGCGCCATTCGCTGGAGGGCTGCTGGCGCGGGTCGTGGAGTACCCCATCAAGCCCCATGGCGACGATGGCCGCCGGTGTCAGGGCCTCGGGTTTGACCCCGCTCGGCGTCACCAGCAGTCCGTCCGCCACGCGCACACTCAGATTGCCGGCGGTGCCGCAGTTGAGGCCCACGCGTTCCAGCGTGCGGCTCGCGGAACACAGCGCCTCGCGCAAGTCCTCAC
>Ga0208492_1001945_pt1 | contig 11219 bp, 8 predicted proteins | sample Subbioar_CSW14AB_FD_184820 | JGI IMG/M metagenome (GOLD analysis project Ga0208492, IMG submission 184820) | Serpentinite rock and fluid subsurface biosphere microbial communities from McLaughlin Reserve, California, USA - CR12Mar_CSW14AB (SPAdes) | ecosystem: Environmental > Terrestrial > Deep...
CTGGATCGACATCGACAACGATGATTTTCCCGACCTTTTTGTGAACTACCTCAATGGCAAGGGGCAGCTTTATCGCAACAACCGCGACGGCACCTTTGCCAATGCGACCCAGTCGATGGGGATCGACGGGCCGTCCATGGGATTTTCTTGCTGGGGCTGGGACTTCAATAACGATGGATTCCTCGACATTTTCGCGACTTGTTACGAGCGCTCCCTCAAGGATGCCGTGCTCGGCTTGCAAGACAAACCGCATGGTCTGAAATCGAACAAGTTTTTCCTCAACGAAAAAGGGAAGGGGTTTCGCGACATCGCCAAGGAAGCAGGGCTCGACAAGGTCTTCGTGGCCATGGGCAGTAACTTCGCCGATTTCGATAACGATGGCTACCTCGATTTCTACCTGGGCACGGGCGAACCGAACATCGCCACGCTCATTCCCAACCGGATGTTCAAAAACATGGATGGAACGCGGTTTGAAGAGATCACTGGATCGGCCGGAGTCGGGCACTTGCAAAAAGGCCATGGAGTCGCTTGCGGCGACTGGGACCGCGATGGCAACAACGACCTCTTCATCGTGATGGGCGGAGCGGTTGACGGTGACAGGTATCACAACATTCTGTTTCAAAATCCTGGGCACGACCACTCCTGGATCACGGTCAAGTTGCACGGCAAAAAGACCAACCGGGCCGCGATCGGCGCTCGCATTAAGGTGATGGGCAGTGGAGAGAATCCCCTGACCGTTCAGCGGCACATTTCCTCCGGCAGCAGCTTTGGCGGCAATCCGTTGCAACAGACCATTGGCATGGGCAAGTCCAAGCAAGCCACCACGCTTGAAGTGCACTGGCCGACGAGCGGCACGACGCAGACCTTCCACGATGTCGATCTCAACCAGGCCATAGAAATCACCGAATTCGAGACCGGCTACAAAAAACTCAACTGGAAGCCGGTGCCCGTGCCCAAGTGATCTTTCGCTTTTCCAATCACATGGACGAGGGGATGCCTGGCATGCACTCACCTTGTTAAACAAAAGCATCGGGATCGGCTTGGATTGTAGCCGGTTTCGATGCTGGAGATTTTCCCTTGGACCGTTATCTTGCCGCCGCGATTCAGATCGACATGCAGAGCCCCAAAAGCCGGGCAGAAATTGGGCTCAGGGTTCAAAAAATGCTCGCGATGGTTGAGCAATGCGCGGTGGGTTACCGGCCGCTGGGCGATGTGAAGCTGGTGGTGTTTCCCGAGTTTGCCCACACCCCGCCGGTCTATGCCGAGAAAGCCGACCTGATCAAGCATCTGGCGGTATCGCTGCCCAATGAACACACCGAGGCGTATCAAAGGAAGGCGCGCGAGTTGGATCTTTACATCCAGACAGGGACCTTTCTGGAGGTCGATCCCGCCTGGCCCGGGCATGTCTTCAACACCACTTGTCTCATTGGACCCGAGGGGATCATTGCCAGCTACCGCAAGGTTTATCCCTGGCTTCCCTGGGAAGTGCACACCTCCCCTGCCGATCTGCCCGGATACGATCGGCCGCTCTTCCCCGTGGCCGACACGCCGATCGGTAAGCTGGGGGTGGCGATCTGTTACGACTGGCTCTTTCCCGAAGCGATCCGCTCGTTGGCGCTCAACGGCGCCGAGGTGCTCATTCGGGTCTCGGCCTACATGGACCCCTGGGGGGCCACGGCGCCCATGGACTGGTGGACCGTGGTCAATCGCTGCCGCGCCCTGGAAAACACGGCCTATGTCGTGGCCTGCAATCAGGGGGCAGCTCAGGGAAATTACCCCCCGTTCTCCTGGCCCGGTGGAAGTATGATCGTCGATTTCGATGGGCGCATCCTTTCCCAGGCTGACCCGGGTCCTGGCGACAAGATTGTCGTCTCCACGATCGATCTGGCTTTATTGCGGCATGAGCGGCAGCGGCGCCAGATGCACCGGATGCTCGAGCACCTCAAGCCATGCCACCGCCAGATTCCCGACCCGGATGGCAGTCACCCAAGAAGGTAGAGAAAATTGACATAGCTGCGCGCCGGGCTGTTTCTGCCAGAAATCCTCAGGAAAGGCGAAAGCTCAAGAAGGGGACAACTTGGTTCTGAAGGTCCCCTGTCGGCAGCCGCTACCGAGGCCAAAGGTTGTTTCCCGGTTTGTTATGAAAATCGTTGGCCGGCACTCGCACCAGGAGCAGCCAGATGTTGAAGCCTCTTACATTGAACCCGGTCACCTATCTATCTATAGCAATTAATGTGGTTTTGATTTTCACATATTTAATAATGAAAGATCGCAATCAGGTTTTTGACGGATTCGAAGGTTCACAAAAATATAATACAATTGCTGAGCTTCTTGATGATGTTGTAAAATATCAAAATTCAAGAGAGTACATGAAAGTTATTCATATATTGAAGTATGCCGACATGGATTTCTTGACCGCAAGCGAGGTTAATAAGCCCATGCCAACTGTGCTCGCGATTGATGGCTTTTTTAGGGTTGTGCATGGAATCAGTGACGATAATGACTTGGGTAAAAAGTACAAAGTTATAGCCTTTCCAGAAACTTCTGATGCGATCTCGGACCCGGGATACGACTTTTGGATTCTTTGGGCGGAGCGATTTACCTTCGGCTATAACTCCAATCTCGAAGCCGCGTTAAAAAGAAAACCTTGAATTTCTTTGAGCCGGCACGCGTCCGTCAGGGCGTTGCTGAGATTGTTATGGAATGCGGGGGCTTTTTTGGGGGCGTCTTGTGACCAAGAATTACGCCGCCCTATTTCATCCTTGGCCAGAAAGGGCGATAAATAAATAGAAAGTAACCGCAATCATTAAGGCGTGAACGGTGCCTCGTGTGACTGACGAAGTTGCCGCTGGGAATACGGTTGGATTCAGTGGCTAAATCAGATGCTTGCGCCGCAAGGCGAGCAAGTCGCCAAATGCCGGTTTCAGTTGGCCCTTGGTATCGATCAGCCCGCAGTAGGGATACACATGCGGCGCGCGGTCGTCGAAGTGGCACCAGCGGATCTCTTCGACTTGCGGTTTGCAGATGAGTAGTTCCAGATACTGGCGCACCCAGGCTTGCTGACCTTCGGCCGTGTACTGTGCGCCCAGTCGGCCTGGGCCGACGGCCTGGCCGGGGTCGGCCAGAGGATCGGGATCGCCCGCGGAAGGGAAGCCAACGACAAGGCGGATCGGTTTGCCCAAAAAGCCGAAGGCGTCGATCATGCGCGAAACTTCGAGAATCTCCCGCAAGGCGCCGCCGCGCGGGCTTGTGCCCATCACCATATCCAGTTCGATGGCGGCCAGGGGCAGGCCGGTGCGCACCATCGTCTCGGCAAAACCGAGCGGGCTGTAATTGCGCGGTTCGTTCGCCATCAGCTCGCCAGCTGGCTGGCTAATACCGAGGACCAGGTTCGCCTTGCTGCCCGACTTCGCCGCGACATCGCACAAATGAAACGACAGGCGCAGCCATTCGTCCTCATCGAGATCGAACACCTCGCCCAAATTGGCGCCGAGCAGAATCGTCCAGTGGCGGATGATCCCCTGGTAGCGGTTCAAGACGACATGGAGATGCTTGGTCAGGTAGGAACTAAGTCGATGGGGATCGACCTTGCCCGACATGATCCAGTCGGGCATGGCGTTGTGCCGGAAGTCGATGATCGGCCCCGCGGAAACTTCGATCCGCGAGGCCATGGCCGATTCGATCATCCGGTCGGCTTTTTGCCACTGGTATTGCCCCTGTACCGGCTCCAGTTGCCGCCAGGGAAATGGAATATGAATTTGGTGAAAGGGGAAGTTGGCCAGCGCCGCGGCGGAGAGTTCAAAGGGTTCGAAGTTTTCGCCCAGGCCCACGGCAAAGCGGGTGGGAAGCTTGGGCGTTCGTTCCTTGCGAATTTCGAGCACGCGCTGCGTGTACACCGCGGTGACTTCGTCACCCAGCTTGTGAGCGCGCACCAGACCCTCGATGCAGGCATTTTCATCGACGTCGTCGCCTTCACAGGTGACGACTCGGCCAAGAATCTGACACAACTGCGACAAAACGGATTTCAAATGGGGTGGAGTTTCCAGGCCGAGCATTTCCCAGTCGGAAGACTGATTACGCAAACGGCAAATTTTTCCCCGAAGGAGTTCCAATAAGAGGTTATAGGGCTTCTCGCGCGGCATCAAATTGCCGGTCGTGCCCATGACCCGGCCGACTCCGGGCAATTCGATATTCGCGCATAGATGGGTGCTTTCGTCCCCAAGATGGGTCAAAACGAAAGCGCCGTTGCGCATTTCCTTGGTGGTCATGAACGGGTAGCGATCAGGACCTCCCGCCAGGTAACCGTCTAGGTTGGTGCCGCCTAGCAGGTCTTTTCGTTTCAAATGAATGGGGATGGAGGCCATGCCAGGACGCCGAACGATGCGGGTAACCACTTATCCCAAAGGTATGAATTCTCTCGACGGTTTCATGCCGCCTTGCGATCCATCGCCACAATCGTGATTCCCAGGCGATTGGCAAGCGAGATCGTTTCAGGTCCATCAAGGAAGATCGTTTTTTCCGATTCGATAGCGAGAACCCGTCCGCCGGCGCGGTGCAGATTCTGAATCGTTTTCAGGCCGACCGTCGGCACGTCAAAGCGCATGTCCTGCTGTGGTTTGGCCACCTTGACCAGGGTGAAGCCCCCTTTGCGGCAAAGAGCCCCGGCGCGCAAAATGGCCTCGTCGGTGCCTTCGACCGCCTCGACCGCAAGCACGCAGCGGTCCTTGATGGCGACCGATTGACCGACATCGAGGCGGCCCATCTCCTTGGCCAGGCCCCAGCCGAAATCGATGTCGAGTTCTTCGGTTTTATTGAGGCCCTTGAAGGTCAGAATGCCGCGTTTCACGAGCAACTCCGGGCAAAAGTCCAGGGCTGAGAAAAAGTCCATGCCGTCCTTGCGAAACTCTTCGATGATTCCAAGAAGTATGGAATCGTCGCGGTTGTCGGCCTTCGACTTGCCATACCAGAACCGGATCATCCGCAAGTCAGGCACCAGGCTGAAGATGCGCCAGGGTGCATAGATGATATTGGCCTTGAACACCTTGCCCGCCATGGCGAGGCGGCGCACTCCGAACGAGCGGAAAAGCCCGATCATGCGGCCCAATTTGGCCACCCCCGACCAGGCAAATTCGTCCACTTCGGCGATGAGCTCTTTTTCCGCGGCGCCCTGCAAGCCGACGCAGGCCACGCGGTAACCCTGCCTGCGCGCATTGCGAGCAAAGGTAAAGGGAAATTGGCCCCAACCCGCCAACAGGCCGATCGTGTCGCCGCGTCTTAAGGGCGGAATCGATTTCCAGTCGTGTGCGGCAGTCATGATTGCAATAGGCCCTCGTGGGCCGCATGGACCCTTATTCGTTCTTTTCCGCAAGCCCCGCCATTTTCGCAAGTGTGCGGACTTGGCGAATCGTTTCGGGCAGCCGTTCGAGGCAAATGATCATCCTTTTGAATTCGTGCACGGGCCGTGCCGGCGCGCCGAGGATCTTTTCTCCGTCAGGCACATCGCGCATCACCCCCGACCGCGCTCCAATAACCACTTGATTGCCAATGGTCAAGTGATCCGCGAGCCCAGCTTGGCCGGCGATGACGACATGGCTGCCGGTGGTGGTCGAACCCGCGATGCCTGCCTGACTTACGATCAGGTTGCCCGGTCCCAGTTTGCAGTTGTGCCCAATTTGCACGAGGTTGTCGATTTTGGAACCCTTACCGATCCGGGTTTCTTCGAAGGTGGCCCGGTCGATCGTCGTGCACGCGCCGATCTCCACATCGTCTTCGAGAATGGCGATTCCCAACTGCTGCACCTTGTTGTGGATCCCTTTATCGTTGCGGTAGCCAAAGCCATCCGCGCCGATCACAGCGTGCGCATGGATCGTGACGCGATGGCCCAAGACCGTGCGGGGGTAAAGGACGACGCCCGCGTAGAGGGTCACGTCATTTCCCAACATGCAGTTCTTGCCCACGACGGCGTGGGGGTGCAATGTGCAACGGTCCCCCAAAACGGCATTCTCCCCCACGACGGCGTAGGGGTGAATTTCGCACTCGGCGCCCATCTTTGCCGTGGGGTGGATGATGGCGGTCGGGTGGATTCCCGGCGTGCGCTTTTCTTCCAGGCCGCGCAGCTTCTTGACCAGTTCGCAGAAAGCTGAAAGAGGGTCCTTGACCGCGATCGTGGGCCGTTCGGCCAGCTCGATTCCCTCGGGGACGATCAGTGCCCCCGCTCGCGACTTCTCGGCCGATTTGAGACTCTTGGCGTTTTCCAAAAAACTGATGTCGGCGGGCCCGGCCATTTCAAGAGAGCGAGCGCCGCTGAATCGTGTGGAGGTGGTGCCCCGGCGGGTTCCTTGAACCCAAGAGGCAATTTCCTCAAAACTGGCTTCCATCCGTGGGGCCTTTCGGGAAAAAACTCCGGTATCCCCTGGGCGCAAACAGGTTTCCGGAAGAGCCCTAAATCTAACCCGACCCGCCTCCCCCGGACAACCCCAACCCGACTCTTTGCCTATTTCAACATTGGCATGGGGTGCGGCGCCGTTGACCTCGATTTGGAAGCGCTGGGTATAGCCGGGAACCCACCCTAGAATATCCTGACCTCATTCTTCATCCGATTTGCCTTCCGCGGAGCCAGTTTATGTTTCGGGTTAAAATTTCCCTGGCGGCGTTGGCGCTCGTCTCCGGTTTCGCACAGGCCGGCGATTGGCCACAGTGGCGCGGTCCCAATCGCGATGAAAAGTCGACGGAAACGGGTTTGAAGAAGGATTTCAAGGCGACGCCCAAAGTTCTTTGGAAGATGGATAGGGCTGGCCTCGGGTTTTCGGGTCCTTCGATTCGAGACGGAAAGCTCTACTTGGTTGGCGGCACTCCGGAAGGCAAAAAACACACGGATGAAGTTTCTTGTTTGAACGCGGACACCGGTGAAAAAATCTGGAAAGTCAAGCTCCCCGGGGATTACGAAGACACCGGACTGGATCAGACTTTTGGCGGCGGACCGCGCTCCAATCCGACGATTACCGCCGATGGAAAACTCTATTTCCTCGGGATTAAGGGCGAATTGTACTGTCTTGATGCAAAAGACGGTCATGTGATCTGGCAAAAAAGCTATAGCAAAGATTTCGGCGGAAAAATGCCTGTCTGGGGCTTCAGTGAGTCGCCCTTAATTGACGGTGAAAAAATTGTTTGCGTTCCCGGGGGCAGCAAGGGTGCCGTGGTCGCGCTCGACCGGAACACCGGATCGCTTCTTTGGAAAACCAATGGAGTTAACGACGACGCCAACTATTCCAGCCTGGTCAAAACGGTGCTGTCTGGTGTGGAGCAATATGTCACCCTCACCGCCAAATCGGTGATCGGCGTGGCCGTTGACGATGGCAAGTTACTTTGGAAATACGACTGCTCCGACAAGTATAAAACCGCGGTCATTCCGACGCCGGTTGTCGTCGGTCCCAATCTCGTCTTCGCTACTGCCGGATACAGAGCCGGTTGCGACCTGTTAAAAATCAGCGGTGGCAAAGACGGGCAAACGGCCGAAGCGGTTTACACGAACAAGGAACTGGACAACCACCACGGTGGCGTCGTGTTTCACGAGGGTTTCATTTACGGACATAGTGATAAGAACGGCTGGGTATGCCAGGATGTCACCGATGGAAAGCTCAAGTGGAGTTTGAAGTCAGGCAAAGCCGAAAAGGGCTCGGTCCTCTTCGCTGACGGTGCGCTCTATTGTTATTGCGAGGGAAGCGGCGATCTTTTTGTTCTGGAAGCGAACCCAAAAATTGCTGTGGAACTTGGCCGCTTCACGTTGCCGGAGAAGACCAAGCTTCGCCGGCCCCGCTCTGGAATCTGGACACACCCAGTGATTTCGAACGGAAAGCTCTATTTGCGAGATCAAGATAAGTTCTTCTGCTTCGACATCGGAGCCAAAAACTGATTTCCTGAGCCAAGTAGGTTTCACCGGGTAGGTAGGTTTAACAAGGGACCAGAGTTATGAAATGGCGCCACCGCCTGGCAGTTTTCGTGCTGTGCCTGCTCAGCAGTTCATCCATGGTGATTCAGGCAGCCGATTGGCCCGGATACGGTGGTCCCAATCGCGATGGCACGTGCCCCGAAACGGGCCTCAAGGCGACCTGGCCGAAGTCGGGTCCGCCTCTTGCCTGGACCTTTGAAAAGACCGGCACCGGCTACGGCGGCCCGGCGGTGGTGGCGGGCACTGTCTATATCCTTGGCACCGAGGGAAAAACCGAAACGGCTTTTGCGCTTTCTCCCGAAGGCAAGCTTCTCTGGAAAGCTCCGATCGGTCCCATGTTCGATTTTGATAGCAATGCCTGGTCCGGCGGACCCAATTCGACTCCAGCCGTTGCCGAAGGAAAAGTCGTGGCGCTGGGTAGCCAGGGGATCCTGGTGTGTCTGGATGCGAAAGACGGCAAGGAAATCTGGAAGATCGATCTTCCGTCCGCCATGGCGGCCGAAGTCAATCCCGTGGGCGGCGGGCCCGACAAGATGGGCTGGGGTTATTCCTGGTCGCCGATCATCGAAGAAGGACAGGTGATCATCACTCCTGGAGGCCAGGGCGGCTTGGTCGCCGCGCTTGACCTGGCCACGGGCAAGGTCAATTGGCGTTCCACGGCGGTCAAATCCGCGGCCACCTATTCGACCGCGGCTATTGGAACGATCGCAGGCCAGAAGCAGATCGTCGCCTTGACTCAAGAAGGGCCGGTTGGGGTTTCCTTCAAGGATGGATCACTGCTTTGGGCATTCAAGAAAGAAGCACCCTATCCCGATGTCGTTTGTCCCACGCCGATCCTATCGGGCGATTTTGTCTATCTGAGTGTCGGTTATGGCGCCGGTGCCGAGCGGCTTTCCATCAAGGCCAGCGGTTCCGCTCAGGCGGCGGAATCGGTGTGGAGCGAAAAGGAAATCGCCAACAACAATGGCGGTGTGATCCTTTCGGCCGGCAAGGTTTACGGCTATCACCTGACACGCGGCTGGCAGTGCCAGGATCTGGAGACGGGAAAAAAGGTCTGGGAATCGAAGCGTGGGGCTTTGGGCGCAGGATCGCTCTTGATCGCGGACGGCAAGATCTTTGCAGTCGCGGAAGAAAAGGGCGAAGTCGGTTTGATTCAGGCCAAGGCGGACAAATACACGGAGCTGGCCAAATTCAAATTGCCCAAGGAATCGGCACTTCGCAAACCGCGCGGAAAAGTCTGGACGCATCCCGTGCTTTCCGATGGCAAACTCTATGTGCGCGATCAGGATTTGCTTTTTTGCTTTACCGTGAAATAGTGAAAAATAACCAAAGAAAAAAATTCGGTTCATTGCATGACATCCCTGGAGAAACCTGAGATCCGTCTCGATCGGGATCAACTCCGAAAAATCCAGGAATCGAAACTCGACCGTGTGCTGCAAAGCGCCCGGTCGATTCCTTTTTGGCGGCCATTTCTGGCGGCGATCGATTCGCAATGGACTCCCTGGGAGACCTTCTCCCGCCTCCCGTTCGTTACAAAGGACCAGCTCGTTGCCGATCAAAGGGAGCGGCCTCCCTTCGGAGGGTTGTTTGCCTCCCATCAGGGGCCGCCGAGCCGCTACCACCAGACTTCGGGAACATCGGGCCGCTCTTTACGCTGGTTGGACGATCCGGCGAGCTGGGAATGGATGCTTTCCTGCTGGCGGATTGGGTTTGAACTGGCGGGCGTCGACCGTAGCGACCGGCTCTTTTTCCCCTTTTCGTTTGGACCCTTCCTCGGTTTTTGGACCGCGTTTGAAGCGGCGAGCCGCGCGGGGATCCTGAGCATTCCTGGCGGCGGACTTTCTTCCGAAGCGCGGTTGCGGATGGCGATCGACCTGGAAGCGACGATCCTTCTGGGAACCCCCAGTTATCTGCTGCATCTGGGAGAGCGGGCCAGGGAAATGCAGCTTCGCCTGCCGAAGGTGCGCATGCTCATCGTGGCGGGCGAACCCGGCGGAAGCATTCCCGGCACGCGCCGGCGGCTGGAAGAAGCCTGGTCGGCTCGCGTGATCGACCATTGCGGCATGACGGAAACGGGACCGACCTCCATGGAGTGCGAGGCCCATCCCCATGGATTGCACATTTTCGAATCGGAGTTCCTTGCCGAGATTATCGATCCGGCGACGGGACAGGCGGCCGACCGGGGAGAGCTCGTGCTTACGAACCTGGGCCGCACCTATGGCCCGCTCTTGCGTTACCGCACCGGCGATCTGGTGGAGAAGGACCCGGAACCTTGCCCGTGCGGCAGTCTGTTCCTGCGGCTCAAAGGGGGGATTTTGGGCCGCCGCGATGACATGGTCTTCATTCGCGGCAACAACTTTCACCCATCGGCATTGCTGCCGGTGCTGTTCGATCTGCCCGAGTTGGCCGAATACCGCGCGACGATCCATTCGGGCGAGGCGCTCTCGTCGCTGCGTCTCGAAGTGGAACCGGTCATCGGCGCGTTGGCCGGACCCCTGGTCAACAAGGTGGAGAAGTTGATCCGCGAGAAATTCCTGTTTCGCGCGGAAGTCGAGGCCGTGCCGGCCGGTTTTTTGCCTCGCGCCGATCTCAAGGCGCGCCGCCATATCTTGATCCGCGATTGAGCGGGCCGAAGATCCACTTCGATCGATTCTGGTTGACTGGGCGCCCGATCCTGAATCATCCGCCCGCCGGATCTCGCAAATCTGATATTGACACCATGGTTGCTCCTGGTATGAGGGCGGCACTATGAACACCATCCTCCTGCTTTTGGTCGTCCTTCCGGCCCAACCGGCGCCAGGCAAAAACCCTTTGGTTTCTACCCAGGGAAACCAACCGGCCCGGGTCGGCAAGGTTCTTCTGCTCGAAAACGAACGAACGATCGAGGGGGAGGTCGAGCGGTATCCCGATTTCTATCGGGTGCGCCGCTCCGTGGGGGAAACGCAGATTCCCACCCACCAGGTGCTCGCGCTCTGCGCCGATTACAAGGAAGCGTTCGAGTTTTTAAAGCGCCGCACGAATCTTTCCGATGCCGATGAGCGCTTCAAGCTGGCCGAATGGGCGCAGAATCGCGGACTGCTGGCCGAGGCGATGGAAGAAAGCCAGGCGGCATTGCAACTTCGGCCCGCGCATGAGCCGACCAAGCGTCTGAAGCTGGTGATCGAACAGATGGAACGGCGCGAACGGGAGAAGAAGTTATTTCCCGACAAACAGGCGGTGAACCTCGCTCATAGCGATGGGATTGCGCCCCTGCCTTTTGAGGTCTCCACCG
>Ga0208492_1001946_pt1 | contig 11218 bp, 11 predicted proteins | sample Subbioar_CSW14AB_FD_184820 | JGI IMG/M metagenome (GOLD analysis project Ga0208492, IMG submission 184820) | Serpentinite rock and fluid subsurface biosphere microbial communities from McLaughlin Reserve, California, USA - CR12Mar_CSW14AB (SPAdes) | ecosystem: Environmental > Terrestrial > Deep...
CGGCGCCCATCAGGCCGGCGATGCCCACGACCTCGCCGCGGCGCACCTCGATGCTGGAGCCCTTGACCACGAAGCGCTCCGACACGGTCGGGTGGCGGACCACCCAGTCGCGGACCTCGAAGAAGACCTCGCCGATGTGCGACTCGCGGTCGGGGTACCGGCTCTCGAGCGAGCGACCCACCATGCCGCGGATGATGCGGTCCTCGTTGATCTCGCCCTTGGTGATGTCGAGCGTCTCGACCTTGCGGCCGTCGCGGATGATCGTGATCTCGTCGGCGATCTGCTCGATCTCGTTGAGCTTGTGGCTGATGATGATCGACGAGATGCCGCGGCCCTTGAGCCCGAGGATGAGGTCGAGCAGGTGCTGCGAGTCGTCCTCGTTGAGCGCCGCGGTCGGCTCGTCGAGGATCAGCAGCTTGACGTCCTTGTTGAGCGCCTTGGCGATCTCGACCAACTGCTGCTTGCCGACGCCGAGGTGCTTGATCGCGGTGTCGGGGTCCTCCTCGAGGCCCACGCGCGCCAGCAGCTCCACCGCGCGCGACCGCGCCGCGCGCCAGTCGATCGCGATGCCCGCGCGCACCTCGTTGCCGAGGAAGATGTTCTCGGTGATCGACAGCTCGGGGATCAGCGCGAGCTCCTGGTGGATGATCGCGATGCCCGCCGCCTCGCTGGCGCGGATGTCGCGGAAGCGCATCTCCTCGCCGCGCAGCAGGATGTCGCCCGTGTACGTGCCGTAGGGGTACACGCCCGACAGCACCTTCATGAGCGTGGACTTGCCCGCGCCGTTCTCGCCGCAGATCGCGTGGATCTCGCCGGCCTTGACGGTCAGGCTCACGTGCGCGAGCGCCTTGACGCCCGGGAACTCCTTCGAGATGTCCCGCATCTCCAGGATGGGCGGGGACACCGTCGGCACGGCTGCCGTATTGCTCACATCGACCTCGCTGTCTGTGTCACACGCGCTCCGTGTGACCGTTCACATCGCAGTACATCGTGCACCGGCCGCCCGTGCATGTCAAGCACGGGGCGAGAAGTCAGCTGCGCCAGGGCGCCGCGGACGAGGCGCGCACGAGCAGCTCGGGCTGGAGCTGCCCGAACCGCGGCGGCTCCTCGCCGCGGATGCCCGCCAGCAGCAGCTCGACCGCACGGCGGCCGAGCTCGGCGAAGTCCTGGTGCACCGTGGTGAGCGGCGGCCACACGTGCTTCGCGACCGGGATGTCGTCGAAGCCGACCACGCTCACGCGGCCCGGAACGTCGAGCCCGGCGTCGCGGAACCCGTGCATGAGGCCGATCGCCATGAGGTCATTGGCGGCGAACACGGCCGTGAAGTCGCCGCGCCGCGCCAGCTCGACCCCGGCGAAGTGGCCGAAGTCCGCGGTCCAGTCGCCCCGGATGGGCGCGATGGTCGGCAGATCGGCGTCGAGCAGCGCGTCCAGGTAGCCGCGCATGCGCGACTCGGCCTCGATCCAGTCCTGCGGTCCGGCGAGGTGGACGATGTCGCGGTGGCCCAGCTCGATCAGGTGGGCGGTCGCGAGCCGGGCGCCCTCCACCTGGTCCGCCGCGAGGCTCTCCCCCGTGGCCCCGGAGGCGGTCTGGAGGCTCACGAAGGGGACGTCGATCGCCATCCCGCGCAGCACGTGGAACACGCGCACCTGTGGGGCCAGCACCACGATGCCGGCGATCTGCTCGCGCACGAGCTGGCGCACGGCGGCGCCGATCGCCTCGGGCGTGGTGTCGGGCAGGTTCACGGTGGTGACCGAGTACCCCTCGACGCGAGCGGCCTCCTCGATGGTCGCGATCGACGACGCGGGACCGAACTCCCCGATGGTCGCCGACATCACCCCGATGACGTTCGAGCGGCTCGTGACGAGCGCGCGCGCGGCGAGGTTCGGCCGGTAGTCGAGCACCGCGATCGCGTCGAGCACCCGCTGCTTTGTCTCGGGGCGGATGCTCGGGTGGTCGTTGAGCACGCGCGAGACCGTCTGATGCGAGACGCCGGCGAGGCGCGCGACGTCGCGGATGCTCGGCACGGCGGAACGCCGGCCCGGCGTGCGCTCCATCGCCTGCTCCACAGTCCCCACCAGCCTCAGTGCTGCGCGAGCGCTCGCTGCCCGCCTGCCGTCGCCGTGGATCGCCCACGGCACTCATGTGTACGTTCACACACGGTCCCGATCATCATGCCAGGATCGCGCGAGGGCCGCACCTCGGGAGCCGGCGACCGGTCGAGACGCTCAGCCGAACCAGTCGAGGGTGCGACCGTGCTGGTGCGCCGCGCCTGCCGGTGCGCCGTCGATCGCGAACACCAGGCGGCCCGCCGTCACGCCGTCCCCCGCGACGCCGGGGACGACGCCCGGGACCTCGCTCGACACCCAGTGGCACCGGCCCGCGGCGACCCGCGCGCGCATGGCGTCGGCGAAGGCCGCGCGGTCGTCGGCCGACAGGTACATGGCGACCACCGTGTGGAACACGATCACGGCGGCCCCGGGCGCCTCGGCCTGCGCCCGGTCGATCAGACCGTCGAGGTCGACGAGCAGATCTCCGCGCACGAGCGGCGGCGGGTCGGCGCGCGTCAGCCGGATCGCCGTTCGCAGCTGCGCCCGGCGATCATCCTCCTCCGGCCACACGAGCGTCTCCAGCCAGGCCATCTGCTCGTCGTCCCGCACGTCGAGCGGGTTGAGGTCGAGCCCGGTGCGCCATGCCACGGTCGGCACGCGTTCCGGGAGGGGCGCGGGGCCGGTCACGTCGCACGAGAGCACCCCGCCGCCGTCGGGCGCCGGGATGCGCTTCTCACCCGCCGGCGTGCGCCAGGCGTAGCCCCACCGGTCGGGAACCAGGCACAGCCCCGCCGAGGGGCCGACCTCGATCAGCGCGAGCGGCCGCTCCCCCGCGACCGTCGCGAACGCCGGCACCAGGGTCGCCATCCGCCCCGCCTCGTTCGTCTGCGTCGCGTGGCTCAGGATGGTCGCGCGGATCGAGCCGTCGTCGGCCAGCAGGGCGCGCCGCAGGCCCTCATAGGGCCCGGGCGCGGGGACGCCGTGTCGCCGTGCCGCGGCGAAGACCAGATTCGGCTGCCGCTTGACCGGCGGAAGACTCTCGAGCCAGGCCACCACGTCGGCGTCCGCAGCGACGCGGCGCGCCCACCTCGCGAAACTCGGCGATGACCCGTCGGCGTAGTCCGCGAACTCCGCGTACATCGCGGGGACGTCGCCGTCGAGCCGCATGGCTCAGTCCAGGCCGTGCTCGGCGAGCCACTCCGCCGCGATGTCCGCCGCCGACCGCTGCTCGACCGTGTTCTGGACGTTGAGCGCCACCAGGCCCTCGGGCGTGAGCGCCTCGCTCACGGGGTCGATGACCGGCGCGATCTCGTCGGCGACGTCGCCGGAGGCGATCGGCACGACGTTCGACGCGAGGAACAGCCCCTCGGGGTCGGCGAGCGGCACGAGGTCCTCGGTCTCGATGCGCGGGTCGGCCGTGAACACGTTGGCGACGTCGATCGTGCCGGCGAGCAGGTCCTCGACCGTGGTGTCTCCCGTCGCCGAGAACTCGAGCTCCACGCCATAGACCTCGGCCGCCCCGTCGGGGCCGTACGGGCGCTCCTCGAGCTCGGGCGGACCGCCGAGCGTGAGGGGCCCCTCGACGTCCGCGAGGTCCCCGATCGTCTCCAGTCCATGCTCGTCCGCGAATGCCCGGGTCACGGTGTAGGAGTCCTGATCGGTCGCGCTGGACATCGCGAGCGGGGTCAGCCCCTCCGGCAGCGCGTCGCCGAGCGCGGCGTACACGTCGTCGGCCGTGCGGGCCTCGGTGTCCTCGTCGTAGAACTGCAGCAGGTTGCCCGTGTACTCGGGGAACAGGTCGATCTCGCCGCTCTCGAGCGAGGGGAGGTACGCGTCGCGCTGCCCGATGTTGAAGCGCCGCTCGACCGTGTAGCCCTCCGCCTCGAGCGCCTGCGCGTAGATCTCCGCGATGACCTCGTTGGACGGGTACGCCTGCGAGCCCACCACGATCGCCTCGTCGCCCGCCGGGGCGGAGGCGTCGCCCGAGGGCTCCGCGAGCGGGTCGCTCGAGCCGCAGCCCGCCAGGACGAGCGCGAGCCCCGCGCCGAGGACGCCCGCGATCGCCGCGCGCGTGGCGCGTGAGTGTCGAGTGCCGATCATGCCTGCCGCCTTCCTGCCTGGCCGTCCACCGGCCGTGTGAGTGTGTGTCGCGGTCGATCCGAGCCTACGCCGGGGCGCCGACAAGGGGGCGGGACGCCGGGCCGCGCCCGGCCCGGCGGAGATGGCCGGGCGCGGCGGCGCGCTGCAGCAGCGCGAACACCGCGTCCAGCAGGAGGGCGAGGGCCGCCACGGCGATCGCTCCGCCCAGCACCTGCTCGAACCGGCGCAGCTGCAGGCCCTGGAGGATGTCGAAGCCGAGTCCGCCCAGGTTCACGTAGGCCGCGAGCGTGACGGTCGCGACGACCTGCAGCACGGCCGAGCGGATGCCCGCGACCAGCAGCGGCAGGCCGAGGGGCGCCTCCACGCGCCACAGCACCTGCCATCCGGTCATGCCCTGCGCGCGGGCCGCGTCGATGGTCGCGCGGTCCACCGCCTCCAAGCCGGCGTACGCCCCCGCCAGGATCGACGGGATCGCCAGCAGCACGAACGCGATCAGCGCCGCCTCGGGCTTGTTCGTGACGCCCAGCAGCAGCACGAGCAGCAGGATCAGGCCGAACGACGGGATCGCGCGGGCCGCGCCGGCGAGGCCCACGGCGATCTCGCGGCCGCGCCCGGTGTGGCCGATGGCCCATCCGGCCGGGACCGCGACGGCCGCGGCGATCGCGACCGCCGCGAACGTGTACGCCAGGTGCACCAGGACGGCGCGGGGCAGCGAATCGGACCCTTCGAGCCGCTCGGGCGAGAGCAGCCAGGCGAGCGCCTCGAGCAGCAGGTTCATGCGAGGGCTCCCGCCGCACGGCCTGCGCCCGCGGTGTGCGCGCGCGTCCAGGGCATGAGGGCGCGGCCCGCCAGCTGCAGCAGCAGGTCGACCAGCAGCGCGACGAGCGCGACCGCGACCACGCCCGCCAGGATCTCCTCGACGATGCGGCGCTGGAAGCCGTTCGTGAACAGGTACCCGAGGTTGGTCACGCCGATCAGGATGCCGACCGTCGCGAGCGCGATCGTGCTGACGGCCGCGACCCGCACGCCCGCGAGGATCACGGGCCCCGCGAGCGGCAGCTCGACGCCCCAGAAGCGGCGCGCCGGGCCGTACCCCACGGCGACCGCGGCGCGGCGCACGTCCGGGTCGACCGAGTCGAACCCGTCGGCGACCGCGCGCACGAGGATCGCGACCGCGTAGATCGTGAGGGCCAGCAGGAGGTTCAGCTCGCTGAGGGCGCTGATCCCGAACACGACCGGCAGCAGCGGCAGGAGCGCGAGCGACGGCAGCGTGTACAGCAGGCCCGTCGCGACGATCAGCGGGCTGCGCACCAGCCGCCAGCGGTGCGCGATCCAGCCGAGCGGCAGCGACACGGCGAGGCCCCACACGATCGGCAGCACGCTGTGGCGCAGGTGCTCCAGCGTGAGCGCCGCGATCAGTCCCGCGTTGTCGGCCACCCAGCTCATCCGCGCGGCGCCCCCTCCTCGCGCAGCACGCCGTGCACGCGGCCGGCCGCGTCGACGATCACCGTGGCGCCGTCCGAGCGGCGCAGCGTCAGCTCGCGGTCGCCGCCGGCGATGCCCACGAACTCCGCGACGAAGTCGTCGGCCGGCGCCGCGAGGATCTCCTCGGGCGTCCCCTTCTGGGCGATGCGGCCGCCGGCGGCCAGGATCACGACCTCGTCGCCGAGCAGGAACGCCTCGTCCACGTCGTGCGTGACGAACAGGATGGTCTTGCCCAGCGTCTGCTGCAGCCGCAGCAGCTCCTGCTGCAGCTCGCGCCGCACGATCGGGTCCACCGCGCCGAACGGCTCGTCCATGAGCAGGATGTTCGGGTCTCCCGCAAGGGCCCGCGCCACTCCGACGCGCTGCTGCTGGCCTCCGGACAGCCGGCCCGGGTACCGGTCGGCCAGGCGCCCGTCGAGCCCCACGGTGTCCATCAGCGCGCGGGCGCGCTCGCGCGCCTCGCGTCGCGGCACGCCGTTGAGCACCGGCACGGTCGCGATGTTGTCGATCACGCGCACGTGCGGCAGCAGGCCCGCCTGCTGCATGACGTACCCGATGCCGCGTCTGAGCGCCACGGGATCCCGGTGGCGCACGTCCTCGTCGTCGATCAGCACGGCGCCCGAGGTGGGCTCCACCATCCGGTTCACCATGCGCAGCAGCGTGGTCTTGCCCGAGCCGGACGAGCCGACCAGCACCACCGTGCGGTGGGACGGCACGATCAGGCTGACGTCGTCGACGGCGACGGACTCGCCCGCGCCGTCAGGGTAGGTCTTCCGGACGGATCGGAACTCGATCACGGCACTCCTGACGTCGGTCGGACGGGCGTCCCTGTCGGACTTCCTCGGACTCTACCGGCGGCCGGGGACGCGGGGTCCGCGCGGGCGCGTCAGGGCAGGACGGTCACCTCGGCGCCGAACGCGACGTACCCCGAGAAGTCCGCGCCCACGCGCTCGATCGCGCCGTGATGCGGCGTCGGGTAGCTCCAGGCGGCGTCGACCGCCTCGTCCTGCGTGTCGCCCTGGCTGTGCCGCAGCGTCCAGTACTGGCACTCGCCCTTCCACGGGCACGTGTACGGAGTGGGGCTCGCGTGGAACAGCGATCGGTCGATCGTGTCGGGCGGGAAGTACCGGTTGCCCTCGATCTCGATGATCCGCTCGTCCGGGGATTCGGCGACCACGTGGTCGCGCCACAGTGCGCGCATGCTGCGAGGGTAGCCCCGCGCGCCGCGCGCCGGAACCCGCTCAGCCGATGACCCGCGCGCCGGGCACCGGGCCGTGCACGTGCAGCGCCATGTGGCCGTCCGCCTCCAGCAGCGCGCGCAGCTCGGCGGCGTGCTCGGGCGTGGCGCACAGGAACGCCAGCGTGGGGCCGGAGCCCGACACGATGCCCGCGAGCGCGCCCGAGGCCTCGCCGTACTCGAGGATCGACGCCAGGTCGGGGCGCAGCCGCAGCGTCGCGACCTGCAGGTCGTTGCGCAGCGCGGCCGCGAGCATCGCGGGGTCGCCGGCACGCAGCGCGTGCAGCACCTCGGCGTCGACCGACGGGCGCGCGGCGATAGGGCCGATGTCGACCCGGTGCCGCTCGCGGTGCGCGTCGAGCTCGCCGTAGACCTTGGGCGTCGAGACGCCCTCCTCGCTCGTGACGAGCACCCAGTCGAAGCGTCCGCGCGCGAGGGCCGGGTTGAGCACGTCGCCGCGGCCCGTGCCGATCGCCGTGCCGCCCTTCAGCGCGAACGGCACGTCGGAGCCGAGCCGCGCGGCGAGCCGGTGCAGCTCCGGGTGTGACAGGCGCGTGTCCCACAGCGCGTCGCACGCCACCAGCGCCGCCGCGGCGTCGGCCGATCCGCCGCCCATGCCTCCCGCGACGGGGACCTGCTTGTGCACCTCGAGGTGCACGCCGCCTTCGTAGCCGGTCTCGGCCGCCAGCAGCCGCGCGGCCCGCAGCGCCAGGTTGCGGTCGTCGACCGGGACGCCGTCGAGATCGACCGTGCCCGTGACGGCCATCGTGAAGCCGTCGGAGTGGGTGGCGACGATCTCCTCGCACAGCGAGACGGCCTGGAACGCCGTGGCGAGCTCGTGGTAGCCGTCGTCCTGCAGCGCGCCCACCTCGAGGTAGACGTTGATCTTGCCGGGCGCGCGGACGCGCACGGACGGGAACTCCTCGGCGATCGTCATGCGCCCTCGGGATCCGCCCAGAGGTCCGCGGGGGCGCGCGAGGCGATCTCGTCGATCCGGGCGAGCTCGTCCGCGTCGAGCGCCGGGGCCTCCAGTGCGGCGAGGTTCTCGTCCAGCTGCTCGGGCCGCGACGCCCCGATCAGCGCCGACGCGACCACCGGGTCGCGCAGCACCCACTGGATCGCGAGCTGCGCGAGGGTCTGGCCGCGGCCGGACGCGACCGCGTCCAGCTCCCGCAGGATCGCGAGCGTCGCCTCCGGCAGCCGGCGCCCCGGCAGCGACGAGCGCTGCTGCGCGCGCTCGGCCGTGCCGTCGCCGAGGTACTTCGACGTGAGCAGGCCCTGCGCGAGCGGCACGAACGCGATGGCGCCCATGCCCTCCTGGCGCAGCACGTCGGTGAGGCCGTCCTCGATCCAGCGGTTCACGATCGAGTACGACGGCTGGTGGATGACCAGCGGCGTCCCGAGCGAGCGCGCGACCTCCTGCGCCCGCGCGGTCTCCTCGGCCCCGTACGACGAGATGCCCACGTAGAGCGCCTTGCCCTGGCGCACGAGCGTGTCGAGCGCGCCGATCGTCTCCTCCACGGGCGTGACCGCGTCGACGCGGTGGGAGTAGAAGATGTCGACGTGGTCGAGGCCCATGCGGGTGAGCGACTGCTCGGCGCTGCGCAGGATGTACTTGCGCGAGCCGTGATCGCCGTACGGGCCGGGCCACATGTCGTAGCCGGCCTTCGACGAGATGATCAACTCGTCGCGGTACGGCTTGAGGTCCTCCGCGTAGATCCGGCCGAAGTTCTTCTCGGCCGAGCCGTACGGCGGGCCGTAGTTGTTGGCGAGGTCGAAGTGCGTGATGCCGCGGTCGAAGGCGTGGCGCAGCAGGGCGCGCTGGCGGTCCATCGGGATGTTGTCGCCGAAGTTCCACCACAGGCCGAGCGACAGGGGCGGCAGGTACAGGCCCGACGCGCCCACCTGGCGGAAGTCGCCGAGCCGCGCGTAGCGGTCGTCCGCCGCGGTGTAGGGACGGTGGATGTCGGCGACGGGGCGCGAGTGGAAGCGCGGAGCGTGGGTCACGCCCCCAGGCTATCCGTCGACGGCCGCCGGGGCCGCCCCGGGTCGGACCGCGCGGGCGATCCGGACGAAGTCGTCGATCGCGAGCTCCTCGCCCCGGGCGGTGGGGGCGACGCCCGCGCGCTCGAGCACCTCGGTCGCGCCCGCGGCCGAGCCGCCCAGGACGCCCGCGAGCGCCTGGCGCAGCATCTTGCGCCGCTGCTGGAACGCGGCGTCGACGATCCGGAACGTCAGCTCGCGCTCGGCCTCGGTGCCGCGCGGCTCGGCGTCGCGGTGGAAGCCGACCAGCACGCTGTCGACGTTCGGCACCGGCCAGAACACCTGGCGCGACACGGTGCCGGCCAGGCGCCACGGCCCGTACCAGGCGGCCTTGACGCTCGGCGCGCCGTACACCTTGCTGCCGGGAGGGGCGGCGAGCCGCTCCCCCACCTCGGCCTGCACCATCACGACGCCGCGCTCCAGGGCCGGGAACGTCTCCATGAAGTGCAGCAGCACGGGCACCGACACGTTGTACGGCAGGTTCGCGACCAGGACCGTCGGGTCCCCCGGCAGCTCCGTCACGCGCAGCGCGTCCGCGTCGACGACGGTCAGAGCGCCCTCCGGGACGCCGTGCGCGGCCGCCGTGGCCGCCAGCTCGGCGGCCAGGCGGTGATCGATCTCGACCGCGGTCACGCGCGCGCCGGTCTCCAGGATCGCGAGCGTGAGGGATCCGAGCCCCGGCCCGACCTCGACGACCCGGTCGTCCGCCGTGACGCGCGCCACCTGCACGATCTTGCGGACCGTGTTGGCGTCGACCACGAAGTTCTGCCCGAGCTTCTTGGTGGGCGTGACGTCGAGGCGCGCGGCGAGCGAGCGGATCTCGGTGGGACCGAGGAGAGTGACCATCACCCTATTGTCGCCGGTCGCTCAGAACTCCCCGTACACCGCGAGCGTGTTGGACGCGACCTGCGCGCACAGCTCGTCGAGGTCGGCGCCGAGCTCCGCGGCCATGAACCGCATCGTCACGGGCACCAGGTACGGCGCATTGGGGCGGCCTCGGTGCGGCACGGGCGTGAGGAACGGCGCGTCCGTCTCGACCAGGATGCGCTCGCGCGGCGTCACGGCGAGCGCGTCGCGCAGGTTCTGCGCGTTCTTGAACGTGATGTTGCCCGCGAACGACAGGTAGTAGCCGGCGTCCGCGCATTCGCGGGCCATGTCGGCGTCGCCCGAGAAGCAGTGGAACACGGTGCGCTCGGGGGCGCCCACGCGCGCGAGCGTGTCGAGCACGTCGCGGTGCGCCTCGCGGTCGTGGATCTGCATCGCGATGCCATGCTTCTTGGCGAGCGAGATGTGCGCCTCGAAAGACGCGTGCTGCGCCGGCAGGCCGGGCTCGTCCGTGCGGAAGTAGTCCAGCCCGGTCTCGCCGATCGCGCGCACGCGCGGGTGCGCGGCGAGCTCGTCCATGACCGCGAGGGCCTCGTCGAGGCGCCCGGCCTCGGCGTAGTGCGGCGCGTCGTTCGGGTGGATCGCGACGGCGGCCAGCACGCGCGGGTGCGCCTCCGCGGCTGCGACGGCCCAGCGCGACGACTCGATGTCGCCCGAGGCCTGCACCACGCCCGCGATGCCCGCCTCGAGCGCGCGGTCGAGCTGCTCCTCGAGGCTCAGGGGCTGCTCGCCGTCCTCGATCTCGAGGTGGCAGTGGTTGTCGTAGACCGGCACCGCGAGCGGCTCGGGCACGGGCGGATGCCGGAGGTCCTTGCGGCCGTCGGCGTCGCGCTGGCGGACGTAGCGGCTCGGGTCGTCCGGGGTCTCGAGCGGGGTCATGCGGCGGCGGCCCCGGGTCAGTCGGCCTGCTCGATCCGCGGGAACAGCGGCGCGAGCGCCTGCGTCGCGGTGCCGGCGGGCAGCTGCCCCCAGGCGCCGGCCTCGCGGATCGGCTGCGCGGCGAGGCCGCCCAGCGCGCCCTCGGCGCCGAGAGCGGTCCACAGCTTCCCGGTGGCCTGCGGCATGACGGGCGACAGCAGCACCGCGAGCGCGCGCAGCCCCTCGGCGCACGTGTACAGCACGGTGGCGAGACGCTCGCGCTTCGACTCGTCCTTCGCGAGCGCCCACGGCTCGTTCTCGGTGATGTAGCCGTTCAGCTCGTCGACGATCGTCCAGATGCGCGCGATCGCCTCGTCGATCCGGAACTTCTCGATCGCCGCGTCGGCCTCGCTCGCCGCGTCGGCGACCACCCGCTGGATCGCCCGGTCGGCCTCCGTGTACTCCCCCGGCTGCGGGATCACACCGTCGAAGTACTTGCCGATCATCGCGATCGTGCGCGACGCGAGGTTTCCGAAGCCGTTCGCGAGCTCGGCCTGGT
>Ga0208492_1001947_pt1 | contig 11214 bp, 11 predicted proteins | sample Subbioar_CSW14AB_FD_184820 | JGI IMG/M metagenome (GOLD analysis project Ga0208492, IMG submission 184820) | Serpentinite rock and fluid subsurface biosphere microbial communities from McLaughlin Reserve, California, USA - CR12Mar_CSW14AB (SPAdes) | ecosystem: Environmental > Terrestrial > Deep...
GGCTCGCCGCGCCTCCTGCAGCTTTCCGGCATCGGCCCCGCCGACGACCTCCAACGCCTCGGAATCCCAATCATCCTCGACCGCCCGCAGGTCGGTGCCAATCTGCAGGACCACCTCGACCTCTTCGTCATCGCCGAATGCACCGGCCCCCACACCTACGACCGCTACGCCAAGCCGCACTGGTCCGCCCTCGCGGGCCTGCAATACCTCCTGACCCGCAAAGGTCCGGTGGCATCGTCCCTTTTTGAAACGGGAGGCTTCTGGTACGCCGACCCCTCCGCCCGCTCCCCCGACATCCAGTTCCACCTCGGCCTCGGCTCCGGCATCGAGGCCGGTGTCGCCGCCATGCCGCAAGGCGGCGTCACCCTGAACTCCGCCTTCCTGCGCCCGCGCAGCCGAGGCACCGTCCGCCTCGCCAGCGCCGACCCGAAAGCCGCGCCCCTGATCGACCCGAACTACTGGCAAGACCCCTACGACCGCGAAATGTCGATCAAGGGCCTCAAGCTTGCGCAAGAGATCATGCGCCAGCCCGCCCTGAAACCCTTCGTCCTCGCCGAACGCCTCCCCGGCCCCGACATCAAGACCGACGAAGACTACATCGCCTACGCCGTGAAGAACGCCAAGACCGACCACCACCCCGCAGGCACCTGCCGCATGGGCGCGGACATGGAGGCTGTCGTCGACCCCACCCTCCGCTTCAACGGCATCGAGGCCCTTCGCATCGTCGACGCCTCGATCATGCCCACCGTTGTCTCCTCCAACACCAACGCCGCCACCATCATGATCGCCGAAAAAGCCGCCGACATGATCAGGGAATCCCACACATGATCCGCCACATCGTCCTTCTGAAAGCCCGCCCCGAGGTCACCGAGGCCCACATCGCCAGAATCTTCGCCGACCTCCACGCGCTGAACCTCCCCGGCCTCCTCGCCATCCACTCCGGCCGCTCCGAAAGCCCCGAACAGATCGAGCGCGGCTACCTGCACGGCTTCACCGTCGACTTCGCCGACTGGGACGCATTGGCCACCTACCAGGCCCACCCCGACCACAAACGCGCAGGTGCCGCCCTTGTCGCCGCCGCCCAGGGCGGGATTGATGGCATCCTCGTCTTCGACCTGCCGATCCCATGACCATTTTCTGTCCCCAACTATCCTCTGGGGGTTTGGGGGGCGAAGCGCCCCCAATGCCCGAGGAGAAGCGCGCAAGCGCGCCGACGAGACAAAAGCCTTGCGCGCCAGCGCTCATTTTCAGAACCGCCAAGGGAATACCCCCATGCTGACCCTCCCCACCCCCGACGCCCGCCTGGAGCCCTACCGCCTCACCGGCACCCCCCTCATCCCCCGCGCACCCCGCGCCGCGCTCACAAGAACCGCCTTCGCCGCCGCCCACGTCGTCTCCGACCCCCTGCGCGAACGCTCCCCCTGGGACAGCCGCCCCGCCGTCGACTGGGACGCGACCCTCGCCTTCCGCAGCCAGCTCTGGGACCAGGGCCTCCACCTCGCCGAAGCGATGGACACCGCCCAACGCGGCATGGGCGTCGACTGGCCGACCGCGCTCGACCTGATCCAGCGCACGATGCGTGCCGCCAAAGCCCACCCCATGCACCCCCGCGTGGCCTGCGGGGCCGGCACCGACCACGCGCAGAACCTCACCACCCCCGAGGCAATCCTCGCCGCCTACACGACCCAGGCCGAAGCGATCGAGGCCGCTGGTGGCCAGCTCATCCTCATGGCCTCCCGCGCCTTCACCGCGATCAACGCCACCGAAGACACCTACGCCCACGTCTACCGCCGCCTGATCGACCAGGCCAAAGACCCGGTGATCCTCCACTGGCTCGGCGACATGTTCGACCCCGCCCTAACCGGCTACTGGGGGTCAACCGACGTCGCGAAAGCCTCCGACTTCGTCCTCTCCCTGATCGAAGAAAACCCGGCCAAGGTCGACGGCATCAAGATCTCCCTCCTCGACCAGTCGCACGAGGAACAGTTCCGCGCCCGCCTGCCCGCCGGGGTCCGCCTCTACACCGGTGACGACTTCAACTATGCGCCCCTCATCGAAGGCGACGGAAAGCACTATTCCCACGCCCTTCTGGGCATCTTCGCCGCCATCGCCCCGGCGGCCTCCCAGGCGCTCGAAGCCCTCGCCCAAGGCGACCGCGACACCTACCACCGCCTCCTCGCCCCCACCGTCCCCCTCAGCCGCGAGATTTTCCGCGCCCCCACCCGCTTTTACAAAGCCGGGATCGCGTTCCTGAGCTGGCTCAACGGCCACCAGACCCACTTCATCATGCCCGCCGGCTTCCAGTCCTCCCGCGACATCACCCACTACGCCCAGGTCTTCCGCCTTGCCGACCAGGCAGGCTTGCTTTCCCGCCCCGATCTGGCAGAAGCGCGGATGCAGACCCTGCTGACGCTGCACGGGATCGACCAGACCTAAGGTGCCATGGACAAACGGCCGACGATCATCGACGTGGCGACCCTGGCCGGAGTGTCGAAATCGACCGTGAGCCTTGTGCTGCAACACAGCCCGCTGGTGAAGGACCAGACGCGCCAGGACGTGCGCCGCGCGATGACCGAGCTTGGCTATGTCTACAACCGCGCCGCCGCCAACCTGCGCTCGGCCAATGCGGGGCTTATCGGCCTTGTGATCAACGACCTGCGGAACCCGTTCTTCACCGAATTCGCGACCTCTCTCCAAATGGCACTGTCCGCGCGCGGCTACGCGACCGTGATCGCCAACACCGACGAAGACCCCGCCCTGCAGGCCCAGGTCGTCGGCGCGATGCTGGAACATTCGGTCTCGGCCCTGATCGTCTCGCCTGCCTATGGCGATGAGGCCGCGACCTTCGACGCCATCGCCCGCGCCAGTGTTCCCGCCCTGCAGGTGCTGCGGCAAGTGGTGGACAGCGCACGGTTTCCCTTTGCCGCCCCCGACTATCCCGAAGGCAGCCGCCTTGCGACCAGGCATCTTCTGGCGCAAGGCGCGCGCCACATCGCCTTTGTCGGCGGGCTGGAAGGGCGCGCGGTCACGCAGGCGCGGATGTCCGGCTACCTCGCCACCCTCGCCGACCGGGGCCTGCCACCCCTGCATCTGCCCGGCCGCCCGGGCCGTGCCTTCGGACGCGAGGCCGCCCTTCGGCTGACCCGGGATCACGCGCAGATCGACGCGGTCCTCTGCTTCAACGACCTGACCGCGCTTGGCCTGCTGACCGGCTGTGCCGAGCTTGGCCGCGCGGTTGGCCCGGACCTCAAACTCGTCGGCTTCGACGACATCGAGGATTGTGCCCAGGCCTTTCCCGCCCTGTCGTCGGTCCGCTGCGACATCGCGGGCTTTGGCCGGGGAATCGCGGAAACGACCCTCGACTGGCTGGAAAACGACCGCCGTCCGCCTGCGGAAATCGTGACGCCAGTCACCCTGATTCCCCGTGCGTCGAGCCTTGCCCCATGATTCCCGATCCCGCCGCCTTCCTGCGCCAGCTTTTCGACCGCGCGGTCGAAGTCGCCGATCCGATGCGCTCGCTGGCCGGGTTCCTGCCCGCAAAGCCGCAGGGTCGCCTGATCGTCATCGGCGCGGGCAAGGCCTCGGCCCGGATGGCCGAAGCGGTCGAGGCCGTCTGGGGCCCCTGCGAGGGCCTGGTCATCACCCGCTACGGCTATGGCCGGCCCTGCCGAGGCATGAAGATCGTCGAGGCCGCGCATCCGGTCCCTGATCAGGCCGGGGTCGACGCCACGCAACAGATGCTCGCGCTGCTGCGGGGACTGACCGAAGCCGACACCGTTCTGGCCCTGATCTCCGGCGGGGCCTCGGCCCTCCTTTGTGCGCCCGCGGACGGCATGACGCTGGCCGAAAAGCAGGCGGTCAATGCGGCGCTCCTTGCCTCTGGCGCGCCGATCTCGGCGATGAACACGGTGCGCAAGCACCTCTCCCAAGTGAAAGGCGGCCAGCTTGCCGCCGCAGCCTTTCCGGCGCGGATGCTGGCGCTGCTGATCTCGGACGTGCCCGGCGACGATCCCGCCTTCATCGGCTCCGGCCCCACGGTCGGCGACGCCACCACGCCCGCCGACGCGCGTGCGATCCTTGACCGTTGGTCCATTCCGGTCCCCGACAGAGCCCGCGCCGCGCTTGACCGCTCTGGCGTCGTCCGGCCCGGCGACATGCGCCTGTCGAGGATCGAGAACGTCATCTATGCCGCCCCCGCCCAGTCCCTCGCCGCAGCTGCCAACCTCGCCGCCCCGCTTGCAGAAATCCGCACGCTCGGCGACCGGATCGAGGGCGAAGCGCGCGACGTGGCCCGCGAACAGGCCGCAATGGCGACCAGGCTCGCCGCTGGTCTGAAACCGGGGGACCGCCCCATCCTCCTTCTCTCCGGCGGCGAGCTGACCGTCACCCGCCGGGGCGATGGGGTCGGGGGCCCGAATGCCGAGTTCTGTCTGGCCCTCGCCCTTGCCTTGGGCGGTCACCCGCAGATCCATGCCATCGCCTGCGATACCGACGGGGTGGACGGTGCCGCCGAAGTGGCAGGGGCGCTCATCGGACCCGATACGCTCACGACCCCGGGCGCGGCTGCGGCCTTGGCCCGCAACGACGCGCACAGTTACTTCGCCCGGGCCGGTGCGCAGGTCGTCACAGGCCCGACCCTGACCAACGTCAACGACTTCCGCGCGATCCTGATCCTGCCGCCTGGGTGACTGAAAACGCATCCATTGGCGGCGCGGGCAAGTCTTAAGAAACCCCTAACGTCCGCGACCAAGCATCTGATTTTACAAGGAGATCAGATTTTGTCCACCGTGGACACACTTCGCGACCCTAGCCCTTCTTCGGCCCCCGCACCCCCCGCGAGGGCAGGGTGATCCGCACCGCCAGCCCGCCCAGGCCCGGGCTGTCCTCCAGCACCATCCCGGCGCCATAGGCCTGCAGCAGGTCGCTTGCAATGGCCAGTCCCAGCCCCGTCCCGGGTTTCGAGGTGTCAAGCCGCGCCCCCGACCGCACCGCCTCGGCCCGGTCCGCCGCCGGGATGCCGGGCCCGTCATCCTCGACGATGACCTCGATCCCGCCCTTCGCCCTGCGCACCTCCAGCGACAGCCGGGCGCGGCACCATTTCAGCGCGTTGTCCAGAAGGTTGCCCAGCACCTCCTCGATGTCCTGCGCATCCATCCGCACCACCAATCCCGGCTCGCAGGCCACCGACAGGGTCTTGCCCTCGCGCTCCGCCATCATGCCGAACAGCCGCTGGAACCTCTGGACCGAGCGGCTGAGATCGGTCTTCGCCTGCGCCGCCTCGCCCGTATTCGCGGTCCGCAGCCGCGCCAGCGACCGGGCCAGCTGGGCATCGACCCGGTCCAGCGCATCCAAGGCCTTGCCCATGTCCTGCTTGCCGTCCGCCAGCACCGAAAGCTCGTTGCGCAGGATCGCGCTGGGGGTCTTCAGCGCGTGGGCAAGGTCCGCCGCCTGCCGCCGGGATCGGCTGACAATCTCGCGGTTCCGCTCCAGCAGGGTGTTGATGTCGCCGACCAGCGGCGCCACCTCCTCGGGATACTCCGCCGCGCTCAGAGCTTCGTCGCGGTCCCAGCGCCGCGCCACATCGCGCCGCAACCGGTTCAGCGGACGCACGATCGCCGCGGTCTGGAACAGGACGCTGGCAAGCCCGATCACGGCCACCAGCGCGAAGGCCGCGCCCAGGCTTTGCCGCAGATCCCTGCGGTCGGCTTTCAGCTGCGCCAGGCTTTCGGCCACCGCGACGACCCAGGCGTTGCCATCCTCCAGCGTGATGCGCTGCGCCGCGATCCGCACCTCGTCAACGTCCGGGTTGGCCGCATCCTGCAGCACAAGCGACGCTGCGGCCCGATTGCCGCCCGGCAGGCTGGCCCCCAGAAGCGACCCCGAGGCGAAGACCTGCCCCTTGGGCGACGTCACCTGCCAGTATCGACCCGAGAAGGGCGTCTGATACTGCGGGTCGAACAACAGCTCGGCCAGGCGCGCCGGATCGTCCGCGGCATAGCTCAGTGCCACGACCGCCTGGGTGTGGCGTTCCGTCAGCGCGCGGTCGAACCGGTCGGACTCGCGCTGGTTCAGGAAAGAGTAGAGCAGAAGGATGCCGACGGCCATCGACACCAGCGCCGAAAGCCCGCCGCTGATCCAGGCTCTCTGGCGCAGCGAAAGCATCAAGCCGCGTCGATCATGTATCCGCGCCCGCGCACCGTCTGGATCAGCTCGGGCCCCAGCTTCTTGCGCAAGCGGTTGATGAAGACCGCGATCGTGTTGGAATCCCGGTCGCCGTCGTATTCGTAGATATGCTCTGACAGTTCGGTCCGCGAAATCAGCCGACCGGAGTTGTGGATCAGATAGGACAGCACCGCGACCTCCTGCGAGGTCAGATCGACCGGCACCCCGTCCAAGGTCGCGCGACCATGGCGGGTGTCGAAGGCAACACCGCCCAGCTGGAAGAGCGGATTTGACCGGCCCGAACTGCGCCGCAGGGTCGCCCGTACCCGTGCCGCAAGTTCCGGCAGGTGGAAGGGTTTGGTCAGATAGTCGTCTGCCCCCGCATCCAGCCCGTCGACCCGATCCGACCAGCCATCCCGCGCCGTCAGGATCAGGACCGGCGTCGCCACCCCGGCGCTGCGCCACTCGCGCAGGACCGACAGTCCGTCGCGGACCGGCAGGCCAAGGTCAAGGATGATCATGTCATATGGTTCGGTCGTCCCCAGAAAGCAGGCCTCCTGCCCGTCATTGGCGATGTCCACGATCCGGCCCTCGGCGACGAGGAGTTTCTTGATCTGGTCGCACAGGACCAGCTCGTCTTCAGCGAGCAGTATTCTCATGCCGACAAGGATTACCCGTCAATTTGGAAACAATTAAGGCGGGATCAGGACTTCCCGTTGCCATTGCCGCCACCGTTTCCGTTCCCGCCGCCGTTGCCATTGCCGTTGCCGTTTCCGTTCCCGCTGGCGTTGCCCTTGGCCTTGTCATTTGCGGCCTGGCCCTTGTGACTTTTTCCCTTGGTGTCATTTTTCGCCTTGGTGCCACCTTCCGCTGCGGCGACGATCTGCTTGCCGATGGCAGAGCCCTTGGCCACCTGATCCCCGGTCCTGGCGTCGATGATCAGGCTTACAAGGCTCCCGTCGGTCTTCTTCAGCACGATCCGGTAGAACACGCCGTCGGCCTCGAAGGCACGCGCCTCGATCGGCTCACCCCCGGTCTGGTGGGCGATGGACGCGATGACCTGCTTCAACCCCAGAAGGTCGCCCTCGCGGAGCGCACGGCGCAGTTCGGCCCCGTCCAGCTCACGCGTCGTTGCCCCCAGAACCGGACCGGTCAGGGCAATCAGGGCAAGGCAAAGCAGGGCGGAACGCAATGACATGCAGGCAGTATACCCAAGGCTGGATGAACCCAAAATGAACATCCGGTTCCTGCCTCGTTAAAGCGGCCTCGTGTCTAACTCCACCACAGATTGCGACTCGGGCTGGAAGGCACGCCATAGGCCGGGCTTGCCGGTCGCGTCCTGCAAGGATTTCAATCGCGTGGCCCTGAATTGCTTCAGCCACGTCCAACGGGAAGGTTCCGACATGAAAACACCGACTCTCAGCGTCTTGCGCGCTTGCTCCGTGACCATCGCCCTCCTTGGCTCGGTCGCGGTGATTGCGGCAGTCTCGATTCCCGACATGGCATTTGCAAAGTCCGGCAACGATGGCGGCGGCAACGGCAATGGCAACGGCAATGGCAACGGCGGCGGGAATGGCAACGGCGGCGGCAAGGCGAACGGCAATGGCAATGGCAGCAATGCCAAATCCGCGGAAAGCGGCGGCGAAAAGTCCAAGTCCGAAAAGTCCAAGTCCGAAAAGTCCAAGACCAAGTCCGACAGCGCCGAAGCGTCCAAGAAAAGCAAGACGAAGGCTTCGGCCAGAACCAATCGGCTTGCGGACGAGTTGGGCGTCAGCGCGTCCGAGCTGGGTGCGCTGAACGCAGCGCATGCAAATGCCAATGCCTTCAAGAACGCTTCGCCCAATTCGCGTGTCGGCCGGATCGGCGCCTACCGCGAGGCGGTCCTTGAAGGGCGGGCGCTTGAAGCAGAGCTTGAGGAGAAGGCGGCAGATCTGGACGCCATGACGCCGCCCGACCGCGCGCTTGCCGAGATCAGGACCGATCTTGACGACGCCGTCGACGATGTCGCGGCCAAGTCGGGCGACGTGGCGCGGCTGGAGGCCGAGCTTGCCGGGGCAGGTGGCACCGACCCGGCCATCGAGGCAGACCTTGCAGACGCCCGCGCCGCGCTGGCCGAGGCCGAAGCGGCCGAGCTGGCGCTGCAGGACGAACTGGCCAGCGCCGAAGCCTACGCCGATCTTGCGGCCGAGGTGTCCGATCTCGAAACCCGGCTTGAGGATCAGCCGGACCTGGAACGCGCGCTTCTGGAACGGGCGGCCAACAAGCCGGTGACCGATGCGGTGGAAGCGGCAGTGAAACGGCTGCTCGGCCTCTGAACCTGACCGCAAGGCTGACCGGCGGACAGTCTGCCGGTCGGCGCCATCGCGACCAGAACCTGCAATGCAAAAGGCCGCCCCGGCGACAGGGCGGCCTTTTCTTGGCAGTCGATTGCAGTTTACGCGATGAAGGCGCGCGATGCGATCCGATCCAGAATCGCGACCACGTCATCCACCGGCGGAAACTGCTTGCGGTCCGTCAGGAACAAGCTGGTCTTCACCTTCCGTTGCATCGGCTTGCGCGCGTTCCCCTCAGTCGCGCGCAGGTCGGCGGTCAGGTGCAAACGGCCTTCTTCGACAGTCGAACGCAGCATGATCAACCCCCATTGATCCAGCCTGTCTCCCGCGTTGCACCGCGAACATCGACTCGGCATCAGTGGACCTTGCATCAGGCTTGTTTAACCCGCCACGAACCCGCCGTTCATCCTGGGTTCATCTTCGCGCTGTGGTCAGCCCCGATCCGAGAACGGACTGTCATAGAAAGTGCGCGGCGCGATCTGTTCCGGCTCGACCATCGTCAGCACCAGAGTGCGGACATTCTCGTCGATCATCCGGTAGGCCTCGCGGATCAGCCCCTGCGCATCCTGCCGCACCATATGCACCGGGAATTGCAGCCAGGCCGCGAAGGGATCGTAGTCATAGCAGCCGACGACCATGGCCCGCAGCGCTTCGGCGGGCTGGCCCGACAGATGCCCCAGCACCCCTTCAAACACCGTCAGCGAGTTGACCAGAAGCCCCGCAGGCAAGCCTCCCAGCCGGTCGCACAGCGCCGCGACCTCGCGCAGGGCACTGCGGGGGGCATAGCCGCAGGCGATGATCTGCGCGGGGTCGGGGGGCATGCCCGCTTCGGTCAGCACATCCCGGAAGGCCTCGATCCGCCGTGCGGTGGCATAGTCGGTGGCATCGCCTCCGATCAGATACAGCCGGTCCCGCGCCGATTCGCCCTGCAGCGGGCGCTCGGCCAACAGGCGCCGGGTAAGTTCGGCCGCACCCTTGTGGTTGTCCGACACCACCGACGGTGCCCCCCGTCCCGGCAGGTCGACAAAGATGTGCCGCAGGTCCGCCGTCTTGCACAGCGCCGAGACCGAGTCTGGGTCGGTCGCCCCCGCGATGAACAGGAAGTCCACCGCATAGGAAATCAGCGTCTCGACGATGCGTCGCTCCTCCGCGGGCTCGCGCAGCGATGAGGCGATGACCGGCACCAGTCCGCGTTCGCGCGCGAAGGCCTCGAAGCTTTGCGACAGCGCGGTGAAAAAACGGTTGTCGTGCAGGGGGATGATCATCCCCACCAGCCCGGAGCGCGCCTTCCGGAGGCCCCGCGCCTGCATGTTGGCCGAATAGCCCTGTTCGGTCGCAATCTTTCGGATGTTCTCGACCGTGGCCTCGGCGATGCGCCGCGTCCGCCAGCTTTCCCCCAGCGCCGCCGACACGGTCGAGGGCGAGGCCCCGGACAGCCGGGCGATGTCGTAGATGGTGGCCTTGCGGGGCGCGCGGGTCATCGTGAACGGCTTTGGCAAGAAACTTCTTGACGACTCTAGTCGCTTGGCCGCTTGATGCGCAATATCGATTGTGCAGTTGGACGATCCCGGGAGGAGACCCCAGCGCAGACATCTGTGGTCAGTGGCAGCTTCGACGTAAAGGCTGCTTGCACAATCGATATAGCAGACGAGATTCGGCCCAGAACCGGGCCTTTATGGGAGGATGAACATGAAAAGAAGAACCTTTGGCGCGCTTCTTGGCGGCGTCGCCCTGACTGCCACTCTGGCCTCTGGCGTTCTGGCCCAGGACAAGCCCACCATGGGCGTCGTGGTGAAGATCGGCGGCATCCCGTGGTTCAACGCGATGGAAATGGGGATCACCGAAAAGGGCGCCGAGCTTGGCATGGACGCCACGATGATCGGCCCGACCAGCGCCGACCCCGCGCTGCAGGTGCGCGCGATCGAGGATCTGATCGCCAAGGGCGTCGACGTGATCGGCGTCGTCCCGAATGATGAGGCGGCGCTGGAACCCGTCCTTGAAAAGGCGCGCGCCGCCGGGATCAAGGTCGTCAGCCACGAAGGTCCGGGTCTGAAAAATGTCGACTGGAACTTCGAGATGGCCTCGGCCCAGGGCTTCGGCGAAACCCATGCCGAGCTTCTGGCGCAGAAGATGGGCGGCAAGGGCGAATACGGCGTCTTCGTCGGCTCCTTGACCGTGCCCCTCCACAACGCCTGGGCTGATGCCGCCATCGCTTACCTCGCGGCCAAATATCCCGACATGAAGCCGGTCGGCGAACGTTATGGCGTGGCAGAAAACGTCGATGACAGCCGCAAGACCGCGCTTGACCTGATGGCCGCGAACCCGAACCTCACGGGTTTCCTTGCCTTCGGCAGTCAGGGTCCGATCGGCGCCGGTCGCGCGATCGAGGAACGCCGGGCCGTGGGCAAGATCCATGTCATCGGGCCGTTCTCGCCAGGACAGGGCCGTGACCTCGTGAAATCCGGCGCGATCTCGGGCGGCTTCATGTGGAACCCGGCCGAAGCGGGCCGCGTCTTCGTGACCATGGGCAAGATGCTGGTGGACGGCACCGCAATCACTGACGGCACCGACATTCCCGGGCTCGGGGTGGTGTCGCCCGACGTGGCGAACAAGGATATCATCACCAACAACCTGATTGCCATCAACGCCGACACGGTGGACGGTCTGGCCGACCTCGGTCTCTGACCGCAACCACTGCACCTCCGGGGCCGCCGCTCCC
>Ga0208492_1001948_pt1 | contig 11208 bp, 11 predicted proteins | sample Subbioar_CSW14AB_FD_184820 | JGI IMG/M metagenome (GOLD analysis project Ga0208492, IMG submission 184820) | Serpentinite rock and fluid subsurface biosphere microbial communities from McLaughlin Reserve, California, USA - CR12Mar_CSW14AB (SPAdes) | ecosystem: Environmental > Terrestrial > Deep...
GGGTTTCGCCGGCGCGGCCGCCGCGGTGTTTGCCGCCGGCGCGGGCGCCGGGCTGGCCTCGGGCGTCGCGACGCTTTCGATGCGAGGCGTGGTGATGCCCTTCAACTCGCGGAAGCGGGTGATGTCAGCTTCAAAGCGCGCGCGGATGACATCCTGCTCGGTATGCTTGGTGTCGATGAACTTGTGGTTGTCGGCGAGCTGATTGCGCACGTTGTCGATATTCCTGACCACTTCATCGGTCGGCTTCTCACCGCGGCGCTCGGTCTCCGCCGCGCGCTCTATCATCTGATCGAGATTCTTCTGCAGCTTCACGATGTGGCTTTCGACCAGATGGATTTGCGACTCGAGATGGGCAATCTGACCATCGCGGGTCAGAACCATGTCGTCCTCGGTGGCGAAGGTGTCGAGCAGCACGCGGTCCTGCGCGGCGCGCTTCCTGACGGTATCGGCCTCCTGCTCCTTGGCTTTGTTGGCGGCGCGTTCCGCCTCCAGCTCTTCAAGCGTCTTGGCGCGCCCGGTCTCGCCAATGGTGACGCCGTGCTTGTCCTTGGTCTCGGTGCCCTGTTGGGCGTATTCCGGCGGCACGGCGTTGCCGCACTCGCGCACCCCGTCCTTGTTATGCCAGCACTTGATGTGGCCCCCACTGCCGGGGCTGGTCTTGGCCGCCTGACAGGGCATTACCAGCACCATGCCGAGTACCGCGGCGACGGCGAGCCGCGCCCCTGCTTTCACGTCCTGCGTCATATGCCTCGATCCATTTGTCTACGATGAAACTCCACTGCGGTCAGTTTATCGGACGATTTCCCCCGCCCTGAATCCTCGACAGGTTCTGCGCCCTCAAACGCCGTATTCGGCGCGGTAGGCAGCAATGGCGGTCATTTCCTGTTCATGTCCGCCGAGTTCCCGCAGGTAGTCGAGAATATCGGCCAGCCCGACGATGCGTCCGACCGGAATGCCATGCTCGCGCTCGACTTCCTGGGCCGCCGAGAGTTCGCCCTTGCCGCGCTCCTGGCGGTCGAGGGAAATCATCACGCCCACCGCGCGGGCGCCGGCCGCCGATATTAATTGCATGGATTCGCCGACTGAAGTCCCGGCCGAGATCACGTCATCGACGATCAGCACGCGGCCCGCAAGCGGGCTGCCGAGAATATTGCCGCCTTCGCCGTGGTCCTTGGCTTCCTTGCGGTTGAAAGCAAACGGCACGTCGCGCCCATGATCGCGATAGAGCGCAATGGCGATGGCGGCGCCCAGCGGGATGCCTTTATAGGCCGGCCCGAACAGGAGGTCGAACTCGAGCCCGGAGGCGACAATGGCGTTGGCGTAATAACGGCCGAGGTCGGACAGCGCCGCGCCGCTGTCAAAGGTGCCGGTGTTGAAGAAATAGGGACTCAAGCGCCCCGATTTCAGTGTGAACTGACCAAAGCGCAGCGCGCCGCGGCGCAGGGCGAAATCGATGAACTCTCGTTGATAGGCATGCATGATGGGGTGTCGGATGTGCGTCAAGACTGGCTGCCGCTATGATACGCGCGCGTGGCGCCACTGACAGCCGCCCCGCCTCCGTCATCCACGTAAAGCGAGCTTGTCATGCGCATCGTCAGTGCCAACCTGAACGGTATCCGTTCCGCCCATACCAAAGGCTTCCACACCTGGCTCGAACAGCAGAACGCCGACGTGGTGTGCCTGCAGGAGACCAAGGCGCAGCTTGCCGATCTGCGCGAGGAAATCCATTCGCCGTCCAGATGGCACACCTATTTCTGCGACGCCGAGAAGAAGGGCTATAGCGGCGTCGCGCTGTTCTCGCGCCATAAACCGGACCGCGTCACGACCGGCTTCGGCTGGGACGAATTCGAAAACGAAGGCCGCTATGTACAGGCCGACTTCGGGCGATTGTCGGTGGCCTCGGTCTACCTGCCATCGGGTTCCTCCAGCGATGAGCGCCAGCTCGCCAAGTTCCGATTCATGGCGCGCTTCATGCCGTGGCTGCAAGCGCGTTTCGATGAGGGGCGCGAGTTCATCCTGTGCGGCGACTGGAACATCGCCCACAAGAACATCGATCTCAAGAACTGGCGTTCAAACCAGAAGAATTCGGGCTTTCTGCCGGAAGAGCGGGCGTGGCTGGATGAACTCTTCGAGCGGGTCGGTTATGTCGATGCCTTCCGCGTCGTCAACCAGGCGGAAGAGCAATACACCTGGTGGTCGAACCGCGGCGCGGCCTGGGCCAAGAACGTCGGATGGCGCATCGACTATCACATCGTCACGCCGGGCCTGAAACCCTTCATCAGGAACGCGGCCATCTACAAGGACCAGCGCTTCTCCGACCACGCGCCGCTGACCATCGACTACGACTGCAAGCTCGAGGATTTCCTGTAGTTGCGAATGCATTCGCCCATTGAATGACGCGGCACGGCGCAGGGTCCAGGAATTGAATGTGCGAATAAATTCGCACCTGCACCGGGTTCCGTCCCGGCCGCCGACCCCTAGCCGCGGCGCCGGATACGGTAGACCGCGATCTCCGCCAGCAGATTCGGCCACAAGCCCATGCCCGGCACCGCGCGATGCTGGGAATCGACCGCCGCGCGCTCCAGCACCTCGAGATGCTTCTCGGCGCACAGGTCCTCGAAGTCGCTCAAGGTGCACATGTGGATGTTGGGCGTGTCGTACCAGGTGTTCGGCAGGTGGCGGGTGACCGGCATGCGGCCGAGCAGGATCTGCGCACGGCATTTCCAATGGCCCATGTTGGGAAAGGTCACGATGCTTTCGCGACCGATGCGCAGCATTTCGTCGATGAGCTCATGGGGAAAGCGCGTGGCCTGCAGGGTCTGGGTCATGATCACGAAGTCGAAGGACTCCGCATCGAATTCCGACAGACCGGCATCCAGATCGGAATGAATGACATTCACGCCGCGCTCGATGCAGGACACGATGTTGTCCGGGTCGATTTCGATGCCATAGCCCGTCACGCCTTTGTGCTGGGCGAGGGCGGCCAGCAGCTGGCCATCGCCGCAGCCCAGATCCAGTACGCGGCTGCCCTCGGTAATCCAGTCGGCAATCAAAGCCTGTTCGGCACGCAGCCCCTGCATGTTCATGGGGCGATCGTCACACGATCGAAATACGCCCGCAGCACCTTGTGGTATTGCGGTATGGGCAGCAGGAAGGAGTCGTGGCCGAGCTCCGATTCGATGTCCACATAGGACACATCGAGGTCGTTATCGAGCAGCGCGCGCACGATTTCCCGCGAGCGCTTGGGCGAGAAGCGCCAGTCGCTGGAGAAGGAGATCACCAGATAACTGGCCTGACAGCCGGCCAGCGCCGCGGTCAGGTTGTCGTTGAAATCGGCCGCCGGGTCGAAATAATCCAGCGACTTGGTCATCAACAGATAGGTGTTGGCGTCGAAGCGATTGACGAAGGATTCGCCCTGATAGCGCAGATAGGATTCGATCTGGAACTCGACGCCGAAGTTGAAATTGATCTTGCCGTCGCGCAACTCGCGTCCGAACTTGGCGTGCAGCACGTCATCGGACAGATAGGTGATGTGGCCGACCATGCGCGCGAGGCGCAGGCCGCGTTCCGGCATCACGCCGTGTTCGACGTAATGGCCGTCGTGGAATTCGGGATCGGAGCGAATCGCCTGACGCGCGACTTCGTTGAAGGCGATGTTCTGCGTCGACAGCCGCGGCGCGGCGGCGATCACCACCGCATGGCGAACTCGCTCGGGGAAATCGATGGTCCATTGCAGCACCTGCATGCCACCCAGGCTGCCGCCCATGATGGCGGCCCACTGCCCGATGCCCAGCACGTCGGCCAGACGCGCCTGACTGCGCACCCAGTCGCGCACGGTGATGATGGGGAAGTCCGGCCCGTAGCGCTTCTCGGAATGGGGTTTGACCGCGAGCGGTCCGGTCGAGCCGTTGCAGCCGCCAAGGTTGTTTGAGCACACCACGAAGAAGCGGTTGGTATCGAGCGGCTTGCCCGGCCCGATGCAGTTGTCCCACCACCCCGGCTTGCGGTTCTCCTCGTCGTGATAGCCCGCGGCATGGGCGTCGCCCGATAACGCATGGCAGACCAGCACGGCGTTGTCGCGCGCCGCGTTCAGCTCGCCATAGGTCTCAAAACAGAGATCGTAAGCTGGCAGCGTGACGCCGCAATCGAGCGCCAACGGCTCATCAAAATGCCGGAACTGCGGAAACACCAGGCCGACACTGTCGGCGTGCTTGGGTTCGGGCATGGAGGAACGTCTGAGGCTTGAGAATTTGGTAACAGAGGGCGGAGTCTAATAACTGTGGCGCGGTGCCGCAATGGCAGCGGGGTGATGTGTCGCTGCCGCCGTCGGCGCCAATTCGTACGCGCATTGCATGGCCCGCCACCGATCTCGATGCCCTGGACGCGATGGACGAATGAATTCGCCCCTACACGGGCGGCGGCCACTGCCCGCCCAACTCGATAAACCAGCCTGGCGCGCTCTTGGGCCTGCCTATCTGCACCACCTTGCTGCGTGACGTCCCACCGCGCACGACCTCGACTTCGGCGCGGGCCACGCCGAAGTCTGCTGCCAGCCAGCGACACAGCGCCTCGTTGGCCTTGTCGTCGACCGGCGGCGCGGTCAGGCGCAGCTTGAGCGCGTCGTCATGCAGACCGTCAACACTGTTGCGGCGCGCCCGCGGCTGCACCCGCAATTCCAGCATCAGCGTTCCGGCCTGCCAGCGATACCAGGCCATGTGCTCGTTCAGAGCAGCGAGTAGCCCACGTCGCGCAGCGGCGCGACCGCCAGCATGAGCAGGAGATTCAAGGCTATCACCACCACCATGGCCGAGAAGTCCAGGCCACCCAGCGGCGGCAACAGGCGCCGCGCCGGGCGCAGCAAAGGTTCGCTCAGCGCGTTGATGACCCCGATCACCGGGTTGTAACCGCCCGGTGCCACCCAGCTCAGCACGATCTGCACGATCACCGCGCCCATGAAGATCCACACCGTCTTGTGCGCCACTTCCGCAATGGCCACCACCAGCAGACCGCCCGGATTGGGCGAGACGCCCACCATCAGCGCGACCAGGTAGGTATTGATCAACTGCAGGCCGAGGATCAGCACCACCGATGCGGTATCGATGGTGAGCAGGGCCGGGATATAGCGTCGCAGAGGGCGCAATACCGGATTGGTGACGGTGACGATGGCCTGGCACAGCGGGTTGTAGAAGTCGGCCCGAACCACCTGGAACAGAAGGCGCAGCAGTACCGCGCAAATATACAGACCGAACAGGGAGTCGATGAGGAACACCCCGGCATTGGAGAAATATCCGCTACCCATCAGCGTGGCACCTGGGCCGCGAGCTCGCGGCCGCGGTCGCGAGCGGCAGTCAGCGCGCGGCGGACAATGCCGGCCAGATCCGCCTCGTTGAAGCTTTTCAGCGCCTGTTCGGTGGTGCCGCCCGGTGATGTCACCTGGCGACGCAACGTCGCCGCGTCGTGTTCCGAACCGCGCGCGAGGCGCGCCGCGCCTTCGACCGTGGCGAGCGACAAAGTGCGCGAGAGTTCGGCCGGCAGACCGAGTTCGCAGCCGGCCTGCTCGAGCAGTTCCAGCAACAGGAAGACATAGGCCGGGCCGCTGCCGGACAGCGCCGTGACAGCGTCCATCAGACTTTCATCGTCCAACCATACCGCCACGCCGACCGCTTCGAGCAGGCGACCGGCAAGCGCGTGCTGCGCGGCCGTGACCGCGTCGTTGCCGCACAGGGCGGCCGCGCCGCAACCGATCTGGGCGGGGGTATTGGGCATCGCCCGCACGATGGCGCGAGCGCTGCCGAGCCAGGTTTCGAGGTGACCGAGCGTGATGCCGGCGGCAATCGAGAGGAACAAGGTGTTGGGTCCCGCCACGCCGCCCAAGCTCAGGCTGACTTCCCGCAGTTGCTGTGGTTTGACCGCCAGCACCACCACATCGGCGCCCTCACACACGGCGGGATTGTCGTTCGAGACCATCACGCCAAAACGTTCTGCGCAGGCGTCGCGGCAGGCCGCATCCGCGTCGGATACCCGGATGCGGTACGGCGGATGGCCGCTGGCGATGAGGCCGCCTATCATGGCGCGGCCCATGTTGCCGCCGCCGATAAAGGCAAACAGAGGTTCCATCGAGTGTCGTCTTCTGAAGTGTCGTTCGAGTTTATCACGCACCCTAACTGCGCGGCCCGAACAGCACCGTGCCGAGGCGTACCATGGTCGCGCCCTCGGCGATGGCCGCCTCGAAGTCATCGCTGGTGCCCATCGAAAGCGTGTCCATCGGCACTGCGCTGTCGCGCGCCAGCCGGGCCAGGTGCGCAAACGGCGCGCGCTGCGCGGCGAAATCACCACTCAGTGCCGGTAGCGTCATGAGACCGCGCAGCTTGAGCCGCGGCAGGGCTGCCACTTCGGCCGCCAGCGCCGGCAGGGCAGCGGCGACGATACCGTGTTTGGTCTGTTCGCCACTGGTATTGACCTGGATGAGTACATTCAAGGGCGGCAGGTGGGCCGGGCGCTGATTGTTCAGCCGTTCGGCGATGCGTATGCGATCAATGGTATGCACCCAGCTAAAGTTCGCGGCGACCTCGGCCGTTTTATTGCCCTGCAGAGGACCGATGTAGTGCCATTCGATGGGAAGCGTGGCGAGGGCCGTGATCTTGCCCAGCGCCTCCTGCACGTAGTTTTCGCCAAAAGCCCGTTGCCCCGCCGCGAATGCGCTCTCGATGGCGCTGACCGGATGTCGCTTGCTGACGGCGAGGAGACCTACGCTGCCGGGCGCGCGGCCATGGCGCGCCTCGTACTCACGTATCGTTTCCTGCAAGCGCGCGAGACGTTGTGCCAGTTCATGCATGTCTGTCATGTCACGGCCTTGCACGGCCGGCCTCGTTGGTATGTGTAGAGAGATCTTGGTAAAGTTTGGCCGCGCAGTGAAGGCTTTACCATCGCCCAGCGGCGCCGCACCGGAGAGGTCCGCGACGCACGCTACGCCTGCCCGGCATGCCGGGCGGGTAAGTCCCTGTCGATGAACAGCGCCATGAGGAATGCTTAATGGATATCGGTGAGCTGCTAGCTTTCGGCGTCAAGAACCGCGCTTCCGACCTGCATCTGTCGGCCGGTCTGCCGCCCATGATACGAGTCGACGGCGACGTCAGGCGCATCAACGTTCCCGCCCTCGACCACACCACGGTTCATGATCTCGTCTACGACATCATGAACGACAAGCAGCGCAAGGACTACGAAGAGTTCCTCGAATGTGACTTCTCCTTCGAGATTCCGGGGCTCGCCCGCTTCCGTGTAAACGCCTTCAACCAGAACCGCGGCGCCGGTGCGGTGTTTCGTACCATTCCCTCGGAAATCCTCTCGCTCGAGGATCTGAAAGCGCCGGAAATCTTCAAGAGCATCTCCGACTACCCGCGCGGTGTGGTGCTGGTGACCGGCCCGACCGGCTCCGGCAAGTCGACCACGCTGGCCGCCATGGTCAACCACAAGAACGAAACCGAATACGGTCACATCCTCACCATCGAGGATCCGATCGAGTTCGTGCACCAATCCAAGAAGTGCCTCATCAACCAGCGCGAAGTGCATCGCGACACGCTCGGCTTCAACGAAGCGCTGCGTTCGGCACTGCGCGAAGACCCGGACGTCATCCTGGTCGGCGAAATGCGCGATCTCGAAACCATCCGCCTCGCGCTGTCCGCCGCCGAGACCGGTCACCTGGTGTTCGGCACGCTGCACACCAGCTCCGCCGCCAAGACCATCGACCGTATCGTCGACGTGTTCCCGGCCGAGGAAAAGGACATGGTGCGCGCCATGCTGTCCGAGTCGCTGCGCGCGGTCATCTCGCAGTCGCTGTTGAAGAAAGTCGGTGGCGGTCGCGTCGCCGCCCACGAGATCATGATAGGTACGCCCGCCATTCGTAACCTCATCCGCGAAAACAAGATCGCGCAGATGTATTCCGCCATCCAGACCGGCCAGCAGTACGGCATGCAGACGCTCGACCAGTGCCTGCAGGGACTGGTGCAGAAGAATCTCGTCACCCGTCAGGAAGCTCGTCTCAAAGCCACCAACAAAGACAACTTCTAGACCGCCGCCGACGACAGGAACGCCCGAAGTTTATGGGGTCACGAGTGGACCCGGGAGAGCGAGATGGAACGCGAACAAGCTATCAAATACATGCGCGATCTCTTGACCTTGATGGTCGAGAAGAAAGGCTCTGATCTATTCATCACCCGCGACTTCCCGCCCGCCATCAAGATAGACGGCAAGGTCACTCCGGTCTCCAAGACCAAGCTCACCCAGGACAATACCAAGGCGCTCGCCTACGCGGTCATGAACGACCGCCAGATCAAGGAATACGAAGCGACCAAGGAATGCAATTTCGCGATCGCGCCGACCGGTATCGGCCGCTTCCGCTGCAATGCCTTCATCCAGCAAGGCGCCTGCGGTCTGGTGCTGCGTACCATCGAAACCGATGTGCCGACCATCGAGAAGCTCGGGCTGCCGCCGGTATTGAAAGAGATCGTGATGACCAAGCGGGGTCTCGTCATCATGGTCGGCGGCACAGGCTCCGGCAAGTCGACCTCGCTGGCGGCGATGATCGATTACCGCAATGCCAATTCCTACGGTCACATCATCACCATCGAAGACCCCATCGAATACGTGCACCCGCACAAGAACTGCATCATCATGCAGCGCGAAGTGGGCGTGGACACCGATGACTGGGACATCGCGCTCAAGAACACCCTGCGCCAGGCGCCGGACGTCATCCTGCTCGGGGAAATACGCGACCGCGAAACCATGGAGTTCGGTATCGCCTTCGCCGAAACCGGCCATCTCGCCATGGCGACCCTGCACGCCAACAGCTCCAACCAGGCGCTCGACCGCATCATCAACTTCTTCCCCGAAGAACGCCGATCGCAGTTGCTGATGGACTTGTCGCTCAACTTGAAGGCCGTGGTCTCGCAGCGCCTTATGAAGAAGGTCGATGGCAAAGGCCGCGTGGCCGCCATCGAGATCCTCATGAACTCGCCCTTGATTTCCGATCTCATCCTCAAGGGCGAAGTGCATGGCATCAAGGAAATCATGTCCAAGTCCAATGAGCTGGGTATGAAGACCTTCGATCAGGCGTTGTTCGATCTCTATGAAGCCGATCTGATTTCCTTTGACGACGCGCTGCGCAATGCCGACTCGCAAAACGAGCTACGCCTGCGCATCAAACTCGAAGGCAAGGCCGCACGCGGTCGCAACCCGCTCGAGGACGCCGGCGGACTGCGCCTCGAAGAGACCGAGCAGGAAACCGGCTTCCTGCGCTAAACGCCCTTTAAAGTCGGCTCGGAGTATTCATGGACATCAGCCCCTATCTGCACCTGCTGCGCGACAAGAACGGCTCGGATCTGTTCTTCACCGTCGGCGCGCCGGTCAAGATCAAAATCGAAGGCACCATCAACTCCGTCGGCAAGACCCAGTTGACCGGCGAGGTCACGAAAGCCGCGGCCTACGGCGTAATGAACAATCGCCAGATCCAGACCTTCGAAGAAACCATGGAATGCGACTTCGCCATCGCCCTGCCCGACAAGTCGGCACGCTTCCGCGTCAACGTTTTTCGCCAGCGCGGCGAAGTCGGCATGGTGCTCAGACGTATCCCGGCCGAGATCCCCGAAATCTCCTCGCTCGGCCTGCCGGACATTCTGTCCGAACTCGTAATGGCCAAGCGCGGCCTGGTGCTCATGGTCGGCGCGACCGGCTCAGGCAAATCGACCACCCTCGCCGCCATGATCAATGAGCGCAACCGCGCCATGAGCGGCCACATCCTCACCATCGAGGACCCGGTCGAATTTTCACATCCCAACCTGAAATCCATCGTCAACCAACGCGAAGTCGGCGTGGATACCCTGAGCTACCGCAGCGCCCTCAGAGCCTCGTTGCGCGAAGCGCCGGACGTCATCCTGATTGGCGAAATCCGCGACCGCGAAACCATGGAAGCGGCCCTGGAACTATGCAATACCGGCCACCTCGCCATCTCCACGATGCACGCCAACAACGCCAACCAGGCCATGGAGCGCGTCATCAACCTGTTCCCGCAGGACATGCACAAACAACTGTTCATGGACTTGTCGATGAACCTGCGTGCCGTCATCTCCCAACGTCTGGTCAAAGCCGTGGATGGCAAACGCTGCGCCGCCATCGAGATCCTGGTCAACACGCCCCACATCGCCGACCTCATTCTGAAAGGCGAAGTGCACTCCATCAAGGAAGCCATGGAAGGCAGCGGCCAACGTGGCATGCAAACCTTCGATATGGCACTGCATAGCCTTTTCAAGGAAGAGCGCATCACGCTTGAAGAAGCACTGAGCAATGCCGATTCGCGGACGAATCTCGAGGCGAAGATCAATTTCGGGTGAGGGGGATGTGAGCGCGCCGCGAGGGGTTTGGCGCTTGGCGGCAAGCGCTGCGCCCCGGTCTTTTGCGAATCGCTGCCGGCTGGGAAAGTGTGTAGAACCGGTCAGAACGACGGATAACTCCGCGTCGTCTCTTCGGTACATGGACAGGCGTAGATTCGGTCAAGCCAAACAATCTTTTGCGTTTCAGGAGATTGCGTCGTGGTACCTCGTCCTTTAGAAATAATTCATTACTTTCGACGCCCACGAGTACGTTGCATTGACGCATTTGCGGCGACGTACATTGACGTTCACTGAATGTTAGGCCGCAATGTTTCGCCGACTACTCAACCTGTTGCGCTATGAGCTATTTGATAAGTGGGGGCGCGACTTCGTTGTTCCCGGTGTTTACTTCGTGGGAGAGCAAGATGGCCCGATTGAACGGGAACTAAAGACGCAATGGAAAATAATCCTAGGCCTTACTCCGGATATTTCGGCAGCCTATCTTGCTAACGTAATCTACGGCTCTAATCCATCAGAACACGTGGTTCTTTGTCTTCGTTCGACCGCCGCAAAGAATCGAAATTTAGAGGATCAATTGAGCGCATCTTTTGTGGCAAGGTTCAATACGGCAGAGAGTCTGGACATCATGTATATAACCGCAGAAGAGGAGCTTGCAGTCCAAAGGGTCTGCAGGCCACTCCATATTGCGGCCTAACCAGCCAATGGAGCGGACGCTTCCGCGCTTCGCGCTTCAGCGCCGCTCATCGGCGCGTTAGGCAGCAGAAGAGAAGTCTATCGGCGCACCACTCTCGTCATAGTGTCAGAGTAAGTCAGCGCCGCCCAT
>Ga0208492_1001949_pt1 | contig 11189 bp, 8 predicted proteins | sample Subbioar_CSW14AB_FD_184820 | JGI IMG/M metagenome (GOLD analysis project Ga0208492, IMG submission 184820) | Serpentinite rock and fluid subsurface biosphere microbial communities from McLaughlin Reserve, California, USA - CR12Mar_CSW14AB (SPAdes) | ecosystem: Environmental > Terrestrial > Deep...
GAAATCCACCCCGGCCTTACCAAGAATGGCGGCGGCATGCGGCCCGGCGGCATTCACGGCAAAGCCGCAGGCAATCCGCTCGCCGCTATCAAGCAGCAAGGCCTCGACCTTGCCGGCGCTGATATCCAGGCCGCTGACACTGGCGGTGATGTAATCGGCGCCGAGCGCGCGAGCCTTGTTGCGGAAGGCCTGCAGCAAGCCATAGCCATCGAACCAGCCTTCGTCGCGCAGGCCCAATGAGCCCAGCGCCAGGTCTTCCGTGTTGAGCCAGGGAAAGCGTTGCTGCAGCGCTGCCGGCTCCAGCAGGGCGATATCGGCGCCAGCCTGGCGCTGAATGGCATTGTTCTCGCGCAGCACCGGCACGCCGGCATCCGTGGCGAGATAGAGATAGCCCGGCTCGGTGAGGCCGAGATGTGGCATTTCGCCATCGACACTCAAGTACTCATTGGCGCGGCGCAGGAAGTCGATGCCGAAACGCGAGATGGCGATATTCACCGGGGTGGAGAATTGCTGCCGGATCGATGAGGCGGAAAGCGCCGAGGAGGCCGTGCGGTAGGTTGGGTCGCGCTCGATCACCACCACCGAGAGGGCGGGATCGAGCGTTTTCAAGTGATAGGCGACGGACGAACCGATCACCCCGCCGCCGATGATGGCGACGTCATACCGCCGCGTCATGCCTCAGGCCGCACGCAGCACGTGAATGGCGCGGTTGGCGATCAGGTCCTTGGCCTTGAGGCTGTATTCCTTCATATGCGGTGCGACCGCATGGGCGCGCAGATGCTCGATGCTGGCCCATTTCTCGATCACCACGAAGCTGTCTTCGCCGAAGCGGGCCTGGGCCGGGCCGATGGCATCGATATCGACGGCAGCGCCGTATTCGATGCAGCCGTCTTCCGCCAGCACAGCCGGCACATTGGCGCGGAACAGGTCAAGCAAAGCGGCGCGCTGGCCCGGCTTGGCGGTGATGACGGCGATAACGTGAATCATGGGTTTCCTCCGGTTGGCGCGCCGATGCTAACCAACCGGAAGACACCTGACTACAGCTTGGTGACTACAGCTTGCAGCCGCTTTCGGCCACCGTGAAGAAGGCCTGGTCGCCCGGGATGGTGGCGAGCTTCTTGTAATAATCCCAGGGCTTCTTGCTCTCGGACGGCTTCTTCACCTCGAACAGATACATGTCATGCACCATGCGGCCATTCGGCAGCACCTTGCCGCCCTGGCCGAAGAAATCATCCACCGGCAACTGCTTCAGCTTGGCCGAGACAGCGGCGGCATCCTTGCTGCCCGCCGCCTTTACCGCCTTGAGGTAGGACAGCGTGGCCGAGTATGTGCCGGCCTGGATCATGTTCGGCATGCGGCCGGTGCGCTTCATGAAGCGTTCGCCGAATTCCCGCGACTTGTCGTCATTGTCCCAGTAATAGCCCTCCGTCACCACCAGGCCCTGGCCGGATTGCAGGCCGAGGCCATGCACTTCCGCCAGCGTGGTGAGCAGGCCGGCGAGCTTCTGGCCGCCAGCGGTGATGCCGAATTCGGCGGCCTGCTTGATCGAGTTCACCGTATCGGCGCCGGCATTGGCCAGCCCCACCACCTTGGCCTTGGAGGATTGCGCCTGCAGCAGGAAGGAGGCGAAGTCGGTGGCGTTCAGCGGATGCTTCACGGCGCCGAACACCTTGCCGCCCGAGGCAGTGACAATCTTCGAGGTATCTTCCTCGAGCTGGTAGCCGAAGGCGTAGTCGGCGGTGAGGAAGAACCAGGTATCGCCGCCGGCCTTGGTCAAGGCGCCGCCGGTGCCCACCGCCAGCGCGCGGGTATCATAGGCCCAGTGGAAGCCGAACGGATGGCAGGCATCGCCGGTGAGTCGCGAGGTGGCCGCGCCGACCACGATATCGACCTTGCCCTTTTGCTTGGAAAGTTCATGCACCGCCAGCGCCACCGAGGAGGTGGTGAGTTCGGTGATCATGTCGACGCCATCGATATCGTACCATTGCCGGGCGATGTTGGAGCCGACATCGGGCTTGTTCTGATGGTCAGCGGCGATCAGTTCGATCTTGCCACCGAGCACGCTGCCGCCGAAATCCTCGATCGCCATGCGCGCGGCTTCCACCGACCATTTGCCGCCGTAATCGGCATAAACGCCGGACTGGTCGTTGAGCACGCCGATCTTTACGCCCTGCGCCAGGCTCGGCGCGGAAATGGCGGTGGTGGCAAGAGCGAATGCGGCAAACAGGCCGCGCTTGAGCGCAGGCGAGGGCATGTTTTCCTCCGGGATTATCGTTGCATTGTCATGGGGATGAAACCCATGATTGGCGTATCACGCAGGCCGCGCACGCGTCAGGTAAAATTAGGATTATCAATTCGCGGTGCGATACTACCGCCGCATTGCGGCGGCAGCGCGATCAGCGCGGTGCCCAACCGCCACAGACCGGGAAAATCTGCCCGACGAAACAATTCGCCGCGTCACTGCAGAGATAAGCGGCGAAGCTCGCATCCTCGCGCGGCGACACCAGCCGGCCCAACGGCACCTCGCGCTTCAGCCGCTCCTGGAAGCGCGGATTCTGCTGCACGCTTTCTGGAAAATAGGTCGGGTTGTCGACGAAATTCTGCGCGATGGCGTTGACCTGCACATTCTGCGCCGCCACTTCCACGCCCAGCGCCTGGATGTAAGCAAGCTGCGCGCCGCGCGCCGCGCTGTAGGTGGAGGCATTGCGCATGCCGCGCAAAGCCGAGGCGCTGCCCATCAGCAGGATCTTGCCCGCGCGCCGCGCCAGCATCTGCGGCAGCACTGCGCGGCAGAGACGGGGCAGCGGATCGACCATATGGGCAAACGCCTCGCGCCATTCCTCTTCGCCGACCTGCGCTGCCGGTGTTGCTGGCGCCGGGATCGCCAGATTGGCGACCAGCACATCAATTTCGCCAGCAGAAGCCACCAGTTCCGCCGGCAAGGCCGGATCGGCCAGCGCGCGGTCATCTGCGATCACCGTGGCGCCCTGCTCGCGAAACACTTCGCAGAGCATCGGCCCCATGAAAGTGTCCGCCTGGGTGATCAGGATTCGCTTGCCCTCCAGGATCATAGCAGGCCTCAATCGACGCCGGGATCGCCAACCAGGCCCGCCGCCTGGATGCCGGCCAAGGCCGCCGCCTCGTCGTTGTCGGAAGTATCGCCGGAGATGCCGACAGCGCCGAGCAGGACACCGGCCTTGTCGCGGATCAGCACGCCGCCCGGCACCGGGATCAGCGCCCCGCCGACCACATGGCTGACGGCGGCGATGAAGTAATCCTGCTCCTTGGCGCGCTTGCAGATCGAGCGCGAGCCGATGCCCAGCGCCAGGGCGCCAGAGGCCTTGCCCTGCGCCACTTCGGCCCGTTTCAGGCTGGTGCCGTCTTCCGCCGCGAAGGCTTTCAGCGCGCCGCGCGTATCCAGAACCGCCACGGCCAGCGGCTTCAGGCTGGCGCCCCGGGCATGGGACAGCGCGGTATCGACAATGATGCGGGCGGCGGCAAGGCTCAGATCGGTCATGCGGTTGGCTCCCTTCTCTATCGCTTGCCGCAGGCTAGCATGGGGCCGGGGGGCCTGGGCAATTTGCATGCATTTTATCCACAGGCTTTGTATTTTTTATATTTAGGCGATTTGACCAAACTGATTTTTGCATTCATTATGCATTTTAGCCGGGGCAGGACACTTCGGCGCTCATGCCGAAAACAACAAAAAAGAGATCCCGCCATGGCAAGCAACGCAGCCCGCAAGGCCGGCCGCCATTTTCTGCAGATTCCCGGCCCGACCCCGGTGCCCGACCGCATCCTGCGGGCCATGGACATGCCGACCATCGACCATCGCGGTCCCGACTTCCAGAAGCTGGGCAAGCGGGTGCTGGACGGCATCAAGACCGTGTTCAAGACAGCCAGCCCGGTGATCATCTACCCGGCTTCCGGCACCGGCGCCTGGGAAGCCGCGCTGGCCAATGCGCTCTCGCCCGGCGACCGCGTGCTGATGTTCGAGACCGGCCATTTCGCCACGCTGTGGAAGAACATGGCCGGCAAGCTCGGCCTGGAGGCCGAGTTCATCGCCTCCGACTGGCGCACCGGCGCCGATCCAGCGGCCATAGAGGCGCGGCTGCGCGAGGACAAGGCACACACCATCAAGGCGGTCTGCGTCGTGCATAACGAGACCTCGACCGGCTGCGTCTCGCCGATTGCCGCGATCCGCAAGGCCATCGACGCGGCGAAGCATCCTGCCCTGCTGATGGTGGACACGATTTCATCGCTCGCCTCGATTGACTACCGCCATGACGAATGGGGTGTCGATGTCACCATCTCCGGCTCGCAGAAGGGCCTGATGCTGCCGCCCGGCCTGTCGTTCAATGCGCTTTCCGACAAGGCGCTGGCGGCGGCCAAGGCCTCGAAGATGCCGAAACTGTTCTGGGCCTGGGAGGACATGCTGCCGCATAACGCCCGCGGCTTCTTCCCCTACACGCCCGGCACCAACCTGCTCTACGGCCTGGCCGAAGCCATCGACATGCTGCACGAGGAAGGGCTTGAGAATGTCTTCGCCCGCCATGACCGCCATGCCGAGGCGACGCGCCGCGCCGTCACTGCCTGGGGCCTGGAAATTCTCTGCCGCAAGCCTGAGGATTATTCCTCCTCGCTCACCGCCGTTCTGCTGCCCGAGGGACTGAATGCCGACGATTTCCGCGAAGTGGCGCTGAACAGCTTCGACATTTCGCTCGGCACCGGGCTTGGCAAGGTGACCGGCCGGGTTTTCCGCATCGGCCATCTCGGCGATACCAACGACCTCACCATCCTCGGCGCACTGGCCGGCGTGGAAATGGCGTTGGGCGTGGCGAAGATTCCGCATAACAAGGGCGGCGTGCAGGCCGCGATGGATTTCCTCGCCAGCCGCGCCGCCGCCTGACCCAGCATACGGGAGCATCGCCATGGCAGACATCGTCGAGATCACCCGCCTCGGCCTGCATGACCAGGTGGCGGCACGGCTGCGCACCATGCTGGTGGAGGGATTGATCCAGCCTGGCGCCAAGCTGAACGAGCGCGAACTCTGCGAAAAGCTTGGCGTGTCGCGCACGCCGTTGCGCGAGGCGATCAAGCTGCTTGCCGCCGAGGGGCTGGTGGACCTGCTGCCCAATCGCGGCGCCATCGCGGTGAAGCTGACCGAAGACGATGTGATCAACACCTTCGAGCTGTTGGCGACGCTGGAAGGCATGGCCGGCGAACTCGCCGCCGAGCGCATCACCGATGCAGAGCTCAGCGAGCTGCGCGCATTGCAGTATGAGATGATGGCCTGCTATGCGCGCCGCGACCTTTCCGGCTATTACCGCATCAATGCGCGAATTCATGCCGCGATCAACAACGCGGCGCGTAATCCGGTTCTGACCAATACCTACCGCGCCATCAATGCGCGCGTGCAGTCGTTGCGCTTCCGCACCAACCAGAATGAGGCGAAGTGGGCGGAAGCCGTGCGCGAGCATGAGCAGATGGTGGAAGCCCTGAGCCGCCGCGATGCCCCGGCCATGCGGCAATTGCTGATGCAGCATCTGCGGCGCAAGCGCGATGCGGTGCTGGAATTGCTGCGCGCCGGTGAAATCTATCCTCTCTCTGCCAAGGCTTGATCCGCCCCGTCATGTCTGCCGCCCCACAGACCCATACCGATACCAGCCACCTGCTTGAACGCCGCCTGCGTGCCGAGACCGAGGGCGAGGTGATGTTCGACCTCGCCTCGCGCGGCCGCTACGCCACCGATGCCTCGATCTACCAGGCGTTTCCCATCGGTGTGCTGGTGCCGAAATCGGAGCGCGATGTCACGGTGGCCATCGACATTGCCCGCGACATGAAGCTGCCAATCCTGGCGCGCGGCGGCGGCACTAGCCAATGCGGCCAGACCACCAGCGGCACCGCCCTGGTGATCGACAATTCGAAATACCTGCGCGACATCCTGGAGCTGGATACCTCGCGCCGCCGCGTCACCGTGCAGCCCGGCATGGTGCTGGACCACCTCAATGCCGCGCTCAAGAAACATGGCCTGTGGTATCCGGTGGATGTCTCGACCTCGGCGCAGGCGACGCTGGGTGGCATGGCCGGCAACAATTCCTGCGGTTCGCGCTCCATAGCCTATGGCAACATGGTGCATAACGTGCACGGCCTGTCGGCATGGCTCTCGGATGGCAGCGCCGTGGATTTCGGCCCGCTACCCAACTTGAGCGGCAAGGCACGCGACATTGCATTGTTCGTCGAGGCGCTGGCGCGCAGCCATGCCGGCGAGATCGCGGCGAATTTCCCGAAGGTGATGCGCCGTGTCGCCGGCTACAATCTCGACATCTTCGACTGTCAGAGCGAGCGGCCCTACACCACCGACAACAGCGTCAACCTGGCGCATCTGCTGGTCGGTTCGGAAGGCACGCTGGCCTATACGCGCAGCCTGACGCTCAATCTTTCCGACCTGCCGCGCGCCAAGGTGCTGGGTGTGGTGAATTTCCCAACCTTCCGCGCCGCCATGGAAGCCGCGCAGCATATCGTGAAGCTGGGACCGACGGCGGTGGAGCTGGTCGACCGCACCATGATCGAACTGGCGCTGGCCAATCCGGCTTTCCGCCCGACGATGCAGACCGCGCTGATCGGCCAGCCGGCAGCAATCCTGCTGGTGGAATTCTCCGGCGAGAGCGGCGCGCCTTTGCTGCCGAAGCTGCGCCAGCTTGTCGAACTGATGGGCGATCTCGGCCTGCCGGGCAGCGTAGTGGAAATGCCCGACGAGGCCCGGCAGAAGAATCTGTGGGAGGTGCGCAAGGCCGGCCTCAACATCATGATGAGCCTGAAGGGCGACGGCAAGCCGGTGAGCTTCATCGAGGATTGCGCGGTGCCGCTGGAGCATCTGGCCGATTACACCGACGCGCTGACCGAGGTTTTCGCCCGCCATGGCACGCGCGGCACCTGGTATGCCCATGCTTCCGTCGGCACGCTGCATGTGCGTCCGATCCTGGACATGCGCCGCGCCGGCGCCGAAGGCGGCGCCGCGAAGATGCGCGCCATCGCCGAGGAAGCCGCCGCCCTGGTGCGCAAGTACAAGGGCGCCTATAGCGGCGAGCATGGCGACGGCCTGTGCCGCGGCGAATGGATCGAGTGGCAGTTCGGCCCGAAACTGAACGATGCTTTCCGCGCCATCAAGCAACAGCTTGATCCGCTGAACCTGTTCAATCCGGGCAAGATCATCGATCCGCCAAAGATGGATGACGGCGCGCTGTTCCGCTTCCCGCCGCCGGGCAGCCCACGGCCTTATCAGCGCCTGCCGCTGAAGACCAATCTCGATTGGTCGGACTGGAATGTGCAGAACGATCCGGTCACCGAGGCGACCACAGCACCGGGTACCGGCGGCGATGTCACCGGCGGCTTCGCCATGGCCGTCGAGATGTGCAACAACAACGGCCATTGCCGCAAATTCGATGCCGGCACCATGTGCCCGAGCTACCGCGTCACCCGCGACGAGCAGCATCTGACGCGCGGCCGCGCCAACACCTTGCGGTTGGCACTATCGGGCCAGCTTGGCCCCGATGCCTTCACTAGCGAGGCGATGGCGGAGAGCCTGGACCTCTGCGTCTCCTGCAAGGGCTGCAAGCGCGACTGTCCGACCGGCGTCGACATGGCGAAGATGAAGCTGGAATTCCAGAGCCATTACAAGGCGCGCCACGGCTTCACCCTGAAGGACCGGCTGATCGCGCATCTGCCGGATTATGCCGGTACCATGAGCCGCCTGCCCTGGCTGGCGAATCTGCGTGACAGGCTACCGGGTGCCGCCTGGGCCTCGGAAAAACTGCTCGGCTTTTCTGCCCGGCGCAGCCTGCCGCGCTGGCGCAGCGACACCTTCTGGCAAGGCCGCGACCAGGCACTCTATGCCGATGCCGCGAAGACGCTCGCGGCACCGAAAGCCGCCGTGCTGTTCGTTGATACCTTCAATGGCTATTTCGAGGCCGAGAATGGCCATGCCGCCGCCCGCGTGCTGCATCATGCCGGTTATGCCGTGCATGTGGTCGAGAAATCCGGTGGGCAGCATTGCTGCGGGCGGACCTATCTCAGCGCCGGCATGATCGATCAGGCGCGCGAAAAGGTCTCGGCGCTGATCGACGCGCTGCTGCCTTTCGCGACAGCCGGCATCGCCATTGTCGGACTTGAGCCTTCCTGCCTGCTCACCTTGCGTGACGAAGCGCTGTCGCTCGGCCTGGGCGAGAAGGCCAAAACGGTAGCCGCGAAGGCGCTGCTGCTGGAGGAATTCTTGAGCGCGGAAGCCAGGGCTGGCCGTTTCGCCCCGAAGCTCAAGAGCGTGGAGCAGCCGATCCTGCTGCATGGCCATTGCCACCAGAAGGCGTTCGGCGCCGTGCCGCCGATCCTGGATGTGCTGAAACTGATTCCCGGCGCCAAGCCGGAACTGATCGACTCATCCTGCTGCGGCATGGCCGGCAGCTTCGGCTTTGAAGCCAAGCATTACGACGTGTCGATGCAGATGGCGGAGCTGAGCCTGCTGCCGGCCATCCGCAAGGCGCCAGAAGCGATTCTCGTCGCGGACGGCACAAGCTGCCGCCACCAGATCGCCGATGGCACGCGCGGCGACTGGTCACGGCACGCGATCCATGTCGCGCGCCTGCTCGAAAGCCTGCTGGATTAGGCCAGCATCGGCGTTTTTACGCGCCCGCCTGAAATCCTCGGGTCAAGCCCGAGGATGACGTTGATATTTAACAGTCGTCATCGCCGGACTTGATCCGGCGATCTCATGCCAAGTGGATAAACATGCCCGGATCACTGTAAGCGCGGGAACGCAAGGCGTTCCTGGGCGCGCAGAGCCGAAGGGTCTCGGCGGGCATGACGCGCTTTGTACGATCAGGCCCTACCCCTGTGCCTTCACCTTCTGGCGGAAGGCGTGCAGCAGTGGCTCGGTATAGCCGTTGGGCTGCTGCATGCCCTCGAAGACCAGGGCACGAGCGGCCTGAAACGCCAGGCTGGCGGCCGGATTCACCGCCATCGGGCGATAGGCGGTATCGCCGGCATTCTGCGCATCCACCTTGGCCGCCATGCGCTTGAAGGAGTCTTCAATCTGCTCAGCCGTGCAGATGCCATGCAGCAGCCAGTTGGCCATATGCTGCGAGGAAATGCGCAAGGTCGCGCGGTCCTCCATCAGGCCGATATCGTGGATATCGGGCACCTTGGAGCAGCCGACGCCCTGATCGACCCAGCGCACCACATAGCCGAGAATGCCTTGGGCGTTGTTGTCGAGTTCGTCCTTCACATCCTGCTCGGAGAAATTCTGCCCCGTGGCCAGCGGCAGGGTGAGCAGGTCGGCCAGCGCGGGCACCGGCTGTTTCGCCACTTCGGCCTGGCGCGCGAACACATCGACGATGTGGTAATGCGTCGCATGCAGCGTCGCGGCGGTCGGGCTCGGCACCCAGGCGGTGTTGGCGCCGGTGCGCGGATGGCCGATCTTCTGTTCCAGCATGTCGGCCATGCGGTCGGGCGCCGCCCACATGCCCTTGCCGATCTGCGCCTTGCCGGAAAGGCCGCAGGCGATGCCGATGGCGACATTGCGCGCCTCATAGGCATTGATCCAGGCGCTGGAGCGCATCTGCGCCTTGCGCACCATCGGACCAGCCAGCATCGAGGTATGCATCTCGTCGCCGGTGCGGTCGAGGAAGCCGGTGTTAATGAACACGATGCGGTACTGCACGGCGGCAATGCAGGCCGCCAGATTGGCTGAAGTGCGGCGCTCCTCATCCATCACGCCGACCTTCACGGTATGGCGTGCCAGGCCGAGCAGGTCTTCGATGGCATCGAACAGCCGGTTGGTGAAGGCGCATTCCTCCGGCCCGTGCATCTTCGGCTTGACGATATAGACCGAGCCGGCACGGCTGTTGGTGAACTTGCCCCGGCGCTTGAGGTCGTGGATCGCGATCAGGCTGGTGACGATGCCATCCAGGATGCCTTCCGGCACTTCACTGCCATCGGGCAGGTGGATCGCCGGGTTGGTCATCAGGTGGCCGACATTGCGCACGAACAGCAGTGAGCGGCCCGGCAGGGTCAGCGGCTTGCCATCCGGCGCGCTATAGGTGCGGTCGGCTTCCAGCGCGCGGGTCATGGTCTTGCCGCCCTTCTCGAAGCTGGCTTCGAGATTGCCCTGCATCAGCCCGAGCCAGTTGCCATAGGCCTCCACCTTGTCCTCGGCATCCACGGCGGCGATCGAGTCTTCCAGATCGACGATGGTGGTGAGCGCGGCCTCCAGGATCACATCGGCGAGGCCGGCCGGGTCGACCTTGCCGATCGGATGCGTGCGGTCGAGCACCAGTTCGATATGCAGGCCGTTATGCTTCAGCAGTATGGCGGAAGGATTGGCGGCATCGCCGCGATAGCCGACGAAGGCAGCCGGATTCTGCAATGCCGGCTTGAGCTGGCCGTTCGACACCGACCAGCCGGCAACATCAGCATGGCTGCCCTCGGCCAACGGCACCGCGACATCCAGGAAAGCCTTGGCCTTCTGGATCACCTTGGCGCCGCGCACCGGGTCATAGCCCTTCTTCTCATCCGGCTCGTGCGGAATCGCATCGGTGCCGTAATAGGCATCATAGAGGCTGCCCCAGCGCGCATTGGCAGCGTTGAGCAGGAAGCGCGCATTCAGCACCGGCACCACGAGCTGCGGCCCGGCCATGGTGGCGATTTCGACATCGACGTTTTCGGTGGCGATCTTGAACGGCGCCGGCTCAGGCACCAGGTAGCCGATCTCGCGCAGGAAGGCTTCATAGGCCACCGCATCATGCTTCTGGCCCTGGCGTGCCTTGTGCCAGCCGTCGATCTTGGCCTGAAGGCTGTCGCGCTTGGCCAGCAGGGCGCGATTCTCGGGCGCGAAGCGCGCCAAGATCTCGGCGGTGCCGCGCCAGAAGGCATCGGCGTTCAGCCCGGTGCCCGGCAGAGCCTTGTCCTCGATGAAGCGGGCAAGCGAGGCTGCCACTTTCAGCCCGGCGCGGTCGACGATCTGGCTCATCTGCATTTTCCTCTGGCAAGAATCGCTGTTCGGCAAGCAGCATAGCCAGGGATGCATTATTGCAAAAGACGGCAATAATTGAATACAGTCGTTCTTATAGAGAAAGAATGGCATGGACCGCGAATATCAGCTTTTCGCCGAGGTGATCGAGCGCGGCAGCCTGGCT
>Ga0208492_1001951_pt1 | contig 11183 bp, 2 predicted proteins | sample Subbioar_CSW14AB_FD_184820 | JGI IMG/M metagenome (GOLD analysis project Ga0208492, IMG submission 184820) | Serpentinite rock and fluid subsurface biosphere microbial communities from McLaughlin Reserve, California, USA - CR12Mar_CSW14AB (SPAdes) | ecosystem: Environmental > Terrestrial > Deep...
CACCGAGGCGAGCCACGACCTGATCGTTCTCATCGAGCAGGCTGACGCGAGCATGGAGTTCGGGCACGACGAGCAGGCCCTTCCAGGTTTCGGCATTGGCCGGCAGTCCAAACCCCTTGACGGTCTTCTGGTAGGTACCGTCGAGACCAAAAAACTGCAGAGTATGATTGGCACGGTCGCAAACGACAATGCGCGGTTCCTTGCCGCGGGAATCGACCCAGATGCCATGGGGGGTATTGAACTTCCCCTCGCCGCCTCCGGGGCCGCCGAAGGTCGATTTCCAGTTGCCATCCTTGTCGTAGCGGTGAACGACAAAGGCGCCGTAGCCATCAACCAAGAGAAAATCGCCGCCGTCGAGCCAGGCGAAGTTGGTGGGCATGAAGCGGTCGCGGCCCCAGGCGCCGGTCGGTTTTTTATCCTCGTCCTTGGCATAGACTCTGGAATCCATCGGCGCGTATTTCTGCCAGAGCGTTTCCCCTTTCAGGCTCATCTTGGCAAAAGTTTTCAAATGTTGGTAGGCGCAGACATAGAGGAATTCTTCGTTCCCCTCCTTGCGGATTTCGATGCCGTGGCCTCCTCCCTGAAACTGCTTGCCAAAGGAGGTGATGTAGTTGCCCGCCGGATCGAACACGAAGATGGAGGGGTGGTCCTTCTGTTCCTTGCGCCCCTCGTGAATCACATAAAGATTCCCCGCGGCATCGACCGCGACATTGTGGGTCGTCTGCCAGGTGAACTGTTCGGGCAATTTGGCCCAGTCGTGAACTACTTCGTACTTGTAAGCGCCGTCGCCGACAACCAAGGGCTTGCTGTCTGACTTGTTCTCGGTCCCCAAGAGATAAGGTCCTTGGGCTACGGCGGCGATCGCCGCGCTCGATTGCAAAAACTTGCGCCGGTTCATGGTCAAACCCCGATTGAGAGAGGAGCCAAAGGAGGGAGAGAATCTTCCAGACAGGGAAAGGCTATGTCGTGCCGCAGCTTCTGGAAATGGGAGTAAGTCGCGAAGTTCCTTGGGGGAGTTGGGTTGTCCGAGTCAAATCTGGGATTCACAAGGTCTCAAAAGAGATTGTTGCATAGACATCGAGCTTGCTCCCTTGTGTATGGGTCGCTTCGCAGTCTACGGCTTGCAGTTAGGATGGCGTTTTCCAGATCTTGATTGTTCCGTCCGAAGACCCGCTTGCGATCCATTCGCTGTTGGGGTGGACCGCTACCTGATGGATGCGGCCTTTATGGCCGCGAAGTGAGATGACGGGGTTGGTAGGGCCTGAAAAGTCGCAGAGGTGCAGGCGTTGATCCTGTCCGGCGGCGGCGATCCATTTTCCGTTGGGGGCGGCCGAAAGGGATTCGATGGCCCCGCCGACGGTGTCGCGCGACATTTCGGCGCTTGCCAGGTTTCTTTTCCAGAGGGCGACGCCGCCGTTTTTGTTGCCGGTCACAATGCGTCCATTCGCATCGGCGGCAATGGCTTCGAGCGGTGTTCCCAGTTTTTTCGATTCCGTGATTTCACCGTCGCCTAGAGAAATCGTGCGCAGGCGGGTGTCGGAGCAGGTGAATGTAATCGATACGGAACTGCTCCAGGCAACGGACATGACCTTTTTGGGCACGGGGAGGAGCGCTTCCGCGAAAGCGCGATTGGGGCGATTCCAGAGGACGATGCCCTTGTCGCCGCCGAGAGCAACTTGATTGCCATCGCGCGACAACGCCAGGCAGTGGACGATCCCCGCGGGCGTGTTTGTCCAACTTTTCAGACAGGTGAGGCCGTCGGCCTCGTGCAGGTGAAGCGAGCCATTATCCAAGGCGATCAAGATGCCTGATTCGGTCGGCAGCATCGCCGTCACTTCGGCGGCCAGGTCCGCGGTGGCGATCGAGTTGCCTGCGGGATGGGCGTGGCAATGGAGCCGTTTTCCGGCTGCTGCCAACACCGCATCGCCTTGGTGAATCCAACAGACATGGGTGACTTTCTCACCACCGAGCGAAATGCTTTTCCACTCTTGGCCGCGATCAAGGATCCACCAGAGAAGGAAGCCGCCAAGAGTCAGAAGGAAGGCGCATACCCCAAACGGAACGGCACGGGAGTTCATAACAAAGTCCGAATGAGACTCAAAAGATCGCGAAAGGAGTGAGATCCGTCCGCTGGTTGCAGTGAATCAAGGTCGTAGCCGTTCACAGTCGGTGACTCATCCGTGTGGCCGAAGTCCACACATAGTCAGCTCGAGGCCCTTGGCCGAGCAACAAAAAAAAGCCCGAATGAGACTCAAGAGATCGCGAAAAGGAGCGAGAACCGATCGCCGGTTGCAGTGAATCAAGGTCGTAGCCGTCCACAGTCGACCACTCTTCGGTGTGGCAGAAATCCACACATAGTCAGCTCGAGGCCTCGGCCGAGCAACCGATTAATCCAGGGAGGCGATGTCGTTGGCGGCGCGGGTGGCGAGGGCGACCCAGGATTGGGGTTTGATGGAGTTGTTGATCATGCGCACGGAGCCATCGCAGAGGAGGAAGTTGACGCCGCTTGTGTGGCGGCTCCAGAAGTCGTCGACATGGGCGATGGGGGCGTTCGGCACATGGGGGAATTCCCCGGCGGCGGGGTCGTAGGTGCCGGTGTGACCGAGGAAGAGGGGGTGTGGAGGTTCGGGTTGATCGGGGTGATTGGGGCCGAGCGACTTGGCGCCCAGGATCAGGCCGGTCCAGGTGCATTTGAGGAGGTTGGAGCTGCGTTCGCCGATGCAGATGGTGTTGCTTGAGCCGTCGAGGATGTCGCCGATGCGGACGCGGCTATTGCGAAAGAAGATGCCGTCGCCGCGGGCGGGATCGTCGGAGATTTCCGGTCCGCCATAGACGCCGACGTAATTTGAGGGACCAACGGGGACAAGGCCGTCTTGCGGCGTGAATGCAAGGGAGTGCGAATCGCTTGGGCAGAGGAAGTTTTTCATGACCATTTTTGCTGCATCTTGATTGGATGCATGTTGAATGGGCAGGGATAAATTGATTTTTTTGTAGATATTGTCTTGTTCGATGTAGGGGAGGATCTGCGTGGCCCAGCCCCAACCAGGGCCCTGGTCGTCGGTGATGGCCGGATTGGTTTCGAGATCGACATACCCGGAAGGAAACGACTGGTAGGTGCCGTGGTAGTTTTGCAGGGCCAGGCCGATTTGCTTGAGGTTGTTCGTGCAGCTCAGGCGGTTGGCGGCTTCGCGCACCTTTTGCACGGCGGGCACCAGGAGGCCGATGAGGACGGCGATGATCGCAATCACCACGAGCAGCTCAATCAGCGTAAAAGCAGTGCGCTTCGGTTGGCGGGCCATGATGTCAATTCCCTCACGGTGTTCGGTATAACGAGATGCGACCAAACGGGTATGACATAATAATATCCGACCAATGCTCTTGATCAAGGACGGTTTTACTTTTTTCAATCGTTTTTGAGGCGGAGGCGTAAGTCTCTGGGGGAATTGGGTTTATGGATATTGATGCAGTGCGTGTCCGCGAGCCGGGATTTCTTGACCGGCCCGCGGACTGCTTGATGCCGGTATTACTGCACGACGAGGGTGAAGGTCTGAGTTTGCGCCGAGCCGACGCCGTTGGCGGCCTGAACTTTGAGCACATAGGTCCCCTTCGTTCCTGCCAGCGGCGTTCCGGAAAGAAGGCCGTTGCTGGAAATGAGGGAGAGGCCCGTAGGCAGCACGCCCTCGAGCAGGGTGAAGAAGGGGTGCGGCGAGCCGGTGCCGGTGAAGGTGAATTGGCCAGCGATCCCTTCCTGGAAGGTGGCGGTATTGACGCTTGTAATCGCGCAGGCGGTCGGCGCCTGGTAGCCCAGGTTGATGACGCCACCCCCCGGGCTGGTCAAGAACGACGAGAGATAGGATTCGTTGAGGTCGTTGACGACGATCGGCTGCAGGCCGGAGTTGGCGGCCGCGCCGACCTGGCTATTGCCGGTGCCGACCGCGCCCACGATTCCCGTGTCTCCCCTGACCCAGGTGACGGCGCCCGCGTTGGCTCCGTTGCCGTTGGACCAGTTCGGGCTTGAGATGAGGTAGTTGCCATTCGTGAAGAAGGTGACCCCGCCGCTACCGACCTGATCGTTTTCGCGGCTGCCGACCAGGCTCGTCGCCTCGGTGACCAGGCCGCGAATGCCGGTGACGGTCGAACCCATGGTCACCGCGCCAGCTCCCTTGGCGCCGCCATTGGCCCAGTTGGCGGAGCGAACCAAAATCTTGCCGTCGGGCAGTTCGAACAGATCGCCGACGCCGATCATGTCGTTTGGCTTGGCGCCGACGAGGCTGTTGGTTGAATCGATCGAGCCGCTGAGACCCGATTTGCCCTGGCCCATGGTCATCGCGCCGGCATTGGTCAATTTGGCGTTATCCCAGAAGGGGCTCGACACGAGGAAGTTGCCGTTGCTCAAGAGGTCGATGCCGCCGGAGCCGACGGTGTCGCCCGCTTGCGAACCGATCAGGCTATTCGCGGCGTTGATCGCACCGACAAGTCCCTTGTCGCCATCGATCCAGGTAACGGCGCCCGCGTTTGCCGCCGCGCCATTGTCCCAACTTGGGCTTTGCACCAGGAAGCGGCTGGCTTCAAGTAGGACCAGGCCGCCGGAGCCAACCGAGTCGTTGGCTTGCGTGCCGATGAGGCTGTTGGCGGCATTGATCGCTCCCGTGGCCGCCTTGGAACCGGATAGCACCGTGACGGCGCCGGCGTTTTGAGCCGTGCCATTGTCCCAGTTGGGGCTGACGACCACAAAACCGCCGTTCGGCAAGGCGACGATGCCGCCGCTGCCGAGCTTGTCGCCCGCGCTCGTCCCGGTCAGGCTGTTGGCCGCGGACACCGCACCGCTCAGAGGAGCGGTAGGCATGCCCCAGGTGATTGCTCCGGCCGAGGCCTGATCGTCCTTTTTCCAGAAGGGGCTGGAAATCACGAAATTGCCGTTGGAAAGTAGGACTGCTCCGCCGGAGCCGACCCGGTCGCCCGCCTGAGAGCCGACCAGGCTGTTGGCCGCGGTGATGGGGCCAACCATGGCATTCTGACTGTTGCCCAGGGTCATGGCACCTGCCTTCGAGGCGGAACCGTTGGCCCAGTTGGGACTCGAGACGAGATAGGCGCCATTGCCGAGCATGGTGAAGTCACCGCTGCCGACCGAGTCGCCTGCCTTGGTGCCGACCAGGCTATTGGCTGCCGAGACCGGTCCGCTGATTCCCAGTTTTCCGTTGATCCAGGTGGCCGCGCCGGCGCCGGTTGCGCTGCCATTGCTCCAGTTGGGGCTCAGGACCACGACATTGCCATCGCCGGTTGTTTCGACTCCGCCCGAGCCGATCTGATCGTTCGCCTTGGAACCGGTAAGACTGTTCGCCACGCTGAGCGTACCCGTGGTGCCGGTTGCCGCATTGATGATCGTGATCGCGCCGGCGGCCTTTTCCGTTCCATTGGCCCAGTTGGGACTCGACACGGCGTAATTGCCGTCATTTGCCTTGGTGACGCCTCCGGAGCCAACTCGGTCATTGGCCTGGGTGCCGACGATGCTATTGCTGGAACTGATGGCGCCGGTGGTGCCGGTGAGGGAATTCGCCTGCGTGACGGCGCCCGCTTTGGCCACGGAGCCATTCGCCCACAGCGGACTGACCACGACAATTTTGTCGTTGCCCACTTCGACCGCGCCGGCGCCGTTGTTGTAGCCGACATAGCTTTGGTTCTGGGTGCCCACGAGACTGTTGGTGCTCGCGACCACGCCGGCGATCGGCAGGTTGCCGTCCGCCACGGTCACCGCGCCTTTATTGTTGTCCCAGTTGTAGCTATTGATCAGGTAGTTGCCGCTGTTCAATTCCTGGATTCCGCCGCTGCCGACATTGGAGTAGTCGGTGCCGCCGACCAGGCTGTTGGCCGCGCTCAAGACGCCGCTGACGCCGGTGGCGCCGCTGCCCCAGGTGGCCGCGCCGCGTACCTTGTTCCACATCGGGCTCAGCACGACATAGTTGCCGCTTTTCAATGCCGTGATGCCGCCATAGCCGACCAGGTCGGCCGCGGTACTGCCGACCAGGCTATTGGCGGAAGAGACGGGGCCCGCAATGCCCACGCCGCCTTTCACCCAGGTGACCGCGCCGGCGTTGGAGGCATCGGCATTGTCCCAGTTGGGGCTGCTGATCAGGAAGTTGCCGTTATTTTCCAGTTGCAGAATGCCACCGCTGCCGACATTGTCGTTGGCGGTCGAACCCACCAGGCTATTGCTCGGTGTGACCGCACCGACGATACCCAGTTTGCCGCTGGCCCAGGTCACGGCGCCCGCGTCGCCATTTTTGCCATCGTCCCAGAGGGGACTACGCACGACATAGTCGCCGTTACCAAGCACGGTGATGCCGCCGCTGCCCACCATGTCGCCTGTGCGCGTGCCGACAAGGCTGTTGGCCGCGTTGACCGGGCCGTTGACGCCGAAGGTGGCGTCGCCAAAGGTAATGGCGCCGGCCCGTTCCGACTTGCCATTGGCCCAGTTGGTGCTCTTGATGATGAAGTTGCCGCTTGGCAGCACGGTGACGCCATCGAAGCCGACCTTGTCGTTTTCGTGCATGCCCCAGACGGAGCTGATGAGCGCGCCGGTCGCGCCATCGAACAGGTAGACCGCGCCCGCGTCGGTGCCGCCAAAATCGTCAAGCGGCGAGGTGACCAAAATATTGCCCGTATTGAGCGTGATGATCTGTTTGCCAAACAAGTTGCCCGGGCTCGGATGCGGATCGAGGATTTGCGAGACGCTGCCGGAAAGATTGACGGTGATCACAAAATTCTGAAAGACATCGGGCCCGATGCCGTTGCCCGCCTTGATCTGCAGCGAATAGGAGCCTCCCGCGTTCGAAGCGACGGTTCCCGCAAGCAGGCCCGTGGCGGCGTTCAAGGTCATTCCGGAGGGCAAAACTCCGGATACGACCTGCCAGGTAGGAAGAGGATAGCCGATCGATGCAAACAGGAACGACGAAGGAGCGGCCGCCACGAAGGTCGCCTTGGCCGGGCTCGTGATCGAAGTCGGCTGATTGACCGCGAGCGTAAAGGCCTGCACCGCCGGGATGCCGACGCCGTTGCTTGCCTGGATCTTCAGATCGTAGGCGGCGCCGGTGTTGGCAACGGGCGTGCCGGAGATGACGCCCGTGACGCTGTTGAAAACGAGCCCCTGGGGCAAAGTCCCCGCGATGATTGAGAATGTCGAAGCCGGGAAGGACTGGGCCGTGACCGTGAAGCTGCCGGTCGCGCCGACGGCGAAGGTCGCCTTGTTCGCGCTCGTGAATGTGGGGGAACCGCTCACATTGAGCGTGAATTTCTGAGTCGCGGCGGTGCCGACGCCGTTGGAGGCCTGAATGGTAAATGGGTAGACGCCGCTTGTTCCGCTGAAGGGGATGCCGGAGATGACGCCGGTCGTGGTATCGAGTTTGACCCCATCGGGAAGCAGCCCGGCGAGGATCGAGAACGTCGGCGCGGGGAAACCGGTCGCCGTCACCGTGAAGGTGCTGGGCGCATCGACAGAGAAGGTGGTGGTCGCCACGCTCGTGATCTTGGGCGCCTGATTCACAAAAAGCGTCAGGCTTTGCTGGGAAGGGGTGCCGACGCCATTGGACGCCTGCACCTTGAGCGCATAGATGCCGACCGTGCCGGCGGCCGGGATGCCGGAAATGACTCCCGATTTGGAATCAAGCAAGAGGCCTGCCGGCAGGCTGCCGGTGACGACCTGGTAAGTCGGCACCGGATAGCCGGTGGCAAAAATCGTGAACGAACCGGAAACCCCGAGGATGAAGTCGGCACGGTTAGGGCTGACGATCGCCGGCGTCTGATTGACATTGAGCGTGAATTGTTGAATCGCCGGGGTGCCGACGCCATTGCTGGCGCGGAAGGTGAGCGGGTAGGCGCCGCCAGTGCCGACGGGGGGATTGCCCGCGATGACACCGGTTGCGGGATCGAAGGTCACACCATCGGGCAATTTCCCGGCGATCAGTTCCAGCACCGGGGTGGGAATGCCAATGGTCGTCACCGTGAAGGTGTTGACCTTACGCGCGATGAAGGTGGTGGAACTGGGGCTCGTGAAGCCAGGGGGCTGAGCCACGAACAATTGGAAATTCTGGGTGGCGTCGGGGCTGACTCCGTTGCTCGCCTGGAATTTCAGGTTGTACACGCCATTGGTGTTGGGGGCGGCGATGCCGGAAATCACCCCGGTGGTCGTGTTGAAATTGAGGCCCGCGGGCAGCGTGCCAGACAAGATCGCATAGGTCGGCTTGGGAAAACCGGTTGCGGTGACAGTGAAGTTGCCGCTGACGCCGATCAGGAAGCCGGCAGATGGGTCGCTTGTGATGGCGGGGGCTTCGTTGACCGTCAGGGTGAAGTCTTGTGTCGCCGAGGGGTTGATTCCGTTTTGTGCCAGGACGGTGAATTTGTAGGTGCCGCCGCTACCGGTTGCCGGGGTGCCGGAAAGTAGGCCGCTGGCGCTCAGGGTGACGCCGCTGGGTAGTGCCGAGTTGGTGGTAAAGGTCGCGGTAGGGAAACCTGAAGCGGTGATCTGGAACGAGCCGGCCTTGTTCGCGAGGAATGTCGTGCTTGCCAGGCTGGTGAATTTGGGGCTTTGGTTGACAATAAGCTGCAAATCCTGGGTGGCGGCGGGGTTCGCCCCGTTGCTGGCGCGGACCTTCAGATTATAAATCCGGCCGGAGTTCGGCGCGGGAGTGCCGGAGATCGTGCCGTTGAAGGCATCGAAAGTCAGGCCGGCCGGGAGTGAACCGCTGGTGATGGAAAAGACCGGGTTGGGGAAGCCGTTTGCCTTCATCGTGAAGCCACTGCTGACTCCGACCTGGAAGGTGGCGGTATTGGGGCTTGTGAATACAGGCGGCTGATTGATCGTCAGTGTGAAATCTTGCTTGGTGCCATCGCCCAGGCCGTTGGAAGCGGTGATGACCAGGTGGTAAATCCCGAAGGTGTTGGGCGCGGGGGTGCCGGATATGAGGCCGCTGGCGCTGAAGCTCAAGCCCTGAGGCAGGATGGTTGTCGTGCTGAAGGTGGCGGGGGGGAAAGCTGCCGCGCTCACCTGGAAGCTGCCCGCTTTGCCCTCGGTAAAGGTCGTGTTGCTGGGGCTGGTGAAAACCGGCTTGTCGTTGACGGTCAGCGTGAAATTCTGATGGACCGGCGAACCCAGGCCGTTGCTCGCCTGGAAGACCAGGGCATAATCGCCCAAGCCAGCCGCCGAGGGGGTGCCCGACAGAATGCCCGTGACTGGGTCAAAGGTCACACCCGCAGGCAAGGTGCCGGAGAGCAACGCGAGCGTCACGGGCGGGTAGCCGTTGACTTCCACGGTGAAGCTGCTCGATGCGCCAGCGGGGAAGGCGGTGAAATCGGGGCTGGCAAACGACGGAACCTCGGAAATGGTCAGCGTGAAGGTTTGCGTGACCGGGAAGCCGACGCCGTTGGAAGCCCGGATCGTAAGCTGATGCACGCCGCCTGTGCCCGCTTCGGGAGTGCCGGAAAGTTCGCCGGTATCTCCATTGAGCGTCAGGCCCGCGGGTAAGTTACCTGAGGTGACCGACCAGAAGGGGCTCGGAAAACCGGTCGAAGTGAAGTGGAAGTTGCCCGCCGTGCCGACCGCGAACGACGCGGCGTTGACATTCGTGATGACGACCGGTTGATTGACTGCGAGAGTGAAATCTTGCGTGATGGGCGCGCCGATGCCGTTGGCGGCCCGCAATACGAGCGGATAGAGTCCGCCCGTATTGGCGGCGGGGGTACCGGAAATGAGCCCCGTCGAGGCGTCGAAGGTCACGCCGCTGGGCAGCGTGCCGGATACGAGCGTCAACGCGGGGGCAGGGTATCCAGCCAGCTTGACGGCGAAACTGCCTGCGGCCCCCACCGTGAACGTGGTGCGATTGGGGCTGGCGAATGCGGCCGCTTCATTGACGACGAGTTTGAAATTCTGTGTGGCCGGATTGCCGATGCCGGTGGTGGCGCGGAAGACCAGGTCGTACACGCCGCCGCTAAGCTTGGCGGGGGTGCCGGAAAGCAGGCCGGTGGAGGCGTCGAAGGTCACCCCAGCCGGCAAGATGCCTGAAGTCATCGACAAGGTCACCGAGGGGAAGCCGACCGCCCGGACGATGAAATTCCCTGCGCTTCCCACCAGGAACGTGGTCGAATTGGGGCTTAAAAATGCGGGATCCTGACTGACATTCAGGGTGAAGTCTTGCGTGACGGGGCTGCCGATGCCGTTGGCAGCCTGGAAGGTCAGGTTGTAGGTGCCTCCGGTGCCGATTGGCGGGTTGCCGGAAAGCAACCCCGTGGCCGCATCGAAGGAAACTCCGTCGGGCAAGGAACCGGAGATCAGGGACAAGCTTGCCGTGGGAAAACCGGAGGTCGTCACGTTAAAACTGTTCGCCACGCCGGTAGCAAACGAGATGGCGTTGGGGCTTGTGAATGTGGGCGCTTCGTTCACCTTCAAGGTAAAGGTTTGCGTGCCGTTGGCGCCAATGCTATTGGCGGCCACCACAAGGAGGGTGTAACTGCCGCCCGAGCCGGCCGCCGGCGTGCCGGAGAGGATGCCGGCGGCACTGAGCGTCACGCCTTGCGGCAAGATGCTTTCGGTGCTGAAGCTTGGCGCGGGGAAACCGAAGCTCGTGAAGGTGAAGCTGCCGGCATTGCCCACGCTGAAGGTGGTTGTGTTGATGCTCGTGATCGATGGAGATTCGTTGACCGTCAGGGTGAAGTTTTGCGTCGCGGGCGAGCCCACCTTGTTCGCGGCTTGTATCGTCAGGTTGTAAACGCCGCCCGTTCCCTTGGAGGGGTTGCCGCCGAGCAATCCCGTGATGGTGTTGAAAGTGACGCCGGCGGGCAGGGCGCCCGTCAGGGAGAAAGTCGGTGCGGGATCGCCTGCCGCGGCGACGGTGAAGCTGCCCGTGGTGCCGACGACAAAGGTCGCGGCTACGGCGCTGGTGAAACTGGGCGCAACGGGGGACTGAGTTGTCCCGAAAACCGCGCCGCCGACCGGTTGCGCCAGGAAGGGCGCATACACGGCATGATTGATGTTGTCGGCAACCGCCGGCTGTAGCCGTGCGTTCTTGGCGGTGCCGACGAGGCTCAAGTTGCTGCTGACCGTACCGCCGGGTGCCTGGTTGCCAAGGAGCACGGTGACGGCGCCGGCATCGATCAGGGCGCCATTGTCCCAGAGGGGGCTATTGACTGCGAAG
>Ga0208492_1001952_pt1 | contig 11181 bp, 11 predicted proteins | sample Subbioar_CSW14AB_FD_184820 | JGI IMG/M metagenome (GOLD analysis project Ga0208492, IMG submission 184820) | Serpentinite rock and fluid subsurface biosphere microbial communities from McLaughlin Reserve, California, USA - CR12Mar_CSW14AB (SPAdes) | ecosystem: Environmental > Terrestrial > Deep...
CGGCGACGCTCAGGCTTGCATGGAAGCCAACGGCGCCACCGCCTCCTGCTAATCTGACAGCCGATCTTCGGCCAGATCGCGCCGCGCTTCGAAAGAAGCGCGGCGTTTTCCGTTCCGGCAGGTGCGATGTAATTCCCCTGCTGACGGACACGGCCGACCCGGTATCCGCATTCCATAAAGAAAGTCGGCAAGGTCGCAAATTTTCTTTCCGCGTCCAAATTCTCGCCATGATTGCACGGCTTTATGGTTCAAACCGAACGAAGACGGCGGCATCCCGGCCTGATCGCAGCGGTTGATACCGATGATGTTTCCCAAGAAAGGGACCAGAGATGATCAAGTTCACTGCTTTCCTGAAAGACGACGCTGGTGCCGTTACTGTTGACTGGGTCGTTCTGACCGCCGCAATCGTGGGCCTGGGCCTGCTTGTCTTCAACTTTGTCCGCCCGGGCGTCTCGAACCTGGCGGAAGGCATCGGCACCAACCTCGACGATGCGCGGGACTGCCTTCTCAGCGACGACACCATCACCTGCTGACCCCGCCTGTCGGCTGGCCTGACTGCACGGCCGCGCTTCGCAAGAGGCGCGGCCGTTCGCTTTTGAGATCAGCGGCCCCCTGCCGAACGCGCAAAATGACCCACGTTCGTTAAACTTTCGCCGCATTCGGCCAGCATTGTCCCGTTAATGGAACCTGTCCGCGATCCAGTCTTCTGGATATTGCCTTGATGGGTCTTGGACGTGGCACTAGTAGAACCGCCGGGCCGCCATAGGCAGATCCTTGGCGGCCCCAGCATGAAGAGGGTGATATGAGAGCAGTATTCGCTTTGGTCCTGGTCGTCGGCATGGCTTTGGCCGGCGTCGCGGTCTACATGATCCAGGGCTACATGGCGGACCTTGAGGGTGCGCTGCGCAAGGAACAGGCCTTCAACGCCAAGGCCGGCAAACTGGTCGAGGTCTTCGTCTTCGCCAAGCCGAAGAAATACGGCGACGCGCTGGCCGAGGATGACGTCGTCGCGATCTATTGGCCGGAAAAAAGCCTGCCCGAGTCGATCTTCCGCGACAAGGCCGTGCTGTTCCCTGAAAACGCCGATGGTCCGCGCTACATCATGCGCTCGACCGAAGCCTTCGAGCCGGTCCTTGCCAGCCGCGTCACCGAACCGGGCGAGCTCGCCAGCCTGACGTCCAAGCTGGAAAAGGGCAAACGCGCCTTTGCAATCCGGGTCGGCACCAATTCGGGCATCTCGAACTTCGTGAAACCCGACGACTACATCGACATCCTGTGGACCGGCAACGTCTCTGGCGTCGAAGGTGGCATGACCCGCCAGATCGAAAGCGCCGTCCTGGTGATCGCGGTCGACAACCTGTTGAACGAAGGGCAGGTCAGCTCGGACACTGTTGCGCAGACAGTGACGGTTGCCGCCACGCCAGAGCAGGTTGCGCGCCTGGCGCAAGCTCAGGCGACCGGAAAACTGACCCTGTCGCTTGCCGGTAGTGCGACGGAAATCGTGCAAGGCACGGTCGAGACCGACACCAACACCATGCTGGGCATCGTCGAGGAGGTCGTCGCCCCCGAGGTCGTGGTCGTCGAGAAAAAGAAGTGCTTCGCCAAGCAACGCAGCGGCGGCGTCCTGGTCGATACCAACGTCGAGATCCCCTGCAAGGAATAAGACGGTCTCCGCTGGACCCTTGGGCGCGGCCACATAATCTGGGGCCGCGCCTTTGCATTTTTTCAACCCTTTGCGACCTGTTGCAGTTTATCCACATCAAGGTCACCGCCCAAAGCATTGATTCTTGCAAAAAAACCCGGTGTGGTTCATTCTCCCTCTCACAAGGGCGTTTAAGACCCAAACGAGGCGTGGTCGAAAGGGCAGATCACATGAACATGAAACGACTCCTGGTAGCAGGTTATATTGGTGCGTGTCTTGCATCGACGGCAATGACGCCGGTCTCGGCCGAAGTCTTGCGCGTGATGCAGGGCCAGGCCTCTGAATCCCTCAACGTTCCGATGAACCGGGCCGTTGTCGTAGAAAGTGATGTTCCTTTCGCGGAACTCTCGATCGCGAACCCTGGCATCGCGGACATCTCTACATTGTCCGATCGATCCATCTACGTCCTCGGCAAGGCTCCCGGGCGCACGACGCTCACGCTTTTGTCGCCGGATGGGCAACTGATTTCCAACGTCGAGGTGCGTGTCACCCCCGACATCGCCGAGTTCAAGGAGCGTCTGCAGCAGATTCTCCCTGGCGAGCAGATCGAGGTCCGCACCGCAAACGACGGCATCGTGCTGTCGGGTCAGGTCTCCTCGACCGCGAAGCTTGATCGCGCGCTCGATCTTGCCAACCGCTATGCGCCGGACAGGGTGTCGAACCTGATGGTCGTCGGCGGCACGCAGCAGGTCATGCTCAAGGTCCGCTTCGCCGAAGTGAACCGCACCGTCACCAAGAACTTCTCCTCCTCGCTCGCCCTGCGCGACAGTGGGCGGCTGCGCGGTGAAACGGGCACTTACCTGAGCGGCGGCAACGGCCTGGGAACCGGAATCGTCCCCCGGGAAAACGTCACGGGGGCCGTCGCACTCGGCGGGTCGATCGGCGGGCTGGAGTTTGAGGTCCTGATCGAAGCGCTCGAAGCCAAGGGCATGGTCCGCACGCTTGCGGAACCGAATCTGACCGCACTTTCGGGCCAGGAAGCCAAGTTCCTCGCCGGCGGTGAATACCCCGTTCCGGTGTCGCAGACCAACAACACCGTCACCGTGGAATTCAAACCCTTCGGTGTCGAGCTGAACTTCACCCCGGTCGTCGTCGATCAGGACATCATCAACCTGACCATCGACGCCGCGGTCTCGTCGATCGACACGGCCAACGGGATCAACGTCTCGGGCTTCGTGATCGATGCCTTCAAGCGGCGGGAAACCTCGACCACGGTTGAAATGCGCGACGGCGAAAGCTTTGCCATCGCGGGCCTGCTGCAAGACGATTTCCGCGACCTGAACTCGCAACTGCCCTGGGTTGGCGACATTCCGATCCTTGGCGCGCTGTTCCGCAGCTCGGAATATCAGCGGGCGCAAACGGAGCTTGTGATCATCGTCACGCCGCACCTTGTCACCCCGGTGTCGGGTGAGGCGCTGGCGCTGCCGACGGACCGGGTGCGCATCCCGACGGAACGCGAGCTGTTCCTGTTCGGCGATGTGGCGAAGGGCCCGAAAAAGGGCGCAGCGGCAGAGGTGGCCCGGCAGGACTTCAGCTCCTCCTACGGCTATGTGATGGAGTAAGGAGATGACCCGCATGCTTCCCAAACTCATCGCAGCCACGGCGCTTCTCGCCTTGACCGCCTGCGGCGAATCCTCGGTCTCCTGGGACCGGGAGCTTGGCTCGGAGGTCGACAAGGGCGCCTTCGGCAATGCCACGATGAACAACACGCTCATCCAGTCGGGCGAGCTGTCGTACACCGTGGCCCTGGCCGAACGCTTTGCCGCCGAAGTGCCGGACACGATCAACTTCGCCTTCAACAGCGCCGAGCTGTCGGACGAAGCCCGGTCGATCCTGAAACGTCAGGCCGACTTCATCAAGCAGTTCCCGGAGGTCCGCTTCCGCGTCTTCGGTCACGCGGACAAGGTCGGCTCGAACGGCTACAACCAGCGTCTCGGCCTGCGCCGGGCCCAGGCGGCGGTGGCCTACCTCACCTCGCAAGGCATCAGCCGGTCGCGGCTCGAGGCGGTCGTCTCCTACGGCGAAACCCGTCCGCTCATCGCGACGAATGCGGCGGAAGTCCGCAACCGCCGCACCGTGACCGAGGTGTCGGGCTTCGTGAAGTCGCATCCCTTGGTGCTGAACGGCAAATATGCCGCGATCATCTGGCGCGAATACGTTGCCAGCGGCGTGCGACCGCACCAGGGCGAGCGCGCCGATGCCAAAGGTCAAGGCGGCGGCTGATTCGCCGAACTCGTTCAAGACAAGAGGCCGGGCCCTGTGCCCGGCCTCTTCGTTTCCAGAATCGTCATAATCCCAGAAACAGGCCCATTTAGCCCAATTATCGCCACCATTCTTGAACAAGGTCCACCAGATGAGATGAGTTCTGGGGCCAGACGTCCCAAGAGTTGACTGCACCGAAGACACTGCCGCCAACCCCTTGGATTTATGTGCAAAAGCCCCGCACCGAAAGGACCTGACGCGATATGACGAGCAAAGCCACAGTCCAGAGCGATCCGGCGCCGATCCTCGCCTGCACGATTTCGCGCGACGTGCAGCGATTCGATCTTCTGATCGACGACATGGAACAAGAGCTGGGCGAAGCCTGGGGTGACCTCAATTTCGAGGATGCCCTCGTCTTCCTCAAGCAGCCGGACAGCACCGGCATGCAGTTCGTCGCCATCGCCGTCGACAGCGAGGATGAATCCGAACTGTCGAAGATGAACGACGTGATCAAGGCGGCCAAGGCCAAGAAGATCAAGGTCCTCCTGATCGCCAACCAGGTCAGCCCGTCGGTCCTGCACCAGATGCTCAAGCTTGGGGCCGACGATTTCGTGCCCTACCCGCTGCCGGAAGGCGCGCTGCACGACTCGATCGAACGCCTGCGCAAACCGGCCCCGGTGATGCCCGATGGCTATGACCCGGAAACCGGCACGTTCAATCCGGTCTTCAAGGCCAAGGGCGACCGCAATGGCGTCATCCTGCCGGTGCATGGCATGGCTGGCGGCGTCGGAGCGACAACTTTTGCCGCCAACCTCGCCTGGGAGCTGTGTCTGATCCCGGAAACCGAAGGCATGCGCGTTTGCGTCATCGACTTCGATCTCCAGTTCGGCTCGGTCGCAACCTATCTCGATCTGCCTCGCAAAGAGGCGGTTCTGGAGATTCTGACCGACACGGCGGGCCTTGACGCGGATTCGCTGATCAAGTCGATGCTGACCTTCAACGAAAAGCTGCACGTCTTCACCGCGCCCGCCGACATGCTGCCGCTGGAAGTTGTGTCGCCGGAGGACGTCGGCCGCATCCTCGACACGGCGCAGGCGAACTTCGACTTCGTCATCGTCGACATGCCCTCGACCGTCGTCGCCTGGACCGAAGCCGTCCTGACCCGGTCCCACGTCTACTTTGCGCTTCTCGAACTTGATCTGCGGTCGGCCCAGAACATCCTGCGCTTCATCCGCGCCCTGAAGGCCGAGGCGCTGCCGCATGACAAGGTGCGCTATGTGTTGAACCGCGCGCCCAAGTTCACCGACCTGTCGGCCAAGGCCCGCGTCAAGCGCATGGCCGAAAGCCTGGACATCGACATCGAGGTGCAGCTGCCCGACGGCGGCGAACAGGTGACGCAGGCCAACGACCACGGCCTGCCAATCGCCGAAAGTGCTGGCAAGAATCCGCTGCGCAAGGAACTGCAAAAGCTTGCCAAGTCCTTGTACGACATCAACAAAGCCACCGAAACCGCCAAAGCCTGATCTAGGGGGAACCTTCCGTGTTCAGTCGTTTCAAGAAAGACACGCCCGCCGGTGCCGGTCCTGCCCTGGGCGGCACTGCGCCGGTCGGACAGCCGATGGACAAGGCCGCTTTCGCCCAGCGCGCGGCACCGCAGCCCGCGGTCCAGCAGCGCGCCGCTGCCGAGGCCGTGGCCGCTGACAAGGAAAAAAAGCGCAAGGAACGCCTGACCGAGCTTAAGGTCGAGATCCACAAGCGGCTGCTGGAGGACCTGAACCTCTCGGCCATCGAATCGGCCACCGAACAGTCCTTGCGCGGCGAAATCGCATCCCTGGCGAATGAAGCGCTGGACGACATGTCGGTCGCGCTGAACAAGGAAGACCGCCTGGCGCTGAACCAGGAACTTTATGACGAGGTCATGGGCCTTGGCCCGCTGGAGCCTTTGCTGAAAGACGAGACCATCAACGACATTCTTGTCAACGGACCCAAGCGCATCTTCGTCGAACGTGCGGGCAAGCTGTCGCTGTCGGACGTCACCTTCCGCGACGAACGCCACCTTCTGCGGATCATCGACAAGATCGTGTCCGCCGTGGGCCGCCGGGTCGACGAATCCAACCCCTATTGCGACGCCCGTCTGATGGACGGCAGCCGTTTCAACTGCATGATCCCGCCGATTGCCGTCGACGGCTCGCTGGTGTCCATCCGGAAATTCAAGAAGGACAAGCTGAAGATCGAGGATCTGGTCCGCTTCGGCGCCTTCACCGAGGAAATGGCCGCCTATCTGCAAGCTGCCGTGTCCTGCCGACTGAACATCATCGTGTCAGGCGGAACGGGTTCGGGCAAGACCACCACGCTCAACGCGCTGTCGTCCTTCATCGACAACCACGAGCGCGTGCTGACGATCGAGGACACCGCCGAACTCCAGCTCCAGCAGGTCCACGTCGGCCGGATGGAAAGCCGCCCGGCCAACGTCGAAGGCAAGGGTGCCGTCACGCAGCGGGATTGTTTGCGCAACGCGCTTCGTATGCGCCCCGACCGCATCATCGTGGGCGAAACCCGGGGTGAGGAAGTCATCGACATGTTGCAGGCCATGAACACCGGCCACGACGGCTCGATGACCACGATCCACGCGAACAACCCGCGCGACGCGATCAGCCGTCTGGAAAACATGGTCGCCATGGCCGGGATCGAGATGCCCTTGAAAGCCGTCCGCAGCCAGATCGCTTCGGCTGTGAACCTGATGGTCCAGGCCAGCCGTCTGCAGGACGGGACGCGCCGCATGACCAGCGTGACCGAAATCACCGGCATGGAAGGCGAAGTCATCTCGATGCAAGAGGTCTTCCGTTTCGAACGCCTCGGGGTCGAGCCTTCGGGCAAGATCATCGGCCGCTTCAACGCGACCGGCATCCGCTCGGCCTACTCCGACCGTTTCCGCCAGTGGGGCTTTGACCTGCCCGCTTCCATCTACGAACCGACCATCTGACCGCCATGCAGATCAGCACCGCACCCCTTATCTATCTCATGATCTTCGTGGCGGTCGTCGTGATCGTCAACGGGATCTACCTCATCGTCTTCGGCAAATCGATCAGCCTGAACAGCCGGGTCAGCCGCCGCCTGACGCTTCTGGAAAAGAATGCGAACCGCGAGCAGGTTCTGGAACAGCTCCGCAAGGAGATGAACCAGCACCTGAACGCCAAGAACATCCCGCTCTATTCCATGCTCGCCAAGAAGGCGCAGCGGGCGAACATCGCCTTCTCGCCCCAGGCCCTGATCGGGATCATGGCGGTGCTGTCGGTCTTCGCCTTCCTGATGCTTTCCGTCTTCACCGGGGCTGCCCTTGGCATGCGCGTCGTCGTCGGCATCGCGATGGGGGTGGGCGGGGTTTTCCACTGGGTCAACCGCACCGCGAAAAAGCGGATGGGCCTTTTGGAAGAACAGCTCCCCGATTCCATCGAACTGATGGTCCGCAGCTTGCGGGTCGGCCACCCGTTCTCGACCGCCATCGGTATCGTCGCCAAGGAAATCCCCGATCCCCTGGGGTCCGAATTCGGCGTCATCTCGGACGAAGCCGCCTATGGCCGCGACGTGTCGGAATCGCTCAAGGCCTTCGCCGAACGCATGGACAGCCAGGATCTCCGCTTCCTCGCCGTCGCCGTGTCGATCCAGCAGCAGTCCGGCGGCAACCTGGCCGAGATCCTTGAAGGCCTGTCCAAGGTGGTCCGCGCGCGCTTCAAGCTCTTCCGCCGGGTCCGCGCCATCACCGCCGAGGCCAAGTGGTCCGGCATGTTCCTGTCAGGCTTCCCGATTGCCGCGCTGGTCATGATCAACGTGGTCCAGCCCGACTATTACGACGCGGTCAAGGAGACCTCGGCCTATGTTCCGGCCGCGCTCTTCGTTGTCGTCTTCCTCATCATCAACATCATCTACATGAAGGTGATGACCAACATCAAAGTGTAGGTCTGATATGAACTTCTTCAGCACTCTCATGTCGGGCATGACCGACCGCTTCGGACCGATGGCCCCGCTTCTGGCCGTCGGGCTTCTCGGGCTGCTCCTGATCCTGATGGCCTTGCCCATCGTGATGAAGCGCCAGCGCGACCGCTTTCGCGAGCTAAAGGAACAGGCCCCCAAGACCGGCACCGACAAGAAGCGTGCGCTGCGCAAGACCGAAAGCAAGGTCGACAAGCTTGAAAAGTTCGCTCACTTCCTTGAACCGCAGAAAAAGGAAGAGCTGTCCGCCGCCAAGCTGCACATGCTGCGCGCGGGCTATTCCGGCAAGAACGCGGTCCGGATGTTCCACGCCATCCAGTTCCTGCTTGGCATCCTGTTTCTCATCGGCGGGCTGATCGTCGCGCTGGTCAAATCCCTCTCGCAAGAGATGTCGACGACCGACCTGCTGCTGTATAGCCTTCTGCCCTGCGCCATCGGCTATTACATCCCGCGCTACTGGGTCAACAAACGCGTCGAACAGCGCAAGACCGAGATCATCCAGGGCTTCCCCGATGCCCTTGACCTGATGCTGGTCTGCGTCGAGGCCGGACAGTCGCTTGACCAGTCGATCATCCGCGTCGGCCGCGAAAGCCGCGCGGGCTACCCTGCTCTCGCCGACGAATTCGACATGGTCGCGCAAGAGGTCAAGGCCGGCAAGGAACGCATCTCGGTTCTGAAGGACATGGCCGAGCGTGTGGGGGTCCCGGACGTGGCCTCCTTCGTGACCACGATCATCCAGTCGGCCACGTTCGGCACCTCGATCGCAGACGCGCTGCGGGTCTATTCCGCCGACATGCGGGACAAGCGCATCATGCGGGCAGAGGAAAAGGCCAACATGCTGCCGACGAAACTGACCCTTGGCACAATGCTGTTTACAGTTCCGCCGCTTCTGGTCATTCTCATCGGGCCTTCCATTCACGGAATGGTAACAATGCTGACCCAGCTGGCGGGCGGCCTCTGATACCGAACGGGACGCGACTTGCGCCAAGCAGTCCTTCTGACGCTGTGTTCTGCACTCCTTCTGGTCGGCTGTGCGCCGGCCAGCGATGTTTCCAGAAACAAGCCCTACGGCGTTGATGCCAACGGCAAGGGCGTCGACGGCATGACGGTCGGCCATCGGCTGATGGCGGCGGGCGAGCATGAACTTGCGCTCAAGGCCTATTTGCGTGGCGCGGGCGAAACCGGCATCAATGCCGATGTCCTGTCGGCGCTCGGGTCGGCCAATCTGGCCCTGGGCCGCCTGGGCCAGGCCGAAAGCATTCTCAAGCGCGCCCTGGAACTTGATCCGAATTTCGTTCCGGCCCTGAACAATCTGGGCGTGGTGAAGATGGAACAGGGCAAGACCGGCGAAGCGCGGGTCTACTTCCAGAAGGCTTTCGCGCTGGATAGTGGCCAAACGGACTCGATCCGCGAAAATCTGATGCTCGCTATCGCGCAAAGCGAAGCGAACGTGTATGATCCTGAGCAACAACAAGAAGATGGCGGGTTCCGTCTCGTCCGGCAGGAAAAGGGCAAATACGTCCTTCTCTCCGATCTCTAGACGGCGACGCGTCAGACAAGAATACGGGCAGTCAACAAAAAGGACGCTGAATATGCGCCATCCGGCTTTCGTAGTGCTGTGCCTTTCCGGCGCAGTCGCCCTGTCGGCCTGTCAGAACAACTCTGACGCTCAGGTCCAACGGGCGCTCAAGGACGTCAACGTCATCGACGAATCCAACCTCAACGACGTGATGCTGTCGGTCGCCGACCCGGGCGAGGCGGTGGACTACTTCACCCGCACGCTGCAGCAGAACCCCGACCGGATCGACCTGATGCGCGGGCTCGCCCGCTCGCTGACCCGGGCGCAGAAACCGACCGAGGCGGCGCAGATCTGGCGGCAGGCCGTCGCCCACCCCGAAGCGACCCCCGAGGACCGGGTGATGCTGGCGGACGCGCTGATCCGGTCGAACCAGTGGCCCGAAGCCAAGGCCGAACTGAACCAGATCCCGCCGACCCATGAATCCTTCGACCGCTACCGGCTTGAGGCGATGGTGGCCGACAGCGACAAGAACTGGAAGAAGGCGGACAGCTTCTACGAAATCGCCGCCGGGCTGACCACCACGCCGTCCGGGGTGCTGAACAACTGGGGCTTCTCCAAGCTGACCCGCGGCGATCCGCAGGGGGCCGAAAAGCTGTTCATGGAGGCGCTGACCTACGACCCGTCGCTGTTCACCGCAAAGAACAACCTGGTCCTTGCCCGCGCCGCCCAGCGCAAATACGACCTGCCGGTCGTGCGGATGACCCAGGTCGAACGGGCCGAGATGCTCTATTCCATGGCCCTTGCCGCGATCAAGCAGGGCGATGTCTCGGTCGGCAAGGGTCTTCTGAACCAGGCCATCGAAACCCACCCGCAACATTTCGAGGCCGCCGTGCGTAGCCTTGAAGCCCTTGATGCCAATGTGAAAACCTGATGCACGACCCGATCCTCGAACCGACCGATGCGATGATCCTTCTGGTTCCGGTGCTGCCCATCGCGATATGGGCGGCACTGTCGGACCTGAAGCGGATGAAGATCCCCAACGCCTCCGTCCTTGCCATGGCGGCAGTCTGGCCGCTCATGGGCTGGTATCTGGTGCCGATGTCCGCCTGGCTCTGGGGCTTTGCGCTGATGGCCATCGTCTTCGTGGCGGGCTTCCTTCTGTATCTCACCGGGACGTTCGGGGCGGGTGACGCCAAATTTGGCGCGGCCATGGCCGGGCTGTTTGTCGGGGGCAACATCGGAGAAATCCTGCTGATCATCTTCGTCTGCATGGTCGGTTCTCTGTTCATTCACCGCGTGTTGCGAAGCCTGCCGGTGGTGCGAAATGCGACGCCGGACTGGGAAAGCTGGACCAAACGGCGCTACTTTCCCTTCGGTCTGGCGCTATCGTCCATCGTCATCTTCTATCTTCTTGCCGCCATCTGGCCACAGGGCTGACACAAGTCACGTTTACGACTCAATCCGCTGAACTTCGCTGGATTGTTTACGGAGCTTGCCCATGAACGCTGAGGCCCCGGTGTCAGGCGTGCAACCGCCGCCCTCGCCCCGCTCGCTGGAAGATACCGGCCTGTCGATCATCATGATGCGCGACATCCTGTTGAAGTCGATGTTCCGTACCAACCAGGGGCAGGTCACGACGCTCTCCAAGATCATCTGCCTGTCGGTCCCGCTGACCCAGGAACTGGTCGATCTGGCGCGGACGCAAAAGCTTCTGACCGCGATGGGCACAATGTCCGCGACCGCGTCGAACGAAATGTCGTACGAGCTG
>Ga0208492_1001953_pt1 | contig 11178 bp, 9 predicted proteins | sample Subbioar_CSW14AB_FD_184820 | JGI IMG/M metagenome (GOLD analysis project Ga0208492, IMG submission 184820) | Serpentinite rock and fluid subsurface biosphere microbial communities from McLaughlin Reserve, California, USA - CR12Mar_CSW14AB (SPAdes) | ecosystem: Environmental > Terrestrial > Deep...
CGGGGGATTGCAGTCTCGGGCGGATCAGGCCTCGGGTGCGGCGTCGAACCCGAGCGACAGGCGGCGCAGCAGCGCGGCGAGCCGGTCGCGGTCGGCGGCGCTGAGGCGGCGCAGCAGCTCGGCCTCGGCGTCCATCAGCCGCGTGATCGCGGCGTCCACCCGCACCCGGCCGTCCTCCGTCAGGGTCACGAGCACGCTGCGGCCGTCGTCCGGATCCGCCTCGCGGCGCACGAACCGGCGTCCGACGAGCCGGTCGATCCGGTTGGTCATGGTGCCGCTCGAGACCAGCGTCTGCTGCAGCAGCTGCTTCGGGCTGAGCTGGTACGGCGCCCCCGCACGCCGCAGCGCGGAGAGGACGTCCCACTCCCACGGCTCGATGTCGGTGCGGCGGAACGCCTCGCGGCGCGCCCGGTCGAGGTGCCGCGACAGGCGGTCCACGCGCGAGAGCACCTCCATGGGCGAGAAGTCGAGGTCGGGGCGCTGGTGCGTCCACGCGTCGACGATGCGGTCGACCTCGTCCGTCTCGGATGCCATCCCTCAAGAATGGCAGACTTGACCGAGCGGCCCCGGGACCTCCGGATCATGCCGCGGTCCGCCATGGTGTAACGGCAGCACGACAGCCTTTGGAGCTGTGAGGACCAGGTTCGAATCCTGGTGGCGGAGCATGAGCAACAGCGAAGCGACGACTCAGAGCCTGGCGATCGTCATCCTGGCGGCGGGGCAGGGCACCCGGATGCGCTCGCGCACTCCCAAGGTGCTGCACCCCATCGGCGGGCGCACGCTGCTGGGGCATGTGCTCCACACCGCACAGCAGCTTCCCGCCTCGGTCGTGCGGGTGGTGGTGCGGCACGAGCGCGACCGCGTCGTGCAGGAGCTCGAGGACATCCCGGGCGTCGAGGTCGTGGACCAGGACGACATCCCGGGAACCGGGCGCGCGGTGCAGCTCGCGGTCGAGGGCCTGCCGGCGGACTTCGACGGCGACGTGCTCGTGCTGAGCGGCGACGTGCCGCTGCTCGAGACGGACGCGCTCGCCGCGCTGATCGAGGAGCACCGCGCCGCCGCGGCCGAGGCCACGCTGCTGAGCGCCACGCTCGACGACCCCAGCGGGTACGGCCGCGTCATCCGCGACGCCGACGGCTCGGTGCTGCGGATCGTCGAGCAGAAGGACGCGACCGAGGACGAGGCGGCGGTCGCCGAGATCAACGCGGGCGTGTACGTGTTCCGGGCGCGGACGCTGCGCGAGAGCCTCGCGCAGGTCGGCACCGCGAACGCGCAGGGCGAGATGTACCTGACCGACGTCATCCGCCTGCTGCGCGAGGCGGGCCGCCAGGTCGCGGCGCGCGCCGCCGAGGACGCGCGCGTCGCGCTCGGCGTGAACGACCGCGTGCAGCTGTCGGAGGCGGCGGCCATCCTGAACGCCCGGATCGTGCGCCGCTGGCAGCGCGAGGGCGTCACGATCCAGGACCCCGCGACCACGTGGATCGACGACACCGCCACGCTGGCGCCGGACGTCACGATCCTTCCGAACACCCACATCCTGGGCGCGACCACGATCGCGGAGGGCGCCACGATCGGCCCCGACACGTCGCTCGTGGACTGCGAGGTCGGCGAGGACGCGGTCGTGCGGCGCGCCGACGCGACGCTCGCCGTGATCGGGCCGCGCGCGAACGTCGGGCCCTTCGCCTACCTGCGGGCGGGCGCCGAGCTCGCCGCCGGGGCCAAGGTCGGCACATACGTCGAGGTGAAGAACTCCCAGATCGGCGAGGGCAGCAAGGTGCCGCACCTGTCGTACGTCGGCGACACGACGATCGGTCGCGGCGTGAACCTCGGCGCGGGCGCGATCACCGCGAACTACGACGACATCGCCAAGCACCGCACCGTGATCGGCGACGAGGTCCACACCGGCTCGCACAACGTGTTCGTGGCGCCGGTTAGGATTGAGGCCGGCGCCAAGACGGGGGCCGGAGCCGTGATCCGCAAGGATGTCCCGGCCGGTGCCCTGGCCTTGAGCGTCGCCCCTCAGCGCAACATCGAGGGGTGGGTGGAGAAGAACCGAGCGGGCACCGCCGCGGCCGACGCCGCGGCGCGCGCCCGGAGCGCAGAGAAGGCGGCCGATGGCGCGCAAGAGCAAGACGACCACTGACGACGAGCGCCAGCGGGGCATCGCCCCGGGGATCGTCACCAAGACCAAGAAGCGTCTGGTGGTCGTCTCGGGCGGATCCCACCCGGAGCTGGCGGACGCGATCGCGGACCAGCTCGGCATCGAGGTCGCGCCCACCGAGCGCCGCACCTTCGCCTCGGGCGAGATCTACACGCGCTTCGAGACGTCGATGCGCGGCTGCGACGTGTTCGTGGTCCAGACGTTCGGCCAGCCGGTCAACGAGTGGATCATGGAGATGCTGATCATGCTCGACGCGCTCAAGCGCGCGTCGGCCAAGCGGATCACCGTGGTCGCGCCGTACTACCCCTACTCGCGTCAGGACAAGAAGGGCCGCGGCCGCGAGCCGATCTCGGCCCGCCTGGTCACCGACCTGATCGCGACCGCCGGCGCGGACCGCATCATGAGCGTCGACCTGCACGCCGCGCAGATCCAGGGCTTCTTCGACGGCCCGGTGGACCACCTGTTCGCCAAGCCGATCCTCGCGCGGTACTTCGAGGAGTCGCTCCAGGGCGAGGACCGCGAGACCCTGACCGTCGTGTCGCCCGACATGGGCCGCGTGCGCGTCGCCGACACGTGGGCCGACGAGTTCGGCGCCCCGCTCGCGATCATCCACAAGCGCCGTGACCCCAAGGTCGCCAACCAGGTCACGGTGCACGACATCGTCGGCGAGGTCGAGGGCCGCACGTGCCTGCTGGTCGACGACATGATCGACACGGGCGGCACGATCGTGAAGGCCGCCCAGGCGCTCAAGGCCAACGGCGCCCGCAAGGTCATCGTCGCCGCGACGCACCCGATCTTCAGCCACCCTGCCGCCGAGCGTCTGCAGGACGCCGCGATCGACGAGGTCGTGGTGACCGACACGGTGCCCCTGTCGCCCGAGCAGCGCTTCGACAAGCTCACCGTGCTGTCGGCGGCGCCGCTGCTCGCCCGCGCGATCCGCGAGGTGTTCGACGACGGCTCCGTGACCAGCATGTTCGACGGCGCGGCCTGACAGTCCGCCCCCGGCGGGCGAGCGCAGAGCTGATTCATATGCGGTGCCGATCCGGTGCCGGGGGACGTCGGACAGGATGGAGTCATCGCCGCGGAGGCGGTACCGACGACAGGGGACCGACATGAACCGATCCGCACGCACCGGGGCCGCGCTCGCGGGGGTGGCGGGGGTCATCGCGCTCGCGGGGTGCGGCGCCGTCACGGTGGGCGCGCCCGCCGAGGAGGAGCCCTCCTCGGGTGCCGGCGGCTCGTCCGAGCCGTCCGCGAACGAGGCCGGCTACGCCGACGGCACGTACACGGCCGAGGGCAGCTATCAGACGCCCGAGACGATCGAGACGGTCTCCGTCACGGTCACGCTCGAGGACGACGTCGTCACGGCCGTCGAGGTGACGGGCGATCCGCAGGCGCGCGAGAGCCGGCAGTACCAGGGCCAGTTCATCGCGGGCATCGCGGACGAGGTCGTGGGCGTGGACATCGACGACCTGGCGGTCGACCGGGTGGCCGGCTCCTCGCTCACGAGCGGCGGCTTCAACGAGGCGATCAAGCGGATCAAGCAGGACGCGGCGGCCTGAGATGGCCGCGTCCCGATGACGGCGACGTGGCGCTTCGACGCCATCGGCACCGGCTGGCGGATCGACACCCCGGAGCCGCTGCCTGAGGACATCCGCGAGGACGTGAGCGGCGCCATCGCGGCCTTCGACGCCGCGTGGTCGAGGTTCCGCGGCGACTCGCTCGTCGCCCGGCTGGCGCCCGGGGGAGAGGCCCCCGCTCCTCCCGACGCGGCCGACATGCTCGACGCATACGCCGAGCTCGGCCGCGCGACCGGCGGCGCCGTGAACCCGCTCGTCGGAGCCTCGCTCGAGAGGCTCGGCTACGACGCCGCGTACTCGCTGCGCGCCCAGGACCCCGTCGCGGCGCCGGCGGACTGGCGCGCGCGCCTCACCTGGCGCGACGGGACGCTGCGTCTCCGCGGCCGCGCCACGATCGATGTCGGCGCGCTCGGCAAGGGGCGCCTGGTGGACCGGGTCGCCGAGCTCATCCCCGGCCCCGCGGTCGTCGACGCGAGCGGCGACCTCCGCGTGCGCGGCGTGCCGCAGCGCGTGGCGCTCGAGCACCCGTACGACCCGCGCCGCGCGATCGGAGTCGTGACGGTGACGGACGGCGCGCTGTGCGCGTCCGCCGCGAACCGCCGCGCGTGGGGCGACGGCCTGCATCACGTGCTCGACGCCCGCACGGGCGCGCCCGTGCGCACGGTCGCCGCGACCTGGGCGCTGGCCGAGACGGCCATGAGCGCGGACGCCGCCGCGACCGCGCTGTTCTTCGAGGCCGGGCCGGAGTACGCGCACGCCCACGGCGTGGACTGGGTGCGGATGCTGACCGACGGCCGCGCAGAATGGTCGCTGGGATCGCGCATCGAGCGGGGAGAAGCGGAGCTGTTCACATGATCGGACGCCTGACGGCCGTCTACCAGCGCGGCATGCGGCAGCTGGGGCGCCTGTCCATGTACCGGCTGGTGCTGCTCGCGCTGGGCGTGCTCACGCTGGTCGCGCTCGCGCTGTCGTTCTTCGGGCTCGTCCTGCCGTCGCCCGCCGAGCTGCTGGCGACGGCCGCCGTGCTGGTCGCGGTGGGCGCCGCGGTCGACGTGGTCGCTCACCGCATCCTGCGGCTCGTCTGGCGCCCCGAGTCGACGCTCATCACCGCCGCCATCCTGGTGTTCGTGGTGCGGCCCGGCCTGGACGTCGCGACGCTGGCGGGAGCCGCGATCGCGGCCGCCGCGGCGTCGCTGTCGAAGTACCTGATCGTCTGGCGCGGCCGGCACATCCTGAACCCGGCGGCGGTCGGCGCGACCGCGGCCACCCTGTCCACGCTGGGAGGCTCGGCGTGGTGGGTCGGTACGCCCGCGCTGTTCGCGCCGCTGCTCCTCGTGAGCGTCCTCGTGCTGTGGCGCACCGAGAAGCTGCGGGTCGTCGCCCTGTTCTACGGCGTCGCGGTGGTGGTCGCGGCCGGCCGGACGATCGCGCAGCTCTACGCGGCCGGCGCCGCGATGCCGCTCGAGACGCTGCTGCAGGCGGTGCTCGTGCAGTCGCCGTACCTGTTCCTCGGCGCGTTCATGCTCTCGGAGCCGCTCACCCTGCCGCCGCGCCGGTGGCAGCAGTACCTCGTGGCGGTCGCGGTCGGCGCCCTCGCCGGATGGCCGATCCCGCTCGGCGTCATCACGCTCGGCCAGGAGCGGGCGCTGCTGATCGGCAACCTGATCGCCTTCGCGTTCGCGGCGCGCGGCGCGGTCCGCCTCACGCTGCGGCGCCGCACGGCGCTGACGCCGACCGTGCAGGAGCTGGCCTTCACCGCCAAGCGCCCCGTGCGGTTCGAGCCGGGGCAGTACCTCGAGCTGGATGTGCCGCACCGCCATCCGGACGCGCGGGGCACGCGCCGCGAGTTCTCGATCTCGTCGGCGCCCGAGGACCTGCCGGAGATCCGGATCGCGTTCCGCGAGAGCCGGACGGGGACCGCCTCGAGCTACAAGCGGGCGCTCGCCGCCGCCCGGCCGGGCGACGTGCTGGCCGTGACCGGCGTGTGGGGCGACTTCACGCTGCCGCGGTCGCCGCGCACGCCGGTGCTCATGGTCGCCGCCGGCATCGGGGTCACCCCGTTCGTCTCGCAGCTGCGCCACCTGCGCCTGGCCGGGGAGACCCGCGACGTCGTGCTGATCTACGTCGCCTCGAGCTCCGACGAGCTGGCCTACCGCGCGGACCTCGAGGCCACCGGCGTGCGCACGGTCGTGTACACCCGCGACGAGCCGGCCGGCCTCCCCGCCCACTGGACCTGGGCCGGGGGAGAGCGGCTGACCGCCGAGGGCCTGCACCGCGCGGTACCCGACCTGTCGCGGCGCCACGCGTACGTCTCCGGACCGCCCGCGCTGATCGCGGACCTCGCGCCCGCCCTCGGCCGCGCCCACGGCCTGACCACGGACGCCTTCGCCGGATACTGAGGTTTCAGGCCGGATCGACGGGCTTGGCGGGCAGCGCCACCTCGAACGTCGTGTCCCCGGGGCGGCTGGTCACCCGGATCTCGCCGTGGTGCGCGTCGACGATGGCCTTCACGATCGCCAGCCCCAGACCCGTGCCGCCGGTGGACCGGGCGCGCGACCGGTCGCCGCGGGCGAAGCGCGTGAACAGCTCGCCCTGCAGCGCGGGATCGATCCCGGGGCCGTCGTCGTGGACCCGCAGGATCGCGCGCGTCGCGCTGCCCGTGCCGTCGAGCGTCAGCGACGCCGTCACCGTGGTCCCCGCCGGCGTGTGGGTGCGCGCGTTGGCCAGCAGGTTCGCGATCACCTGGCTCAGCCGTGCGGCGTCGCCCGCCACGATCACCGGCGCCTCGTCGACCTCGACCCGCCACACGTGCTCGGGCCCGGCGACGCGCTGATCGGCGACCGCCTCGAGCGTGAGCCGGGTGAGGTCCACCGCGCCGTAGACGAGCTCCTGCCCCTCGTCCAGGCGGGCGAGCAGAAGCAGATCCTCCACGAGGCCTGTCATCCGCACGGACTGCGCCTGGATGCGCTCGAGCGACTGCCCGGTCGTCTCGCTCAGGGACGGATCGCGCAGCGACAGCTCGGAGTACCCCCGGATCGACGCGAGCGGCGTGCGCAGCTCGTGGCTGGCGTCCGCGACGAAGGTGCGCATCCTCTCCTCGTTGCGCTGCCGCGCGGTCAGGGACGCATCGACGTGGTCGAGCAGGGTGTTCAGCGCCGCGCCCACCTGCCCGATCTCGGTGCGCGCATCCGCCTGCTCGGCCGGCACGCGCTCCTCGATCGACACCGCGCCCTGGTCGAGCGGCTGCCGCGCGACGCGCTGGGCCGTCTCGGCGACCGCGCGCAGGGGCTTGAGGCCCTGACGGATCACGACCGTGATCGCGAGGCCGAGCACGGCCAGCCCCGCCGCGGTCGCGAACGTGATCGTCGTGAGCAGCTCGCCGATCGTGGCGCGCACCTCCTGGGTCGACATGCCCATGACCACCACCCCGCCGGGCACCTCGCCGGCTTGCACGCGGAACTCCCCGAGCCCGCGCACGGTCATGGTGCGCACCTGCTCCTGGCCCTCGGGGCGGTCCAGCTTGAGCCCGGAGAGCTGCGCGGCCGTCAGGGTCTCGACCTGGAAGTGGTCGTCGACGTAGGCGCCGCTCCGATCGCCGTCCGCCGTCTCGAGCACGAGCACGGTGCCGGGCGGCACCTGGAGGCCGTCGAGCACCCGCGGGGCGTCCTCGGCGCCCGATCCGACGAGCCACGGGCCGGCCTCCGTCACGAGGCTGCGCACCTGCTGGCTCAGGCGCTCCTCGAGCACCGAGTTCAGCATCACGCTCGTGACGGCCGCGACGATCACGAAGATGAGCGAGACGAAGCCGAACACCGTCAGCATCAGCCGCGCCTGGAACGACAGCGGCAGCCTCCGGATCCGGCCGAGGGGCGTCACTGGGGCGCCTTGATCATGTACCCGACGCCGCGGACCGTGTGGATGAGCGGCTCCCGCCCGGCGTCGATCTTCTTGCGCAGGTAGGAGATGTAGAGCTCGACGACGCTCGAGCGCCCGCCGAAGTCGTAGCTCCAGACGCGGTCGAGGATCTGGGCCTTGGACACGACCCGGCGCTCGTTGCGCATCAGGAAGCGCAGCAGCTCGAACTCGGTCGCCGTGAGCTCGATCTCGGTGCCGTCGCGCTCCACCTCGTGGCTGTCCTCGTTCAGGGTGAGGTCGCCGACCCGCAGGATGGGCGCGTCCTCGGCCGCGTGCGCGGTCCCCGAGCGGCGCATCAGGGCGCGCAGACGGGCCACGACCTCCTCGAGGCTGAACGGCTTGGTGACGTAGTCGTCGCCGCCCGCGGTCAGGCCGGCGACGCGGTCCGACACGGCGTCCTTGGCGGTGAGGAAGAGGACGGGCACGTCGTCGCCCGACTGCCGCAGCCGCTGCAGCACGCTCATGCCGTCCAGGTCGGGCATCATGATGTCGAGCACGAGCGCGTCGGGCTTGAACTCCTTGGCGGCCTGCAGCGCCTCGAAGCCGTTGCCGGCGGTGCGCACCTGCCAGCCCTCCATCTTGAGCGCCATCGACAGCAGGTCGGTCAGCATCTGCTCGTCGTCGACGACCAGGATGCGGACGGGCGTGCCGTCGGCGCGCAGCAGGGCGGGGGAGGCGTGCGGGGTGCTCATGGGACCCATTGTGTCCGCGAACCTATGAGCTTTCTATGGAGCCGGCTATGCGCCGCGTGTGAGTGTCGACGCTCTCGAGGGCGGCCGGGCGGAGGAGGGACTGTCCGATGTCGGAGGGCCCGGCTATGGTGCGGCCGAGCTCACTGCCGCGTTCGGCGGCACCGCGATCCTCCCGGGCGACCCCGACTGGGACGCCGCCCGACGCTTCCACTCCGGCATCGGAGAGCCCGACGCCATCGTGCGCGCGACGTCGCTCGACGACGTCCGCCGGGCGGTCCGCGGAGCGACCGCGGCCGGACTCGACGTCATGGTCCGCAGCGGTGGCCACAGCGCCTGGGGCTCCGTTCCCGGCGGCCTCACCCTCGATCTCACCGCCCTCGACGCCGTGACGGTCGAGGGCACGCGCGTCGGCGTCGGCGGCGGCGCGCACTGGGGCGCGGTCGCCCGCGCCCTGGCCGACCGCGGCCTCGGCCTGAGCTCCGGCGACACGGCGTCGGTCGGCGTGGGCGGGCTCACGCTCGGCGGAGGCATCGGTCTGATGGTGCGCGCCTGGGGCCTGGCGTGCGATCAGCTCACCGGCGTCCAGCTCGTCACGGCGGCGGGCGACGTCGTCGAGGCGACCGACGAGACCCATCCGGAGCTCCTGTGGGCGCTGCGGGGCGGCGGCGGGAACTTCTGCGGCGTGACCCGATTCGACTTCCGGGCGCGGCCGCTCGACGGCGTCGTGGCGGCCGAGCTGGGAATCGACGGCGATCCGCGGCCGATGCTCCGTGCCCTGCGCGACCTCATGGCGGATGCGCCGCGCGAGCTGACCGTCACCTACATGGACGTCCCGCCCATGGATCCGAGCGCGCCGGCGGGAGCCTCGATCGGCGCCGTCTGGATCGGCTCGGACGAGGACCGGATCTGCCGGCTGCTCGCGCCGCTGCTCGCCGCACCCGGGGTGGTCGAACGCGGCCTGGGAGTGCGGCGGTACCCCGAGGTCCTGCTCGAGGCGCCCGAGTTCGACCCCGAGATGCCGATGCCCGGGTTCGTCGGCGGCAACACGCTGCTGCGCGAGCTCGACGACGACACGATCGACGACCTGGTCGCGTTCCGTCGGCAGAACGACGCGTCCGTGATCTTCCTGCGGTCGCTGGGCGGCGCGTTCGGGGATGTCGCCCAGGACGACTCGGCGTTCCCCGCACGCGACGCGACGTGGTTCGCGATGGCGGGCGCCTTCGATGTCCCTGGCCTGCTCGATGACGCCGCGCGGGCGCGGGCTCTCGCCGACTTGGCCGGCATCGAGGCGCGCGGCGCGGGGGTCTACGGCAACTTCACGACCTCCACCGAGCCCGACTGGGCGGAGCGCATGTACCCGCCGGCGGCGATGGCGCGACTGGCCGCCGTCAAGCGCGAGTGGGATCCGCGCAACGTGTTCTCGCGCAACCACAACGTGCGGCCGGCGTGAGCCGGAGACGCCGCGTCCCCCTGCCCGTGGCGGGCAGGGGGACGCGGCGTCGGATCAGCGCGAGGTCAGTGGGTGTCCTCGGCCTCGATCTCGGTGCGGTCGCCGGACCACAGCGTGTGGAAGGTGCCCGGCTTGTCGATGCGCTTGTACGTGTGCGCGCCGAAGAAGTCGCGCTGGCCCTGGATGAGCGCGGCGGGCAGGCGCTCGGCGCGGATGCCGTCGTAGTACGCCAGCGACGAGGAGAACGCGGGCGAGGGGATGCCCGCCTGGGTCGCGGCGATCACGACGCGGCGCCACGCGGCCTGGCCGCGCGTGAGCGCGTCGGCGAAGTACGGCGCGGACATGAGCAGCGGCAGGTCCGGGGTCTCCGCGTAGGCGTCGGCGATGCGGTTGAGGAACTGGGCGCGGATGATGCAGCCCGCGCGCCAGATCTTCGAGATCGCGCCGAGGTCGATCTTCCAGCCGTACTCTGCCGCGCCGGCGCGGATCTCGTCGAAGCCCTGCGAGTACGCCACGATCTTCGAGGCGAACAGCGCCTGGCGGACGTCCTCGATGAACGCGTCGGCGTCGGCGACCTCGAAGGTCTCGTCCGGGCCGGGCAGGGCCGCGGCGGCCTCGCGCTGCTCGGGGTGCGACGACAGCGAGCGCGCGAAGGTGGCCTCGGCGATGCCGGAGACGGGGACGCCGAGGGACAGGGCGGTCTGCACGGTCCACGCGCCGGTGCCCTTGGCGCCGGCCTGGTCGAGGATGACGTCGACCAGCGGCTTGCCGGTCTCCGCGTCGACCTGGCGCAGCACCTCGGCGGTGATCTCGATCAGGTACGACTCGAGCTCGCCGGAGTTCCACTCGGCGAACACGTCGGCGATCTCGGCGGGGGTCTTGCCCGTGCCGCGGCGGATCAGGTCGTACGCCTCCGCGATCAGCTGCATGTCGGCGTACTCGATGCCGTTGTGCACCATCTTCACGAAGTGGCCGGCGCCGTCGGTGCCCACGTGCGTGACGCAGGGCTCGCCCTCGGCGACCGCGGCGATCGACTTCAGGATCGGGCCGAGCGTGACCCACGACTCCTCCGGACCGCCGGGCATGATCGACGGGCCCGTGAGCGCGCCCTCCTCGCCGCCGGAGATGCCCGCGCCGACGAAGTTGATGCCGGTCTCACGGACGGCCTTCTCGCGGCGGATCGTGTCGGTGAACAGGGCGTTGCCGCCGTCGACGATGATGTCGCCCGGCTCGAACACCTCGGTCAGCGCCTGGATCACCGCGTCGGTGCCGGCGCCGGCCTTCACCATGATGATCGCCGTGCGCGGCTTGGCCAGCGACGCCGCGAACTCCTCGTACGAGTACGCCGGGATGAAGCCGGCCTCGGGGGGCTCGGCGACG
>Ga0208492_1001954_pt1 | contig 11174 bp, 9 predicted proteins | sample Subbioar_CSW14AB_FD_184820 | JGI IMG/M metagenome (GOLD analysis project Ga0208492, IMG submission 184820) | Serpentinite rock and fluid subsurface biosphere microbial communities from McLaughlin Reserve, California, USA - CR12Mar_CSW14AB (SPAdes) | ecosystem: Environmental > Terrestrial > Deep...
TAAAAGGCAGGATTCAAATTGACCTGAGTCATTTCCATAAAAGACTCAAAATAATATCTTTGTTAAAAAAAATAAGTTTTGAAGAAACGTATCGCCATTTTTGCTTCAGGTTCAGGATCCAATGCTCAGAAGATCATGGAACATTTTAAGAAACATCCGGAGGCTGAAGTTGTTATTGTGCTGACCAATAACCCTGAAGCCTATGTGCTGCAAAGGGCTGATAATTTTGAGATTCCTTCTCATATTTTCGACAAACATGAATTCTACAAAACAGATGATATTGTCAGATTGCTTAAAAACCTTCATATAGACCTGATTGTCCTGGCAGGCTTTCTCTGGCTCATTCCTCAAAGTCTGATCAGTGCATTTCCGAATAAAATCATCAATATTCATCCTGCATTACTCCCAAAATATGGCGGCAAAGGCATGTATGGCGATAAAGTACATAAAGCCGTGCTGGAAGCCGGAGAAGAGGAATCAGGGATCACCATTCATTATGTAAATGAGAATTTTGATGAAGGAGAAACCATTCATCAATCCAGATTCAGAATCGAAGAAGGAGATGATCTGGAAATGATTAAGTTCAAAGGGCAGCAGCTGGAACATTTACACTATCCCAAAGTAGTGGAACAGGTCCTGAAAAAGATTAAATCTGAATAAATCAAGAATTATTACCCGGGTCTGTCCGGATTAATCTGTTTCCGGATTTAGGTATCAGGTTCAGTCCATCACATTATATTTATCCGACCATTCATTCGTAAAATCCTGACACCGGTTTTCTGTCTGCAGTATTTTATTCATTTTCCGCCTATATTTTGACAGCTAATTGATCAAAAAACCTATCTTTGCGCCTTTAAATCCTTATTCTCAATGAGCCACCCTGTTAAAATCAAAAATGCCTTAATTTCAGTTTATTACAAAGACAATTTAGAACCTCTAATCCGACAACTGCATGAGCAGGGTGTGGTATTTTATTCAACCGGAGGTACTGAAAAATTTATCCGTGAATTAGGGATAGATGTTATTGCTGTCGAAGACCTGACCGGTTATCCTTCCATACTTGGTGGACGGGTAAAAACACTCCACCCTAAAGTATTCGGTGGTATTCTGAACCGCAGGGAACTGAAAGAGGATCAGGCTCAGATCAGCCAGTATGAAATTCCGGAAATCGATCTGGTTATTGTTGATCTTTATCCGTTTGAAGAAACTGTAAGTTCCGGAGCTTCTGAAACTGATATCATCGAAAAAATTGATATCGGTGGCATTTCCCTGATCAGGGCAGCGGCAAAAAATTACAATGATGTTGTAATTATCGCTTCTAAGGATGATTACAAAACCTTAGGTGATATTTTAGCTGAGAATAATGGTTATACTCTGTTAAACCACAGAAAAGCGTTTGCAAGACAGGCCTTCAACATCTCTTCACATTACGATACCGCCATCTTTAATTATTTCAATCAGGAAGATCCTCTGACTGTTTTTAAATACAGCGAACAAAAAGCAAGCACATTACGTTACGGAGAAAACCCTCATCAAAAAGGTGTATTCTACGGTAATCTGGATGCAATGTTCGACAAACTGAATGGCAAGGAACTTTCTTATAACAACCTGGTTGATGTAGATGCTGCTGTTGCCCTGATTGATGAATTTGACGAACCTACTTTTGCTATTCTGAAACATACCAATGCCTGCGGAGTAGCTTCCGGCAATTCCATGCTTGAAGTATGGAAAGCAGCACTGGCCTGCGATCCTGTCTCTGCATTTGGAGGTGTTCTGATCTGTAACCGTGAGATTGATGAGGAAACTGCTTCAGAAATCAATAATTTATTCTTTGAAGTACTTATTGCCCCTTCCTTTTCAGAAAGCGCAAAACAGATCTTATGCGGAAAGAAAAATCGTATCCTCTTGAAGAGAAATGATGTGGTACTTCCATCCAAACAGTTTAAAACCTTACTGAATGGAATTATTGAACAGGATAAAGATCAGTTGATGGAAACGGCAGATCAAATGGTTCCTGTGACTAACCGTAAGCCAACTGCACAGGAATTAAAAGATCTCATTTTTGCCAACAAGATTGTGAAGCATACCAAATCAAACACCATAGTTCTTGCAAAAGACAACAAACTGATTGCCAGCGGAGTCGGACAAACTTCAAGAGTTGATGCCCTTCAGCAGGCCATAGTAAAGGCTAAAGCATTCAATTTTGAAGTTGCAGGAAGCGTAATGGCATCTGATGCCTTCTTCCCGTTCCCTGATTGTGTAGAAATTGCTGCTGATGCCGGTGTAGTTATGGTTCTGCAGCCTGGTGGTTCAATCAAGGATCAGGAGTCGATTGATATGGCTAATGCCAAAGGAGTAGGAATGGTCACAACCGGCGTCAGACATTTCAAACACTAATCCGGGATTTACTCCGTTAAGAACAGATTAATAAAAAGAGTTTATCTTAGTATAATTTTCAACACGATAAAAGATACAGAATGGGATTATTCAATTGGTTTACACAAGAGATTGCTATCGACCTTGGAACGGCAAACACTCTGATTATACATAATGATAAAGTTGTAGTGGATGAGCCTTCAATCGTGGCTTTTGACCGTACAACCAATAAAGTTATAGCCATCGGTCGTCAGGCGATGCAGATGGAAGGTAAAACTCACGATAATATCAGAACCGTAAGGCCTCTAAAAGACGGGGTAATTGCAGATTTCAATGCTGCAGAATACATGATTCGGGGAATGATCAAAATGATCAATAACGGGAAAGGCTGGTTCTTCCCTTCACTTCGTATGGTTATTTGTATCCCTTCAGGTATTACCGAAGTTGAGAAGCGTGCCGTTCGCGACTCTGCAGAAATTGCAGGTGCCAAAGAAGTCTATCTGATTCATGAGCCAATGGCCGCTGCGGTTGGTATTGGTATCGACGTGGAGGAGCCAATGGGAAATATGATTATCGATATCGGTGGTGGTACAACCGAAATTGCCGTAATAGCCCTTTCGGGAATTGTTTGCGACCAGTCTATTCGTGTTGCGGGTGATAATTTTGATAGTGATATCGTTCAGTACATCAGAAGACAGCACAATATCATGATTGGAGACCGTACTGCAGAAAAGATTAAAATTGAGGTTGGGGCTGCCCTGCCAGAACTTTCTGATCCGCCGGCTGATTATGCAGTTCAGGGCCGCGATCTGATGACCGGTGTTCCAAAACAAATTACCGTATCCTATACAGAAATCGCACACTGTCTTGATAAATCAATCTCAAAGATTGAAGAAGCAATTCTGAAAGCACTGGAGATTACTCCGCCTGAATTATCTGCAGATATTTATCAAACCGGTATTTATCTTACAGGTGGTGGAGCATTGCTGCGCGGGCTGGATAAACGTATTGCGGCAAAGACCAAACTTCCGGTTCATGTTGCTGAAGATCCATTACGTGCCGTAGTCAGAGGTACCGGAATTGCACTTAAAAACATTGGTAATTTTAAATTTTTAATGCAATAAGTTATAAGTATTAAGTTGTAAGTGTTAAGTTGTTAGAAATACGTTTTGAGAGATGTTTAATGGACATTTGCCGTATTATTCCATTTACTTACATAGGGTAGATTTTGGGAATTAACTTATAACCGGACTTGATTGTGTAAAAACTTATAACCTAAAACTTAATACTTAAAACTTATCCCATACAGATAAATTATGCGTAACCTCTGGCTTTTCATCAGTAAGTACAACGCATTTTTTTTGCTGATTATATTTTTCATTATCTCTCTGATACTGCTGGTCAAAAACAATAATTATCAGCGTGCCAGTGTATGGAATTCATCTAACCAGATAGTTGGTACAGCTTATGAAAAAGTCAATGAATTCAGTAGTTATCTCATTCTGGGGAAAATTAATGATAGTCTTGCGCTTGAAAATGCCCGTCTCAGGAACCAGTTAGCAAGCTCATTTCGCAATGACAGCCTGAAACAGGTTGTTGTTCGGGATACCAATCTGGTTCAGCAGTATACCTATACTGTTGCGAAAGTGATCAACAATTCAGTTCATCAGAAAAACAACTATATCACCATAAACCGTGGTCAGAAGCATGGAATCAAAAAAGGGATGGGAGTGATTTCTTCCACCGGGGTGATAGGCATCATTATGAATGTTTCTGAAAACTTTGCTACAATACGCTCATTACTGCATACTGAAACCAAAATAAGTGCCAATGTCAGTGGTAATATTGGTTCACTGGTTTGGGGAGAAGACAACTTTGATCCCCGTTACGCCACCCTGAAGGATATTCAAAGTCATTTGGTCATCAAAAAGGGTGCAAGGGTTTCTACTTCTGAATTTTCTCTGTTTCCGGAAAATACGAATATTGGTGTGGTATCCAAAATAGGTACCAGGAATGGAGATAATTCACTGGAAATTCAGGTAAAACTGGATACAGACTTTTCAAAACTTCAATACGTATATGTAATTAATAACCTCCTTGCCAATGAACAACTGAAGCTGGAGGCTCAAAATAAAACTGAATAATGGGCAAATTACTGGTTATCAATATTATCCGGTTCATCGTACTGATTGCCACTCAGGTATTTCTGCTGAAGAATATTGGTTATTATAACCTCAGTATACCCTATTTGTACATACTATTCATTCTGCTCCTTCCCTTTGGAATACCCAACTTTTTACTGTTCCTGCTGGCATTTTTCACCGGACTGACAATTGATGTATTTTATGATACACTTGGCTTAAACGCCGCCGCCTGTACCGTACTTGCTTTCGTGAGAATTATATTTATTAATCTGACTGTACAACGTGATGGGTTTGATAATGAACCTGATCCAAGTCTGGGAATTATGGGATTCAGATGGTTCATATTCTACGCCGTGATTCTTACCTTCTTCCATCATCTTGTCCTTTTCAGTTTTGAAAGCTTCAAATTTTCTGAAATAGGATATACCCTGGTCAGAGTATTGTCAAGTACCGCATTCACCGTTTTACTGATGCTTATAACTGAATTTGCGTTCTTTACAAAAAAGGTAAGAAAGTAAGTTTCTCCTTAAAATAATTAAACAGAGCCTATCTTCAGTATAAATTCTTTCTTACTTTTACTGATTAAAAAATGGCTTTATCACCGGTAGTTAATTCATTCACGTAGATAAAGTAGAGCAGAAATAATCTTAATCTGATAAAGAATTAATGAATAGTTTTTTCGCAAGGAAGTTTGTTGTTCAGGGAATATTCATCGTTCTATCCATCATTTTACTGTTACGCCTTTTTTATATCCAAGTTATTAGTGAAGAATATATTCTTTCTGCAGAAAATAATGTCATCAGAAGATTGCCCATCTATCCGGCAAGGGGGATTATTTTAGACAGGAATGAAAAAATACTGGTTCAGAATGAACCGGTATATGATCTTATGGTAATTCCGCGTGAGGTAAGTGCATTTGATACTCTGGAATTCTGTAAATTGATAGGAATCAGCAAGCAGGGCTTTGACCGAAGATTTAAAAAGGCCCGTAACTATTCGCCCTATAAAGCTTCCATTTTTGAAAAACAGCTTTCTGTACAGACTTATGCTTCCTTCCAGGAACAGCTAAGTAATTTCCCCGGCTTTTTTGTCCAAAATCGTACGGTAAGAAGATATCCGGATAGTATTGCCGCACACTTTCTTGGCTATATCGGAGAAGTTAACCCCAAGGTAATTGAAAAATCAAACGGTTTTTATCGTCAGGGAGATTATCATGGTATTACCGGAATAGAAAGATCTTATGAAGAACTTCTAAGAGGCCAGCGTGGTGTTCAGAATCTTATGGTAGATGCTCTTAACCGTCCGAAAGGAAGTTATGCCAATGGTAAATATGATACTGTTGCTGTTTCCGGAGAACGTCTGATATCCTCACTTGACAAAGAACTACAGCATTTCGGCGAACAGTTGATGAAAAATAAGATCGGCAGTATTGTGGCTATAGAGCCATCTTCAGGTGAAATACTTTCATTTATAAGCAGTCCGGGCTATGACCCCAACCTGATGGTTGGCCGCCAGAGAGGCAATAATTACATGGCATTATTAAACGACAAATACAAGCCGATGTTTGTGAGGCCCATTCAGGCTGAATACCCTCCCGGCTCAATATTTAAAGTAGTGAATGCCCTGGTTGCTCAACAGTTCGGAATGATTAATGAAAACACTTATTTTTTCTGCCCGGGTGGCTACCGGTACGGTCGACGTGGTTTCATGGGATGCACCCATGTTCACGGATCAATAAACCTGAAAGGATCCATTACCGAATCATGCAATACCTATTATGGATATACCTATGCCAGAATGATTGATCAGGCCGGTATGCGTCCGGTAAATGCGTATAAAAAATGGCGGACTGCAGTATCAGCATTTGGAATCGGCTCCTCGCTGGGGATTGATCTTCCATCTGAGGCCAACGGTCATCTGCCAACTGATGAATATTACACCAAACGCTTCCGAAACGACCGGTGGGGTTCATCCTATACCATTTCATTATCTATCGGTCAGGGCGAGTTGGGTATAACTCCCCTGCAAATGGCGAATGTGATGGCAATCGTCGCGAACAGAGGCTTCTTTTATAAACCGCATCTTATTAAAGCCATTGGTGATAAAAAGATCATCAAGGAAGAATATACCACAAAAAACAATGCAGGTATAGATCAGAAGTATTTCGATGTCATTATTGACGGTATGAGCGCAGTAGTTAATCAACCAAGCGGAACGGCATGGATATCACGCATTGAGGATATAGAAATGTGTGGCAAAACCGGAACTGTACAAAACCCGCATGGGAAAGACCACTCGGTATTTGTTGCCTTTGCGCCGCGTTATAATCCGAAGATTGCGATTGCCGTCGTTGTTGAAAACGCCGGTTTCGGCTCAACCTGGTCAGCACCTATCGCCAGTCTGATGGTCGAAAAATACATTAATAAAACAATCAAAAGGCCTCAGGCCTATATTGACAGACTGATGCAGGCCAATCTGCTTCCTGGGGCAGCTGAGCGCTCAATTGGAGTCAAAGCAACGGGAACAGATAGTACTAAAAAAGTTCTGAATAAAAACCTTGCAGAAGGTACGACAACTAAAAACAATGAATAATCAAAGAGGGCTATTCTTTAACGTCGACTGGTTTATCATATTAACCTATCTGATTCTATGTATTATCGGATGGTTTAATATACACGCGGCTGTATATGACCCAAGTAATCCGAGTATCATTGATTTGGATACCAATTATGGGAAGCAGCTTATTTTCATTATCTCGGCGGTAATTATAGGCTTCGTCATCCTTCTTCTGGACAGCAAATTCTTTAATACCTTCTCACCTGTTTTCTATGGTGTGAGCATTCTGTTACTGATACTGGTACTTATTATCGGACGAAATGTCGGAGGAAATCAGGCATGGATACCTATTGGAAGTTTCAGACTACAACCATCTGAATTCGCAAAATTTTCGACCTGCCTCTTACTTGCTAAATATCTGAGCTCAGGCACAATAAAGGTACAGGATCTGAAAACCCAGATTATTTCAGCGGTCATTATATTGTTTCCCACCGCTCTGATTTTACTTCAGCCCGATGCAGGTTCTGCACTTACTTTTACATCACTGATTCTGGTTCTTTACCGCGAGGGACTTTCCGGATATTTCCTCATTATAGAAGGTCTTTCCATATTACTATTTGTACTTACCGTTCTTTACAACAAATATCTGGTATTGGGTGGGGTGTTCCTGTTTGCAGGGCTGCTGATCTATTTCTATCGTAAAAACAGAAAAATCCTCACCATAACAGGTCTGGGAGTTCTGTTCTCAGTACTTTTTATATTTTCAGTTGACTTTGCCTATAATCAGATCCTGAAACCTCACCAAAGGAATCGTATTGACCTTATTCTGGGTAAGGTCAATGATCCAAGAGGGATTGGCTACAATCTGAATCAATCCAAAATTGCCATCGGTTCTGGCGGATTATGGGGTAAAGGGTATCTGCAGGGTACTCAGACTAAATACGATTTCGTCCCTGAACAAAGTACAGATTTTATCTTCTGTACGGTTGGAGAAGAATGGGGTTTTGCCGGATGCTTTGTAGTGATAGGACTCTATCTCTTTTTACTCTTAAGAATAGTCAATATTGCTGAGAGACAGCGATCATCATTTGCCAGAATTTATGGATACGGAGTCGCTTCGATACTATTCTTCCACATCTTCATCAATATTGGTATGACCATAGGTGTAATACCCGTTATCGGGATTCCGCTCCCCTTTCTGAGTTACGGAGGCTCATCATTGTGGAGCTTTACCATTCTGCTTTTCATTCTGCTGAAATTCGATTCCAACAGAATGGGTATTAATTAGAAAAACGTTTATTAAGCAGCTCATAAAATTTATCTGCTGCATCCTGTTTATCAGACCAAGAATTTTTTGAAGCGTAATTCTGCTTTAGAAAATTGTCTGCAGATTCGAAATTATCAAAACGGTTCAAAAGCTCAATCGCTTCACTGTAGGCAAGGCTATAACCGTTAAACAGATCTCTAACGAATAATAGCTTATCATTGAGGCTGATCATACTCTTCAAATCCTTTGGCTGCCTCTGGGTAAACTGACTTGATACTGTGGTTCTCAAAGTCTGGGCAGATAAAATTTCATTCAACGAAAGCGGAACTGTTTCTTCCGATCGAACAGGTTCCTTCGATACCGGAGCAGACTCTTTTTCTTCTGTTAGGGACAATGATATTTCTTCGTGAGCTGTTACTGATTCTGATAAGGTCTCTGCAATCTCAGTATTCACAGGTTCAACCGAAATTGGAGGTTGAATTGATTCTTCAATCTTTTCAACAGGTTCAGTGGTGCTTTTCAGCCTGGTTTTTTCATCAATTACACGAATCTCATCTTCAGTCAAAGGACGGTCGAACAACTCGCTGGTATTCTTTTCTTCATAATCGAATGATTTCTTGTCTTCTTCAGTAAACTGAGATTTCCAGTCGGGCAATACTACAGCTTCCTGCGGGGGCTTAACTGCCTCAACAGGCAAAGGGTCCAATGATATGGAAGCTGAAGGTTCTGACAAAGGCACAGCAACAGGTTTAGCAGTTTTATGACCCACTAAATTGCCGTTTAACTTAATCAGAATGGAAATATGATTAGAAAGAAATTCTGAATTTGCCGCAAACAACTCGAGCTCCAGATCATTTAAATTTTCAGGATTCTCTGAAAGATATTCGTATTGATCACTCAACTCTGAAATTATATCACCAACTTTTTTTAAAATTTCCTTCTTGTTCATCATACTCTAAAATAGAATTCTATACAAAATCAACGAAAAACATAGTTTAATCGTACATTTCAGCACATTCAAATATATTACATTTATCACTAAAGCCGGGATATTTAATGCAGGAAAGATTCAATCCGGCAGAAATTTCAGATATTAGTCGCCCGGATTAAAAGAGAGATACAGAGCAGAATGTTATTTAACGAACATAATTTTAAAAGAAGAGCTGAGCTTGGTGGAAGTATTGAGGTGATTTGCGGGTCTATGTTTTCGGGAAAAACCGAGGAACTGATCCGAAGATTGCGCAGGGCACAGATTGCCAGGCTTAATGTGGAGATTTTTAAACCTAAAACAGATACCCGCTATGATGAAAACTCTGTAGTTTCTCATGATCTAAATTCTATTCAATCTACACCGGTAGAAAATGCGGCTTCTATCCTGTTACTGGGAACCAATACTGAAGTAGTAGGCATAGATGAAGCACAATTTTTTGATGATGAGCTCCCCGATGTTTGCAATAAACTGGCCAACAGAGGAATAAGGGTAATTATTGCCGGATTAGATATGGACTTTCAGGGAAAACCTTTTGGACCAATGCCCGCGCTGATGTCAATTGCTGAAATGGTAACCAAGGTTCATGCAGTGTGTGTTCAGTGCGGAGGTTCTGCAAGTTATTCCTATCGTACAGTTCCAAATGAATCTAAAATCCTTCTTGGCGAAAAAGAGAGTTATGAACCCCGCTGCAGAGCCTGTTACAATAACAATCAATAAATTCAGCTTTTTTGCTTCTAATTAATCGGAACAGCGATTTATTGATTTCTGAGACTAATCAGGAGATCATTCCCCTTATCTGGTAATCAGTAATTTCAGTGATCTTTCTTCACCCTCAAATGTCATCTTATAAAAGTATACTCCCGGACTCAGATCGGATAAATCCACCCTTACACTGAAAAAACCTTCATTAAGACTTTCTTTGAACAATTCCTTTACCATTTTCCCTGCAGCATTGTACAATACTAAATTAACCAGACCCGGGCGCGTCAAACTAAAATCAATCTCAGTCTGATCTGCTGCCGGGTTAGGGTAATTCTGACTGAGGGTAAAAGTATCTGACGGATTAATTACCGGACTTTTATTCAACTCGTCATATTTAATCTGAGCAGCAACAGCACTCGCCTGCAAATCACTCAGAGAATCACCTCCTATTAATGCAAACGCAACCTTAACATTGGAATTAACGGGAATTTTAAATGGACCGTATCCGCTGACAAAAGATATGTCATAACCATTTGAGGTATTGTCTCCAAGACTCAAAGCTTTAATCCCGCTTGACAGGGTCTGATATTTCTCAGCCAGAGTATATTCATTATCACTTTCGAGAGGATCACCGTTAACTAAATAAGACATGGGATAATAAAGAGGCAATGTTCCTTTGCTAAGTAATTTTACCCCTGCGTAAGGTGTATTACCAAACTTTCCAAAAGCATATGCCAATCGGTTGGAAGCATCGTACCGGGTAACATCCCGACTGTTTATATCTAAATCCCAATCGGTAAACAAACCGGCATATACTCCGTTTAAAGTGCTCAAACCGGTATTCTGAATTTCATATTCTGCAATGATATACTTATCGTCGGGTGCCGAGGGATATGCTCTTATACTATGTTTAATATTCAGATCCAGACGACCCGGATTGCCTGAATCATCAAACTCTGAACGCGCAAGAAATGCTGAGCTTCCATCAGAATCATTAAAAACACGAACCGTTTTAACAAAATGTTCATCAGCTTCACCGGACAGAGACCTTACATTATTTGAAACAGCTGTCGGAGAATTCCCTATCATTAATGAGGCTTCGAATAACATTGCCTGATTTTTGTAAGTGAAACCAAGA
>Ga0208492_1001955_pt1 | contig 11167 bp, 7 predicted proteins | sample Subbioar_CSW14AB_FD_184820 | JGI IMG/M metagenome (GOLD analysis project Ga0208492, IMG submission 184820) | Serpentinite rock and fluid subsurface biosphere microbial communities from McLaughlin Reserve, California, USA - CR12Mar_CSW14AB (SPAdes) | ecosystem: Environmental > Terrestrial > Deep...
TGCGCCAGGGGAAGAAGACCGCGGCGGCACGCGCTTTCTCCGCAGATCAAATGCTCTGGCTGACGTCGGGGAGCGCGAAGAAAAGGTGCTGCGTTGGGTGGATCCCGCCTTGTGTGTCATGTGGGATCGTCACAACCGCGCCTACGAGCTGCTGAACGAAGACAACTGTCGTGATTTGATCGACTCGATCAAGTCTCAAGGCCAACAGGAATTTCCGGCCATCGTTCGCAAACTTCGGAAGGGTCGCAGTGCGGAGTATGAAGTCATCTGTGGGGCGCGGCGCCATTTTGCGGTCTCGTGGCTTCGTGCGAACAACTACCCGCAGTTCCGCTATCTTATCGAAGTTCGCGATCTTTCCGATGAGGAAGCTTTCCGTCTCGCTGACGTCGAAAACCGTGATCGCGAGGACATCTCGGACTTCGAACGTGCTCGGGACTATGCTGCGGCGCTTGAGCAGTATTATGGCGGGCGACAGAAGGCGATGGCCGAGCGGCTTGAGGTTTCGGAGGGGTGGCTGTCGCGCTACCTGAATCTGGCACGGCTTCCCGATCAGGTGGTCGCCGCATACCCATCAATTCGCGAGATCAAGGAGCTTCACGCGCGCGTCTTGAAGCCACTACTGGCGGACCCGAAGGTCGCATCGTCCGTAATACGGGCGGCTCGTGACCTGGCCGAAAGACAGGCTGCTGCGCGAGCAGGGCAGGGGGCTCCGATTGAGGCTTCTGCAGTGCTTTCATCTCTCAAATCCGCAGCTTCGGGTCCGAAGCGCACGCGACCTCCGGAGCAGATCTTTCGGGGTGATGCGGACAGCATTGGGGTGACACTTAGGAAGCGTGGGTCGAAAGTTGTTCTGGAGTTCAGCGATAAGCTTTCTGACGCATCGCTGCGGGCTGCTTTTGAAGCCTATCTCGCAAACAGAAGCGCGGGGCGGAAGTAAGTTGCCAATTGGCAAGAAGTGGATTTTTGCAAGATGGCACAAATAGTTAGACGAAGTTCGACCCAAACAAGCCTAGCCGTTTTGCCCGCTTCAGCAGCATCGCAACGGAGGACGGCTGCCAACTCGTCCGCCCTCGGGGCGTGCGCTCGCGCATGGCCTCCAGGCGGCCACAAATGGCCTGCAGCGTGATGTCGGGATCCGAGCCTTTGATGGCAGCGACGATGGCCGGCAGACGGTCATCGGATTCACGCCGCCCTGCACGACCGAGCACCGCCTCCGGCAGGAAGCCGTCGCGGACATAGACGTTAGCTGCGCGTAGGAGTCGCCTGTGCGTCCACTGGCGGTCGCGGGGCAGGGGGCCGTTGATGATCCGTAGAACGTCTTCCCAGGCTATGTCGGGGCGCAGGCGGCGGACCTGCGGCACCCAGTCTTGCGCCGCTTCGTTCAGTCGCTCCATGTAGCCGTCAGCCCGGGCCAGCCGCACCTTGCGTAGCGCCGCCGGGTCACGCGCTCGCAGTCCTGGGTTCCCGCCGACACGCCCCTTGGTCCGGGCACTCGCGAGCCCCGCCTTTGTACGCTCCCGGATCAGAGCGCGCTCGAACTCGGCCGCAGCGCCCAGGACCTGAAGCGTGAACTTCCCTTGCGGGGATGATGTGTCGATCGGGTCCTCCAGCGATCGGAAAAAGGCGCCCTTGGCCTCGAGCCGCTCGATCACCTCCAGGAGATGCGACAACGACCGCGCCAGCCGGTCGATCCGCACGACGACCAGCGTGTCGCCCTTGTTCATCCGCTCTAGCACCCGCGCCAGCACCGGCCGGGACCGATTGCCGCCAGAAGCCTGCTCTTCATAGATCTCGGCGCAACCTGCGGATTTCAGGGCCTGCGACTGGGGCAGGGGACTCTGATCCTCGGTCGAGATACGCGCGTAGCCGATCAGGGGCATGGGGCAGGGCGGTTTCCAATTGCGGATGTCGTCACTAAACGACCGTTTCCTTGCAATTTCAGTCCCCTAACAGATCGGTCGCCGGGTTTTCGCTGATCTCGATATCGGCGTAGTATTTCTGGGCCTGCACGGCGGAGCGGTGCAGTGACAGCTTCATGGCGGCCGCCAAAGGTGCGCCGTCCAATGCGGCTTGGGTCAGGAACCCGGCGCGCAGCCCATGCGGGGTGGCAAAATCCACTGGCAGGCCCGCCAGCACCAAGCGGTGTCGCAGGATCGTGCGCAGCGCGTCCGATGCAAGTCGGCGGGGCAGGGGGCGGTCGGACAGGGAGACCGGGCGGAACAGCGGGCCACTGGTCAGTTTCGTCACCTCAAGCCAATGCACGAGCGCTCGGGCTGCACGACCCTTCATTGGCAGGCGGGGGGCCTGATCCTTTTTCGTGGTCTTGGTCTCCAGAAGCCTGATCCAGAGGAGACCCTTGGCCTTGAAGTCGTCGCGTCCGATGTCCTCGACGTTTAGTGCGGTAACTTCCGACCGCCGCCTTCCACCACTGGCGAAGGCTAGCATCAGCATAGCGCGGTCGCGGATGCCACGATGGCTGTCGTCGCAGGTCGCTAGCAAGGTTTCGAGGATGTCGCGGGTCACCGGTTTGGGCGACTTGGGCACACGGGGCCGCGCATTGGCCCGCCGCGCCTTCTGCCGGGCCTGCTGGACGAGCGGCGCTGAGAACGGAGAAGTCAGATTGCGCATCCGGTGGAACGCCTGCCAACTGGCGATACGGCGGTCCAGCGTGGCCGGGGCCGGGCAGGTCAGGTCGCGCCGCAACCCGATGGCGATCAACTCCATCGCCACGTCCTGCGCGGCCCCCGGCTTTTCCGTCAGGTCTTGCGCGTGATCAAGGATGAAGCGCAGCGCCACCTTTTCATCCTCGGGCCAGTCCGGCGGCCTGCCGAACGAGGCCATCTTCCATGCCGCGATGTAGGCCAGATCGCGTTCCCACGCGCGCAGCGTGTTAGGCGGCGTGCCCCGACGGTAAAGATCGGTCAGCGCCGCCTCATCGGCATCGGACAGTTGGGCATAGGCGGGCAGGGCGAGGTGTTGCGTTGCCATAGAAGATGACCTACATTATGGACAAAATAGACGCGTAGCCGCTATCCGACTGGAGAGATGTCATGAAAATTGCGATTGCCGAGGCAAAAGCCCAGTTCGCCGAGATCATCCGCCGCGCAGAGGCTGGCGAGGAAATCGAACTGACCCGGTATGGCCGGGCCGTGGCGCGCGTTGTCGGCCCGAAGCCAGAAAAACGCCAGGCGTTGATTGGATGCATGAAGGGCCGGTTCGAGGCACCACGCGACATCCACGATGGCGACGCTGAGGTGGCTGCGTTGTTTGCGGCGAGCGCCGTTGCACCGCAGTGAAACTGCTGGTCGACACCCATGTGCTGATCTGGGCGGTGCTGGAGGATGCGGCCCTGCCTGAGCGTTTCCGGGCGGCTCTGTCCAACCCGGAAGCCGAAATTCATGTCAGTGCTGTTTCGGTCTGGGAAGTGGCCATCAAGCGGGCCTTGGGCAAACTGGTGGTGCCTGTCGACCTGTTCGATCAAGCTGCGGCGTCCGGCTGTCTGGCGCTGCCGATCACCTGGGACCATGCCCGTGCCGTCGAGGCCTTGCCCCCGCATCATGCGGACCCCTTTGATCGCATGCTGATCGCGCAAGCCCGGGTCGAGGGCTTGACGCTTCTGAGTGCGGATCGCGCGTTCGCTGCCTATGACGTCGCCCTTCTTTGACTTGCTTTGAGGGTATTCTGCCAGCATTTTCCGCCTGACTACAACACCCATGATAAGGCGAACTTATCGTGGGTGACTATCTCAGATAGCAAACCCACCAGTAATGCGCAAAAACATCATATTTTGCACAACAAAAGAAACACTCCATTGTTTATCAATAGCAATGTCGCGTTTGGTTCCCGATTTCAATTGAAGCGGTTAGCTGAAACCTAAGCGGTCGCGTTTGTCGCGTTTGGTTCCCGATTTCAATTGAAGCGGTTACGTGAAACCTGAGCGGTCAGGTTCGAGCTTGGCATTTCAGCAAAGGCTTGTGGGAAGGGCAGGGGGCTTACAGGCCTGCGGCCTTGGTCAGGTTCACCCGGAACCTGTCGCGGCGGCGCTGGTATCGGCGGGTCATTTCGGCTGAAGCATGGCCAAGCTGCTTTTGCACATAGCGCTCCTCAACTTCCGCGCTGCTGGCGAGGCCTGCACGCAGGGAATGGCCCGAGAACAGCCGCACGCGCTCGGCCTCAGGCAGATCAGGGCGTAGCCCGGCCTCGCGGGCGCAGGATTTGATCAGCCGGGCGACGTGCTTGTCCGACAACCGCTCGCCCGTAGCTTTCAGGCCGTTGCGCGACGTGGTGACGAAGATCGGGCCGAAGTCGATCCTTGCGTAATGCAGCCACTGCGTCAGGGCATGGACCGGGCAGGTCTGATCGGATGAGCCACGGGCGATCTCGACCTCGCGCCAGCCGGTTTTGCCGCGCAGGGTGATTAGGACCCCGTCCTCCAGCACCTCGACCCAGCCGCCGGAGTCAGGCGTGTCATCCTTGCCGTGGTCGAGGCTGACAATTTCGGACCGACGCAGGCCACCAGCAAAGCCGATCAGCAGGATAGCGCGGTCACGCAGGCCGCGCAGATCGTGGGGGAGGGTGGCCAGCATGTCGCGCAGGTCTTCAGGCAGGATCGCTTCTTTCTGGACCGGTGGCCGTGCGTGCTTCCGTCGGATGCCAGCCAGGACGCTGGCAATGTGGCGGTCCTTGCGGTCCAGCCGTTCTCCGCGCTGCGCATAGCCCCAGGTCAGGCCGGACAGCCGCCGCTCTATTGAGGAGACCGAGAGGGCACGGGCCTTGCCGCCCGGCGCTGCCAGATCGGCGATGTAGAGCCCGATCAGCTGGGACGACGAGGGGAGAGGGTCCGCGCCACGCATCCGGCACCAGCGCGCGAAGTGGGCCCAATCCTTGGTGTAGGCCTTCAGCGTGTTCTCCGACGCCGCCTGACGCGCATAGTCACGCGCCGTTTCGACCAGGCGGTCGAGCGTGCCCGAGCCAGCGACATGGGAGGGCAGGGCGATCGTGTCGCGCTCCGTATCAGCGCTGTCGTCCCGCTCATGGCGATCGGGACGTTCCGGGGGTTCTGAAGGCAATTTCTCGGGCGTTTCGGTCATACCGTCGAGCATACTCCCGCCAAGTCCGATAATGCAAACTTATTGGACACAGATACGATCCAAATCGTGCGGCGCTATTTGTGCATTTCTCTGGCAGAAAGCGCCGTCCCAAATTAGGCTGCCGGCATGGGAAAACCGCGCGCCGAGCCTTTGGAAACCTTGCCGATGCTGCCCCCGCTGCCGGGCTGGATCGTCTCTGCGCCTGCAGAAACGCCGGAGGCTGCGGCCTTCCGGTCCGGGGCCGCGCTGGCGCATCTGGGTCAGGCAATGACGTCGGGGGATGTGCCTCTGGCGCTGTGGCGCGACCGTCTGGCCCTGGCGGCAGCAGGGAACTGCGCTGCGATGGCGGGGCGAAGGGAAGGGCAGGGCGCCTTGCGCGATGCGCTGCACCTGACGGGACCGGGCGACGACCCCGGCCCGGCGGGGCGGATCGCACGGCAGTGGTCACGCGCGGCGGCACGGCCGGTTTCGGTCACGCATCTGGTCAATGCGTTGGAAGGAATAGCGGCAGAGCGGATCGCGCTTTGCCTTGATGCCACCGGACCGACCCCAGTGGACCGCGCGGCGCAGGTCGTCGAGGCGGTGCTGACTGATAGTCCGCGAGCCGAGGCCGCCGCCCTGATCCTGGCCGATGCCGCGTTGGCAAGAGCGTTGGGGGCAACGCATGTGCTGCCGCTTCTGGCGCTGACGCTCAAGCCCCGCGATCTACGCTTGCGGGGCGATGATCTGCGGCTGGCTTGTCACCGCGCCGTTGTCTCTGCCGTCGGGCAGGCGCTGCCGCTGGCCGGCGATCTGGCCCGGGCGGCGGCCCGCCTTCGGGCGGTGGCCCCGAAGCTGCGCGCCAAGGCGGCGGGCCGGGCGGTCGATCTGTTCCTGTCGCGCGATGCGCTGGTGCCGGGGGCATTGGCCTTCATGTCGGATCGGGCCGCGCGACGGCTCTGCGACCGACTGGTTGCGCTCGGCGCCGTGCGCGAACTGACAGGGCGGGACACGTTCCGCCTGTACGGGGTCTAAGCATGGGGCGGCGCGAGGACACAGAACTTGACCGCGAATTGGCCGTTCTTCCCCCTGAGATGCGCTGGCGGGAATGGATGCGTCGAGTCGAGGCGGTGCTGTTTGCAAGCGCGACCCCGGTGGCGCGCGAGGATCTGGCGCGGGTCGTGGGGCAGGGGGCCTCAGTCGATCTGTTGATCGAGGATCTGGCAGTGGATCTGGAGGGCCGACCCTATGAGGTGGCACAAGTGGGCAAGGCGTGGATGCTGCGCACGCGCGCGGCCTATGCCCCAGCGATCCGCGCCGCGGCGGATGTGGACGGCCAAGCGCTGAACCTGTCAGAATACGATCTGGCCGTGCTGGCGGCGATTGCGTATCACCAGCCGGTCAGCCGCGACGGGTTGAAGGACATCTTCGGAAAAGAGATCAGCCGTGACCTGATCGGCCGACTTGCCGAGCGGGACCTGATCGGCACCGGCCCTCGCGAACCCCGCCGTGGCGCGCCTTATACCTTCGTCACCACCGAGGCGTTCTTGGCTGCCTTCGGGATGGAGTCCTTGCGCGACCTGCCAGACCCCGAGCAATTGGACGATGCAGGCCTGGCAGGCCCATCGGGGGCCACGGAAGGTTAGGCGACCGGCCGGGCCTCAACAGGAAATCGGCGACTTTGGTGAAGCCGGATTGCTGCCCGCAGCAAGGCGGCCAGATCAGGCTCTCTGGAGTAGGAGGCCGGCCCCGGCCCGGCAGTTTCGCCAAGCCGATCTCTGAGCGTCCTGACCAACCCCTTGTGGTTTTCGGAGGCGCGGGCCAGCCCGAGCCAGAAGGTCAGCGGGCCGCGTTCTGCGGGGCCCCTTGCCTCGATCTGCCGCTCTGACAGCCGCTGGAAGAAATGGTAGCGAACCCGATGCGACAAGAACGGGATCGTTGATGTCGCCGTTCCGACGGGCACTGGGTGTTTCATAAGCTGCACGGCGAGAGACTTCCGGTCGTCATGCGCGCGCCCAGCGGAATCAAGGCGCAGCAGATCGTCGATCAGCCGCTCGAGGCGCCGGGCGCCCGTACTTGCCGGGCCAGTCGGTTTTACGAGAGGGGCGTCGCAGAAGGCGCAGTACTGTTGTGGCACGAGGCGAGCCTGACGAAATGGCGCAAGGCCCTGCCCACAAGACGGGCAGCGGTCGCGCAACCGGCAGCGATGGCGAAAGCAGGACACGCGGGTTGCCAAGGTCCAGCTCCGCCGGAAATAGGGCACCTCGTCTTCCCGCAGGCAGGAGGGACAGAACTGCAGCCAACAGGACTGCGCCGTCGATGTCCCTGCATGTTGCGGCCGGGTCCGCAGCCGCAAGCGCAGGGTGGAGAGTGGACTGTTGGCCAGACAAAGGTGCCGCTGCCCACACCCCCCGGCCCGGCCACCGATACCGCCACCGTGCCAGGCACCCGCGCGCCGGGGATGACGGTGGTGAAGTCCGCCTCGATCCCCGCCAATGCCGCGGTGGATGATGAAATCACCTATACCTACATCGTCACTAACACCGGCAACGTCACCCTGACCGGCGTCACCCCGGTTGACAGCCACACCTCCGCCGCCGGAACCGTGCCGCTGACGCTGGGCGGCGATGCGCTGGAAACCGATGGCGGCCTGCCCGGCGGCAGCAGCGATGCGGCGGCCAACGGTGTCTGGGACAGCCTCGCCCCCGGCGATGCCGCGCGCTTTACCGCGACTTACCGCGTGACCCAGGCCGACATCGATGACGGCAGCGCGCTGTCCAACACCGCCAGCGTCACGGCGGGCAGCCCCCCCGGCACCACGCCGCCCATCGCCACCGACAGCCTGACCGTCACCGTCGAAACCCCCACCCCGTCTATGGAGGTCATCAAGACCGCCGACACCAGCGGCCTGTCCGCGCCGCCGGTTCCGGGCGATGTGGTGGCCTATACCGTCACCGTGGAAAACACCGGCAACGTCACCCTCTCCGCCGTCACGCCGGTGGATACGCTGACCGATGCCACCGGCGCCCCGCAGCCGCTGGACGCACCCCTTGCGCTGGTCTCCGGCGACAACGGCAATGCCCTGCTTGAGGTGGGCGAGACCTGGACCTACACCGCCGACGTCACGCTGACCCAAGCGATGATCGACGCTGGTGGCCTGTCCAACACCGTCACTGTTTCGGCGCAAGACCCCTCGGCCACCCCCGTCACCGACACATCCGACAATGACGGAACCGGCACGTCGGACCCCACCGTTACCCCGCTGACCCGCGCGCCGGGTCTTGAGGTGCTGAAGACCGCCGACACCACCGCCCTGACCACCCCGCCCCGCGCCGGGCAGCTGGTGACCTTCACGATCACGGTGGAAAACACCGGCAACGTGCGACTGTCCTCGCCCGCGCTGAATGACCGGCTGACCCGCGCCGATGGCACGGCGCTGACCCTCACCTCCGGCCCCACCCGCACGGGCGGCGATGGTGCCACCCTGGGCGTGCTGGACCCGGCCGAGGTCTGGACCTACACCGCGACCTACGCGCTGGTGCAGGCCGACATTGACGCGGGCGGCATCGCCAACCAGGCCGATGCGCTGGCCTCGGCCCCCGATGGCACCGACGTACGCGACCGCTCGGATGACGGCCTGCCCGGCGGCACCGACGATCCCACCCGCGTGCCGCTGACCGCCGCACCGAGGATCGAGGGCACCAAGACCCTTTCCGCCGCCCCTGTCGCCGTCGGCTCCACCGTCGGCTTCACGGTGACCGTGGCGAACACCGGCAACACCACGCTGACCGCCACCGGCATCGCCAGCGACACGCTGACCCGCGCCGATGGCACGCCGCTCACGCTCACCTCCGGCCCCACCTTCCTGGGCGCCTCTCTCGGCTCAGCCGAAGGCACGCTGTTGCCGGGAGAGGTGGCAAGCTACGACCTGCGCTATACCCTGACCCAGGCCGATCTGGACGCGGGCGGCATCCGCAACACCGCCACTGTCACCGGCACGCCCCCCACCGGCGCCCCGGTGACCGACGTGACTGACAATGGCAACGACACCGATGGCAACACGGTCGATGACCCCACCGTGCTGACCGTGCCCGCCGCGCCCGCGATGACGCTGGACAAGCGCCTTGCCACAGGCTCCGGCCCGGCCTTCGATGCCGTCGGCGATGTGCTGACGTTCGAGTTCCGCCTGACCAACTCGGGCAACGTCACCCTGCCCGGCCCTTTCACCGTGGCCGATCCGCTGATCACCACCGCAGGCGGCACCATCACCTGCCCGGCTGGCCCGCTGGCCCCCACCGCCACCTTGACCTGCACCGGCAGCTATACCGTCACGCAAGCCGATCTGGACGCGGGTCAGATCATCAACTCGGCCACTGCCAGCAGCCCCTTGGGCGGCACCCCCGTCACCAGCCCACCGGACAGCGTTTCCATTCCGGCAGTGCAATCCCCGGCGCTGGAAGTGGTCAAGGCCGCGGAATCGGTGACTGCCGCGCAGTTCATCGTCGGTCTGGTGGTGGATTACACCTACACCGTCACCGACACCGGCAACACCACGCTGACCGCGCCCGTCACCGTGGCCGACAACCTGATCCCCGCCGTCTCGTGCCCCGCCCTGCCGCCCGGCGGGCTGGCCCCTGCCGCCACGCTGACCTGCACCGGCAGCTACACCGTGACCGCCGATGACGTGGACCTTGGCGTCGTGACCAACCTTGCCACCGCCAGCAGCGGCAGCACCATCAGCCCGCGCGTGTCGGAAACCGTGCCGGACGCAGGCGTCCCTGCCCTGTCCATGACGAAAACCGCCACCACCGCCAGCTTCGCCGCACCGGGCGACGTGCTGGACTATACCTTCACCGTCACCAACGCCGGCACCCGCGCCTTCGTGCAGCCTGTCGTGGTCCAAGACAGCCTGACCGGCCCGGTCACCTGCTTCACCCCCACCGGCGCCGACCCGGATTTCCGCCCTGGCGAAACCGCCACCTGCACGGCCAGCTACACCGTCACCCAGGCCGACGTCGACGCGGGCGAGGTGCTGAACGAAGCCAACGCCGAGACCAGCTTCGGCGGCGGCACGCCCGTCGTCTCGGCCCCCGTCACCGAAACCGTCACCGTCAGCGCCACCCCGGCCCTGACGCTGGTGAAATCCGCCACCCCGGCATCGGTGACCGCCGTCGGCCAGACCGTCACCTTCCGGCTGACCGTCACCAACTCGGGCAACCAGACCCTCCGCGCGGTTGAGGCGACGGACCCGATGCTGCCCGGCCTGACCTGCCGCGCCGCCACCCTGGCCCCTGCGGCCACCCTGATCTGCGACGCACCCTATACCGTCACCCAGGCCGACATCGACCGGGGCAGCCTGACCAACACCGCCACCGCCACCGGCGTCACGCCCACCGGCGGCGGCGTCAGCACCACCGGCAGCACCACCGTCGGCATCCCCGCCGCCGCCCCGGCGATGACGCTGGAGAAGACCGCCACGCCCACGCCCTTCGGCCCGGCGGGCAGCACCGTCACCTATCGGCTGGCCATCAGCAACACCGGCACCGTCACGCTGACAGACCTGTCGGTGACCGACCCGATGGCGCCGACGCTGGCCTGCACCGTGGCGCGGCTGGCGCCCGGCGAAACCTCGGCCCCCTGCGCCTTCACCGTCACCGTGACGCAGGCCGATGTGGACCGGGGCAGCCTGACCAACACCGCCGCCGCCTCGGGCCGCGCGCCGGATGGGACGCTGCTGGGCGATACGGCGACGCTGGTCACCCCCGGCCCCTCACCGGCTCCGGGGCTGGAGGTGACGAAGACCGTCGCCCCCACCGCGCCCCTGCCGGGCCAGCAGGTCGCCTACACCCTGACCCTGCGCAATACCGGCAACGTCACCCTGACCCCGCAACCCCCCGTCGACACGATGCAACGGCTGGATAGCACGCCGGTCACGCTGGACGCGCCCTTCGCGCTGGTATCCGGCGACAACGGCGATGGCCTTTTGCAGGTGACCGAGGTCTGGACCTACCGCGCCACCCGCACCCTGACCCAAGAGGATATCGACGCCGGCGGCCTTTCCAACACCGCCTCGGTCACCGCCACGCCGCCCTCGGGCC
>Ga0208492_1001956_pt1 | contig 11166 bp, 12 predicted proteins | sample Subbioar_CSW14AB_FD_184820 | JGI IMG/M metagenome (GOLD analysis project Ga0208492, IMG submission 184820) | Serpentinite rock and fluid subsurface biosphere microbial communities from McLaughlin Reserve, California, USA - CR12Mar_CSW14AB (SPAdes) | ecosystem: Environmental > Terrestrial > Deep...
ACGTGACGCGCGTCGCGTTCCGGGGCGGATGAGCCTGCGCGCGGGCCGCTCGTCCTGTGAGCGGCGCACGGGCGCGCCGATCGCCCCTTGACATGCCGCGTCGCGCCCGCCAGGTTGGTATCTGACCCCGAGCGTGGGAGCGCTCCCACACATCGGGATCAGCTCTGCACAGACCCATCACGACAGCGCCGTCGGCGGGTCCGACGGCACCGTAAGGAGCCCAGATGCCCCCTGCCTCGACGATGAGGCGTGCCGGAGCGGCCACGGCGGCCGCCTCCGCCCTCGTCCTCGTCTGCCTCGGCGGCGCCGCACCGGCGTTCGCCGCGAACGACGTGATCGATCCGACGACCACCCTCTACTCCGACCCCGACAGCACGACGTACCGGGCCGCCGAGGGCCTCACGGGCCAGGCGCGGGAGGACGCGCTCGCGCTCGCGCCCTTCCCCACGGCCTCCTGGTTCACGGGCGGATCGCCCGTCGAGGTGAAGCAGGAGGTCAAGGACGTCGTCGTCCACGCGCACGCGGAGGGCGAGGTCCCCGTGCTCGTCGCCTACAACGTGCCGTTCCGCGACTGCGCGCAGTACTCGGCGGGCGGAGCCACCAGCGTCGCCGAGTACACCGCGTGGATCGACGGGTTCGCCAAGGGGATCGGCGGCAAGGACGCGGTCGTCGTCCTCGAGCCCGACGGACTCGGGATCATCCCCCACTACACGACCATCGAGGGCACACAGGAGTGGTGCCGCCCGGCCGAGCTCGACCCCGCCACGGCCGCGGAGGACCGCTTCACGATGCTGCGCCACGCGGTCGAGACCCTGTCGGCGCTGCCGAACACGGCGGTCTACCTCGACGGCACGCACAGCGCGTGGCTCAGCGTCGGCGACATCAGCGACCGTCTCCTGAAGGCCGGGGTGCAGCAGGCGGACGGCTTCTTCCTCAACGCCTCGAACTACCAGTACACGGCCAACCTCACCGCGTACGGCACCTGGATCTCGTCGTGCATCGCGCTCGTGACCGAGGCGGGCGGCGCGTTCGGCGACTGCGGCAGCCAGTACTGGAACGGCGGGCCCGCCAACGGCTGGAGCGGCGTGTCCATGGATCCGTACGGCGAGTGGTCGGCGGACGCCGCGGACCCGGCGCTGAACACGTCGGGCGTCGACTCCCGCTACGCGTCGCAGCTCGGCGACATCGAGCCGTCCACCCACTTCGTGATCGACACGAGCCGCAACGGCCAGGGCCCCTGGCAGGTCGCAACCGGCTACGAGGACTGGTGCAACCCGCTCGACCGGGGTCTGGGCCTGCGCCCCTCGACCGACACGGGCTACGACCTGCTCGACGCCTATCTGTGGATCAAGGTGCCCGGCGAGTCCGACGGACAGTGCCTGCGCGGCACCGCCGGCGCCGAGGATCCGGCGCGCGGCATGGTCGCGCCGGCCGCGGGCGGCTGGTTCCCGGAGATGGCGCGGGAGCTCATCGAGAACGCGGTGCCCGCGCTCTGATCGGCGGACGCGGGGCGGGGCGCACGACGCGCTCCGCCCCGCGTCTACGCGGCCTCGAGCTCGGCGATCACGATCTTCTTCATCTTCATGAACGCCTGGATCTGCTCGGGCGTGCGCATGAACCGGTCGAAGTCCACGGGCACGATCTGCCAGCTCACGCCGAAGCGGTCCTTGCACCATCCGCACTGCTCGGCCTCGGGAACCGACGACAGGCGCTCCCAGTAGTAGTCGATCTCGGCCTGGTCGCGGCACGCGACGACGAACGAGATCGACTCGTTGAACGTGAAGTACGGGCCGCCGTCCAGGCAGCCGAACGCGGTCCCCGCCAGGGTGAACTCGCCGTTGATGACCTTGCCGGCCATGCCCTCGAAGTGCGGGTCGATGCTCTCGTCCGGGTACTCGTCGATCCGGTCGATGCGGCTCTCGGGGAACACCTCGCAGTAGTACTGCATGGCCTCCCGGGCGTTGCCGTCGAACCAGAGGAACGGGCGGATCAGGGGTGCGGTGATCATTGCGGCCTCCTTTTCGCTGGCCACGCTACGCCGGCGGTCCGGGTGACACGAGGGGTGAGATGGCTCCCGCGGGCCGGGAAAGACGGCCCGAACCCTTCCGCCCGGCATGGCGGATGTCCCAGTATGGGCGCGAGGGACCCATGCAGCCCAAGACACCCGATCGCGGACCCCGCGCCGCCGTGGCGCGAGGATCCCGCGCGGTCGCACGGGGCGCGGTGCGTGCGAGCGTCGCGCTCGCGATGCTGGCGGCGACGACCGCCGGCACGGGCGCGGTGGCCGCGATCGGGGCCCCGGCGCCCGAGACCGTCAGCCTGAGCGTGGCGCAGCCGGCGGTGCAGGCCGCGGCGTACGTGGCGCAGACGCAGTACGACATGCCGATCGACCCGGGTCACGGCTACCAGCCCCGGCAGGCGCCGGTGGCGGAGCGGCCGGTCTTCACGACGTTCCACCGCGCGGACTCCCGCGTGCGCCCGGACGGCGAGGCGGGGATCCTCGCGGCGATGGAGGCCTACTCGGCCGACGGCGCCCTGGAGCCTCGCGCGTACGCCGCGAGCACGCCCGCCGAGCTGCAGGAGCGACGCCGCGCGGAGCGCGCGAAGCTGGTGCGCGCGGCCCTGGCCGCCGGCATCCCGGTGGACGTTTCCGAGCTCGCCGCGCTCGGAGACCGCGGGCTCATGGCCGGCCGCCTCGCCTGGCCGCTCACGAACGTCGCCCTGACGGACCTGTTCGCCGCCCGCGGCGGGCGCCACATGGGGATCGACCTCGCCGCACCGGCCGGCACGCCGATCGGCGCCGCGGCCCCGGGGATCGTCATCCTGTCGAGCGAGGGCTACTACGGCTACGGCGTCGCCGTGATCATCCAGCACGCCGACGGCCGCCAGACCCTCTACGGGCACATGTCCCATGGGAGCCGCCGTGTGGAGGTCGGCGACTGGGTCGAGGCGGGCGACGTGATCGGCCACGTGGGCAACACGGGCCGCAGCTTCGGCAACCACCTGCACTTCGAGGTGCGGGTGAACGGGCGCGCGGTCGACCCGATGCCGTTCCTCACCGGGCGCGTGTCGATCAAGCCGGTTCCGTTCACGCCGGTCGCGCCGCCGTCCGAGCCCGCCAAGCCCGCGACCGCCTCGGTCGAGCCCGCGCCCAAGCCCCAGCCCGCGGCCGAGCCCGAGCCGAGCCCCGCGCCGAAGCCCACTCCGTCCCCGACGCCGACGCCAACGCCGACCCCCACACCCACACCGACGCCGACACCCACACCCACACCCACACCCACACCGACGCCGACGCAGCAACCCGCACCGGAGCCGACGGAGACCACGGCCCCCGAACCCACACAGACCACGGCCCCCGAGCCCGTCCAGACCACGGCCCCGGCCCCGCTCGTGACGACCGCGCCGGAACCGGTGCCGACGACCGATCCGCTCTCCGAGCAGACCGTCGCCCCGGAGCCCGCGCCCTCACCGACCCCGACGCCGACGCCGACGCCGACGCCCACGGGCTGAGCGGGCCTCAGCCCGCGTGCCTCCGGCACCACTCGTACATCACGATGGCGGCGGCCGCCGAGGCGTTGATCGAGCGCGTCGAGCCGTACTGGGTGATCTCGATGTGGCCGGACGCCGCGGCGAGCGCCTCGTCGGACAGCCCGGGACCCTCCTGACCGAACAGCAGCACGCACCGCGCGGGCAGCTCGGCGCGGTCGACGGGCACCGCGTCGCCGACGTTGTCGATCGCCAGGACCGGGATGCCCTCCCCCGCGGCCCACGCCGTGAACGACGCGATATCCGGATGGTGCACGACGTGCTGGTACCGGTCGGTCACCATGGCGCCGCGCCGGTTCCACCGACGCCTCCCGATGATGTGCACGGTGTCGGCGAGGAACGCGTTGGCGCTGCGCACGATGGATCCGATGTTCATGTCGTGCTGCCAGTTCTCGATCGCGACGTGGAACGGGTGCCGCCGCGTGTCGAGATCCGCGACGATCGCCTCCATGCGCCAGTAGCGGTAACGGTCGATCACGTTGCGGGTGTCGCCGTGGGCGAGCAGCTCGGGGTCGTACCGGGGATCGGTCGGCCACTCCCCCGGCCACGGCCCGACGCCGTGCCCGCGCACCTCGTCCATCGGGGTGCCGGGGGTCGGTTCGCTCACTCCGAAAGGCTAGCCCGGGATCTCGCGGCGTCGCCCGCCTACGATCGAGACGTGCCCTCGCCCGCGATCGACGACTACCTGAAGGTGGTCTACGCCCACACCGAGTGGCAGGACGCCCCGATCACGCCGAGCGTGCTGGCGGCGAAGCTCGGGATCGCCCCGTCGAGCGTCACCGAGATGGTCAAGAAGCTCGGCGCGCAGGGCCTGGTGGCGCACGAGCCGTACCGGGCCGTGCGGCTGACGCCCCTCGGCGAGCGCCGCGCGCTCGAGATGGTGCGCCGGCATCGGCTGATCGAGACGTGGCTGGTCGAGGAGTTCGGGTACGCGTGGGACGAGGTGCACGAGGAGGCCGAGGTCCTCGAGCACACGATCAGCGACCGCCTGCTCGAGAAGATCGACGAGCGGCTCGGGCGCCCGCGCTTCGATCCGCACGGCGATCCGATCCCGGATGCCTCCGGCCGGGTCGAGCGCGAGGGCTTCGTGCGCCTCACGGAGGCGCCGGTCGGTCACGCCGGCCGCGTGCTGCGGGTCAGCGACCAGGATCCGGCGCTGCTGCGCGACATCGAGCGGGCCGGCATCTCGGTGGGCCTCGACGTGCGGGTCGCGCGCGGCGGCGTGGAGGCGGGCGGCGCGGTCATCGCCCTCCCGGCCGGCGCCGCCGAGGTCATCTGGCTGACGGCCTGATCCGCGAGACCGCGGTCGGCCGGCGAGACCGGCGCCGACGGCGGCGGTCTCGCCGATCCCGTGCGGTCTCGACGGCCGGATGCCGCGTCAGCGGGCCGCGCGCGCGGCGCGCTGGAAGGGCCACTCCATGCCCGTGAGGCGCTCGCACTCCGCCCAGACCCGGCGGCGCACGTCCGGGTCGGCGGCCCAGCGAGAGGGGCGCTGGCGCACGGGCGCGCCGCGCGTGCGCAGCTTCGGCCCCCAGTACTCGCCGCCCCGCACATCCGGATCCACCAGCGCACGCACGAGCGACGCGGCACCCGCCTCCTTGCTCTGCGCGAAGGGCTGCAGCCGGTCTCGCAGGCGCTTCCAGGCTCCGGGCTCGTTGACGCCGTGCACCGTCGGCGTCCGCCCGCCGATCGAGTAGCCGGGGTGCGCCACGACGCTGTCGACCGGCACGTCCGCCGCGCGCAGGCGGGCGTCGGCCTCGATGCCGAGCGCGTGCACCACGAGCTTCGACTGCACGTACGCGTGCCACGCGTCGTAGCGGCGCTCGCTCTGGATGTCGATCGGCTCGGCGACGCCGAGGTGGGTCGAGATGCTGCCGAGCCACACCATCCGGGTGTGCTCGCGGCGCGACGCGGTCTTCGCGAGGGTCGTGAGCAGCTCGGCCGCCAGCACGAAGTGCCCGAGGGCGTTGGTCGCGAACACGAGCTCGCGGCCGTCGCGCGTGATCTCCCGCGTGCGGGGCGTGTGCACGATGCCCGCGTTCAGCAGCACGCCGTCGAGGCGGGAGCGGGAGAAGAGGCCGCCGCGGAGCGACGCCGCCGCCGCGCGGATGGATCCGGGGTTGCTGACGTCCATCAGCAGCGTCTCCACCGAGGCGCCGGGCACGCGCGCTTCGAGCGCGTCGTGCGCGGCGGCGAGCCGGTTCGGGCTGCGACCGCTCAGGATGACGTGCGCGCCCGCGCCCGCGAGCTGCTCGCTCGCGAAGTACCCGAGGCCGGCGTTGGCCCCGGTCACCAAGTACTGCCGTCCTGACAGGTCCGGCAGGGCGGCCGGATCCCAGGGTGCTCGGGCGATCACACCCCGAACATATCCCCGTCCGGCCATACGCGCAGGTCCCGCCCCGGCTCGGCGACGTTTCGACCGGCTTCGACTCGCTCCGCCCTCTCAGCCCGTTCCGATTTCCTCGCTCGCGAGTGTCCGGCGCGGAGCGTCGGCGCGAGTGTGCGAGACGCTTCTGAAAAGAACTGTGCCCGAGCCGATCGATGAGGCGTGAGAATAGGGACCATGCGACGCGACGAGATCGAGTGCTGGCTGACCGACATGGACGGGGTGCTCGTCCACGAGAACCTGCCGATCCCCGGAGCGCCGGAGCTGCTGGCGAAGTGGCGGGACGACGGCACGCCGTTCCTCGTGCTCACGAACAACTCGATCTTCACGCCGCGGGACCTGTCCGCGCGGCTGCGCGCGTCGGGCATCGAGGTTCCCGAGGACCGGATCTGGACCAGCGCGCTCGCGACCGCCGACTTCCTGAAGTCCCAGGCGCCCGGCGGATCCGCGTTCGTGATCGGCGAGGCCGGCATCCTGACCGCGATGCACGAGGCCGGGTTCATCATGACCGAGACCGACCCGGACTACGTGGTCGTCGGCGAGACGCGCAACTACTCCTTCGAGGCGATCACCAAGGCGATCCGCCTGATCGGCCGCGGCGCCCGGTTCATCGTCACGAACCCCGACGCCACGGGCCCGAGCGCCGAGGGCCCGCTGCCCGCCACCGGCGCCATCGCCGCCCTCATCACCAAGGCGACCGGCCGCGAGCCGTACGTGGTCGGCAAGCCGAACCCGATGATGTTCCGCTCGGCGCTGAACCGGATCGGCGCGCACTCCGAGAACACCGGCATGATCGGCGACCGGATGGACACCGACATCGTCGCGGGCATCGAGGCCGGCCTCCACACCGTGCTCGTGATGACCGGCATCAGCGACCAGCGCGAGATCGAGCGCTACCCGTTCCGGCCGAACGAGGTGCTCTCGTCGGTCGCCGAGCTCCTGCCCCCGGCCGACGCGCCGGCGACCGAGGTGGAGGAGTGACCTCGCCGGAGACCGCCCTCCCGGCCGCCAGGGTCCTCCGCTGGAAGATCGCGATCTTCGCGATCTTCCTCACCAGCGGCCTGAGCATCGCGACCTGGGCCTCCCGCGTGCCCGCGATCAAGGACGCGCTCGGGGTCGACAACATCGGCGTCGGCGCGCTGCTGATGGGTGCCGGTGTGGCGTCGATCCTCGGCCTGTCGCTCTCCACGCCCGTGCTGGCGCGGTTCGGCGCCCGCCGCGGCATGCTCGCGTCGATGTTCGTCTTCGCGCTCGGCGTGCTGCTGATCGGCATCGGGACCGACGTGCTGGGGTCCTTCCCGCTCGTGCTCGTGGGCCTCATCCTGTTCGGCCTGGGCAACGGCTCGCTCGACGTGATGATGAACGTCGAGGGCACGGCGATCGAGCAGCTCCAGAGCAGGACGATCCTGCCGCTGTTCCACGCGTTCTTCAGCTTCGGCACCGTGATCGGCGCGGCCATCGGCACCGTGGCCGTGAGCTGGGGCGTCGACGTGCTGTGGCACACCGCGTTCATCGCGGTGCTCATCGCCGCCATCGCGATCGCGGCGATCGCGAACGTCCCGCGCCGCGCGACCGTGGATCCGGACCCGGCCGAGCACGGCCGCGGCTGGCGGGAGCGCCTGATGGCTTCGCTGGAGGTCTGGCGCGAGCCGCGCACCTACGCGCTCGGCGTGATCATGCTCGGGATGGCGTTCGCCGAGGGCGCCGCGAACGACTGGCTGGCGCTCGGCATCGTCGAGGGACACGGCGGCGACGAGGCGCTGGGCGCGGCCGGCCTCACGGTGTTCTCGGTCGCCATGACCGTGGTGCGCGTGTTCGGCGGGCCGCTCGTCGACCGCGTCGGCCGCGTGACGGTGCTCCGCGTGCTGTCGGCGACCGCGGCGGTCGGCCTGCTGCTGTTCATCCTCGCGCCGAACCTGCCCCTCGTCCTCGTCGGCGCGGCGCTGTGGGGCGTCGGCGCGTCGCTCGGCTTCCCGCTCGGGATGTCGGCGGCCGCGGACGACCCCGCGCGGGCCGCGGCCCGCGTGAGCGCGGCGGCGACCATCGGCTACGTCGCGTTCCTGGCGGGCCCGCCCGTGCTGGGGGCGATCAGCGAGGCGATCGGCCTGCTCAACACCCTGTGGATCATCGTCGCCCTGACGGTCGCATCGGGTCTCGCGTCGGGCGCGGCTCGCCCGCTGTCGTCGGACCCGTCCGCTCCCGGCGTCGCGGACGGTCCCGCCGGCGACGCCACACGCCGCTGACCACCGCCGCGAACCGCCCCAGCACCTTCGGCCAGCCCCGGCCGTAGTCGCTCCGCGCCGCCTCGGGATCGGCGTAGGCCTCCCAGCCCGTGTGGACGAGCGTCACGAGCGTCCCCTCGCCCGCGGGAGCGAAGGTCACCTCCACGTGGGTGGCCGCGCCGGCGTCGCGTCCGGGATGCCACGTGAACGCCACACGGGACGGCTCACGCGATTCGGTGACGGTCCCCCAGACGGCGGTGCGGCCATCCGGGGCCGTCTCGACGAACCGCTCGCCGTCGAACGCGATGGTCGCCTCGGCGCCGAAGCACCCGTGCGACGCGATCGGCCACCGCGCGCCGATGTCGTGGACGAAGACCCGGTACGCCGTCGCGGGATCGGCCGCCACGAGCACCTGCCGCCGCAGCGGCGGGACGCTCACGACGCGCTCCGCTCGGACGCTGCCGCCTCGCGGTCCGCCGACGCGGCCGCGGCGCGCTCGGGGAAGGCGGCGAGCGCGGTGTCCCAGTGGCCCGCAAGCCAGGTCTGCACCGCCGCGAGCCCGTCGGGCGCGAGGGCGTAGAGGTTGCGGGTGCCGACGGAGCGGTGCTCGACGAGGCCGGCGCCCTCGAGCACGCGCAGGTGCTTGCTCACCGCAGGGCGGCCGACCGGCAGCGCCTCGGCGAGGGCGCCCACCGGCGTGGGCCCCGCCCGCAGGGCCTCCACGATCCGGCGCCGCGTGGCGTCCCCCAGCGCGTCGAGCGCGGCTTCGGCATCCATGGCATCCCTTCGGTTCCTCTTCGGCAACCGTCACCATAGAGCAACCAAAGGCGGGCGGCAAGAGCATCCGCGGGAGACGGCTAGGCTCATCCGGTGCGTCTCGTCATCGCCCGCTGCTCCGTGGACTACACCGGCCGTCTCAACGCGCATCTGCCGCTCGCGACCCGGGTGCTGATGCACAAGGGCGACGGCAGCCTGCTCGTGCACTCCGACGGCGGCTCGTACAAGCCGCTCAACTGGATGAGCCCGCCGTGCCGGCTCGACGTCGAGCAGCCGAGCGAGGAGCTGGCGGAGGCCGGCGTGACCGAGCTGTGGCGCGTGACGCACCAGAAGACGGGCGATGCGCTCACGGTGCACATCTACGAAGTCATCCACGAGTCGAAGCACGACCTCGGCGTCGACCCCGGCCTCATCAAGGACGGCGTGGAGTCCGACCTGCAGCGCCTGCTCGCCGAGCAGGTCGACCTGATCGCCGAGGGCGCGACGCTCGTGCGCCGTGAGTACCCCACGGCCATCGGCCCGGTCGACCTCCTGGTGCGCGACGCGGGCGGCGTGCCGATCGCGGTCGAGGTCAAGCGCCGCGGCGACATCGACGGCGTCGAGCAGCTCACCCGCTACCTCGACCTGCTCGGGCGCGATCCGCTGCTCACCGGCATCCAGGGCGTGTTCGCCGCCCAGGAGATCAAGCCGCAGGCGCGCGTGCTCGCCGAGGACCGCGGCATCCGGTGCCTGGTGCTCGACTACGACGACATGAAGGGCATCGAGTCCGGGGCGCCGCGCCTGTTCTGACCCGCGAGGCGCCCCCGCCCCGCCCTCCGACTGGTCTCGGCGACGAGACTGGTCTCGGCGAGACCAGTCTCGTCGCCCGGGACCAGTCAACGTCGCCCGGGACCAGTCGCCGCCGCGTCTAGGCTGATGCCATGACGTCTTCGCCCTGGTCGTGCATCCTCTGGGACGTGGACGGGACGGTCGCCGACGCGTCGGCCGGCATCCTGCCCCGCATCACCGAGGTGCTCACGGCGATGGGCCGCGTGGCGCCGCCCGCCGACGAGCTGCGGCACTGGATCGGTCCGCCCATGCTCGAGTCGTTCCAGCAGAGGGCGCTGCTGTCGCCCGAGGAGGCCACCGAGGCGGTCGCCGCGTATCGCGAGCTCGCCTCGCGCGACGGGTACGCGAAGTCCGTCGCCCTCTACCCGGGCGTCCCGGAGCTGATCCGCGACGTGCACGCCGCGGGTGTGCCGCAGGCGACCGCCAGCACCAAGCCGCAGAACCAGGTGCGGGCCATCCTGGAGCATTACGCGCTCGACGACGCGTTCACCGCGATCGTCGGCGCACGCCCGGAGGCGGACGTGCTCGACACCAAGGCGGATGTCCTGGGCCGTGCGCTCGAGGGGCTGGCCGCGGCCGGAGTGGACGTGTCGCGCCCCGTGCTGATCGGCGACCGGCACCACGACGTCGACGGCGCCTCGCAGTTCGGGGTCCCCGTCGTGTTCGTGCGCTGGGGCTTCGGGAACCCGGGCGAGGAAGAGGGCGCGCAGGCCGTGGTCGACGATCACGTGCAGCTGCGCGAGCTGCTGCTCAGCCGGGACTGACATGGACCTCACCGAAGTCGACCTGCTGGCGTGGCTGGTCCCCGCCGCGGTCGTCTTCGGGTCGGCCGCCGTCCTCGTCGTCGTGGTCGTGCTCGCCGTGCGCTTCGCCCGGCGCGGACCCGCCGCGCGTCGCCGCGCCGCGGCCGAGCTCGGCGCGGCCGGAGCCGCGCTCGTGCAGCTGGACGACGCGGTCGACGAGCTCGATCTCGAGGTCGGCCTGTCGGGGGCGCTCTACGGGGGCGGGGCGCCGCCCTCCCTCCGCCGCGCGCGGATGACGGCGCAGCACGCCAGGGACGAGGCGTTCATCGCATATCGCGACGCCACCGACCCGGGCGTCGTGCCCGCCGACGCGGCGCGCGCCGCCCGAGACCTCCACCGCCGGATCGAGCGCGCCCTCGCCACGATCGAGACCGCGCGGCGGGAGCACCGCGACTGGATCCAGGCGAACATCGGCGCCTCCGAGCAGGTCGCCGGCGCCGAGCGCCATCTCGCCGAGCTGCGCGCCAGGATGGGCGACCCCGCGGCCCTGCTGCGCGAGCTCGAGCAGCGCGCAGACCCCGAGGAATGGACGGATGCGGCACGCGCGGTCGACGACGCGCGCTCGGCCGTGGCGGAGGCCGAGCGGCGCATCGCGGCGGCGCGT
>Ga0208492_1001957_pt1 | contig 11164 bp, 11 predicted proteins | sample Subbioar_CSW14AB_FD_184820 | JGI IMG/M metagenome (GOLD analysis project Ga0208492, IMG submission 184820) | Serpentinite rock and fluid subsurface biosphere microbial communities from McLaughlin Reserve, California, USA - CR12Mar_CSW14AB (SPAdes) | ecosystem: Environmental > Terrestrial > Deep...
CCGCCGCCAGACCCGGGTGCTGGAATGGAATGGCGCTCATGTCGGGCCTCGATGCGGCGTTGTCTTTCGCTGTATGGGCATTGGCATACTAATATATTAGACTCCGGCGCCGGACGGGAGCGCTCGCGGCGCGAGCCGGGTCACTCCCCCCAACGACACACGATTCATGGCGTTCGCCGCGCAACAGCCGGCGGGCGGGGGAGATGATATGTCATGAAAATTCGCCTCGGTGCTTTCATGTTGCCGAGCGCGGGCGCCACGCCCGCCGAGTTCGAACGCGGCTTCGCCGGCCAGAATCCCAACTACTATCAGCGTGGCCTGGCTGACTGCGCGCGCCTCTTGCGGCAGGTCGAGGATCTCGGCTTCGACTTCTGTGCGTTCTCCGAACATCACTTTCACCTCGAGGGGCTCGAGGTCTCCAACAATCCGGTAATGCTGGGCCTGTGGGCGGCCATGCAGACCCGTCGCTTGCGCATCGGCCAGATGGGCAATGTGTTGCCGGCGCGTAATCCCATCCTGCTGGCAGAGGATCTGGCCATGCTCGACCAGATGTCCCAGGGCCGCATGTGCGCGGGCTTCGCCCGAGGTTATCAAGCCCGTCACGTCATGACCGTCGGACAGAAGATGAACGCGGTGTGGACGGCGGCCAACGATCCGGATTTCGCCGAGCACGATCGCATCAACCGCGAATTGTTCAACGAACACTACGACATCATCCGCAAAGCCTGGGCCGAACCGATGTTCCGCCATGAGGGCAAGCATTGGACCATCCCGCCGCGCGGCATCGAATGGAATCACCCGGCGACGCGCGCCATGGCGCCGGGGATGGTCGCCGACAGCGGCGAGTTGCAGCAGATAGGCATCGCGCCTCTGACCCTGCAGGTACCCTCGACGATTGAAACCTTCATGCCCTTCACCATGAGCCCCGCGACCATCGAATGGTCGGCCCAGGAGCGCATCACGCCCATCATCTTTTCGCCCATCGAGGCCCATGCCCGCGGCGCCATCGACCTCTATCACAGCGCCTCCCAGGCCGCGGGGCGCGCGCTCGAATGGGGGCGCGGCCTCGGTCATTTCCGCGAAATCGTGGTGGCCGACACCGATGCCGAAGCGATCGCGATTCAGGAGCGTAGCTTGGGGTATATCTGGACACGCTGGCATGACTGGTTTCATTTCAACGAAGCGTTACGCCATCCCGGCGAGTCCGGCGTGATTCCCAATACGCCGCAAACCATGCGCGAGCGCGGCTATTCACTGTGCGGTTCGGTCGACACCGTCACCCGTCAGTTGGACGCCATGATCAAAATGCTGAATACCGACCTCATCGTGCCGTGGATGGCGGCGGGTCCCGCGCCGATCGACGGGCTGCTCAGGAGCAACGAGCTTCTGGTGCACAAAGTGCTGCCCAAGCTCGGCATTGAATTGATACAAACCACGCCCACGCTGCGCAGTGACTATGACGGCAGCGGTTGGCGCGAGCAAAGCGAGGTTGACCATGGCTGTGCGTAACGGACAACAGTTCCTGAATGGCCTGCGCGACGGGCGCGAGGTCTGGTACGACGGCAAGCGGGTGGCGGACGTCACGGCGTTTCCGGAGTTCAAGGCCGCGATCAAATCCATTGCCGAGCTCTATGACCTGCAGCACGATGCCGCGCATCGCGAAGTGCTGGTGACCGAGATTCCCGACGTCGGCACCGCCGCGCGCGCCTTTGAAATCCCGCGCACGCTCGATCATCTGCGTCTCAAGCGCGAGGCCTATATCACCTGCGCACGCGCCAATTGCGGCATGGTCGGGCGCAGCCCCGATTTTCTGAACGTGATGCTGGCGGCGCTCGCCGCCAAGCGCAATTTCTTTGCCGAGGCGAGCCCGGTCGGCGCCGATGCGATGGTCAACTACTGGAAGCATGTCGCCAGGAACGACTTGTTCCTGACCCATGCCCTGCTCGATCCGCAACTCGACAAGGGCAAGCTGCGTCACCAGCAATCGGATGCCGACATCTGTCTGCGCGTGGTCGACGAGAATGCCGATGGCCTGGTCTTGTCCGGCATCAAGCGCATCGCGACCGCGGCACCCTATGCCGACGAGATGCTGGTGTGGCCTTTCCCGCCGACGTTCCAGCCGGGCGAGGAATCCTATGCGAACGTGTTCGCGGTGCCGATGAACGCCAAGGGTTTGAAGACCATCTGTCGGGTGTCGTATGCCAACCATGGCAAGCGTCGCGACTTCCCCTTGTCTTCGCGTTTCGACGAGATGGATGCCACCGTGGTGTTCGATCAGGTGCTGGTGCCCTGGGACCGCGTGTTCGTCAATCAGAACATCACGCTGCTCAATCGCATGTATCGCGAAACCCGCATGCGCGAACTGACCGCCCATCAGACCAATGCGCGTCTGGAAGTGAAGCTCGGGTTTGTCTATGCGCTGGTGGTGCGCATGGCCGAAGCCCAGGGCCTGGCCAACAAACCCGAGATCATGGAAATGCTGGGCGAAGCGGTGGTGCGCATCGAGATGATCCGCAACACCACGCGCGCGGCCGAGTTGCAGGCCACCATCGACCCTGACAATGGTGTGCTCTATCCCGATCTGCCGGCGCTGCAGGTCGGGCGGGCCTATGGTCCCCTGGTCTATCCTGATCTGGTCCGCATGGTGCGACGCATGGGCGGCGGCGCGCTGGTGCAGGTGCCGGTCTCGATGGATGAATTCGATTCGCCGATCGGTGCCGACATCGAACGCGCGCTGCGCGGCGCCGACATCTCGGGCGTCGAGAAAGCCCAGTTGCTCAAGCTCGGCTGGGATATCTGCGGCAGCGAGTTCGGCGCGCGCCATGAACTGTACGAGATGAACTACGCCGGTGAGCGCAGTGCGCTGATGGCGGGCATCCAGCGCGAATATGCGCGCAAGGACGAGTGGTTGAACTATCTCGACAATTTCCTGGAGGCGCTATGAGCACCGACGCCAGCAAACCCTATCGCAGCCTGTGGGGCGATCTGCGTGGCGCGAGCTTCGCGCAGGGCTATCTCGACGCCGGCGGTATCCGCACCCGCTATCTGCATAGCGGCAGCAAGGGCGCGCCGGTGCTCGTCATGTTGCACGGCACCGGCGGCCACGCCGAATGCTATTCGCGCAATCTCGCCGCCCATGGCGCGCATTTCGATACCTATGCCATCGACATGGTCGGTCATGGCTGGAGCGACAAGCCCGACCAGCCCTACGAGATTGATGTCTATGTCGAACACCTGCGCGCAGTGCTCGATGCGCTCGGCTGTGAGCGCGCGCATATCTCGGGCGAATCCCTGGGTGGCTGGGTGGGGGCGCGCTTCGCGCTCAAGTATGCCCGGCGTCTCGATCGGCTGGTGCTGAACACCACCGGCGGGGCGACCATGATTCCGGCGGTGATGGCCAAGATCAAGCAGACTTCACGCGCCGCCGTCGAGAACCCGACCTGGGAATCGGTGCGCGCGCGACTGGAATGGTTGATGGCGGACCCGGCCTCGGTGACGGACGATCTCATCGCCTGTCGTCAGGCCATCTATCAGCAGCCCGGTTTCCTGCGCGCGCTGGAAAACATTCTGGTGCTGCAGGAGCCGGAGATCCGTCTGCCCAATAATCTCACCGATGGCGAATGGGCGGCCATCCGCGCGCCGACCCAGGTGGTGTGGACTTCCCACGACCCGACCGCGCCCGAAAGCCTCGGTCGACGTCTCGCGGCATTGATTCCCGATGCGCGCTTCGCGCTCATGCAGGACTGCGGTCACTGGCCGCAGTTCGAAGACCCGCTCACCTTCAATCGTCTGCACATCGACTTTCTGCTCGGTAAAGCATGAGGGCCCGCCCATGACCGTCGCCGCACTGTTCGCCTCTCACACGCCGCTCATGGATTACCACGCGCCCGCGCCCGAGGTGGCACGCGACGTCGCGGCGGTGCTGGCCGCGACCCGCGCGTGGGTCGCGGACTATCGACCGGAACTCGTGATCGCGTGCGGGCCCGATCACTACAACGGATTCTTCTACCGCTTGATGCCGAGCTTCTGTATCGGCACCGCGGCGGAATCGGTGGGTGACTGGAATACGCCAGCGGGCGCCCTGCCGGTGGCGGGCGAGCTGGCCGAGGCCTGCGTGCAAAGCCTGCACGCCGCCGGTGTCGATGTTGCCATCTCCCATCGCATGGAAGTCGATCACGGCGTGACGCAGTTGATGAAGCAGATGTTCGACTGGGCGACGATGCCGCCCTGCATCCCGCTGTTCATCAACTGTGCGGCCGCGCCGCGCCCGCCCCTGGCGCGCGTATCTGCCCTGGGCCGCGCACTCGGCGCGTTCGCGGCGAAACTCGACTGCCGCGTGTTGTTGACCGCCTCCGGCGGACTCTCCCATGACCCGCCCATACCCACCCTGGCCGGCGCGCCGGACCCGGTACGTGAGCGTTTGATCATGGGCGGCAGCCTCACTGCCGAAGCGCGTGCCGCGCGCCAGGAAAGAGTCTTGGGCGATGCGTCGCGACAGGTGACGGGCGAGAGCGATCGCACGCCGCTCAATCCGGCCTGGGACCAGGCCTTCCTCGCCAGGCTGCGCAGTAATGATGAGGCGGGCATGGTGGCGATGGACGATGACAGGATCACCCGCGAGGGTGGCTGTGGTGGTCACGAGATCCGATCGTGGATAGCCATCGCGGCGGCCGCGCGCGCGGCGGGCCTGCAGGACTTCGAGCTCAAATACTATCGCGCCATCCCGCAATGGGTGGCGGGTTATGCGGTGATGACCGCGGGTGCTTGAGTTTCCGCAGGTGCGCCTGAATTCGCACCTGCGGAATCACGTTGCTTTCTATCTCGCTGCCGCCCAGGCCTGCAGATCCGCGATCGCGCGGTAGCCGCCGCTGCCTTCGACCATGCCTTCGGCGCGTGCATCGTGGATGCACAGCACCGGACACAGCGGAATGCATACGCCGCAGTTGATGCAGTCCTGCTCATCGATGATGAAGCGGCCGAGATAATCCTCTTCGACCCGCGAGATCGCATCAACCTTCCCCGGACAGGCATGCTCGCAGGCGCCGCAGCCGATGCAGGTCTGGTCGATGTAGAAGTAACCCTTGTCCGCTTTCGCCATCGCCGTTTACCTGGCGAGCGGGAATTCGGTGTCGAACGCGCATGACGCGTTGACGAATTCCTGCAGGCTCTGGTTGTAGCGATAGTAAAGATCGGACCTGATCGGGTCGGGCGCCACCAGGGTGATTGGCGTGCCCATGTGGCTCAGGTAATTCAAGCTCTGATCGAGTGCCGGTCGGCCACCGCCGGCGGCGATGCTCTCGATCATCGCGCGCCAGGTGGCAAGACTGGCTTCCAGCGCGAAGTCGGCCTGTACCGCGGCAGCCGCGTCCACTTCACGCACATCGACCGCCGAGAACTCCTCGAAAGTCACCTGGAAGTGTCGCGGCAGACGATCGGCCGAACCGTCGGTGATGGTGAACACCACCGAGCAGTCGATGTAACCCAGTTGTTCCTGACGCGCGCGGTTGGTGTTCATGAGGCGCGCAAGCGCCTCGAACCAGCCACTGTCGGGAAAGGCCAGGGTTTCGCGTTGGTCTTCGCGTACCGCGCTCATGCTGCTGCCCCCCACGGAAACTCGGTCGGAATAGTGCAGCGCGCGCTGCGATCGAAGCCCGCCGCCTTGCAGCGCTGCAGGTACTCGCCGATGAACATGCGCCACATGTGGGCCACGCCATCCATGCCCTGGTCAATCTTCTTCAAGCCACCGCCGAGCAGGATGGCCATGGGCTCGATCAGGGCCGGTTCGACGAAGGCCGACAGCACGACTTGTTCGCCGATGTCGCAGAAGCGATGCATCTGCTCTTCCGCCGCGGCGCGGTTCGGATGGGTGTCGAGGTAGTTCTTGAATTCCAGCACACCGTAGGACACGTGGCGCGCTTCGTCCTGCAGGCAGCGGCGGAAGATTTCCTTGTCGACATGGGTCTTGGCGATCATCTCGCCGGAACGGAAAATCGACAGCACCAGACCTTCGCCGAGCAGATTCAACAGGAAAGTACCCATGGTGTGGGTGGGCGCGTTCAGAATCGAGGTCAGAGCCCATTCGAAGCCGGGCGCCGCGTGCAGCAGACCGCCACCGGCAATGGCGCGCTTGCGGAACACTTCCTGGTGGCGGGCCTCGTCCATGATCTGGGTGGCGAGGAAGCTTTTCACTTCGAGGAAGTCCTGCGGAATGCGGTACATCCACTTGGCGGGGAAGTCACCGGCCGCGAATTCGATTTCGGTCAGGAAGGTGCAGAGCTGGCAGGTGGCTTTTTCGAGATCGTCCGGCAGCGCTTCGAGCTCGTCCCAGGCGATGTCGCGGGTGGCGTTCCACTGGCGGGCCTTGGCTTCCTCATAGAGGGTGATGATGTTGTCGGCCCACAGTTCTCCTTTGTCGACGACGGTGTATTCCTCGATGACCGGCATCTCGTGGCGATAGGGCTCGCGGACCGAGCCGCGCGGCGCGAAGTTGAACCACTCCGCCTTGTCCGGCACGTCGCCATAGCCGCGAATGCGGTTGATGTCGGTATAGGTCATGCCACGGGAGGACGGCTTGGCGCGTTTGCCCCAGTTGGCCTTGTCGGTATTCATCCAGTGCAGGGAGTAACTGCCACGGTGGATGTTCTCGACGTTGCGTTCGAGGACCTCGGCCCAGATCTTGAACCGACTGGTGTAGGTGGCTTCGTATTGCGCCAGGCCCTCGTCGTCGAGGTTGGCGACGGTCGGTAACGGACTCATGTCTTGCACGCGGACGCTCATAATGTGACTCCCCAGGGCAGTGATTTGGACGCCGGCCGGCGGTCGGCAGTGGGCTAAAATTCGATCTTATTAACAAAACAGTCAATAAGTATTTTCCCTAGAGTTTTGAATGGCTAAGACCCGAAAAAATGCCGCACCGCGGCAAGACGGCGGCGCACGGCGCCTGAATCCGGCCGCCCGACGTGCCCAATTGCTGGCCTGCGCGATGCAGGTATTCGCCCGCCGTGGCCTGGGCGCGGCGCGTCACGCCGAGGTCGCGGCGACCGCCGGCATGTCGGTGGCGACGGTGTTCGTGTACTTCCCGACCCGTGAGTTACTGGTGCGGGCGGTGCTGGAGGAGGTGGCGCGTTTCGTTCACGACGATGTGCTGGTGCCCATCCAGCGGGACGAGGTGCCGGCCCCGGAAGTGCTGCGCGAATCGGCGGCGGCCTTCGCCGACGCCATCGAGCGCTATCCCGACCATGCGCGCGTGTGGCTGGACTGGAGCACGGCAGTACGGGACGACGTGTGGCCGCTCTACCTCGAATTCCAGGACAGGGTGCAGACGCTGCTCATCAACACCACCGAGCGCGGCAAGCGCGAAGGCAGCCTGTCGGCAGCGCTCGACAGCGAGGACGCGGCACGCATTCTGATCGGCGCCGCCTACATGATCGCGCAGATGAAAATCGCCCACATCGACAGCGCGCGGGTGCGCCATTTCATCGAGTCACTGGTGGCGGGCTTTCTGTTCCGTCCGAGTGCGGGGACGGTTGAAGCAGCGGGATAGGGGCGAGGAAGGGTTCGGGCCACGCGCAGCGCGCGCGGCCCGAGGAGCGATTGTCAGCCGCGCGCCTGACGGCGACGCCGCATGCCCAGGCCGCCCAGCGCGCTGACCAGCAGCGGCAGGGCGGCGGGCACCGGCACCGCAGTCGGTGCGGTGAACAAGGCCTTGCCGCCGGCGGCCGTGCCGATCACGGCATAGTCGCTGTCGCCGGGCCGCAGCCAGCTCAGTTCGTTGACGAACTGGCCGCCCTGTTCCCAGCCGACCAGTTCCAGGCTGTACAGCCCGGCCTCGAGTGCGAGCGTCACAAAGCTGCTGCTCGGGCCGCGATCGGCATCGAATACCGCGACCTGCTCACCACCGAGAATGAAGCTGAAGCCGTCGTCGGTATGCAGTTGAAAGCTGTAATCACCGCTGGCAGTGATATTCAGAAAGCCGCTGTAGCGGACGGCGAACTGGGCGTCGTCGATGGCGCCGCCGTCCTCGATGCTGGTCAGGGGATCGGGGAGATCGGTCTCGGCCGTGATGCCGCTGGTGCCGGCGCTGAAATCGCGATAATCAACGTAGGGTGCGACGAAGCTGACGCTCCCGCCCGAGCTCGCCAGCACGTCGATGGCGTTCTGCACGCTGTGTGGCGGTGCGCTGGCGCGGACCCACAACGCATTCAGGCCATCGCCGTCGCCACCGAGGGCCGGCTCGCTGGCCACCGGCGCGGCGTGCGCGGCACTGCCCGCCAGTCCCAGCAGCACGATCGCGGCGAGGGACGCGCCGCGTTTGGAATTTTCCATGGATATCTCTCCTTGAGAAGCTGTTCAGAAAGGGTCGCGCCGTCTCGGCCTCGACCCGAATTCACTGAACATTCCAATGGAAATAGCCCGCCAGCGCAGCCAGGGCGGTGGCGAAATCAGTCACAGTTCAAGCGTGCGCGGCGCTCAGTCGTCGTCCGCGACGAGGCCTGGGAACAGCACATCGGTGTATCCGAACAGCGTGAAGTCGGTGATGCGCATCGGATAGAGGATGCCGTCGAGATGATCGCACTCGTGCTGCACCACCCGCGCATGAAAACCGCTGACCTCGCGTTCGATGACCTCGCCGTCGAGATTGAAGCCGCGATAGCGCAACCGCGCATGCCGTGGCACCACGCCGCGCAGTCCAGGCACCGACAGGCAGCCTTCCCAGCCGTCCTCGAACTCGGGACCGATGGGCGTCAGCTCGGGATTGATGAGGATGGTCTCCGGCACCGGGTCGGCATCGGGATAACGTGGGTTGCGCGCACTGGCATCGCGATAGCCGAAGATCACCACGCGCAGCCCCACGCCGATCTGCGGCGCGGCGAGGCCGGCGCCGTTGGCGGCATGCATGGTGTCGAAGAGGTCCGCGACCAGCGCGCGGATGGCCGGCGCGCCGGGGTCGGCCACCAGCTTGGACGGCTCCAGCAGACGCGGATCGCCCATGCGCAGAATGTCCCTTACCACCGCTGCGTCCTCATTGATTGGCGTTGAGGGCTCAGCATAGACCACCAGCGGCCTCGCCAGACAGCCGTCGTGGCGAGATTCACCATACCGTGTCAGGCAGGCATACTCGCGCTCGCCCACCACCACGACAGCATCGCGGAGCGCTATCACCCATGAGCGACACCAGTCAGTACGGCCTGCTGAAGGAGCGGCGTTTCCTGCCCTTCTTCCTGACGCAGTTCTTCGGTGCCGCCAACGACAACGCCTTCAAGTTCGCCTTCACCGCGCTCGCCACCTACAGCGCGGCCGAGTGGGGCGGCCTCGAACCGACCACCGCCGGGCCTGTCATCGGCGGCATCTTCATCCTGCCCTTCCTGTTGTTCTCGGCGACCGCCGGCCAGCTCGCCGACAAATACGACAAGGCGCGCCTCATCCGGGTGGTCAAGAATCTCGAAATCCTGTTCATGAGCGGTATCGCGGCGGGCTTTCTGTTCGGCATGGCCTCGCTGCTGTTCGTCGGCGTATTCCTCATGGGCATGCATTCGGCCTTGTTCGGACCGGTCAAATACGCCTACCTGCCCCAGCACCTGCACGAGCATGAACTGGTCGGCGGCAATGGCATCGTCGAGATGGGCACCTTCGTCGCGATACTGCTCGGCACCATGCTGGGTGGCGCTTTGATCGCCATTCCCGAGGTCGGCGTGCATTACGTCGCGGGCGTATCGATGACGCTCGCCATCGTCGGGCGCCTGTCGGCCGGCTTCGTGCCGGCCTCGCCCGCGCCGGTGCCGAACCTCGTCATCAACTGGAACCCGGTCACGGAGACACTCGCCAATCTGCGTCATGCCTATGGCAACCGCACGGTGTTCCTGTCCTTGCTCGGCATCTCGTGGATGTGGTTCTTCGGCTCGGTTTTCCTGACCACTTTCACCGGCTTCGCCAAGGAGAACCTCGGCGGCGATCAGAATGTGGTGACCTTGCTGCTGGCAATATTTTCCGTCGGCATCGGGATTGGCTCGCTGGCTTGCGAGCGGCTGTCGGGGCATAAGGTCGAAATCGGCCTGGTGCCGTTCGGCTCCATCGGCATGACCGCCTTCGCCATCGACCTGTGGCTGGCCTCGCGCAACTTCGCGCCCCATGGCCTGGTCGGACCGGCCGCCTTTCTCGCTGACCACAGTCACTGGCGGGTGATGGCGGATCTGTTCCTGCTGGCGATGTTCGCCGGCTTCTACAGCGTGCCGCTCTACGCCTTGATTCAGAGTCGATGTGATACCGCCCATCGGGCGCGCGTCATCGCCGCCAACAACATCCTGAACGCGCTGTTCATGGTGGTGTCGTCGCTGATGGCGGCCAGCCTGCTGAAGGCCGGTTTGAGCCTGCCGCAGCTCTATATGGTGCTCGGGCTGTTGAACGCCGTGGTGGCGGTCTACATCTACCTGCTGGTGCCGGAATTCCTCATGCGCTTCATCGTGTGGATGCTGATCCACACCGTCTACCGCCTGGACAAGACCGGCGTCGAACATCTGCCCGAAAACGGCCCGGCGTTGCTGGTGTGCAATCACGTCAGCTTCGTCGATGCGCTGGTGATCGCGGCCGCCTGTCCGCGACCGATACGCTTCGTGATGGATCACAACATCTTCAAGATGCCGATCATCTCCTTCGTGTTCCGCACCGGTCGCGCCATTCCCATCGCCCCGGCACGCGAGAACCCGCGGATGACGGCGCATGCTTTCGAGGAAGTGGCCCGGGCCCTGGCCGCCGGCGATCTCGTGGCGATCTTCCCTGAAGGCCGCATCACCGACACCGGCGAGCTCTATCCCTTCAAGCCCGGCGTGACGCGCATCCTCGAAACCAGCCCGGTGCCGGTCGTTCCCATGGCATTGCGTGGGCTGTGGGGATCGTTCTTCTCGCGCAAGGACGGCAAGGCCATGAGCAAGCCTTGGCGCTTGCGACCGTTGCGAAGGATTGCTCTGGCGATCGATGCGCCGGTGGCGGCCGTTGATGCGACGCCGGCGACGTTGCAGGAAAAGGTGGCGGGTTTGCGGGGCGAGTGGAAATGATTGGACGCGCGCATTGCCCCTCACCCTGACCCTCTCCCCCGAGGGGGAGAGGGGAGAGGAATACACCGTGCGGCTTGCCCTCCTGCCCCCTCGCCCCCTTGGGGGAGAGGGCG
>Ga0208492_1001958_pt1 | contig 11160 bp, 6 predicted proteins | sample Subbioar_CSW14AB_FD_184820 | JGI IMG/M metagenome (GOLD analysis project Ga0208492, IMG submission 184820) | Serpentinite rock and fluid subsurface biosphere microbial communities from McLaughlin Reserve, California, USA - CR12Mar_CSW14AB (SPAdes) | ecosystem: Environmental > Terrestrial > Deep...
CCTTCAGAGGCGAGTGACAGCAACGTGTAGTGGTGGTTCTTCGATTCGCGTTATTAACTCGGATGGTACTGTGACTTGTGAAAACGACGACGGAATAACATCTGAGTCAGATCCGAAGGTTGGTGCTTTGACAAATGGAAAATGGTGCACCAGTAACGGAGTCAGTATTAATTGTACCTCGGATGCACCGGGTGGAGGAGGAGGGAGTGGTTTATTGCCTGCGGGCTCGTTGAATCAAACGTTGCGTCATGACGGTACCGGTTGGGTAGCGAACAGTTTGATGTTGATAAATTCAAGCGGAGTTATCGGTTTGAGCGGCGACACTTTGAATTTTAATCAGACCGGTACGGCGCACTTTTATTTAAACTCCAATGAAGGGATACAGTTGCGACTTGATGCGAATAGCAATGATAGCTCGACATTCCAGATCAATAATGGGGCAAACACTTCTGTATTTACCGTTGATGAATCCGGAAACACCAATTTGTCGGGTATCTTGACGCTTGGAACTGATTTGAGCGCGTCAAATGGCGGAACCGGATTATCGTCTTGCACTGACGGTAAGGTTTTGAAGTGGTCCGGCGGAACATGGACTTGCGGTGATGTTGCCGGCGGTGGCTTGAGCGGCGGTTCGACGAATTATGTTCCGAAATGGACCAGCAGTACGGCGTTAGGAAGTTCGATAATGCATGACGACGGCACAAGTATCGTTATCGGCGGCTCATCACACACGTCCGGCGCCAAATTGCGTGTCGACGGAGGTGGTATTTATGCGAACGGACGCGACTTGGGCACTAACTACGCCATCTATGCCGGCTATGATATCGGCTCGAATACCAAGATCAGGTCGAATTCTTATTGTGATTTGAATGGAAATAATTGTAAGACTGTCGGAGATATGGGGAATCGGTTTGGAGGAATATATACCAAGGATGGTACTGGTGCTGGAAGCTCGCCATGCAGAACGGTGAATCCTCTTACCGGATCATGTTCTTGTCCGTCTGGATATACTGCTGTAGTACTTGTCAGTACTCAGTGTTTTCCGGGAGGTGAATGTACCAGTGGTGGAGGCACTCGAAATACTGCCTTTTACTGCTATAAGTAAAAAACTTTTTCGAGTTGTTTTTTTAAAAAACACTATTAATTTTAAGTATTTAAATCCTATGCAAAAAACAATCAAAAAAATCGCCACAGTGGCTGTGTTCGCGTTGTTCAGTTTCGTTTTTATTCAATCCAATCCGGTCAGTGCCGCTACCTCGATCAGTGCGACTCCGGCGGCGATAGCTGGGAGCGGTTCCGCGGAAATCAATTGGAACTCCTCATATTCCGGAGCGGTTGTTTGTTTTCAATTGCTCAAAACAGCTACCGCTGCCAGCGGTTACAATGCCGGTGCCGGATCCCTTAATTGCCAGTCTTGGGGTCTAGTCGCTTCCGGTTCGTATGCGAAGAGCGTGAGTTATTCGACATCCGGCTACAATGTTTATCGGTTTGCGATTTTTCAAACATACGGGAGTTATGCCACCGCTTTAGGTTACACCGATGTTACTGTGAATGCTCCGGTGGCAACCGCTCCTTCGGTTCCGACCGGTCTCCAATATTCTTGTGATGCCACCGGTTCCGGTGCGACGGTAACATGGAATACGGTTGTCGGCGCGACTCGATATGCCACTCGATATGATATGAATACTCCGAGCTGGAGCAATGACTGTGCCAACCCAAGCGCCGGAGATTATTGCAATGACAATCATGCAAACACCTCGCACATAGTTTCAGTAACTAGCGGCCAACCCAACAAATTCTGGGTCCATGCTTGCAACGCCGCCGGTTGCAGTGATTTCGCCGAAGTGGATTTCACCTGTTCTTCATCAGCAACCAGTTCCAGTCTATTGATCACAGCTGCTCCGATCACTATCACCAACAGCGGAAACATCGTTATCAATTGGAACTCCGCATATTCCACCGCAGTTGTCTGTTTCCAGATATTGAAAGCGGACACCGCTGCCAATGCCTATGATCCATCGGCCGGTTCGCTGAATTGTCAGTCTTGGGGCAGGGCAGCCTCCGGTTCATACACCAAGGATTTGAGCTATTCAACGTCCGGTTATAATGTTTATCGTTTCGCTCTCTTCCAAAACTACGGCAGTTACACAACCGCTCTGGGCTACACCGATGTTACGGTTAGCGCTCCGATGCAAACGGCTGCTCCGGCTGTTCCGACCGGTCTCCAATATGCATGCGACGCCAACGGCACCAGCGCCACAGTAACCTGGAACGCTGTTACCGGCGCGACTCGATATGCCGCTCGTTACGACATGAATACTCCGACCTGGAGCTATGATTGTGCCAGTCCGACGGCGGGAGATTATTGCTATGACAATCACTCCGTAACTTCTCACACCGTTTCAGTAACCAGCGGCCAACCAAACAAATTTTGGGTCCATGCTTGCAATGCCGCCGGTTGCAGTGATTTCGCCGAAGTCAATTTTACCTGTGCGGCGTCGTCAGCAAGTGCAGCTTCTATCATCTCCAGCCAAACTTCGATCCAGAAAGATGAATCTGTGACTATTACTTGGACCGCGCCGGCCTATCCGGATGCCAAAGTCGGCTATATCTTTACGCCGACTGGCGGATCAAGTAATATGGTGAATCAATGGCAAATTCCCGCTGGCACCGGCGTCAAGACATTGAGCAATGTCGGAACTTATCGTTTCATACTTTTCTCGGATAATTATGATTTGGCTAATGAATTGAGTCATGTCGATGTGGTAGTGAATAATCCGACGCCTATTTCAGATGACGTCAATATTAATAATCCCAACACAGACAATGCTGCGGTAATCATCTCCAGCCAAACTTCGATCCAGAAAGATGAATCAGTAACAATCACTTGGACTGCGCCGGCCCATCCGGATGCCAAAGTCGGCTATATCTTTACGCCGATCGGCGGATCAAGCAATATGGTGAATCAATGGCAAATTCCTGCCGGTACCGGAATCAAGACATTGAGCAACGCTGGAACTTATCGTTTCATTCTTTTCTCCAGTAACTATGATTTAGCTAACGAATTGAGTCATGTTGATGTGGTAGTGAATAATAGCGCTACTCTGGGTGTGATTACTCAAACACCAGCGTTAGTAGTCAGTGCGCGCGTCAATGAACAGGCCAAAAAATTGAATGACGGAAAATATGCAGAGCTGTTAGTTGAAATAAATGAGCTGAAAAATCAAATAAAAGAAGAGCGCGCAAAAACAATTTTTTTGACAAAAATTGTAAAATCAGGTGATAAATATTTGTCGACAGATGAAAAAAAAGCCTTAGAGATGTTTATAGCTTACGGCGTGGATAGTGAAACGAAAAAAATTGGCGAAGCGGAGAGAACAGCTGCGTTAGAGTCGTACAAACTTGCTTTTAATAAACTACCAGAGACCGACAGTGAATTGGCCGATGCGATCAATATCGCTAAGGGCGATGTGCCAAAGACTCTGAGTGCTTCGTCTGAAAAATATGCCAATGATCAGTTTACAAAAATTTTCAAAAGAATCCCTGATTTGAATGACGTTGAGGATGTTGCTGCTCTAAAAACAATTGCTTACGGGCTTCGAACCTCGTCAAGAAATAAGGTTTGGGAAAAAGCAGCTATTACAGCTTATCGAAAAATTTACTTGCGAAATCCTAAATCGACCTCAGACTGGAATAAAGTCAGCGCGATCGCTTATTCTGGCGCTCGAAGCGACAAAGATACTGATAAAGATATGGTGTCTGATATAACCGAGAAGAAATACGGTCTTAACCCGCGCAGGAAAGATTCAGATGGGGATGGAGTACAGGATAAAAACGAAGTAATGAAATTAATGAGTTCCAAGTTAGTTTCAAAGTAATGTCTTAAAAAAACCGGTTAGGTTGTAAAAAAAACGGCACATCAATGTGATTGTGCCGTTTTGGGTTACAGGGGATTATTGATATATCTCTTCAATTCGTATCGGTGAAATTGAGAGGAAATGCTCCAAGAGATTCGGGCAGTGTTGTTCTCCTGCGCCGTTTATCATTTCTTGCCTTACCCAGCTCTGCGAACGCTCGTCATGATACGGGCGCTTGGATTTCATGGCGTCAAAAGCATCGACAATGGCGATTAAGCGGGCCTCGAATGGTATGTTATCGCCTTTTAATCCGTTCGGATAGCCGGTGCCGTCATATCTTTCATGATGATATTGGATGGCATCGATTATTTTATTATCCAGATTAATTCCTTCGAGAATTCTTTTGCTATTAACCGGATGCAAGTTGATGTGATGAATTCTTTCTGTCTCCGAAAGCGGACCGTTTTTAAGCAGAATTTCATCGGGAATACCGATTTTGCCAATATCATGCAGTTTGGCGGCGGTTTCAATTTGGCCGATTTCCTTGTCGCTCAGACAGATTTCTTTTCCCAGTAACAGAGCGAGCTTGGCGACGCGTCGGGAGTGGCCTCCCGACCAATGATCACGATGATGCAGAGCGGTCAGCATTGACATGATCGGACCGTCCAAATCAGCGGTCATTTTCAGCATGATGTTATTTTTGACAATCAGGCGCAATTCTTCATTGCTGAATGGTTTCGGCAGAAATAGATTGGCCCCTGCTTCATAGCAAATTTTTCTGATCTTCTCATCATTGAAGCCGGAGATCATAATTACGAATGCATTGTTTCCATACTCATTTTTGGCGCGCGTTATCAACTCGCAGCCTGTGCTCGTTGACAGATTGTAATCGACGATTATCACGTCAGGGTTATGATCCTTAATCTGAGCATAACCTTCTTCTGCGGTATATGCCGACATAAGCAAGTGTTGCTCGCCAGCAAATATTCTGATAAGAATATCAATGATTACCGGATCGTCATCGATAAGCAATATTTTCCCATTATTTACTTTTTTAAAGATCATTTCAAGCCTCCTTTTTTCTTATCATTTTTTTATTTTTTTTTAATCTTTCATGCTCCTTAATTTATGGCTAAATACTTATTTAGTCAAGGCGATATTTGTATTTTAATATTAGCATATCTTTTCATTTTGCCAAAAAGATGTTTTTAGTTTATGATGTATTTGATATGAAACCTAGATTAATTGAATTGAAAATTGAAAAAACAACAGAATCTGGAGAGGGGCTGGGGTATTTCGAGGGCATGCCGATTTTGGTTTTCGGCGTTTTGGTGGGGGAGCTGATCTTAGCTGAACTATTCAAGAAAAAAGCCGGGGTTGGCAAGGCGCGAATATTGCAGATTCTTGAGCCGTCTCAGGAAAGAATCGCGCCGCGAGACGATCATTTCGAGAGTTGCGGTCCTTGGCAGATGATGCCGATCGGGCGGCAGCGCGAGCTGAAGAAAAAGTTGATTCAAGAATATTTTCAGCGGGAAATCGGTTTTGAATGGGGAGGTGAGCTGATTCTGGAAGTCAGTGATCCGGATTGGGGGTATCGCAATAAAATGGAATTCAGTTTTGCTGTTGATGCGGATAATCAGCTGGCATTGGCATTGCATAAGCGTGGCGGTCATTGCGGATACTATTCTTTGGATCATTGTGCTCTGGCGAATGATCGAATCAATAAAGCCGGACAGTCGATCGTGGCATGGTTGCGGCTATACAATCTGACGTTCCGTGAACTCAAGAGTTTGATTTTGCGCTATAGTTATCACGAGGATCGAGTTTTGGCGGACTTGTTCATAAAAGAAAAGGCGGTTGATCTTGATTTGAGTGTTTTTAAGGAGAATATTATCGCTGGTATGCGTATTATCTATTCTGATCGCCGTTCGCCGGCATCAGTGACGACCGAGGTTTTGAATGGTTTTGGTGCTGTGTATTTGACTGAAAAAATCGGCGGACTATCGTTTCGCTTCGGACCGGAGAGTTTTTTCCAGTCCAATCCGCCGGCTTTCGAAAAATTAATTGATTATTTGCGCCAGAATATTGATGATGATGAGCGTTTAATCGATCTTTATGCCGGTGTCGGCGTAATCGGTTTTTGTTTGGCGGATAGATTCAAAAGCGTCGTAAGTTTGGAATTCAACCAGGAGGCATCGGCGTTTGCACGAGAAAATGTTGATTTGAATGATTTGAAAAACGTGGAAATAATTTGCGGCGAAGCGGAGAAGGCGGATCTGGAAAAAATTATACAAGCAGGCGATGTGTTACTGGTAGATCCGCCGCGCAGCGGTCTGCATCCGAAGGCGTTAAAGAAGATATTGGCAGCAGCACCGAAGACTTTTGTTTACGTGTCGTGCAATCCTTACACGCAGGCGCGCGATTTGTCGGTCCTGAGAGAAAAGTACGCGGTCAAAAGCTGGCGCTTGTTCGATTTTTATCCGCAAACGCCGCATTGCGAAAGCGTGATGATTTTGAGTAAAATAGTGTCAAACATGTCTTAGCGACCTTGACTTTTCTTGAAAAAGTGCTAGTTTGAAATAAATAATGTAAATACATTCAAAATTTTAAAAAAAAGGGAGGGGTGTCAAAATGGCTAGACCGGTTGAGGATTTCTTAATAGTTTATCAGAAGTTCGTCGAGATCTCGCAGGATGCGCGGATTACGCGAAATATCGATGTATTACTGGAAAAATTCACCAAGGACCCGAAGTGTGGCGTTGATTATCCGCATATTTTGGCGGCGATAATCTACCCATTCGTCGAATTCAATTCGAAGCTGGCGAGTTTGCAATACAGCGTCAACGAGAAGAAAACTTTGCCGTCCTTGGTGTTAATCGAAAATGCCTACACGATTGACGACAAAGAGCCGCGAAGATGTCTCAGTTCGGTAAAAAAACGAAATGAGGCGGCCGCAGTCATGGCCTTGATGGCCTGCTGCTTCAAGAAAAACGATCGGCGACCGGTCGTTCTGGATGAATGACTTACGTCAGAGAAGGACTTTTCCTTCTCTTTTTTTGTAAAAAATGGCAGTTATCAACTCTTGACAATCGGGTTGTAAAATTGTATTTTTTCTTGTAGAATAAATCAAGAGAGAGGGTGTCGTTAAGCGGCACCATCAATATCGGTAAATATTAATTATTACACGTTACATATGTCTACTGAGCAAAGAAAACCGACCAACAGCAACCCTTTTCCGCCAATGGAGGAGGAAGTTTTGAAATTTTGGGAGGAGGATCGTATTTTTGAGAAGTCTGTCGAAAATCCGCCGCGCCGAACGCCGGCTCAATCCGCGTTAAATCAACCCATCCCAGCCTCTAAGGATTACGTTTTTTATGACGGGCCGCCGTTTGCGACCGGATTGCCGCATTATGGGCATATCGTGGGGAGCATTATGAAGGATGTCGTCCCGCGTTACTGGACGATGCGCGGGTATCGTGTCGAGCGCAAATGGGGTTGGGATTGCCATGGCTTGCCGATTGAGAATATTGTCGAGAAAGAATTGGGTTCAAAGCGCAAGAAAGATATTGAAGAGATGGGCGTGGCGAAGTTCAATGAACTTTGTCGTACGAAAGTTTTGAGTTATGTCGAGGATTGGGAGAAAGTGATACGTCGCTTGGGCCGTTGGGCGGACATGAAGAACGCTTACAAAACGATGGACTTGGATTATATGGAGTCGATCTGGAAAGTGTTCAAGGATCTGTATGACAAGGGATTGATTTACGAAAGTCATCGTTCGATGCATATTTGTCCGCGCTGTGAGACGACGCTCTCACAGTCCGAAGTAGCGGAGGGTTATATGAATGTAAAGGATCTATCGGCGACAGCAAAATTTAAATTGAAGGCTGGTCAGAAAATCGGCGATTTTGTCATTGATGAAAACACTTTTATTTTAGCTTGGACGACGACTCCTTGGACTTTGATTGGGAATGTGGCTTTGGTGGTTAAGAATAAGAGTGCTTATTCATTGATTGAGGTGTTAGAGTCCGATAGTGATAAATTTAAAAAAGGTGAAAAGTATATTATTATAAACGACTTAAATATTGAAAAAAAATATTTTGGCATTTATGAAAACCGTAAATATGCAAAAGACAATTTATTTGCAGAAAAATTTGGAGACCCTTTTTTGGGTTATAATGACGTTTATATTACTTATTATAATGAATTAAATAATGAATTCGTTGGCGTACCTTTTAATCAAGCTAAGATTGTGACTCTAAGTAAAAAAAATATCAAATCGACTGAATTAATAGGATTAAATTATGAACCGTTATTTGATTATTATGCCAAAGACGAAAAACTAGAAAACCGCGAAAACGGTTGGAAAATCTACGCTGATGACTTTGTGACGACCGAAGACGGTGTCGGTGTCGTGCACATCGCACCGGCGTTTGGTGAGGATGATATGCGGATTGGCAAGGAGCATAATTTGCCATTTGTGCAGCATGTTAGCATCGATGGTCGTATCAAGGATGATAATGGTGATTTTTCTAAAGAAGACTTGACTGCGCGAGCAAAAAATAATCCGGTCGAAGTGAGAGAGATTGATTTAAAAATCGTCAAATATCTAAAAGAACAGGGGAAAATATTCAGCTCGGAAAAATATACACATAGCTATCCGCATTGTTGGCGCTGCGATACGGCGCTCTTGAATTATGCGACATCGTCATGGTTTGTGGCGATTACGAAATTCAAGGACGAGGCTTTGAAAACGGCAAGTGATATCAATTGGTCGCCGGCACATATCAAGGAAGGCCGTTTCGGACAGTGGTTGGCAGGGGCGCGCGATTGGTCGATTTCTCGGCAACGGTTCTGGGCGAGCGTGATGCCGATCTGGCGCTGCGAGCAGCATGTAACACGTAACATGGAACATGGAACAGAAGACACAAAACACATAACACATAACACGCAACATGAAATAAATAAAAATACCGGATGTGGAAGTATTAAGGTTTTAGGTTCGGTAAAAGAGTTGGAGGATTTGAGCGGGCAGGAGGTGACGGACTTGCACAAGCATATTGTTGACGATATTACTTTTCCGTGTGAGAAGTGCGGCGGCGTGATGCACCGCGTCCCCGATGTGCTGGATACTTGGTTTGATTCCGGTTCGATGCCGTATGCGCAGATGCATTATCCGTTTGAGAATAAAGAGAGATTCGAAAAAAACTTTCCGGCTGAATTTATCGCCGAGGGAATTGATCAATGCCGGGCCTGGTTCTACTACATGCATGCAATCGCAACCGCCCTGCATCATAAGCCGGCGTTCAAGAACGTGATTGTGAATGGTATCGTTCTCGCGGAAGATGGCAAGAAAATGTCAAAGAAATTGCAGAACTATCCCGATCCGATGAAACTGATGGAACAGTACGGCACTGACGCTCTGCGTTTTTATCTGCTGTCTTCTCCGGTGATGGCGGCCGAAAATCTGAACTTTTCCGAGAAAGGCGTGATGGAGGTTTTGCGCAATAACGTGATGACGCTGTGGAATGTTTATAAGTTTTATGAACTGTTTGCAGAGGTGAATAATATTCAATATTCAATACTCGATACTCAACAAGAAATGCGAAGTGAGAATGTTTTGGATCAGTGGATTGTCGCGCGGCTGAATCAGTTGATTGCAGAGACGACCGATAGTATGAATGCGTATGACTTGCCACGGGCGGTGCGGCCGATTACTTTGTTTATTAATGATTTGTCAACTTGGTATTTGCGTCGTTCGCGTGATCGTTTTAAGAGTGAAGACGTGGCGGATCGCGAGGCAGCTTTGGCGACGACAAAATTCGTGCTCCTGGAATTAGCGAAAGTGATGGCGCCGTTTACGCCGTTTATTTCTGAGCAAATCTGGCAGAAGGTGAGCGGGCATAATTTTTCAAATCCTGACAAATCCGTTCATCTTGAACTTTGGGCTGAGCTTGATGATATTGATGTCGAAATTATCGAAAACATGAAGACAGTACGAGAAATTGTTGAGCTCGGTTTGTCGTGTCGAGATGATGGTAAGATAAAAGTCAGGCAACCGCTTCAAGCAATCAAAATAATCGATCAATTTTTAAGCAGTCAATATAATGATCAATATTTTGAATTGATTAAGGACGAATTGAACGTGAAAGAAATAAGATTTGCGAAGAGCGTTGAAGAAGTCAAGGCAAAAGAAGAAAACTGGATAGTCAAAGATAATGATAGGGCGGTAATTGCGCTTTGCGTTCAAATCACCCCTGAACTGAAACTCGAAGGCGTGAAGCGCGAACTAGTCCGCTTCATCAATGCGATGCGCAAGGATATGAATCTGTCGCTCAATGATCGGGCGGAAGTTTTTTATGAAACCAATAGCGAGCTCGTGCGCGAGTGCATAGAGAAGTTTGCCGCCGACATCATGAACGATACTTTGAGCGAGTCGTTGAAGTTCGGGCTCGATTCCGTTGAAGTAAAGAAAGAAGTGAAGATTGATGGGGAAGTGGTGGTATTGGGAATTGTAAAAAAATCTTAGATACTTGTAGAAATTCGTTGAAACTCGTGGAAATATAAAATGCAGCATTGTCATATCGAATCCGCTTTAGCGGTGAGATATCGCTTCAGAGCTTAAAAATTGTAGCTTTTGCCAAGCAGATCGGAGTTTGGAGGGATCTCTCTCTACGCTTCGCTTCGTTCGAGATGACAATAGCGGAAACAGTAAATTTATTCTCGCGCTGCTCGTTCAAAATGACAAAATCAGGAGAGCGGATAACACATTAACAAACTAAATTAAAATACTATGGTAAAAAACATCAATGCTCAAGACTTGAAAGAGTTGTTGAAAAATCGAGAGAATTTGGAAATGATAGACGTTCGCGAACCGAGCGAATATCGCATTATCCATTTGAAGGGTTCGAAATTGATTCCGATGAATGAGTTGGAAGATCGTGCCAACGAGATCGATTGGAACAAAGAAGTGGTGTTCATCTGTCGTTCCGGTTCTCGCAGCGGCATTATGGCGAATTTTTTGGCGCGTCCGGATCGCGAGATCAAGAATCTGCGCAGCGGCATCTATGAATGCTTTCGAGACAACGAGTGTCCTGATTTGGAGATTTTGAAAGACGAGATCCATATGTACTTTTAGTCGATTCTTTGTTAAGATATGAGCATGTTGAAAAGTGAAACAAAATCAGCCATACTGCGAATCCTCCTTCATAGTTTTTTTGCATCATCGGCGGTGTTTGTCGGCGGCGCCGCTTTTGCGGTTGCTGAAACTCTGTGTGATCCGATTACCGGCCGATGCGGCGGGTCGG
>Ga0208492_1001959_pt1 | contig 11156 bp, 9 predicted proteins | sample Subbioar_CSW14AB_FD_184820 | JGI IMG/M metagenome (GOLD analysis project Ga0208492, IMG submission 184820) | Serpentinite rock and fluid subsurface biosphere microbial communities from McLaughlin Reserve, California, USA - CR12Mar_CSW14AB (SPAdes) | ecosystem: Environmental > Terrestrial > Deep...
CCACTAAAGCTTATCTCATAATTTACCTTTTTTCCGTCAAGGAGCGCCTCATATCCCTTTCTCGAAAACACTCTTTTGTTCTGGATAAAATAATCCACCATGCTTTTTCCTTCCACAAGATCGAGCTTCAGCGCGTTTTTATATTCTGTTGCCGCCGTTTCGTTATACGAAATAACTTTAAACTTTTTGTTCAGCAACACATACCCTATATTCGTATTATCAAAAATAGTCCGCAAATTGGCTTCCGATTTGAGCAATGATTTTTCGGATTTTTTTCTTGCGGTAATGTCATTTGTAGCGATGCTCAGGCCCAGGATCTGGTTGTTATCATTAAAAATAGGGTGCATGCTCACATACAACCATGTGTATGTTTTGTCTTCTCTTTCATACTTTACTTCGTAATTTATTTTTTTGCCTCTTTGCAATACACTTTCAAGTATGTTTCTTACCTCCTCACGCCTGTAGGCAGGCATCATTTCTATATAGTTTTTCCCTTCAGCCAGTTCCCCTAAATTTTCCTGGCTGGCCAAAAGAGCCGCTATTTTATTAAACGAAAGGATATTTCCTTTTTCATTCAATAAAACATAGGCAGTATCCGTATTCTCAAAAATATTCCGGAGATTGGCTTCTGATTTTTGCAGGTAATCCTCGGCTATTTTTCGGAGCGATATATCCTGCATCGCGCCAACCATTCTTACTGGCTTTTTGTCACCATCATAAACAACAAAGGCGCGGTCATAAATGTATGCTATTGAACCGTCCGCCCGGTAATACCTGTATTCGTCCTGCCAGAAGTCATTGTTTGAAGTGCTGACTTTTTTCAGGATGCCTTCTGTCACTCTCTGCCTGTCTTCTTCATAGATCCTGCTGGTCCAGATATTCATGTTCTGTTTCTTCTCAGAGTTTTTATATCCGAATAATTTTTCGTAGCCCTCACTCCAGTACAACTCGTTGGTTTCAAAGTTCAGATCCCATATGGCGTCATTCGTCGCTTTAGTAACCATTTCATAACGCTCGTTACTTAGCTTAAGTTCCTTTTCCGTTTTTTCCCTTTCAAGAATGTCTGATTTAAGCTGGATATTTAATTCGATTAATTCTTTTGAGCTCAGATCTATCGAACGTTCCAGCATATACCGGTCTTTTTCGTAATGATCGTAAGATTCGCTTATAACATTAAGCAACGCGGCAAGATTCGCCGGAATTTCATTCTCAGTACTGATATACTTCAGTACCTGGCGCTGTAATAATTTATTCAGCTTCATAAATTACTCCTCGGTAAATGTTGTGATGGTCATTGTCTGGTTATGCAGTTCAGCTTGTGTAAAATTAAAAGAAGGCGAAATCTCTCCATAAGAATAAAAACCTGTTATGGTGGTCTTCGGTCCGTATATGTCTCTTATGACCTCCACCTCTTCCTCTATGCGCTGATTGAGTACCAGTTTCCTGCCAACACAACTGATCAAAACAGCGAGATCGGGCGTTCTGAACGTTTCACTTATTGAATTATTCGCGGCTTCCGCGGCTCCTTCAATCAGCTTATCCAGGTTTGCCTTCATAAGTCTTGCATAAATACCTTCCGGCATATTACCTGCGAAAGTTAAGCTTTTTTCTTTCTCATTTACCGAAAGAATAGTTCTCACAAGGGAAACGTCCTCGCTGTTTGTTCTGATGCTTAAGGGGAACATTAAACCTGACAAGGGCAGGTCTTTCGCATATTCTCCCAGATATTGCTTATATATATCAAGAGCCGGTTTGTTATCCAGCTCATACAATACGTTGTCTTTTGATTTTGTTATTAAACGTTCGGGCCCAAAAGAGTTCCAGCCACCCACACTTCCATAGGTTACCAGGATCTCGCCATAAAATCCGATCGCGACGATCTTGCCCTCGGTTGGCATTTCATTTAAGCCAACGAGTGTTCTGTTAAAGAGTGCCCCGTCTCCGGCTAATCCCCCCGTTATAATGGTGTCTTTCGGCAGATTTTCTTTCAAGCCTGATACCAGCTCGCTGCCGTTTATTTTTTGCCCATCGGCTAAAACCATGACGTATTTTAACCCCTCATGGAGAAGTTCTTCACTTAATTTTTTACCCGCTTCATAGCTGTCAGCATGGTCGTGTATTTCAGCCAGAGCAGGTTGTATGGTCGTTTTTTCAAAACAAATAGCGGTAAGCGAAACTGTTTCATCATTTACTTCTGTATCGCATATTTCACCGGCGGTTGAACAGGAGAGAATGTGTGCCTTAGGGTAACCCAGCTTAATTTCATTGAACAGCGAAATATTATTTAGAACCTGCCTGCTACCAAATACCAATACAAAATTGACTGATTCAGGATCAACCCTCTTGTTTCTTATGTCCTTCCACCCTTCCGATACCGAGTATTTCCTTTGAATAATTTTCATTTGTCAGATTTGAACCAATTTTAAAATATTCCATTTAACAGACCCCGGATTTAATTCATCAAATATACCCTACGAATATAACTTTTTTCTCAGGACCAGATACAAAACTTATCTATGTAAGATTTTTAGTCAAAATGTCATCTCAGTGGTTAAAGGCTAATCGTTTTCCATTTTAATCTTACATCTGATCGATTTCTGTGTTTTTAGAATTCTTATCGAAGGCCAATGGCTGTACTTTTACAATCGAAACCTATTAGATCCTTTGAACATGAAAAAAATACTAGCCATCGGAACGTCAACAAAGAATGGAGAAGGCCTGAACAGGAAAATAAAGTTGCACAACCTCATAGCGGTTTTTATAACCATAATTTGTGTTAGTTATATACCGTTATATATACATTATAAACTTTACCTGCTGATGCAAACCGCCTTTATCATGGTCCTCACATCCATGTTCTGCCTGTTCCTGCAGTCAAGAAAAAGACATGAAACAGGATTTGGATTGCTCATCTTTAGTGTAATGATCCTCCTGAATATAAGCAGCATTCAATTTGGACTGGTTGCCAATGTTCATTTTTTCCATATCTGTTCCTGTATGGCCGCCATCACATTATTCGACAAAAACAAAGGTTTAAGGAATGTGATCATCGGTCTTTCAATGCTTTCCTTTTTCGCACTTTTAGGTTATTTTTATAACAGGCCGGGATTTGCGTATCTGCCTGAAGGCGTTCTGGCAGGGTTAAAGATCTACGGATATATTAATTATGTGGTTTTATTTAGTTTTACAATCGTCTTTTTTACCTCATTTGTAAAACAAAATTCCATTTCCCAGGAAAAGATCATGACTCAAAACGCTGTTCTGGAATACAAAAATGTTCAGATCACCGATTCGATAAAATACGCGAAACACATACAGGATGCCATACTGCCATCTTTAAATACGATAAAACAATACCTTGAAGAAAGTTTTATTCTCTACAAACCTAAAGATATTGTTGCAGGAGATTTTTACTGGATGCACGCGAAAGAAAACGGCCAGGTTCTCTTCGCGGCTGCAGATAGCACGGGACACGGCGTTCCGGGCGCAATGGTAAGCGTAGTCTGCACCAATGCCCTGAACCAGGCGGTAAAAGAGTTTGGCTTAACAGATCCGGGCCAGATCCTGGATAAAACACGCGAACTTGTAGCAAATTCATTTCAAAAATCTGATAATGATGAAGTGAAAGACGGTATGGATATTTCTTTGTGCCTTATTGATAAAGACAAACGCGTTCTGCACTGGGCAGGAGCAAATACCCCGCTCTGGATCATCAGGGAAAACAGCGATGACGTGGAAGTGATCAAACCAGATAAACAATCTGTTTCTACAATAGAGAACCCTGTACCTTATACCACACATACCGTGCAACTAAATCCGGGGGATTGTTTTTATCTTTTTACCGACGGATATGCAGATCAGTTCGGCGGATCCGCTGCAAAAAAACACATGCAAAAACGTATCAAGAAATTACTGCTCACAGTGTACCGAAAAACAATGAGTACCCAGAAAAAACTGATCACTGACAACCTCACACACTGGATGGAGAACCAGGAGCAGGTTGATGACATTTGTTTTATTGGCGTTAAGCTTTAATCAATTAAAAATATAAGAATTAACAAAACTGTCAAAAATCTTACATCTGTAATAAAGTATATACAATACCGGCATGCTCATTTGGCCTTTTATCTATTTTTATCAATCTAAACAAATATAGCATCACCGCTATTTTTGACTTTTATTGATCGTAAATGGCATGTTTCAGAATAAAACAGATAATCTGGCAGTTGTGAACAAGCATCCCGTTAAGTCCCTTCAGCACTACGAGACCATGCTTGACCGTATCTCCGACGGGCTTTTGTCTCTGGATACAGATCTAAGATACACGTTTGCCAACAAAAGAATAGGTGAGATCACGGGCAAAGACCCCGAAAGCTTAATAGGACGTTATATTTGGGATGTTTTCCCTGAAGTAGTGAATTCTGCTACCTACCATGCTATCCAACGGGCAATTGCTGAACAGAAATACTGTTGCATTACCGATTATTTTGCGCCGCTGGACCTCTGGCAAGAAAATCATATTTATCCAACATCCACGGGACTATCCATTTTTGTGAGGGACGTAAGCGAGCAAAAAAGATCCGAACTGGAACTTATCGCGGAATGTAAAATTGCGGAAGCAAAAGTATTTGAAAGGGAAACCTCTTTCGCAAAACTGTATAAAAACCTTATGCATGGCTTTGCTTACTACCAGGCGATATACGAAGGAGAAAAAATAATTGATTACAGATATATCTTCACCAATAAAGTGTATGAAGAAATTACAGGCCTTGCTAACGTTGCCGGGAAAAAAATTTCGGAAGCGCTGCCCGGTCTGAGGGAATCGGATCCAACTATCTTTGAAAGACTTGACAGGATCGTGACGGATGGCAAACCAGAGAGTTTTGAAGTGTTTGTTGAACCTCTGAACAAATGGTTTTTTGCTTCTTTGTACCGCCCGCAACCTGGTTTTATTGTAAGCCTGGTAGATAACATTAGCGAACAAAAACTGGCGGAGAATAAAATAAAACAATCTGAAGAAGATCTCAGGACTATTTTTGAGAACACTACACAGGGCCTGATCCTGATGGAACCCGATGGCACCATCAAAGCCTTTAATGAAAAAGCCCTGGATTACGGATTTTCGGCATACGGAAGAAGAATGCAGACCGGAAAGCTCATCTTTGACTTTATTGAAAAACGCAGGGTGAATTTTTTTAAGAGTGTGATTTCAAAAGTTCTTGGCGGTGAAACCATTCAATACAACCGGCAATACAAAAAAGATTCAGAAGATTCGGTCTGGCTCGATTTTTCTATCAGCCCGGTAATCACCGCAGGTAAAATTACCGGCGTATGTATCAGCGGCAGCGATATTACCGAAAAAAAACGCCGGGAACGGGAACGCGAATTTGACAAAATGAACCTGGAATCGCTGATCAATAACACAGACGACCTGATGTGGAGCCTTGACCGGAATTTCAGGCTTATCTCCTTTAACAGACCCTTCCAGGAAACAATGAAATCTATAACCGGCATTGTTGTGTTAAAAGATACGGATCTGATGTCGGAAAGCTTTGATGAAAAGATCAGGCACCGTTACAGGCATCTATATGAGAGGGCATTTGCCGGCGAAGCGTTTACCGAAATTGTGGCCGGTGAAAAAAATCACACAACCTGGGCAGAAGTATCCTTTTATCCTATCTATAGTGGTGCCGAGGTAATAGGAACCGCCTGCTTTTTAAGAGATATAACCGCACGGAAAAATTCGGAGGCCCAACTGCAGAAAAACACACATGAAAGAGAACTTTTTATTAATGAATTATCACAAAACAATAAAGACCTTCAACAATTTGCCTATATTACGTCCCATAATCTTCGTGGCCCGGTTGCCAGCCTCCTTGGACTTTCAAACCTGCTTTCAGGCTATGATATAAAAGATCAAACCTTAAAACAGATATTGGCAAGCATGCAAAAAGCAACTCACATGTTCGATGAAACACTCAAGGATCTGAATACGATCCTGACGGTAAAAGACCATGTCAATATCAAAAGCGAAACGCTTCTTTTTGCAACAAGCTTCGAAAAAACACTTGAGCAATGCAGCGCTTTGATACAGGAATGCGGAGCACACATAACATACGATTTTAATGCGGCTCCCGGGATCAATTTCAATAAACCTTACCTGGAAAGTATCTTTCTGAACCTGATGACAAATGCACTTAAATACAAAGACCATGTGCGCACCCTGGTTGTGCATGTTGCCACCAAAACGGTTAAAAACAACCTGGTTCTCACATTCACAGACAATGGTATTGGCATGGATACTAAATTACACAAAGACAAGTTATTTAAACTCTACCAAAGGTTTCATATCAATGTGGAAGGAAAAGGACTTGGTCTTTTCCTGATCAAATCGCAACTGGAAACGTTTGGCGCGACTATCGATATTAGAAGTGAAATAAACAAAGGAACCAGCTTTATACTTACATTCCCTAAAATCCAATCACCTGTTTTATGAAAACCGAAAATACCTATAAGTACAAAAACGTCATGTTGATAGACGATGTTGAGCTTGACAACTTTATTAACGAAAAATTGATAAAGACCTATAATTTTTCAAAGAACATTTACGTCAATACAAGCACCGTTAGTGCGCTCGAATTTTTAAATAATATTACGGGCATTTCGGGTGAGTTCCCGCAAATATATCCGGAAGTGATTTTTATCGACATTAACATGCCGATCGTAGATGGTTTCCAGTTCATCCATTCTTTCAGACAAACGCTTGAAAAACAAACCAAAAAACCAAAATTGGTGATCCTCACCTCCTCGGTTGCAGAAACCGACCGGGAAAAAACCGCGAACATTTCCAATGAAATTATTTTTTTAAACAAGCCTCTTTCAAAAGAAATGCTTGACAGCTTATAATTTTAAAGAGATCCAAAGTCATTCATATCCCTGCGGTCTTTCTTTGTCGGCCTGCCTGTGCCCCTTTCCCTTTTAATATTGACTCTAAAAAAAGCCGAAGGCAACACTTCGTCCCTTTTTTCAGGCTCTGGGGAATGATCGGCATAATGTTGCAGCGCGATTTCAAAACTCCGGCGCGTTTCGGTCAAGGCTGTTACCTCAATGATTTTCTTTACATGTCCAATACTCAGGGTATAGCGTTCTCCGACCTTGACGTTATGCGATGGTTTTAAATTCTGGTCCCCGAGTTTCACTTTTCCACCTTTAATGGCTTCAGAGGCCAGGGTCCTGGATTTGTACATTCTTATGGCCCATAAATAAGTATCCGCGCGTACTTCCATTTCACCTGAGAATAATTAATTTGCAGGTGAACATCCGTATACCGTCTGTTAACCTGATCACATAGAGCCCACTACCGAGCCCTGCGGTTGACATTTTTGCAATGGATGCGCCGCATACAAGGTCAAGTTGTTTTATTGGCTCACCATGAGGGTTGCAGAGATATCCTCCCAGCCTTGCATTGGTAACATCCGAGAACCTCAGCGTTACAAGATCATCCAGATAAAACGGATTTGGAAATGCCGCCATCGCCACTCCCTGAACGCCTGAAGTTACAAGTAGATTTTTTGAAGGAGAGGTTTCGATATTCGGCTCCAGCCGGATCTTGTAATAATTTACCTGGTTCAACACAGGGTTCTCATGTGTAAATGACTTATCCTCACTCACCGAAGAGGTCCCGCAAATACCAGGATCAGAACCCGCTTCGGAATAACTGAGCGAATCAAGGCTGTGTAAAACCGTATAACCACCGCAGGAAATACCCGGGCGGATGGTAAATTTAATCACTACCTTTTCTTTGTCCGGAAATAATTGGAACCCCGCTATGCGCTGCGCGCATGTCGTAACGGTCATGTATAAAAAGAAAAAAAGTGCAAAAAAACGCATGTATTAATCTTCAGTGATCCAGACAAAGGTGTTCCGGTTGTTATAATACAAAGTTAAAACATAATTTCCTTTTTTCAAGCCGGCCGTTTTGGTGTCTATAAGCAGGCTGTTTTTACCTTCGTATACACGCTTATCTTTTGCAATCACTTTTTCAAATCCCGGTTCCAGGGGTTTTGTTATAACCGCCGTAATAAATGCATGGTGCTTTATATTAAAATCCAGGTTGATCTTGCCGGCAAATTTAAAAGAACGCTCCACATCCATTTCTTCTCCTTCATCTCTGAGGTAATAGTGCCCAATGGCGCTGTCGTTTACAAGCACCTCGTACAGACCAAAACGTTTGGACGCGTCGGCCTGTACCCAGCGTGGCCGAATCCCATTGTTATCGCTTAGTTCAAGGAAATTGGAATTAAATAAAAAAGGATGCTCATTTACTTTGTAGTAATCAAATTTTAAACCCCCGTTCCTGCTCAGGGCAAGATAAATATCCGTCTCTTTCCCTTCGTAATCGTTTTGTTTATCAAAATATAAAATATACACATACCCTGTAAGAGTATCGATCTTCATGCAGGGTTTGAACTGTTCTTTGTGGTTAGGCCTGTAACTCACTAAAATTGGCTCGGTCCAGTGTTCACCCCTGTCGTCGCTGTAAACCAAAAACACGTCTTTGTTTTTAACCCCGTTTTTCTCATCACTCCAGCAGATATAGATCCTTCCCCTGAACTCTCCCTTACTCATATCACAGGTAATAAAGGGCAGGCCATTGGTTTTGATCTCGTTTACTTTGGAAGCCCAGCCGCCCTTGATCGGGCAGATAATCTTTTCTTCTTTCAGCCAGGTTTTACCGCTATCCAGCGAACACTGGAACGCCAGTCCTTTAGGGCTTGCCCAGCTAACATATACTTCTCCGTTCGGGCCAACAACTGGCATGGGACCCTTTACAGTGCTATCTCCATCAAGACAGTCTCCATTGATCATGTTTAATTGCTTCGGGCTTGTCCACGTTTTTCCTTCATCCGAACGGGAATAATAAATAACAGATACGTCTTTTTTTTGTTTGCTGTTGTAGGCGTCAAACTGGGTCCAGGTGGCGTGCCATAATTTACGGGAATTATCAAAACAGACACGGGGAGCGTCTTTATGCTTTACATTTTTATCCTCAACCGCCAATTTACTTGTTGCCGGAGCATAGTCGCCCTCGATAAGGGCAGCGTTGAATTGTGCTAGTTGTTGTTTCCACAAAAACAAAATAAGCATTAAGAATGACAGCTTTTTCATAACGCGATGGTTACAAATTTAAAAATACTTCGTTCAACTGCAAGAGCCTTACTTTGAATAAATCCTTTCGAGTTGTCAGGCAAAACCCTAACTTTATGGCTTAATTTTTTACTTCGTCTATGGAAAAGTCCGCCATCACTTCTTATTTAGATCAAAACAAAGATCGTTTGTTGAACGAACTTATCGATCTTTTGAAAATACCCTCAGTAAGCGCCGACAGCAAATACAAACCAGATGTTCTGAAAACGGCGGAAGCAGTAAAGCAACGTTTGATCGAAGCGGGAGCCGACAAGGTGGAGCTTTCGCCAACAAAAGGAAACCCGGTGGTGTATGGCGAAAAGATCATCGATCCTAAAAAACCAACGGTAATTGTTTATGGGCATTACGATGTGCAACCTGCTGATCCTATTAATTTGTGGAATTCCCCACCCTTTGAGCCGGTAATTAAAAAAACCGCCATTCACCCCGAAGGCGCTATTTTTGCGCGCGGCGCCTGCGATGACAAGGGTCAGATGTATATGCACCTGAAGGCTTTTGAATTTATGATGAAAACCAACAGCCTGCCCTGCAACGTAAAATTTATGATCGAAGGGGAAGAGGAAGTTGGTTCACCGAGTTTAGGTCCCTGGATCATTGAAAATAAAAACCGTTTAAAGGGCGATGTGATCCTGATTTCCGATACTTCCATTATAGCAAATGATACACCAAGCATTGATGTGGGTTTGCGTGGACTCGCGTATATGGAAGTGGAAGTGGTTGGTCCTAACCGCGACCTGCACAGTGGGGTATATGGGGGAGCGGTGGCAAACCCGATCAATATCTTATGTAAGATGATCGCAGACTGCCACGATGAAAATAACCACATTACGATCCCCGGTTTTTATGAAGATGTGATGGAACTGAGCAAAGCGGATCGCGATGAACTGGCCAAAGCGCCATTTGATTTGGCTGAATTTAAAAAAGACCTTGACATTGCCGAAGAACATGGTGAGAAAGGGTTTAGCAGCAATGAACGGACGGGGATCCGTCCAACGCTGGATGTAAATGGCATCTGGGGTGGTTACACCGGTGAAGGTGCAAAAACTGTTCTGCCTTCAAAAGCATCCGCGAAGATCAGCATGCGTTTGGTGCCGAACCAGGACTCCCACAAAATAAGCGAGCTGTTTCAAAAACATTTTGAAAAAACCGCTCCTAAATCGGTGAAGGTAAAAGTTACAGCACATCATGGAGGAGAACCGGTGATAGTAAGTACAGAAAGCATCGGTTACCAGGCCGCCAGCAAAGCCATGCAGGAAACCTATGGTAAAAAACCAATTCCTACACGTGGTGGCGGAAGTATTCCGATCGTGGCCCTGTTCAAAAAAGAACTCGGGCTGGACAGTATTTTATTTGGCTTTGGCCTGGACTCTGACGCGTTACATTCACCGAACGAGCATTATGGTTTATTTAATTACTACAAGGGCATTGAAACAATTCCTTTGTTCTACAAATACTTTACAGAAGGATCTAAATAATGAGTGCCGGAGAAATTGTGGGAACACTTGGCGTAACGCTTTTGCTGATTGCTTTTGCTTTAAACCTCGCCAATAAATTAAGCTCCACTTCTACTTCTTACCTTATAATGAATATTATTGGCGCAGGACTGGCCTGCTTGTCTAGTTACATGATCTCTTTCTGGCCTTTTGTTGTGCTGGAGGGTGTGTGGACTTTGTCTTCTCTTATCATGCTATTAAGAAGGAAGGTCTGATTTCTTTCGTTCTTTATTTGGGCGTGCCCCTGCAAAGCAAAAAATACCATACAAGATCCCGCCGTATTTTTTGCTTCACAGGGTCGGGCTGTCGCGACTCGCTGGGCTAGGTTTACACTCACCCGAGCTCAAACTCCCGATAGCTATCGAATAGGCGTCAAGTTAATTTTTCACGAATTCAACGATTAGATATTGATAATTAGAGAATTAGGAAGAAAAGAAGGCTTCCTGATTGCAGTAT
>Ga0208492_1001960_pt1 | contig 11147 bp, 7 predicted proteins | sample Subbioar_CSW14AB_FD_184820 | JGI IMG/M metagenome (GOLD analysis project Ga0208492, IMG submission 184820) | Serpentinite rock and fluid subsurface biosphere microbial communities from McLaughlin Reserve, California, USA - CR12Mar_CSW14AB (SPAdes) | ecosystem: Environmental > Terrestrial > Deep...
GGACAATGATTTCACAAAGGCCGAGACAATCTTTGCCGACTTCCTTCCGGGCAGAAGCGGGCATGCTGACGGCAATCTCTACATGGGCATCGCCAAGTTGAATCTCGGCAAGTGGGCCGAGGCGCGCGCGTATCTTGAAGTTGCAGCCACGAAAGCTCCCCGGAATCCCAATCCCAAGATTCATCTGGGCGTCGCCTATGCGCGGCTAGGCAACGCGCAAGCTGCTGCTGACCAGCGTGCGGCCTTGGTGAAGATGAGCAAGTCGCACAGGATTTCCCGCGAAGAGTCCGCCTACATCAAGGAAGGCATCGCGCGGATCAACGAAGCTCTGTTCGTCGCGGGCTGAAGGCTCGCACGACAGTACGTCGCGCCGTGCTACCGCGGCAGGCTGCTCGTCTTCATCAGGTACTCGTCCACCGCGCGGGCGCACTGACGGCCTTCTCGGATGGCCCAGACGACGAGGGACTGGCCGCGCCGCATGTCGCCACAGGCGAAGATGCGGTCGGTCGAGGTCTTGTAGTCGTCGGTGGTGGCCTGGACGTTGCCGCGCGGGTCGAGCGTGGCTTTCGTCTGGTCGACGAGCCCCGGGATAACGGGGCCGGTGAAGCCCATGGCGAGCAGGACGAGATCGGCTTTCAGTTCGAACTCCGAACCTTCGACCTCTTTCATCTCCATGCCCTTCGGGCCGCGCACCCACTCGGTACGGACGCAGACGATGGCTTTAACTTTGCCACCTTCGCCGATGGCGCGCTTGGTCACCACGGACCAGTCGCGCTCGCAGCCTTCTTCATGGCTGGAGGAGGTGCGGAGTTTCAGCGGCCAGTCGGGCCAGGTCATGGCCTTGTTCTCGGCCGTGGGCGGCTTGGGCATGATTTCGAGTTGGGTCACGGAGGCTGCGCCGTGGCGGTTGGACGTGCCGATGCAGTCCGAGCCCGTGTCGCCGCCGCCGATGACGACGACGTGCTTGCCCTTGGCGGAGATCGTGCCGCCGGGCGCTGCGGTCTTCTCGTCGTCGCCGGCGTTGCGCTTGTTCTGCTGCGTCAGGAAATCCATGGCGTAGTGGACGCCATCGAGTTCGCGTCCCGGGATCGGCAGGTCACGCGGCTTCTCGGCGCCGCCGGCGAGGACTATCACCTGATAGTCGTCGAGAAGCCGTTGAACCGACACGTCGATGCCGACATGCATGCGCGGGCGGAAGATGACGCCTTCGCCTTCCATCTGGCGGATACGCTTGTCGATGGTGTGCTTTTCCATCTTGAAGTCGGGGATGCCATAGCGAAGCAGGCCGCCGATGCGATCCGACTTCTCGAACACGGTGGGCGAGTGGCCAGCGCGGGCGAGCTGTTGCGCGCAGGCAAGGCCTGCCGGACCGGAGCCGACGACGGCGATGCGCTTGCCGGTGCCGCGCGGGGCGGATTGCGGCTTGATCCAGCCTTCATCCCAGCCGCGATCCACGATTTCGCACTCGATGGTTTTGATCGAAACGGGGTTCTCGTTGATGTTGAGCGTGCACGAGGCTTCGCACGGGGCGGGGCAGACGCGGCCGGTGAATTCCGGGAAGTTGTTGGTGGAGTGCAGGTTGTCCAGCGCGCGCTTCCAGTGATCGCGATAGACGAGATCGTTGAAGTCCGGGATCTGGTTGTTGACCGGACAGCCGGGCGTGCCCGGCGCGACCGAGCCCGTGCCCTGGCAGAACGGTATCCCGCAATTCATGCAGCGCGAGGCCTGCGTGCGGATCTCGGCGTTGTCCATCCGCTTGAGGAATTCGGCGTAGTTCTTCCTGCGCGTCTCCGGCTTTTCGTAGCCGCGCTCTTTCTTCTCGTGCTCGAGGAAGCCGGTGGGCTTGCCCATGTCGTGTGCTCCCCTGAACTCTACTCGGCCGCGACGGTGGTCGCGCTCGCGGTCTTCATCTCCTGAAGCGCGCGGGCATAGTCGGTCGGCATGACTTTCACGAACTGCGTCAGCGCCTCGCTCCAGTTATCGAGCAGGTCGCGGGCGCGCTGGCTGCCGGTGTGCAGCAGGTGGCGCTCGACGAGGATGCGCAGGCGTTCCGCGTCGAAGCCCAGCATGTCGCCCATGCCGTTGTTCTCGACGGACGGGGCGCGCTGTTGCGGAGCGTCCGCATCCGCGCCGCCCTCGGCCGGCTTGATCGCTTCCAGTTTTACCATGGAGGTGTTGCAGCGTTTGCCGAACGTCTTGGCCGGGTCATAGACGTAGGCCACGCCGCCGGACATGCCGGCTGCGAAGTTGCGGCCAGTGTTGCCGAGGACGACGACAACGCCGCCAGTCATGTATTCGCAGCCATGGTCGCCGCAGCCTTCGACGACGGCGACAGCGCCCGAGTTGCGCACGGCGAAGCGCTCGCCCGCCACACCTTCGAAATACGCTTCGCCGGCGATGGCGCCGTAGAGAACGGTATTGCCGACGATGATGTTCTCGGTCGGCTCACGCTTCACGCCTTCCGGTTGGCGCACGATCACGCGTCCGCCCGAGAGGCCCTTGCCGACATAGTCGTTTCCGTCGCCGACGAGGTTGAGCGTCACGCCGCGCGCGAGGAAGGCGCCGAAGCTCTGGCCGGCCGTGCCGGTGAGAGCGATCTGGATCGTGTCTTCCGGCAAACCGGCATGGCCGAACTTGCGGGCGACTTCGCCGGAGAGCATGGCGCCGACCGTGCGGTTCACGTTGTTGACGGTCTCGGTGATCTGCACGGGCTTCGGCGTCTTGGCGAGCGCGGCCTTGGCAGCCTTGATCAGCTTGTGATCCAGCGCGCCTTCGAGGCCGTGGTCCTGCGTCTCGGCGAGCTTCACCGCGACGCCGTCTTTCACCGGGGTCTGGTAGAGGATCTTCGAGAGATCGACGCCCTTGGCTTTCCAGTGATCGACGGCCTTGCGCATGTCGAGCAGGTCGACGCGGCCGACCATGTCCTCGAACTTGCGGAAGCCGAGCTTCGCCATGATGTGGCGGAGTTCTTCGGCGACGAAGAAGAAATAGTTGATCACGTGTTCCGGCGCGCCAGTGAAGCGTGCGCGCAGAATTGGGTCCTGCGTGGCGACGCCGACGGGGCAGGTGTTCAGGTGGCACTTGCGCATCATGATGCAGCCCGCCGCGATCAGCGGGGCCGTGGAGAAGCCGAACTCGTCCGCGCCGAGCAGGGCGCCGATGGCGACGTCACGGCCTGTGCGCAGGCCGCCGTCGACCTGCACGGCGATGCGGCCGCGCAATTCGTTGAGGACGAGCGTCTGTTGCGTTTCGGCGAGGCCGATCTCCCATGGGGAGCCCGCGTGAGTGAGGGAGGTGAGGGGCGATGCGCCCGTGCCGCCCTCGAAGCCGGAGATCGTGACGTGATCGGCGCGCGCCTTCGAGACGCCTGCGGCGACCGTACCGACACCGACTTCCGAGACGAGTTTCACGGAGATGCGGGCGACCGGGTTCACGTTCTTCAGGTCGTGGATCAGCTGGGCCAGATCCTCGATCGAGTAGATGTCGTGGTGCGGCGGGGGCGAGATAAGGCCGACGCCCGGCGTCGAGTGGCGCACCTTGGCGATGTTCTTGTCGACCTTGTGGCCCGGCAGCTGGCCGCCTTCGCCGGGCTTCGCACCCTGCGCCATCTTGATCTGGATGTCGTCGGCGTTGACGAGATACTCCGTCGTCACGCCAAAGCGGCCGGAGGCGACCTGCTTGATGCGCGAGCGCATGCTGTCGCCGTTCTTCATCGGCTTGAAGCGGTCGGATTCCTCGCCACCTTCGCCGGTGTTGGAGCGGCCGCCGATGCGGTTCATCGCGATGGCAAGCGTGGTGTGCGCCTCGCGGCTGATCGAGCCGAAGCTCATCGCGCCGGTGGCGAAGCGTTTCACGATCTCGGACGCGGGCTCGACCTCCTCGATCGGAACTTCCTTGTCCGCGAACTTGAACTGCATGAGGCCACGGATGGTCAGCAGGCGTTCATTCTGTTCGTTGATGGTTTGCGCGAAAGCCTTGTAGTCCTCCGACACATTGCCGCGAACCGCATGCTGCAGCTTCGAGACGGACTCCGGCGTCCAGGCGTGGTCTTCGCCGCGGATGCGGTAGCCGTAATCACCGCCGACATCGAGCAGGTCGCGATAGATCGGGCTGTCGCCAAACGCGGCGCTGTGGCGGCGGACGGCTTCCTCGCCGATCTGTTCGAGGCCGATGCCTTCGATGGTGGTCGCAGTGCCGGTGAAGTATTCGGCGATCAGCTCGGACGACAGGCCGACGGCGTCGAAGATCTGCGCGCCGCAATAGGACTGATAGGTCGAGATGCCCATCTTGGACATGACCTTCAGCACGCCCTTGCCGATGGCCTTGATGTAGTTCTTCTGGACCTCCTTGGCCGAGAGCTTGAGCCCCTCGGTCTGGCGGATCTGTTCCAGCGTCTCGAAGGCGAGATAGGGGTTCACGGCTTCGGCGCCGTAGCCCGCCAGCGTGCAGAAGTGATGGACTTCGCGCGCTTCGCCGGTTTCGAGGACGAGGCCGACCTGCATGCGCAGGCCCTGGCGCACCAGTTTGTGATGGACGGAGGAGAGCGCGAGCAGGGCCGGGACCGGGATGCGGCCTTCGGCGACGGCGCGATCCGACAGGATCAGGATGTTGATGTCCTGCAGCACATGCTCGGTGGCTTCGAGGCGGATGCGCTCGATGGCGGCCTTGAGGCCGGCCGCGCCTTCGCTGGCGTCCCACGTGATGTCGATCGTGGCGGTGCGGAACGCGCCGTCGACCAGCTCGCTGATCGAGCGGATCTTGTCGAGGTCGGCGTTGGTCAGAACTGGCTGCGAAATCTCGAGGCGCTTGTGCGTGCCGGCGGCGAGGCCGAGCAGGTTGGGGCGCGGCCCGATCATCGAGACCAGCGACATCACCAGCTCCTCGCGGATCGGATCGATTGGCGGGTTGGTGACCTGCGCGAAGTTCTGCTTGAAGTAGTTGTAGAGCAGCTTGGGCTTGCGGCTCAGCACAGCAATCGGCGTGTCTGATCCCATCGAGCCGATCGGATCATCACCCTGCGAGGCCATAGGCTCGAGGAAGAACGAGACGTCTTCCTGCGTATAGCCGAACGCCTGCTGGCGATCGAGCAGGGTGGTGTTGGCGTTGTGGCCTGGCAGGACCTGATCCGGGTCGTGTTCCGGTTGCGGCAATTCCGACAGCTTGAACTGCATCTCGTGCAGCCAGTCGGCATAGGGGTGCTTGCCGGCGATGGAGGCTTTTACCTCCTCGTCCTCGATGATGCGGCCCTGTTCGAGGTCGATCAGCAGCATGCGGCCCGGTTGCAGGCGCCATTTGCGGAGGATCTTCTCTTCCGGGATCGGCAGCACGCCGGATTCCGAGGCGAGAATGACGTGGTCATCATCGGTCACGATGAAGCGGGCGGGGCGCAGGCCGTTGCGGTCGAGCGTTGCGCCGATCTGGCGACCGTCGGTGAAGGCGATGGCGGCGGGGCCATCCCACGGCTCCATCAGGGCGGCATGGTATTCGTAGAACGCACGACGTGCGGGCTCCATGTCCTGACCGCCGGCCCAGGCTTCCGGGATCAGCATCATCATGGCGTGCGCCAGCGGATAGCCGCCAGCGACCAGCAGTTCGAGCGCGTTGTCGAGACAGGCGGTATCCGACTGGCCATGCGGGATCAGCGGCCACATCTTGTCGAGGTCGGCGCCGAGCAGCGGGCTCTCCATCGAGCGCCTGCGGGCGTACATCCAGTTCACGTTGCCGCGCACCGTGTTGATCTCGCCATTGTGGGCGATGAAGCGATACGGGTGCGCGAGGCGCCAGCTGGGGAAGGTGTTGGTCGAGAAACGCTGGTGGACGAGCGCGAGGGCGCTCTCGCACAGCGGGTTGGTGAGGTCCTGGTAGAACGTGCCGACCTGGCCAGCGAGGAGCAGGCCCTTGTAGACGATGGTGCGCGTCGAGAGGGACGGCATGTAGAATTCGGCGAGGCCGGGCAGGTTCTTCTTGCGGGCGATCTCGGCCAGTGGGTTCTGCGTCTCTTTCCGGATCGCGAGCAGCTTCCGTTCGAACGCATCCTGCGTCATCGCCGGAACGCCCTTGGCGATGACGGCCTGCTTGATGACGGGCATGGAGGCGACAACCGCCTTGCCAATGCCTTTGAGGTTGGTCGGCACGTCGCGCCAGCCGAGCAGGATCTGCTTCGACTTGGTGAGGTAGTTCGCGAACTGGTTCATCGCGAAGTCACGCGCCGCGGCGTCCTGCGGCAGGAAGCACATGGCGACGGCATATTCTCCCGGCTGCGGAAGATCGACTTTCGCGCCCTTGGCCCAGTCGCGGAACAGCTTGTCCGGAATCTGGATCAGGATGCCGGCGCCATCGCCCAGCAGAGGGTCGGCGCCGACAGCGCCGCGATGGTCGAGGTTCAGGAGGATCTGGAGGCCCTGGGCCACGATATCATTGGATTTCTTGCCCTTCACATTGGCGATGAAGCCGACGCCACAGGCATCGTGCTCATTGCGGGGATCGTAGAGACCCTGTGCCGGGGGAAGACCCGTTTCCATGCGCGTAAACTCGTCCAGTCACTGATGTGAATGTGCGCCTAGCAGCTAGGCACAGAATTTCAATCGAATAGCCCGTCCTGCGGCATCATTTGCCGTGGAATGCCTCCGCGCACGGGCATTGCGCACGACCATTGCTGGCGCAAGGCGCAACCATCCGAAAGGCTTCGGGAGAAAACAGAACCCGCGAGAAGCCGCCTCGAAGGAATCTATTGCTGCGAGGGGCCTCGCGCACAGAATTTCCATCGACACGGAATGCTTGCGAACCGGTCGCGATCAGGCGCCCGGATAGAGCTTTGCCCGCTCCTCGGCATAGGGCGCGTAGGAGTCCCGCAGGGTGGCCTGGTTGAGCAGCATGGTGGCGATCACCTGCGACTGGCCGGGGCGGAAGATCGAGGTCCGCGTCCAGTAGCTCTCGGTGCGGCGGCTGCCGGACAGGGCGACGATCTCGCGCTCGATCTCATAGTCCTCGCCGACGAACAGCGGGCCGTCGATCATGCGGATTTCGAGGTCGGCGAAGAGGCCGATGGCCGGGCCCTTGATCGGCAGCCTGTCCTCACGGGCGAGGTATTGCACCAGCACGCTGACCATCTCGAACGGGATGATCGGGCGGCCCCACGGCGTGTCCTTGCCCGAATACCAGGGCGAGTTCTCGGTGATCTTGGCCAGCTTCTGCTTGAGCGAGAAGGGATAGAGGTCGCCCATGTGCTGGTCGGCATCCATGCGGATCTTCGTGCGCCGTGTGCGCTGGCCGACCTTGAGATCGCGCAGGATCACGGGCTGTTCCAGCGGCGCCAGCTCGCCGAGGCGCATGTCGAGCGCGCTCGGCGGGGCCTGCGGGCCCACCGAGGCTGTGCCTTTCAGCACTTCCGTACCGTCGCGCTTCTGGGCCCAGATTTTCGCATGGTCCTCGCCCGGCTCGCGTTCGATGAAGGCGCGGACTTCCTCGCCCTCGACGACCATGTTGCGGAAGTGGGTTGAGATGCAGCCTTCGCGCAGGAAGCGTTCGCCCCAGATGGCTTCTCCGAGAGGGACAAATTGACTGAAATGGGTGGGGCCCTCGATCGGGCCGGCCTTGAAGCCCAGCTTCTGCGCCATCGCATCGTCATGCAGCGAGACGTGACCGTCATAGGTCTGGTCCAGCAGCATGTTGAAGGGCTTGCGCCACGGGCCGGCGAGCACCTGTCCGATGGTTTCCAGCTGGGTGTCGAACGCGCGGACGGGCATGGGCGGTCTCCTTTGCGATACCATCGCGCGGGGCCCCATGGTGGCGCAAGGCCGGGTTCGGTCCTATCTATGGCCCAACATGGAGACAGACATGGCTACGCCCCTGCGCATCGACTTCGTTTCGGACGTTGCCTGTCCGTGGTGTGTCGTGGGCCTGCGCTCGCTGCAGAAGGCGCTGGAGGCGGTGGGCGACCAGGTGCAGGCGGAGATCCACTTCCAGCCCTTCGAGCTGAACCCCGACATGCCGCCCGAAGGCGAGAACACGACCGAGCATGTCGCAAGGAAATACGGCGCAAACCCGGAGCGGTCGGCGGCGTCGCGCAATGCCATCCGGGAAAGCGGCGAGGCGCTGGGCTTCCAGTTCAACTACAACTCCGAGAGCCGCATCTGGAACACGTTCGACGCGCATCGCCTGTTGCACTGGGCCGGGCTGGAGGGGCGTCAGCGCGAGCTGAAAGAGGCGCTGTTCGCGGTGAACTTCACCGAGCAGAAATCCACCAGCGATCATGAGGTGCTGGCGGGAGCGGCAAAGGCGGCGGGGCTCGATGAAGCGAAGGCGCGCGCGATCCTGTCGTCCGGCGCCTATACGGAAGAGGTGCGGCAGGACGAGGCGCTGTGGCGCAATCGGGGGATCAGCGCGGTGCCGTCGGTGATCTTCAACCAGCGCTGGATGATCCAGGGCGGCCAGCCGCCCAAGGTATTCGAACAGGCGATCCGGCAGATCATCGCGGGAACGGCGACGGAAGCGCAGGGCTAGGGCTCACGGTGTGAGGAACAGCGTCCGCTCACGTGCGCGGCGCTTGGCCAGCGCCTGCATCACGACGCCATTCATCCTGTTCCACAGCAGGAAGGCATTTGCGGCGCCCGGCCGGTCTTCGTTGTTCACGCGCTTCACGATGGATGAGCCGCGCGTCTTGCCCGAGCCGACATTGTAGCAGAACGCGACCATGGCGCTGAACTCGTTGAGCGTGACGGGCACGTCGACATAGCGTTCGATCGCTTCCTCGCACCAGTGCAGGTCTTCTTTCAGGAACGCATCCGCGACTTCCTCGGTGATGACGTCGTCCTCACCTTCAAGCATCAGGTGGCCATAGCCGATCAGCCACAGCCCGCCGAGCTCGTAGGCTTCGAGGCGCAGCTGTTCCTCTTCCTTGATGATCTGAATGGCGGTGTGGTTCGTGTTGTAGACTGACGGCAGCTGGTAGACCGGCTGCGGTTCCAGCGCGTCGAGGAAGCTGACCTCGGCGGTGAGGGGCACGAGGGGCACCCCGTTGAGCATCGGGATCGAGTCCGCCTCGGCGTCCGGGACCTGGGTGGGTTCGGGGGCGGCGGCGAGGGTCTGCACCGCGGGCAGGGTTGCCTCGGCGGCGGGCGCTGGCGCGCAGGAAGAGGCGCACAGGGCGACGAGCGCAGCTAGCGCCAGTTGGAGCTTGGACCGCACCTATCCCTCCCTTGTCCCGGCCGGCGGGCAGCAGACAACCACAAGCCGGGCGCGTGTAAAGCCGGATGCGGCAGCCCGACTGCATGACAAAGGCCCGGGGAGGTCCTAAAACGGGAGGACGTTTGGGGAAGACCTATGCTTCTGGAAACGCCCGTGCGCACGCTCGGGCCAGTCGATCACCGTGCCTTGAAAGCCGCCATTGTCGGGGCCACCCCGCAGGCGTGGCTGGAAGACGATACGCGACAGAAATCATTCGAACAGCATAAGCAGACCCAGTCGCTGGTCATGTTGTTCTCGAATACCTGGCCGGACCCGGTGGTTGAGCGGAAGCCGGGCTGGGCCATCATGGCGGACGCGGCCAACGCCGTGATCGACCGGATCATTGCCGACCACTATCCCTCCGGCGGGCGGGTAATTCGCGCCGTGGCAGCCAAGCTGATGTCCGGCGGGCGCATTGCGCTGCACAAGGACGCGCACCCGAGCTTCGAGGCCTCGCACCGTATCCACGTGCCGCTGGTCACTAATCCGGATGTGGACTTTGTCATTCGCGGGCTCAGCCATCATCTCGACGAGGGGATGGCGTATGAGGTCAGCAACCTCGATTACCACGCGGTGACCAATCGCGGGCCCGACCGCATCCATTTCATCTTCGATTATACGCTGCAGTGAGCGCGCTCCCCAAACTGCTGGTCAGTTCGGTCGTGCGCGGGTCGCAGCAGGGCGACAGCCATGGCGGGCTTTATCTCGTCGATATCGACGCCGGGCAGTACGAGCAGGTGGTCGACTGGAACACCAGCGGCATCGACTGGGAAGGGCGGGGCGCCGATCGCGGCCTGCGCGGCATCGTCATCACGGGCAAAGAGATCTTCATCGCGGCGAGCGATGAGCTGTTCGTCTATGACCCGTGGTTCAGGCTGATCACCTCGTATCGCAATCCCTATCTCAAGCATTGCCACGAGATGTCGCTGCATCGGGGCAAGCTCTACATCACCTCCACAGGCTTTGATGCGCTGGTGCGGTTCGATCTTGCGACGCGACGCTTTGATCTTGGCATCGCCATCGTGGCGCAGGCAGGGCTGGTGAATGCGCGGGGGTTCGACCCCAATACGCCAGAGGCGGTGACGCCGTCGAATGTGCTGCACATCAACAATGTCTGGGTGGACGACAACGGCGTCTATGTCTCCGGCCGCAAGATGCCGGCGCTGGTGCAGGTGACGCAGACGCAGATCGCGATGGTAGCGGGCCTGCCGCGTGGCACGCACAATGCCCGGCCGTTCCGGGGCGGGGTGCTGTTCAACGACACGGACAGCGACAGCGTGGTCTGGGCAGGACCCGAGGCACGGGTGGCGGTGCGGACGCCGCGCTATGACCCCAAGATGCTGACCCACATGGATGCCGACGCGAGCGGACTGGCGCGGCAGGGTTTCGGGCGCGGCCTGTGTGTGCTCAGCGACCGGCTGGTTGCGGCGGGGTCTTCGCCCACGACGATCTCCATTCACGACATGGAGGCGGGCGTCTGCATTGCCGGGCTCAATCTCAGCTTCGACGTGCGTAACGCGGCGCACGGGCTGGCCGTCTGGCCTTTCTGATTTTATCCTTCTCGTTTACTTCCCGATTACCAAGACTAACAAAGTAGACTTGCGGAAAAGCGAGTAGAAAATTGCATCAAAGTCGTTCGACTTAGCGATTGCTTAGTCAAGATCGCGTACAACCACACACAAGCCGAGCAAATCGGCACGACAAAAAACAAACGATGGTGGTGGTGATGACGAATGTGAATGTCCGCGTGCACGCGGCTGACGAAAACGTTGAACAGTCCTTCCTCAAGGCCCTCTCCCTCCTCGAGCAAGCGCATCGCCGCCTGCACGACGTCGTGAAGGACAATCTGGAGCGTAACGGCGAGCGTTCGCTGACCGGCGTCCAGGCCCTGCTGCTGTACGAAATCGGTGAGAGCGAAACCC
>Ga0208492_1001961_pt1 | contig 11146 bp, 15 predicted proteins | sample Subbioar_CSW14AB_FD_184820 | JGI IMG/M metagenome (GOLD analysis project Ga0208492, IMG submission 184820) | Serpentinite rock and fluid subsurface biosphere microbial communities from McLaughlin Reserve, California, USA - CR12Mar_CSW14AB (SPAdes) | ecosystem: Environmental > Terrestrial > Deep...
CTTCTGGTCGGGCGGAACGATCTCGTGCGGCTGCAGGATGACGTCGACCGGCACGCCCTCGGGCAGGTCGAGCGTGATCGGCTGGTTGGTGTCGCCCATGCCCCCGGCGATGTGGGGGGGGATCTCCATGCCGATCGCCTCGGCGCGGCGTCGCGTGGTGACCAGCACGGGGGCATCCTGGGCGAGGCCCTGGAGGCGCTGAAGCGCCCGCGGGCTGCAGGATTCAGCGGCAATGACCAGCCCGCCGCTGCCGTCCTCGTCGCGGACGAGAACGATGCCGCCACGGCGCAACTCCGCCATGGCGCGCTCGACGGCAGCAAGCACCGTGGCTGTTCGGGAGTGAAGCTGACCGGAAACCATGCCTTCCTTTACCACGGGCCGGGTTTTTGCCGAAGTGAACCGCTTTTTCCAGCCCGTCGTACCAGATAGAGTGCCGGCGGGCGGCGTACGGGTAATATCAGCATGTCAGTAAACAACCGTGGCAAGAAAATCCTGCTGGTCGACGACGACCAGGCGCTTCGTGCTGTCCTGGCCGAACAGCTCGATCTCTATGACGGTTTCACCACCATCCAGGTCGGCACTGCCGCCGAGGGGCTGGAAAAGGCCAAGCTCGCCCACTACGACGCAATCCTGCTCGATATTGGCCTGCCGGACATGGACGGCCGCGAGTTGTGCAAGCTGATGCGGCGGCAGGGTGTGCGGTCGCCCGTCATCATGCTGACCGCTGCCGACAGCGACGCCGACACCATCCTGGGCCTCGAATCCGGAGCCAACGACTACGTCACCAAACCCTTCCGCATCAACGTCCTGCTCGCGCGGCTGCGCGCCCATCTGCGCCAGCACGAGCGCAGCGAGGATGCGGTCATGACCATCGGCCCCTACGAATTCCATCCCGCGGCCAAACTGCTGATGGAGAAGGGCGGCAAGAAGAAGGTTCGCCTGACCGACAAGGAAGCGTCGATCCTGAAGTATCTGTTCCGGGCCGGCGACCGCCCCGTGGCGCGCGACGTTCTGTTGAATGAGGTCTGGGGCTACAACGCCGGCGTCACCACCCACACGCTGGAAACGCACATCTATCGTCTGCGGCAGAAGATCGAAAAGGACCCGGCCAGCGCCACCATCCTGATCACCGATCGCGGGGGCTATCGACTGCAACCCTAAATTAATTGGGGTCTTGCCAAAATATGAACGGGGCGTCATTTTTCAATCCCAACGATATCGAGATCGTCCGGGAGGGCATGCCATGACCACGCAGCGAATCTACACCCTGCCCGTCGAAACCACGCAGTGGAAGTTCGACGGCAATGTCGAAATCCTGTTCAACTGGGAATACGAGGACGGCTCCGCGTCGCTGCTCGACCTCTACGACAAGGGCAAGAAGCAGCAGTGGGATGCCAGCAAGCGTCTCGACTGGTCGCTGGAACTCAACCGCGACAATCCCATGGAGCTCAAGGACGAGGCGATCTCGATCTACGAGACCGACTACTGGCGCAAGATGACCGACAAGGAGAAGGCATGGCTGCGCCTTCACCTGCAGGCGAATTCGATCTCCCAGTTCCTGCATGGCGAGCAGGGCGCCCTCATCGCGACGTCGAAGATCGTCGAGACCGTGCCGGACATGAACGCCAAGTTCTATGCCGCCACCCAGGTGATGGACGAGGCACGGCATGTCGAGGCCTACAAGCGCCTCCTGCACGAGAAGTTCGAGACTGCCTATCCCATCAATAAGGCACTGCAGACGCTGCTTGAGCAGATCCTGACGGACCGCCGTTGGGACATGACCTATCTCGGCATGCAGGTGCTGATCGAGGGCTTGGCGCTGGCCGCCTTCCAGTCGATTCGCGACAAGGCGGGCAACACCCTGGCCGGTGCCGTCAACGCCTACGTCATGCAGGACGAGGCGCGTCACGTCTCGTTCGGCCGCCTTGCCCTGCGGGATTACTATCCGCAGCTCTCGGACGCCGAGCGCGACGAGCGCGAGGAGTTCGTTGTCGAGGCACTGTATTTTATGCGCGACCGCTTTAACCAGGCGGAGGTCTGGGAACGGCTCGGCCTGCCGCCTAAGGTACTGGACGACATCCACTACAACTCCAAGCAGATGCAATCGTTCCGCGGCCGGCTGTTCAGCCGCGTCGTGCCGACGGTAAAGGACATCGGCTTGTGGGGTCCGCGCGTGCGAAAGGCTTTCGCCGAGATGGGCGTGATGGAATACGCCGACATCGACGTCACGGAGCAACTCGCCAATGACGGGCGGGTCGCCGAGGAATTCGACAAGAAGATGTTCGTCGAAAAGGCAATCGCGGCGGAATGATGCGCGCTCACTCCTGCAGGATCGGCACCAGCAGGAGAAGGACGGCGGCAACGAGCAGCGGATAGGCCACGACGCCGATCAGCTGCGCGCCGGCGACGGCGCCGATCAGGTAGCCGATCCATGTCAGCGCAAGGAGCTGGGTGTTCGTGACGGATGGCGGCGTCACGCCGGCGCCGGGCCACATCCTGTCGACCGCGGCATCGGCGGTGCGTGCCAGGGTGCTGGTCACTACGACCGTGCTGACCGCGCTACCGGCGAAGCTCGTGATGCTCGAGGCCTGGATGCCCATCGCGAAGGCCACGACCATGACTGCAGGCTCCGTGGGGATGTCGACGAACCCCACGGCGGCGATCACGGCTGCTTCGATAAGGATGCCGACCACCGGCGAGCGCAGCAGACGCACGAGCCAGTGCGCCAGCATGGCGCCTGCGAAGAACGACACGAGGGGCGTGAGATGGTGCCAGGTTCCGACGAAGTCCTGGCGGGCCGCGGCGATACCGGCCAGGACCGTATTGCCGGTCATGTTGGCGGCAAAGACGCCGCCCATCGTGATGTAGCCCACGGCGTCGGCGATGCCGGCGACGACGGTGAGGATCGTCGCCTGTGCGATGGGCTTGATAAGAATGGCTAGACCACGTCGTAGGTGATCTCGACGTCGGGCCCGAAGCAATGGCCCTGGCAGGTGAGGATCCAGCCGTTGGCGAGGTCGTCGTCCGTATAGATGTCGTTCTTGGTCAGGACGACCTGGCCCTTGATGCGCTTGGCCGCGCAGGAGGCGCAAAAGCCCTCTTCACAGGACGACAGCGGATTGAGGCCGGCGGCACGGGCCGCCACCAGGATGGTTTGACCCTTCTGGTACGGTACCTTGTGGGTCTTGCCTTCGAAGTGGATCGTGATCTCGGCCGGCACGACCTCGCCATCCGCGGCCGGTTCGACAGGAATCGCATCGTTACCCGACGCCTCGAACCGCTCGATGCGGACCCGCTCGCGCGGCATGCCGGCGGCGAGTAGCGCGTTCTCGACCAGCGTCATGAAGGGACCGGGGCCACAGAGATAGGCCTCGGCATCCTCGAAGCCCTTCAGTGCCGCCTGGATCTCCTCGGCCTTGGTCAGCCCCTGGCTGGCATCGAGATGATGGATCACTTCCAGGCGCCCCGGATGCGCCTTGGCCAGCGCGTCGAACTCGGCATTGAAGATGATCGAGGTCTCGTCGCGATTGGCGTAGTAGAGCCTGATTCGCCGCGTCCCGGCTTTGAGGGCGCTCTTGATCAGCGACATCATCGGCGTGATGCCGCTGCCGCCCCCGAACAACAGAAGGGGGGCCGCTCCGTCGCCCAGCACGAAGCGGCCGGCAGGCGGAAGCACGTCCAGCGTGGCACCTTCCTTCAATGCGTCATGGAACCAGTTCGAGCCCTTGCCCCCGGCCACCCGTTTGACGGTGACCTTGGGCAAGCCGTCCGATTCGGGGGCGCTGGAGAGGGAATAGCAGCGGTTGAAGCCGGCACCCTCCAGCGGCACCCGGAATGTCAGGAATTGACCCGCTCGGTAGCGGAACTTGTCGGCAGCGTCGGCCGGAACTTCTAGGACGAAGGAGCGCGCATCGGGCGTCTCCTGGACGATTTTTGCGATGCGCAGCTGGTGGTAGGCCATGGATAAATCCGCGTTCATTGACCGGGCGATTTCCGTGCGGACTCTCCTAACAGACTGTGTTAGCTTCCGCCTAGAAAAATGACCGAAGCGTCATGTTTGCCGCTCCGGACGGGAATGGGACAGCTTTCAAGGCCAGGAGGCAAGCGCCAATGACGACGCAGAAGATTTATCAGCTGCCGGTCGATATCACCCAGTGGCACTTCGATGGTGCCACCGAAATCATGTTCAACTGGGAATACGACGACGGCTCGGCCGACCTGCTCAACCTTTATGAAAAGGGCAAGCAGCAGCAGTGGGACACCTCCACGCGCATCGACTGGAAGCAGGAGCTGTTCGAAGGCAACCCGATGGGCATGGCCGACGAGACGATCCCGATCTACGGCTCGCCCTTCTGGGAGAAGATGACCGACAAGGAGAAGGACTGGCTGCGCTTCAACCTACAGTGCCATTCGATCTGCCAGTTCATGCACGGCGAGCAGGGAGCGCTGATCGCAACGGCCAAGATCGTCAATACCGTGCCGGACATGAATGCCAAGTTCTACGCCGCCACCCAGGTGATGGACGAGGCCCGCCACGTCGAGAGCTACAAGCGGCTGATCCACGAGAAGTTCAAGTCCGCCTATCCGATCACCGAGTCGCTGAAGAAGCTGCTCGAGCAGACGCTGACCGATCGGCGCTGGGACATGACCTATCTCGGTATGCAGGTGCTGATCGAGGGCCTGGCGCTGGCCGCCTTCCAGCGCATCCGCGACACGGCGAAGAACAACCTCGCCGGTGCGGTCAACGCCTACGTCATGCAGGACGAGGCACGCCACGTCACGTTCGGCCGCATGGCGCTGCGCGAGTACTACCCGCACCTTTCCGACCATGAGCGTGCCGAGCGCGAGGAATTCACCGTCGAGGCGCTCTACTTCATGCGCGATCGATTCAACCAGGCCGAGGTCTGGATGCGGTCGGGACTGCCGGTCGATAAGCTGATGGAATATGCCTACAACTCGGGCGCCATGCAGTCGTTCCGCACGCGGCTCTTCACCCGCATCGTACCGATCCTCAAGGAGATCGGCCTGTTCGGTCCGAAGGTGCAGAAGGCGCTTGGCGACATGGGTGTGATGGAATACGCCAAGATCGATGTCGAGAAGCTGCTCGGCAACGATCTCAAAGTGGCCGAGGATTTCGACGCCAAGAAGTTCGTGCAGGACGCGATCGCCGCCGAATAGCGGCCGACGTGCAGAAGATCGAAAAAGGGGGCGCCTGGCGCCCCCTTTCTATTTGCAGCTGTCGATCCGTGGCGGCGCGTCGAGCACGGCGGCCACCTTGGAAATGTCGAGGCACCGCTGGCCGATCCAGGCCTTGCCCTGAACAAAGATCGCGAACCGCGCGAAGGTGTCGGCCTGTTCGGACGGTGTCGGCCGGCTGCGGGCCAACAGCCAGGTGAGGGCATAAATGTTGCCGGTGGCGAAGTCGGCAGCGGCCGCATCGAGATCCTTCGCCCATAGGGCGGCATTCTTCTGTGCTGCGCCGCTCGGATCCGGCAGGGAGGCGAGCCAGGCATGCGCATTGGAAGCCAGGGCATAGGAGCCGCCCTGCTCGGCCAGCAAGCCCTTTACCTGCTGGGCCACCGCGATATAGCCCTGACCCTCTATGGTGCTGCCCGCGCAGCCGCGGCGGCAGAGTGCGGTGAAAGTGAGGTACTCCGCCAGGATGATTTCGACATTGCCGTTGTTTTGCCTGCGCCAGGCCCGCGCGAGGTTCCACCCCTGCGTCAATTCCGGGCCCCACGGCTTGGCCGCCTGCGGCGTCTCGCGTTCAAGGTCGCCAATGACCGCCTGCGCGGCGGACTGCCATTCTGCCGGAATCTGGGCGGCGGCCGGTGCAGCACCGAGCATTGCAAAGATCAGCACAAGGATTCGACGTCGCATCGCTGTCCTCCTCAGTACTTGCGCGCCGTCTTGCGATCACGGCTGTCGTATTGGACCAGATCGTCGGCACGCATGACGGTGGCATCCGGTGACATGAGCCAGCGCACCTGTGTCGGCGCGATCAGCGGATAGTGGCGGGCATCGTCAACGGCCGCGCCGACATCCCAGCAATTCTCCTCGTTGGTGATCCAGAGCTCGGACCGGAAGCGGCGGAGATCGACGGATGCCGAATAGCTCCGCAGCGTCTTGCGCCCCTTGTTGAAGTATTCGTGGAAGTACGACATCGCAAGTTCGCGCAGGCTTCGGTAGACCGGGTCGCGCCATCGCAGCCAGGCATGATTGCTCTTGGACACGGCGCCCCAACAGCCGTTGCGCCTGAAAAGGGCGACGACGTGGTCGGAATCGCCTTTTGCCGTCAGGTCCATGAGCAGTGGCGGATCGCCATGCAGCCACAGGGCACAGGCTGCGACGAACGCCGCTTCAAGGCAATGCGCCTCACGATGCCGCAGCACCCCGCGCACCGAGCGCAGTGTGTCTCCGTTCGGCTCGAAGTTGGCGCGCAGGCCGGTGACGTATTCCTGGACCCGCTGGGGCGTGCGCAAGGCCGCGAGGATACGACCTTCTGCGGCCGTCAGGCCGATCTCGGCGGGGGTAGGGCGTTTGCGTCGGCGCATATCGCGCGATAGTGCCGTGCCGCCGCGCGGCGGGCCAGCACGTTGCATCCGGGGCGGTTGGTGGAGCTGAGGGGGATCGAACCCCTGACCTCCTCATTGCGAACGAGGCGCTCTCCCAGCTGAGCTACAGCCCCCCAATCAACCGCTCCGGGGCCCGAAGACCGCGCGGATACTGGTTGCGAGGCCACCTGTCAAGCAAGCCGCCCTATGCTAGCGTCCACCTTCGCTTCACGGGAGCAGACAGTGGCAAACAGCAAGAAAGTCGTTCAGACGGACGCCGCCCCCAAGGCGCTCGGTCCCTATTCGCAGGCCGTCGTGGCCAACGGCATGGTCTTCTGCGCCGGTCAGATCCCGCTCGATCCGGCGACCGGCGATCTCGTTGCCGGCGGGATCGCCGAACAGACGCATCAGGTCCTGAAGAACCTCCGCGCCGTCCTCAAGGCCGCCGGCAGCGATCTCGACCGCTCGGTCAAGACCACCGTGTTCCTGAAGAGCATGGACAGCTTTGCCGCCATGAACGAGGTCTACGGGCGGCCCGAGTATTTCGGCGCCAACCCGCCTGCCCGCTCGACCGTTGAGGTGGCGCGCCTGCCGCGCGATGTGATGGTCGAGATCGAAGTCGTGGCGCTCGCCTAGACCATGGAGAACACCATGGCCTGGATATTCGGGCTCGGGTCCCTCGTCCTGTTCGCAGTTCTGATCGGCCACGTTCTGCTGGCGCTGGTGCTGATCGTGCCGACGTGGCGAATATGCACCCGGGCGGGCTTTTCCGGCGCGCTGTCACTGTTCCATCTCGTGCCGCTGGTCGGCTCCTTTATCGTCATGGCGGTGCTTGCCTTCAGCGCTTGGCCTGCTGGCGAAGCATCACCGGGGCGGCGCTAGGTGATGGGCGGGGAAATCGCGGCCCTCATGGGCCTCTTCGGCCTTTCCAGCGCCTTCGCCATCGTCGGCGCCGTGCTGGCGGGGTGGATGGCTTGGCGCATCGTCGAGAAGGCGGGTTTGCCTGGATGGGCCGGCCTCGGTGCCATCCTGCTCACCCTGACGGGCATCGGCTCGATCGTGCCGCTGATCCTGCTTTGGGTTTTCGCATTCATGCGCTGGCCGCGCGACGAGCCGGTCTCGGGCAGCGCAGCGGGATTCGCCGCAGCCCCGGGAAGCGGCCCATCGCGGACCACGGCCCCGCCCGCGCTGTCGCCGCCCGCCTTGGCGTTGACCGACAAGCGCGGCTGGCGCCTTACGGGGGCTGTTGCCGGCGGCGGCAGCGTGACGCTGGTCGTCGATGGAAGTTCGTCGGCCCAACTGGTGACCGGTGCGCCGGCGTCCCAGCCGTCGGATCTGTCCCTGCCTGACCCGTCGGTCGGCAGGCCCCATGCCCGGCTGCTGACGGCGGGAGGCCGGCTGGGACTTGAGGATCTTGGCAGTCCGGGCGGAACCTTCATCGATGGGGCCCGCCTGCTGCCGGAGCACGGTCCGCGCGACGTCAGCGCTGCCCGGGCGATCCGCTTCGGCAGTGTCGAACTCGCCCTGTCCCGCACCTGAAATGGGCTTGTGATCAGCAATCCGCGACAGGTAGGGTGCGCGCGTCCGGCAGGCTGCCGGTATTTCTGCACGGAGACGCGATGCTGTCGCTAGCGATGCTGATCGACAAGGTGATCGACATCTACACCTGGATTGTGATTGCGGGTGCGATCATGAGCTGGCTGGTGGCGTTCGGCGTCGTCAATGTCAGCAACAAGTTCATCCGGATGTTCGTCGATGTTCTGTACCGGCTGACCGAACCGGTGCTGCGCCCGATCCGCAATATCCTGCCCAACCTCGGCGGCGTCGACATTTCGCCCGTCATCCTTTTGCTCGGCCTGTTCTTCATCCGCAGCCTGCTGTGGGAATACGTCTGGCCAGCATTCCTCCGCTAGTCTTCCGTCTTGTCCGATCCGGCTTTCCTGCGGCGCACAGACCGTGGCGTGACCGTGGCGTTGCGGGCACAGCCGCGGGCGCGGCGCACGACCCTCGAGTGCTCCACGCAGGGTGTGCTGAAGGCCCAGGTAACGGCGCCGGCGGAGGACGGCAAGGCCAATGCCGCCGTGGTGGCGTTGCTGTCGTCTGAGTGGCATTTGCCGAAATCCGCTTTCGACGTCGCCCGAGGCGCGGCCGCACGCGACAAGGTGCTGATTATTACCGGCGAGCCTGCGGCACTCGCCGGCCGGATTGCCGAATGGGTGCGTGAACATGGCTGACGCCAAGCTGATCGATGGAAAGGCCTTTGCCGTCGCGTTGCAGCGCCGGGTAGCGGATGGCGTGGCCGCGCTGGCGGCAAGCGGCGTGCTCAAGAGTGCATCGAAGCCTGGCCTGGCAACGGTTCTGGTCGGCGCCGATCCGGCGAGCCAGGTCTATGTCCGTAGCAAGGGCAGGCTCGCAGCCGAGCTCGGCATGGGGAGCTTCGATCATCGCCTGCCGGCGGAGACGACCGAGGACGAGTTGCTGGCCCTGATCGCGACGCTCAACGCCGATCCGGCAGTCAACGGCATCCTGGTCCAGCTCCCTCTGCCCAGGCACATTGATACGTCGCGCGTGTTGCTCGCCATCGATCCGGCGAAGGATGTCGACGGCTTCCATCCCATCAACGTCGGACGCCTGGGCTCGATCGCGGCGAGCGCTCCGCTTGATTTTCCGGTGCCCTGCACGCCGCTCGGCGTGTCGATGCTGCTCCAGGATGCGCTGGGCTCCCTGGCCGGCCTCAACGCCATCGTGATCGGCCGCTCCACTCTGGTCGGGCGGCCGGTGGCGCAACTACTCCTTCGGCTCGACTGCACCGTGACGATCGCCCATTCGCGCACGCGCGACCTGCCGGGCCTCTGCCGTCAGGCCGACATCGTCGTCGTCGCCATCGGCAAGCAGGAGTTTGTGCGCGGCGACTGGATCAAGCCGGGCGCTGCCGTCATCGATGTCGGCATCAACCGCATTCCCATTGCCGGTGGCAAGACTCGTTTGGTGGGTGATGCGGCCTTCGCCGAGATCCTGCCGGTGGCCGGCTACCTGACGCCGGTGCCGGGTGGCGTTGGTCCGATGACGGTTGCCTGCCTGATGTTCAACACGCTGCAGGCGGCCCGCCGCGCCGCCGGACTGCCGGTGGCTTCGGTCTAGCTCAGTTCTTCAGCATGCCGGCGACCATTGCCGTCACATTGTGGCGCATCATTGCCTCGTAGGATGCGGCGTCGCCGTCGGGCTTCGACAGGGCGTCTGTATAGAGGCGCGGGCCGACGACGGCACCGGACTCGCGGGCGATCTGCTCGACCATGCCGGGATTGGTCATGTTCTCGATGAACAGTGCCTTGATGTGTTGTTCGCGCACCTGGCGGATCAGCGCCGCGACGTCCTTGGCCGAAGGCTCGCTCTCGGTGTTGTAGCCACGTGGCGCCAGGAACTGCACGCCGTAGGCCCTGGAGAAATAGCGCAACGAATCGTGTCCGGTAATCGCCTTGCGCCGGGCTGCCGGCACCTTGGCGATCTCGGCCCGGATCCATTGGTCCAGCGCTTCCAGGCGCTTGTCATAGGCGTTGGCACGTTCGCGGTAGGTCGCGGCGTTCGACGGGTCGGCGTCAGCCAATCCCTCGGCGATGTTGGCAACGTAGCGGCGCACGCAGGTCACGTCCTGCCAGCAATGCGGGTCGGGGCCGTGGGCATGGCTGTGACCATGTGCCGGCGCGGCCTCGATCGTCCTGGCTCCCTTCGACGCCACGATGGCGCGGCCCTTGAACGGCGCGGCCTTGGCCAGGCGGTCGATCCACCCTTCGAAGCCCAGGCCGTTGCTCACCATCGCCTGGGCGGCCGACAGCGTGCGCGCATCGGTCGGGCGTGGCTGATAAGTGTGGGCATCGGTATCCGGCCCGACCAGGACTGAAAGCTCGACCTTTTCGCCGCCGACCTCTCTCACCAGATCGCCCAGGATCGAAAAGGTCGCCACCACCTTCAGCCGGGACTGGGCAACGGCAGGAACAGCGGCCAGCAGCAAGGCTGTGGCGATCAGGAGGCGGCGCAACATGGTGTTATATTATAACATCAGATTGGAAAGTCGAGCCAGCGCGGTACATGGCCCGTGGCCTCGAACAATCGCAGCAGGTCGCCGATGGCAATAGCCGTGGTCATGGTGTTGACCAGCGGATGGGCATTGACCGGGCCACCCTCGGCGAGCCCGCGGTCGAGGGCCAGCCGCACGACATGCGCGTCGTCGTTGACCAGGGCGAAAGGGGTTACCGACCCGGGCTCGACGCCGAGGTGCCGCCGCAACCGGTCGGGACTGCCGAACGACAGCCGGCCAGCGCCCAACGCTCCGCCCAGGCGCTTGAGGTCGATGGCGCGGTCCTCCAGCACGACGACCAGCCACATCTCCTCCTTCTTGTTCCGCAGGAACAGGTTCTTGATGTGATGGCCGGGCAGGTCGCCCCGAAGTGCCTTGGCCTCGTCGACCGTGAAGACCGGCGGGTGCTCGACAGTGCGCGGGGTAATCCCCAGCGTCTCGAGCCTGGCGAATAGTTGTTGCGGGCTGAGCATGGGAGAGGTCTACAGTGTCCGAATGAAGGGGATCGTATTGGCGG
>Ga0208492_1001962_pt1 | contig 11146 bp, 8 predicted proteins | sample Subbioar_CSW14AB_FD_184820 | JGI IMG/M metagenome (GOLD analysis project Ga0208492, IMG submission 184820) | Serpentinite rock and fluid subsurface biosphere microbial communities from McLaughlin Reserve, California, USA - CR12Mar_CSW14AB (SPAdes) | ecosystem: Environmental > Terrestrial > Deep...
CGGATGGTCGCGGAAGGTCGGGTAGATCCCCAGCGTCACGTTCGACCCGGGGCAAACCTCCAGCACGATCCCCTTCTCGGCCAGTTCGTCGACAAGGCTCAGGTCCTCGATGGCCCGCACCCCATGCCCGATCCGCTCCACCTCCAGGTCGCGCACCGCGTCGCGCACAGAGTCCGGCCCGCCCCATTCTCCGGCATGCGCCGTCAGCCGCAACCCTGCCTCGCGCGCGCAGTCGAAGGACCAGCGGAAATCCTTGGGCGCGCCGATCTTTTCATCCCCGGCGATGCCGAAGCCGACGATCCAGTCCCCCGCCGTTTCCGCCGCACAGCGCGCCGTCTCCCGCGCCTTGTCGGGCCCAAAATGCCGGATGCAGGTGATGATGCCGCGCAGGGTGATCCCGAGGTCCCGTTCCGCCTGATCCGCCGCCTCCTGCATCGCATGGAGGTATTCGCGCCAGGCCCCGACATCGCGCCCGCCGCAGAAATCGGGCGACAGGAAGGTCTCGGAATAGACCACCCCCGACTTGGCCGATTCCTCCAGCACCGCCAGCACGAGCCGCTGGTAATCGCGCGGGGACTGCAAGGCCGAGGTCGCCGCCTCATAGACCTTCAGGAAGTCCCAGAAGTCCTTGTAGCGGTAGTTGCCCTGCGCGTCGAAAACCCCGGATATGTCCAGATGCTTCTCTTTCGCCAGCCCGGCGATGAAGGCGGGCGGGGCCGCCCCCTCCAGATGCAGATGCAGTTCGACCTTCGGCAAATCCTTCACTACACGCTCCTGATTTCATCTGTCCGCAAGTATCCCGGGGTCCGGGGCAGAGCCCCGGGGGCCGGTCACAGGAAACTCCGCCCCGGCCCTTGCGCCGCCACCCCCAGATGCGCCGCGATGCTCGCGCCCACATCGACGAACCCGCGCAAGCCCACCTCCCGAGCACCCGCACCCCAGCCCACCACCGGCACCCGTTCGCGGGTGTGTTCGGTCCCATGGAAGGTCGGATCGTTGCCGTGATCGGCGGTGAAGATCACAAGGTCGCCTGGCCGCAGATGGGCGAAGAACCGGGGCAATCCGGTGTCGAACCATTCCAGCGCGCGGGCATAGCCCGCAACGTCGCGGGGATGGCCGTAAAGCGTGTCGAACTCCACAAAGTTGGCAAAGGTCAAGGAACCGGGCTCGGCCTCGGCCCCAAGCCGGACGAGATGTTCGAAAAGGTCGGCATCGGACTTGCCCTTCGACAGCGTCCCGATTCCGCGCATGGAGAAGATGTCGCCAATCTTGCCGATGGCATGGGTCGCCCGCCCTTCCCCCGAGACCCAGTCGAGCAGGGTCGGGCCGGGCGGAGCGATGGCATAGTCATGCCGGTTCGAGGTGCGCCTGAAATCGCCGCAGGTTCCGGTGAAGGGCCGCGCGATCACCCGCCCCACCTTGCGGGCATGCAGCATCGGCGCAAGATCCTGGCACAGCTTCAAGAGCCGCTCCAGCCCGAAGGCCTCTTCATGCGCGGCGATCTGGAAGACAGAGTCGGCGGACGTGTAGCAGATCGGCCAGCCGGTCCGCAGATGCTCTTCGCAATGCTCGGCGATGATCGGCACGCCCGAGGCGTGGCAGTTGCCGAGGATCCCCTCGGTCCCGGCCAGACGGCAGACTTCGGCGACGATGTCATCGGGAAAGGCGGGGACGGTGTCGGGGAAATAGGTCCAGTCCCAGGGCACCGGCACCCCCGCCAGTTCCCAGTGCCCGGACGGAGTATCCTTGCCGCGCGACACCTCGGTTGCGGCCCCCCACAGCCCCGCGGGCACCGCGCCCAGCCCCGGCGTGGCAGCGCCCGAAGCCAGCCGGATCGCCGCGCCAAGCCCCAATCGATCGAGGTGCGGCATCCGCAACGGACCCGACCGCCCGACCTCGGCCCGGCCCCCGGCGCAGGCCGCCGCGATGTGGCCCAGCGTGTTGGACCCTGCATCCCCGAACGCCGCCGCATCGGGTGCCCCGCCGCAGCCGACGCTATCCATCACGATCAGGAAAGCCCGTCTCTTGGTGGTCGACATCAGCCGATCCTCTTCTGCACCAGCGGAGGTTCTTCCGGCGCCGTCGCAGCGATGACATAGGCCGCCTGCACGGCCTTGACCGCCGCCTTTGCCGCGTCTTCCGTGACAGCATGGACCATCGCCAGAGGCACGCCCGCCCCGGCCTCCTCGCCGACCCCGGCAAGGTCCGACAACCCGACCGAGGGGTTGACCCGGTCGCCTTCGCGCAGGCGGCCCCCGCCCAGATGCACCACCGCAAGGCCCAGCGCCTCGCCGTCGATCTGCGCGACAAACCCGTCCGCCAGGGCCGGAACCTCCAGCATCACCGGGGCCGAGGGCAGCCGGTCCGGCCAGCGTTCGACGAAATCCGCAGGCCCGCCCTGCGCCACGACCATCCGCCCGAAGCATTCGGCCGCAGCCCCCGATTCCAGCGCCTGCGCGATCCGCCCCTCGCCGTCCGCCGCATCCGACGCCAGGCCCGCAAGCGCCAGCACCTCGCCGCCCAGCGCCACCGTCACGTCCCACAAGGCGACATTGACCGAGGTGCCGGTCAAGGTTTCCATCACCTCGATCACCTCCAGCGCGTTGCCCGCCGCCGTCGCCAGGGGCTGCGACATGTCGGTGATCAGGGCGCTCGTCATGCAGCCAGCCCCCTGCGCCGTCTGGACCAGCGTCCGCGCCAACGCCTCGGCGCGCTCGGGCGTCTTCATGAACGCACCCGAACCGCATTTGACGTCCAACACCAGCGCCTCCAGCCCCGCCGACAGCTTCTTGGACAGGATCGACGCGGTGATCAGGTCGATCGATTCGACCGTCCCGGACACATCGCGGATCGCATAGAGCCGCTTGTCGGCAGGCGCGAGGTCGCTTGAGGCCGCGACGATGGCGCATTTCACCTCCGCCATCTGCTTGCGCAAGCTGGCCTCGGTCAGCCCGGTGCGGAACCCCGGGATCGCCTCCAGCTTGTCCAGCGTCCCGCCCGTGTGGCCCAGCCCGCGCCCAGAGATCATCGGCACATAGGCCCCGCAAACCGCCAGCGCCGGGGCCAGCAAAAGCGAGGTGCAATCGCCGATTCCACCGGTGGAGTGCTTGTCCACCACCGGGCCGGGCAGATCCCAGGCCATGACCTTGCCGCTGTCGCGCATCCCCGTGGTCAGCGCGACCCGGCCTTCCTCGGACAGGCCCTTGAGGAGGACCGCCATCGCGAAAGCCCCCGCCTGCGCATCGGTCACATCGCCCGAGGCAAGCCCCATCGCGAACCAGCGCAGATCGTCCGGCTTCGGCTGCCTGCCGTCCCGGATCGCCGCGATGATCTGGCGCGCGTCGGTCATGCCCGATCCATGTGCGCGGCGGTGAAGACGCCGGGCAAAAGCTCGGCCACGGTCATCACCTTCTCTTTGCCGTCCGTGGTGCAAAGCCTGACGGTCACGTCCTGACCGGCGAACTCGGCGATCTTCTGGCGGCAGCCACCGCAGGGCGGCACCGGGTCCGGGCTGTCGGCGATCACGCAGACCTCGGCGATCCTGGTGTCTCCCGCCGCGATCATCGCCGCGATCGCCCCGGCCTCGGCGCAGGTGCCCTCGGGGTAGGCCACGTTCTCGACGTTGCAGCCGACATGCACCGCGCCGCTGGTCGACCGCAAGGCGGCACCAACCTTGAACCGCGAATAGGGCGCATAGGCCCGTTCCCTGACCGCCGTCGCCGCCTTCAGAAGCGTCATCGCAACCCCCTCTTTGACCATTTGGTCAGAGTGTGAAGCCGCGCCAAGAATTCCGCAAGCCGGGTGTGCTCCTCGTTCGACTTCGTCTCCTCCTCGCGGACCCTCCCGACGAGAAGCCGAAGGCGAACGAGGAGGCGCTATTCAGAAATCACCCGCGTCACCGGATTGCCCGGCAGCGTCACCTCCAGCAGTTCCAGGTCCGCCGTCGCCTCGCCGTAGCGCGTCGCCAGTCCCGGCGGGATCACGAAAGCATCGCCGGGTTCCAGCCGATAGGGGTCTTTCCCCTCACCCTCCAGCGTCATCCCGCCCTGCATCACGAAGGTGAAGAGGATGTCGCCGTCATGTGCGGTCCAAGGTGCCACACCCGTAGGTCGCGCCACCATCACCGAGGCCACGCCGCGCGTGCTGGCGTGGATCGTGGTGTCCCGCGCCTCGAAGCCGGGAATGCGGAAGGGATGGAAGACCCCCTCTGCCCCGATGTCATGCACGAATTTCTGCCCGTCCCATTCGCGCGCGGGTCGGTAGTGCGGCGTCGGCAGGGTCATCTCGTGGTCGATCTCGGTGACATGCTCGGCCGGGACCCCGATTTCCACCACCTGCACGCCTTCGGAGTGCAAGACCTTGTGCCGGATGCCCGGGGGCTGGATGAAGCAGTCCCCGGCATGGATGCGGCGCACACCGCCCTGATCCTCGTAAAGCACGTCGACCCAGCCCGCGACGCAGAAGATCAGCTGGAAGCCGACCTTGTGGAAATGCACCATGTCCGGCACCGGGCCGTCCGGCACGCGGATGTGGCTGGCGATCATCGCACCACCGAGGCGCGTCGGGATCAGGTCGCGATATTCCATCCCCGCCCGCCCGATCACCCAGGGCGCCTGGTCGGCCAGGCGGCGGACGACGAAGGCGTGTTCGGTCTTCGGCGTGACGACCGGAGGGTTCAGCGCGTCGATCTCGATCCTCGTGCCGTTCGGTGCGGTCAGGGCCGTGGCGCCACCGGCAAAGGCGGGGTCATCGGTCAGCAGGCGCAGGGTGCCCGGAGCCTCGGCCGCGCCCTTCTCGATCCGCAGGCGCAGGCCGTGGCCGGACAGGACAGCGACCTCGGGATTGTCGGCGGGAAAGATCATGTCCAGCCGGAAGCCAAGCGTCTTGGTGTAGAACGGCAGGTCGTTGCGCAGCTCCTGCGTCGGCAGCCGGACTTCGGCCCGAACTTCGGTGCCCCGTGTTTCCGTCATGGCATTCCCCGTGCTATGGCGGCATGGTGAAGTGACCGGCAGCGATTTGCAAGCAGGGGCGGAAACGGCTTCAACGCAGGCCGCAGTTGGCGCGAGCGGGATTTGGTTTAAGGCTAAACCATTTTCTGCAGGAGGGGTGGATGGACGAGGCGAGGAACGACAACGCGCGGCAGGCGGCGCTGGATTACCATGAGTTTCCAAAGCCCGGAAAGCTGGAGATTCGCGCGACGAAGCCGCTGGCGAACGGTCGTGACCTCGCCCGCGCCTATAGCCCCGGCGTGGCAGAGGCCTGTCTGGAGATCAAGGCCGACCCCGCGACCGCCAGCCGCTACACCTCGAAGGGCAACCTTGTCGCCGTGATCTCGAACGGGACCGCCGTCCTGGGGTTGGGAAACATCGGGGCACTCGCGTCAAAGCCGGTGATGGAGGGCAAGGCGGTCCTCTTCAAGAAATTCGCCAATATCGACTGTTTCGACATCGAGGTGAACGAACCCGACCCCGAGAAGCTTGCCGCCATCGTCTGCGCGCTGGAGCCGACCTTCGGCGCGGTGAACCTGGAGGACATCAAGGCCCCCGACTGCTTTGTCGTCGAGAAACTGTGCCGCGAGCGGATGAACATCCCCGTCTTCCACGACGACCAGCACGGCACGGCAATCGTCGTGGGGGCCGCAGCCACCAACGCGATGATCGTCGCGGGGAAACGGTTTCAGGACATCAGGATCGTCTCGACTGGTGGGGGCGCGGCGGGCATCGCTTGCCTGGAGATGCTGGTCAAGCTGGGGGTCCGGCGCGAGAACGTCTGGCTTTGTGACCTGGAGGGGCTGGTCTACAAGGGCCGCACTGCCCAGATGACCCCGCAGAAGGCGGCCTTCGCGCAAGGCACCTTGCCCGCGACGCTGGCCGAGGTGATCAAGGGGGCGGACCTCTTCCTCGGCCTCTCCGGCCCCGGCGTCCTGACGCAGGACATGGTCAAGGCGATGGCGCCGAACCCCATCGTCTTCGCACTGGCGAACCCGACGCCCGAAATCCTGCCGGATGAGGTGCGCAAGGTCGCGCCGACCGCGATCATCGCGACGGGACGGTCGGATTTCCCCAATCAGGTCAACAACGTCCTCTGCTTCCCGTTCATCTTCCGCGGGGCTCTTGACGTGGGTGCCACCACGATCAACGACGAGATGGAGATCGCCTGCATCGAAGGCATCGCCGCCCTCGCCCGCGCCACCACCAGCGCCGAGGCTGCCGCCGCCTATCGGGGCGAGACGCTGTCCTTCGGCCCCGACTATCTGATCCCCAAACCCTTCGACCCCCGCCTGATCGGCGTCGTCGCATCTGCCGTCGCCAAGGCCGCGATGGAGACCGGCGTCGCGACACGGCCCCTGGAGGATATCGACGCCTACAAGCGCAAGCTTGACGGGTCGGTGTTCCGCTCGGCCCTGATCATGCGGCCGGTGTTCGAGGCGTCCAAGCTCGCCTCGCGCCGCATCGTCTTTGCGGAAGGCGAGGATGAGCGGGTGCTGCGCGCCGCGAACGCGATGCTGGAGGAGACGACCGATGTCCCGATCCTGATCGGCCGCCCGGAAGTGGTCGAGGCGCGCTGCGAACGCTCGGGCCTGCCGATCCGCCCGGGGCGCGATTTCCATCTGGTGAACCCCGAAAACGACCACCGCTATCGCGATTACTGGGGCACCTATCACGAACTGATGGCGCGGCAGGGTGTCACCCCCGACATCGCGCGGGCGGTGATGCGGACGAACACCACCGCCATCGCCGCGATCATGGTCCACCGCGAGGAAGCCGACAGCATGATCTGCGGCACTTTCGGGCAGTTCAACTGGCACCTCGGCTATGTCCGCCAGATCCTTGCGCGCGGCGGCCTGCACCCCGTTGCGGCCCTGTCCCTCATGATCCTGGAAGACGGCCCCCTGTTCATCGCCGACACCCATGTCCATTCCGAACCCAGCCCGGCGCAGATCATGGAGACGGTGATCGGCGCGGCCCGCCATGTGCGCCGGTTTGGTGTGACGCCGAAGATCGCCCTTTGCACGCAAAGCCAGTTCGGCAACATGGACAACGCCAGCGCCCGCCGGATGCGCGACGCGCTGGAGATGCTGGACACGCGGGAACCCGATTTTGCCTATGAAGGCGAGATGAACCTGGATGCGGCGCTCGACCAGTCGATCCGCGACCGGCTCTTGCCGGGGTCGCGCTATGAAGGGGCGGCGAACGTGCTGGTCTTTGCCTCCAGCGAGGTGGCGTCGGGCGTGCGCAACATCCTGAAGGTCAAGGCCGGGGGGCTGGAGGTCGGGCCGATCCTGATGGGCATGGGCAACCGGGCGCATGTGGTGACCCCGGCGATCACCGCGCGGGGGTTGTTGAACATGTCGGCCATCGCCGGGACGCCGGTCGCGCATTATGGCTGAGGAGACCGTCACACCCTACACCGAGCGCGACCAGTTCCGGGCGAAAGTCCTTGCGGCGCTGCTGGGCTGGACTGGCGTTACCGTCATGGAACTTGCAGGAGGAACCTCCAGCCAGATTCTGTTCTACCTGCCCTTCTTCGCCATTATCGGGCTGCCCTTGGCTTTTCTGTCGATATGGATCATCGGCGGCCCAATCATCCGGCGGGTCTTGCAGCGTCCGGTCACCTGGTTGTCGGCCGCAACAGGGGGCGCAACTGTTGCGGCAATTCTCGCGACGATCTCGATCGTTATCGGTCGGCTGAACGGCCTTCGCATCTCCTACGACCCATCTTTCGACTTTCAGCTTGGCGGCGGCGATTTTGTGCGCGAGGTGGATGGCATCCTGACCCCCTACGGTTGGCTTCTGCTGGCCCGGAACACGGCGTTCTTCATCGTGATCGGCGCCATCGTCGGGCTTTTGGTTCGGGCCATCATCGGACCCGGGCGCAAGTAGCGGCCAGACGCCGCACGAACGCTACTGGACAGCGCACAACCGTTGCGGCAATCTTTGCATTATGCAAAGATGCGGTTCGCATTTCGGGACGATACTGTGATGAACCAGCCCCACAGCGACGCGAAGTCACGGGCGTTGGAGAGCCTGCGTCGCGCGGTCGACGCGCTGCGGCCGCATCTGACGACGCCCGATCAGCAGGCCAACCTGTTTCTGATCGACGAGGCCGCGGCCCGGCTTGCCGAACCGGTCAAGGCCGGGGGTGCCGGACTGATGGACTTCGATGCGTCCCGGTTGAGCCACCTGCTTGAGATCACCGGACCCGACCTTGCGGTGGAGCTGCTGGCCCGTCTGACCGAAGATCTGACCGAGACCCGGGAAAAGCTGGATCAAGGCGCGGCTGCGGGCGACTGGAAACGCCTGCGCGAGGGCAGTCATGTGCTGATCTCGCTGTCGGGCTCGGTCGGGGCGATGTCGCTGCAGACCATGGCTGAAAGCCTGAATGCCATCGCACACCGGCAGGAAAGCGATGCGCTGACTGCCCTGATGCCGCCCCTTCGGGCCGAGCTGTCCAGCCTGATCCAGCTGATCCGCGCCACGCAACCGCCAGGCGGCAGATATTGATGAAACAGACGACTCCGCTTTCCCGCCCGTCGGTCCTTCTGGTCGAAGATACGCTGTCGCTGCAGATGGTCTACCGCTCGATCCTCGCGACCGCGGGGCATCGGGTGGCCGTCGCGGGCACGGCTGCGGACGGGCTGGAACAGTTTCGCACCCACCGGCCTTTGGTCGTGCTTCTGGACCTGATCCTGCCCGACCGCGACGGGCTGGAGGTGATGCGGGACATCCAGGCGATCCAGCCGGAAACCCGCGTCATCGCGATCACCGCCAACGGGTCGGTCAACCGCGCGGTCGAGGCGATGCGCGCCGGAGCGCATGACTTCCTCGTCAAGCCCTTCGACGAAGGCCGCTTCCTGTCGGCCGTGCAGAATGCGCTGGCCGAGGCAGCCCCCCGCGAACCGGCGAAACCCGACCCGGTGACCCGCAGCCGCGATCCGGGCGAAGTGTCCGAGGGCTCGGGCTTCATCGGCTCGTCCGACGCGATGCGGCGCATCCATTCGACCATCGGCTCGGTCGCGCGGTCGATGGCGACGGTCTTCATCACCGGGGAAAGCGGCACCGGCAAAGAGCTTTGCGCACTGGCGGTCCACGCCAATTCCAACCGCGCCGCCGGTCCCTTCATCGCGCTGAACTGTGGTGCTATCCCGCAGGACCTGCTGGAATCCGAGGTCTTCGGCCACATGAAGGGCAGCTTTACCGGCGCGATCTCTGACAAGCAGGGCGCGGCCACCGCGGCGGATGGCGGGACGCTGTTCCTGGACGAAATCTGCGAGATGGCCCCGGCCTTGCAGACCAAGCTTCTGCGGTTCCTGCAGACCTCGACCGTGCAGCCCGTGGGCGCGACCCGGCCGCGCAAGGTCAATGTCCGCATCGTCTGCGCCACCAACCGCGACCCGATGGACGCCGTCCGCCGCGGCCATTTCCGCGAGGATCTGTATTACCGGCTTTATGTCGTGCCGATCCACATGCCACCGCTGCGCGACCGGGGCCAGGACGTGATCGAGATCGCCGAGGCCGCCCTTGTCCGCTTTGCCCAAGAGGAGGGCCGCGAGTTTCACGGCCTTGACCCGGCCGTGCGCAACCTGATGCTGTCGCTGCCCTGGCCCGGCAATGTGCGGCAACTGCTGAACGTCATGCGCAACGTCGTCGTGCTGAACCCGGGTGGCTGGGTCACCAGCGACATGCTGCCCCCGGGCCTTGCCGAGGAAACCCCCGTCGCCGATCCGCAGTCGCTTGCGCCGGTCAGCCGGGACGTGCTTGCCCCGGACAGCCTGATCGGCCTTACCCTGGCCGAGGCGGAACGGCGGTTGATCGAGGCCACGCTCGCCCATTCGGGTGGCTCGATTCCCAGGGCAGCCCGGGTTCTGGACGTCTCGCCATCCACCCTTTACCGCAAGATCGAAGCCTGGGGCGCAAAGGCCGGCTGACCGCTCCTCAGACGAACTGCTCGCCGATCAGCCGTTCTTCCAGCCCGTGCCCGGGGTCGAACAAGAGCCGGTGGCGCACCGTCGTCTCCGTCCGCACCTCGACGCTGACCACATCGCGGACCGAGGACCGGCTGTCGGCATCCGCCATCACCGGGCGTTTCTCGCCCTCGATCACCTCGATCCGCACCACGGCGCTCGACGGCAAAAGCGCGCCGCGCCAGCGCCGGGGCCGGAAGGCCGACATCGCGGTCAGCGCCAGCACGTCCGACCCGATCGGCAGGATCGGTCCGTGCGCCGAATAGTTGTAGGCCGTCGACCCCGCCGGTGTCGCCACCAGCGCCCCGTCGCAGACCAGTTCCGGCAGCCGTTCGCGCCCGTCGATCAGCACCCGCAGCTTGGCGGCCTGCGGACCCTGCCGCAGAAGCGACACCTCGTTGATCGCCAGCGCCTGCGTCACCTTGCCCCGGGCGTTTTCCGCCCGCATGGACAGCGGGTTGATCACCGTCTCTTCCGCCGCTGCCAGGCGCTCGGGCAGGTCCTCGATGGCATAGAGGTTCATCAGGAACCCGATGGTGCCGCAGTTCATCCCGTACACCGGCAGGCGCTGGCCATGGGCCGCGTGCAGGGTCTGCAGCATGAAACCGTCGCCCCCCAGCGCCACGATCACGTCGGCAGATCGTGCGTCGGCCTGGCCATAGGCCGCCGTCAGCGCCTGCAGCGCCGTGACCGCCGCCGGGGCTTTCGAGGCCGTGAACCGGATCCGCTGTCGCTCCATGCGCCCTGCCATCCCCATCTGCCCCGCCCTGATCGCCCCGACAGTCTTGGCCGTCCGGTCCGGCAAACTCAACCCCCGCCACCGCGTTTCCTTTGCGCCGCGCCGGTTTCCTGTCGGCCCCGACATTTCGCGCCCGTCGCATATCCCGTCGCTTAAATGCCTTTCCCGACCCGGGGGCGTGGTCTACATACGCCGGAACCATCACCGCCATGAGGACCTGCCATGACCGCCTCCCACCGCGATACCGGCTTTTTCACCGAACCCCTGTCCTCGCGCGATCCCGAACTGTTCGGGGCGGTGACACAGGAGCTTGGCCGCCAGCGCCACGAGATCGAGCTGATCGCGTCGGAAAACATCGTCTCCCGCGCGGTGATGGAGGCGCAGGGCTCGGTGATGACCAACAAGTATGCCGAAGGGTATCCGGGCAAGCGTTACTATGGCGG
>Ga0208492_1001965_pt1 | contig 11126 bp, 10 predicted proteins | sample Subbioar_CSW14AB_FD_184820 | JGI IMG/M metagenome (GOLD analysis project Ga0208492, IMG submission 184820) | Serpentinite rock and fluid subsurface biosphere microbial communities from McLaughlin Reserve, California, USA - CR12Mar_CSW14AB (SPAdes) | ecosystem: Environmental > Terrestrial > Deep...
GATTCGCCGGGGGTTCCGCGCAAGGAGCCCGCAAGGGCTTCAAGCTGAAGACGCGTGCGTTCGTGAGGTTCGCGAAGGGGCCCCGGCTTTTCAAGCCGGGGGGAACGGGTCACCAGAATCAACGCGATCGAGAACTGCTCTAACGGCGCCGAACGGACTTGATGACCGCGGCCTTCAACGGCGCGTCCTTGCCGAACGGGCCCTGAGCGCCGGTGGGCAGCGCGCGGATGGCGTCGACGACGTCCATGCCTTCCGTGACGCGGCCGAAGACGGTGTAGCCCCACCCCTGCGCGTCCTTGCGCGTGTGGTCGAGGAACCCGTTGTCGACCACGTTGACGAAGAACTGCGCGGTCGCCGAGTGGGGATCGCCGGTGCGCGCCATGGCCACGGTGCCGCGCGCGTTCTTCAGGCCGTTGTCGGCCTCGTTCATGACGGGGGCCTGCACGGCCTTCTTCTCGAAGCGCTCGTCGAAGCCTCCGCCCTGGACCATGAACCCCGCGATGACGCGGTGGAAGATGGTGCCGTCGTAGTGTTTGGCGTCTACGTAGCGGAGGAAGTTCTCCACCGTCTTCGGCGCATGGGCGGCGTCGAGGGCGATGACGAATTTGCCGTGGTTGGTCTCGACTTCGACGAGGGTGTCCGACATGGAGGCCAGTCTATCAGCGGTGCTGCTCGAAGAGGCGATCGCGCCACTTGACCAAATCGTCGAAGCGGGCGGCGAGCTCGGGCCTGGTCCAGGCGCGTCGCGTGGCCGGCCCGAGCGGAATGTATCGGTCGGCCACCGGTTGGATGCACTGGACGACGCCGGCCGCGATGATGTCGGCGAACGAGAACGCGCCGTCCACGTAGCCAGTCTTGGCGATGGTCGAGCGAAGCTGCTCGAGGACCTCGGCCAGGCGAGCCTCGGCCTCCGCGTCGCTGGCGCCGGCCTTCCATTTCCAAGTGAGCACCGCGGTTCCGAAGCGCGCCGTCGGCCCCTTGAGCGCCTTGGGCATCGGGAGCTTGACGCTCTCGGCCTGGGCCTCGGGGTCGGCGTCGACCGCCCGCAGCACGAGCCCGCGGGCGGCGTGCAGGGCCCGTTCGGCGATCTCGGTCCACCGCGCGACCGCCTCTTCGTGCCCGTCGTACAGCTTGCTGCCGCTCCCGATGCTGTCGGCGTGACGCGCGATGGCGAGGGAGTCGGTGATCGCGCCGTGCCCGGTCAACAGCACCGGCACCGAGATGCGACCGCGGAGCTTCTTCGCCTGGAGCCGGAGCATCGGCTCACCGACGACCGGCACGTACTCGCGGAAGTCGTACCCGATGTGGTGGTGGTCGAGCGCCCATCGGGCGCGTTGCGTCCAGGGAGAATAGGTCAGACCGACGAGCGTGGGCCGGGGCATGGCGCAGTGTACTCGTCTCGGAACACGTACAGAAAGGCCTCGGGCATCTGGTGCTCTGCGGCAAGGAAGCCGGGGGCCACGCCGCGGCGCATCTCCTCGACGAGCGCCCGACGGTGCTCCGGTGGGATGGCAGCAATGGCAGGAGCAACGCCGGTCCGGCGAGGCGCATGCCCCTCGCGGAGCGCACGCGCCCGCCGCTCCTCGTCGACCGCGGGCGGCTCGGTCAACCAGATGAGCAGCCGCTGCAGCTCACGGGTGCGATCGCCAAAGGCGGTGCGGCCGTGCAGGCATCGATGGTTGTCGACGATGAGCACCTCGCCCTGCCGCAAGTCGATCCGCGTCAGCGGAATGCGCTCGAGGTGCCTCGCGACCTCGGCGCCGATCGGATCGTTCGCGCGCGGTGAGTGGGTGAAGAACAGATCGCGCTCGACGGCAGCCACCGTGCTCGCCACGAAGTCACCGAACACGAACGGGAACGATCGCGGCGTGCGAAAGAGCGCGTCGTGGAGCGCCGGGTCGGTGTGGGCCACCTCGTCGAGCAATGTATGGGTATCGGCGACGAGGCTCGTGCCGCCGCTCGTCGCCGGGCGCACGCAGAACAACACCTGCAGGTGCGCCGGCCGGCCGCGATGCAGCTGGCTGTCGGTGTGAAACGGCGCCGGTCCGTCGTTGGAGGCGAACGAACGTCCTCCGGCGATCGCCCGAATCGGCTGCCGCTCGATCGTCGCGACGTCGGACGAGAATCGAGCCGCAACCGCGCGCGCGACGTCCCAAGGCTCCTCGACCACCGCGCGCACCCACGATGGCTCGAGCACCACCGAGAACGGCGCGCTCACGGCGAGTCTCCGAAGGCCACCGCGCGCACCTTCGGGTTCGCCAGCGCGCGCGGGAACGGCAGCACCTCGAGCAGCCGCGTACCCTCGCGCACGCGGATGCGCTCCTCGAACACGCGGAACACGGCCGGCGCCGCGTGGAACCAGTCGGTCTGCACCACGCCCCGCATCACCTCGAAGCCGTCGCCGAGCACGCCGTCGACCACCGAGGACCACCCCGGCGGCGTCTGGACGAACGCCCATGGTTTGACGAAGAAGTGAGGCTCGCCGGGCGGGTGAGGGGTGAAGTACTTGGTCAGATACCAGAGGGCGCCCTTGTTCGCGTCGAGGAACGGAGCGCCCATGACCTGCTTCCACAGCCGCTCGAGCGCGGCGGCCTCGCGCTGCAGACGGGTCTGTTCGTACTCGAGCACGAGCGAGAGACCATCCCAGGCGGCCTCGAATGGCAGCAAGGTCACGAAGTCGATCGCGGTCACGCCGTGACCCCGCGACCGAATCGGCGTCGGCGACGCAGCCGAGAGAACCTGGTCTTTGCGCTCGATGGTGAACTTCACAGGGCCTGCCTCGACCACCCGGGTCGGACCATCTTCCCTGTCGAGGTAGGGCGCGGTCTTCCGGTATTTCTTGGTGGGCTCGCCCTTCTTCTTCGCGAAGTAGACCGCGTCGAAGAACTCGGCGTGCGCCCGGGCGAGCTCGGGCGCGTCGCCCAGCGTCGCTCGTTGGACCTCGACGTCAGGGATGACGCACGAGACGGTCGCGATCTCGGCGTCGATCCGGAGCGCCCCGCCCGCACGCGGACGGATCGGGATCACCAGCGGGACGAACCCGATCCCATCCGGGATGAACACCTCGCCGACGTCGTAGGCGAAGCTCCGCCGGTTTGCGCTCGAGGCGATCCGCAGCCAGGTGCCGTCGGGAGGTCGCACGAGCAATCCCGTGAACAGGTGGAGCACTCCCTTGTGCTCGTGCACCAGCGAGCGCGCGAACGCCGACGGCCACGGCTCGGTCACATAGCCGAGCGCGCACAGGCGTGGGATCGCGGCCTTCAATCCGATGGAGGCGCGTTCGTCGATGATCCGCGGCGCCCGCCCGAGCGACCGTTCGATGGTCAGGGCGCGCGACAGCCGCACCTGCAGCCCGAGCCCGTTTCCCTCGAGGAAAGGCAGACACGCCTGCGCGGCACGCAGCGGCACCCCGCCATCGAGCGTGCCGTTCCGGCGCACGAGCGAGGCCAGCTCGAAGGCCTCGAGCACCTCGATGACAGGATCAGCCGCCGCAACCACCGCCGCCACCGCATCCTCCTCCGCCACCGCAGCCGCCACCACCGCCGCAGCTCGACGACGAACAGCTCGAACCGCTGGAGCCGCCGCCGCTGACCGTGCTCGCCGGGATGACGAACGCGGCCGTGACGGGCAGGAGGATCGGCGACATGAGGACGCTCGTCGCGCCCGCGATCGCGACGACCAGAGAGATGTCGGAGGCTGCGGTGCGGCGACCGCTGTTCACGTCGTCACGGAGCGACACCGTCGAGGCGTCGAGCCACTCCAGGTACTTCTTCTTCGTGACGCTGTCGCCCACGTTGCTGATCACCACCAGGGCGACGATCACGTCGATGATGACGAGGAACACCAGGAATCCGATGGGGCGATCGAGAATCGCGCCGCGGATCGCGCGCAGCGTGCCAATGCCGAGAATGAGCGCACACCCGAGGGCCGCCGTGAGCCGCGCCGCCGCACGCGCAGCGTCCGGACGCTGAAGGCCGGCCTCGCGCAGCTCGTGCTCGAGTCTGTTGCCATGCGCGGTCGCGGTCGTGCGCGCGATGGTGCGTGCATCGTTGGCGCTGACCGTGCTCCCCTTGGCCGCGAACGCTCCGTAGAGCTCGCGGAGAATGGGGTCGCTCGAGCCCTTCTTGTTCACCGTGAACGAGCCGGCACCGGAAGCGCTCAAGACGTTGTCGGCGAAGGCGTGCGCGAGGAGCGCCTCGGACAAGGCGTTCGCTCCGCCGCGTAGCCAGGCGATCGCCCAATACTCGTCAGGCAAGGGGAGCCAACCCAGCGTGAGCCGCCTGCGTTGCTCGACCGGCGCCACGCGGTACCCCGTGAACCCGGGTCCATCACCAGCGGGCTGCAGCTTCGGCCCGCTCGCGCCCTCGACCGCGTCGCCGACGAGGTTCCGCACGTAGCCGGTTGTGACGAACCCGACGACCGAGAGGAACACGAAGAACACCAGGAACGCCGGCCCGCTCGCGATGTTGAACGGAAAGAAGTCGAGCATCTCGATCACGGCCGCTCCTCCATCAAATCGACCTTGGCGATCGCCTTGTCGAGGAGCGTCACGAGCGCGTCGTGCGCGAGGCTCGGCGACTCGTCCACCTGGAGGAGCGCCGCGGCGTCGACACCGAGCTTCTTGCCGGCGGCCTTCAGCACGGCTGCGAGCTCCTGTTCGGTGCTCTCGCCATCGAGCTCGAGGAGCGCGCGCAGCGGCGAGCGCACCTGCTTGATCTTGCGTGCGACCGCGCCCCGGAGTTGGTCGACGTTTCCCTGCGCGTCGACGACCGCCCGACGCATCCGGATCTGCGCCTCGCGGAGCTCTTGCTCGATGCGCAGACGCAGGTGATGCCGCTCGATCTTCAGGTCGGCGAACGGATCGCTGCCGTGGAGGACGACGTGGCTGCGCTTGATCTCGTCGTAGAAGACCGGAAACACGTCGGCCGCCCGCGTAATCTCCGGCTCGACGAGGATCATCGCCTCGATCCGCGAAGACCACCGCGCGCCCTGCAGCGCGTTCGCCGAGCGCTCGAGGGCCGCGCGCGAAGCCTCGCGGAGCACGACGATCAAGTCGACGTCGCTGCCCTCGCGCCACCCACCTCGCACCGCGCTGCCGTGCGCCAACACCGAAACGAGCTCGTCCCCGTGCGCCTTCTTCAGGGCGGCGACCAGCTCGTCGAGCTTCTTGTTCACCGCCTCGGACACCTTCATCTTGCTCACGCCGGCCCTCCTCCTGAAAACCAAATGCGAACTGGCGCACCTGCGCCGGGACCCTTCACGACCCAGATCGTCCGCGCGCCGATGCGCTCGCGCGTCACGTATGGCGCGACGCGAGGGCGCACGTCGCCGAGCGCACCCGGACCGACGAACCGCGCCCGGAGCAGCAGCCGGTCCCACCGAGCGTCGTCGGCGAGCGCGGGCTCCGCCAGCGCGGCCTCGGCGATCCGCAACGCGTCGGCCGGCCCGACCAGATCGTCGGGACGCGGCCAGCCGGACACCCCCGCACGCGCGAGCGGCTCGACCCGCTCGCGCCTCCGTCCGAGCCGCGGCAAGAGCGGGAGCGCGTCGTCGATCCGCTTCTCGCGCAACACCGCTCGGGTACGGGCGATCGCGGTGGGATCGAAGGGCGGCGGAGCGTGACCGACCGACTCGGAGGGAGGAAGTGCCGGCGTGCTACCTGCACGCCGGCCGACCAGGGCGTCGGCGAGCGCGATCTGCTGCAGCAGCAACGTATTGGGTGTGGCTTCGGGAGGAGTCGTGGCACTAATGGCAGGAAGTTTCCGAGCGTGCCCTCGGCGGGCGATCGCTCGAATCGAGTCGAGCTCGCGGGCGGTCTCGGTGAACTCGGGAAACGCTCCATCGCGCTCGAGCACCACTGGAACCGAGCCGCAGCGCTCGACGGCGAGCGCGAGCAGCGAGAGGACGTCCTCGGGGACGTCGTGGGCGTGTGTGTCGAACCAGAAGCCCTCGTCGAGGAAGCCCCCCGCGACGTGGATCATCGCGACCGACTCGAGCGGGTAGCTCTCGAGCAAAACGCGCGGATCGACCCCGGAGTTGCGCGCGTTGGCGTACACGTTGGCCACGTCGAGCAGCAAGGGGCACCCGGTCGCGCGCACGATCTCTCCGTGGAACGCGCCCTCTCCCATGGCGTCGTCGGGCCATCGCAAGGTCCAAGCGACGTTCTCGAGCAGGAACGGCACGTCGGGCAGGTGACGCCTCGTGCGCGCGACGTTGCGCGCGACGACCGAGACGGCGTCCCTGGTGAACGGCACGGAGGTGAGGTGTCCGATGTCCCGCTTGCCCGCCCGCGTGAGCGCGACGTGCTCGCTGACCATCGGCGCGTGCAGATCGCGGGCGAGCTCGCCGAGCCTCTGGGCCTTCTGCTCGTCGACGCCGTCGGCCGAGGCGAGCGAGAGCTTCACGCCGTGCGGCACCACCGGCCAGATCTCGCGCATCGCGTGCGCCTCGCGCAGCCAGTCGGCGCGCGCGAACAGGCTCTCGGCGGTGACCTCGAGGAAGTCGACGCGCCGGGGATCGCGCAAGAGGCCGGCAGCGAGCTCCGGCCGAAAGCCCACTCCAACCCCGCTGACCTCCCCCGCCACCCTGCGGAGGTTAGCTCACTTCTTTGGTTTCCCGTCCGTCTCGTCCGCCGGCTCGGGGGGCGGCGCCTGCACCGCGCGTTCGAGAGCGCCGGCCATTCGAATCTGGGCGAGCTTGAGCGCGTCCTGATCGCCGTCGCGCATGGCGCGAACGATGTCGTCGGCGCTGCCTGCGCCCATCGCCTCGAACAGGTGGCCCATCAGCTCGTCGGCGTTGCCGAGCAGCGCCTCGGGCCCCACCGCCTCAATGGGCGCATCGAGTGAGACCCAGCGGCCCGCGTCGCCCACCGCGGCGACGACCGCCTCGTACTCGTCGGCGTCCGCGGGCTCTGCGGCGTCGGGAAAGAAGAGCACCCCGCGGTCGTCCTCCTGCTCGTAGAGCGCGTCGCCGATGACCTGCTCGACCGCGTCGAGCAGATCGTCGTCTTCGGACTCGAACGGGAGGTCGAGGAACAGCAGGACGCCGTCGTCGAGCTCGCGCACGTCGGCCTCCTCGGGAGGCTCCCACTCCGGAATACGCAACAGTGCGACGGCGTCGTAGCTCATGGTGACCTCGGATGCGCGTGATGGGCGCGAGATGCGCCATGTCCGTGGAGCTGTTCCAGATACGTCTCGGCGAGGGTCTTCACCCGATCGCCTGCAGGTTCGATCGACTCGACCAGTGCGCCAAGCGGATCCCGCAGGCCGTCGACCTGCTGGCGCTTGAGCTGGAGGACGTCGGCGATGACCGGGTCGGACCCGTGCTCGGCGATGAGGAAGTACGCAGCGACCGGCTCGGGCTGGCCATCGCGGTGGACGCGGCCGATGCACTGCTCGTGCACCCCGGGCGACCAGTCGAGCTCGCCGAACACCACCGTTCGGCTCACCCCCTGCAGCCCGTCGAGCCCAGCGCCGGTGCGGAGCGACATGATCAAGATCGGAGTCTCGCCCTCGACGAACCGTCGGCGCGACTCTTCCTTCTGGTTCTGCGACTCACTGCCGGAATAGAGCGCGGGCTTCAGATCGCTCAGCCGATCCATCCACAACGCGTACACCTCGCGGTGCCAGCCGAACAACACGACCTTCTCGCCCGACTCGACCAGGAGCCGCACGAAATCGGCGACGAACGCTGCCTTGGCGATGCCCGTGGCCTGCCGCAGCATGGTGTCGAGCCGCTCGCTCGCCTCGAACTTGGCGCGTCGATCGGCCTCGCCGAGCGTGGTGATCCCCGAGAACCCGAGGATCATCTTGGCGAGCTCCGCCGCCGACGAGCCGATGCGGTCGAGCACGTGGGGATCGGCGTCGACGTGGTGAGGCACCTTGATCAGCTTGGGCAGCTCGCGACCGACCTCGCTCCGGGTGCGCCGCAGAATCAAGCCCTGCTCGCGCGCCCACGTGCCGAACGCGCGCGGATCCTCGATGCGGGGCGACCCGCCGTGGTCGGTGCACCACTCTCGGAGGAACTCCTCGTGGTTGCCGAGGCACCCGGGCCGCAGCGCGTCGAGCACGTTGTAGATCTCGCCGCCGAAGTTGTAGATCGGCGTGGCGCTCAGCCCGGTGCGAAAGTGCGCGGCGTGCGCGATGCGCGCGGCGGCCTGGTATTTGGCGCTCCCGCGGTGCCTCAGCTCCTGCGCCTCGTCGAAGACGATGCTCCGCACGAACGACGAGAGCACGTCCTGCCACCCGTGCAGCTTGTGGTAGTTCGTGATGATCACGTCGGGCAGGTGGCCGTTCTTGTCGCGGAGCTCGTAGGGCTGCGCCCTCTTGATCACGTGCGTGCGCAGCGCGGGCGCGAACGACTGGATCTCCTGCTCCCATTGTCGCGGCAGATGCGCGAGCGTGACCACCAGCGCAGGCAGCGTGCGCTTGTCGGTGAACGTGCAGATCGCCGTCGCCGTCTTGCCGAGCCCCACGTCGTCGGCGACCAGGAGGCTCCCTCCACGGAGCACGACCTCGGCGGCGAGCCGCTGATAGCGACGCGGAGGCTTCTGCAGCTCGAACTGCGGGGGCTCGTACTTGCCGCTCAGCAGGTCTTCGATCGACTCGATGCGCGCCTTGTGTTGCAGCGCGCGACGCTCGAGGTGCTTCCGCTCGACGACCTCCATCGGGTACCGGTCGAGGAACCACATCAGGTCGCGCGCGTTCTCCTCGGTGTCGCCGATGCGCATGGCACCGCGCGCGCCGATGGCGACCTTGCCGAAGATGCGCTTGAAGCGCGCCGCGACGTGCGGCTCGGCCTCGATCTCCCAGGTGCCCTTCAGCAGGCGCACCATGCCGAACGTGCGCGACACCTCAGAAGGCCCCCGTGACCAGGTGGTGCACGTACACCAGCTTGTTCGCGATGACCTTGGGCAGCTGGCCGAGCGCGGCGCGCGTGGTGACGACCATCAACGCCTGCAACGAGTCGTGCTGCAGATAACGGTGCACCTGCCGCGCGAGGTCCGCGCGCGAGCCCCGGGTCTTCACCTCGATACCCAGGCCCGCGACGAAGAAGTCGATCGTCCCCGTCTCCCCCAGCGAGGCCTCGCGCGTCACCTCGAGCCCGGCTCCGCGGAGCACCTGGTCGATCCCCGCCTGCAGCTCGCGCTCGTCGGCGAAGCGAAATCGATGGCCGCGTAGCACGCGTTCGACGCGCTCGACTGTGGCGACGAGCGATTCCACGGGTACGCTATAGCACGCTCAGTCCTTGCCGAGGCATTTGGCAACGACATCGACGGTGGCCTCGATGTCGGGAAACCCGTCGCCGCCGATCAACCGAGCGAAGAGCGATATCTGCTGTTTGGACGCTACGACCTGGTCATCGACGAGCACGTCGAACTGGCCACGCGCGCCGACCTGCAGGTCGACCTCCTCGCCGAGGTCTTCTTCGATCCTCGCGGCGATCCTCGCCGCTTTGGGTCGGTAGCCTCAGGCCCGGCAGAAGAGGATCTTAACGCGCATTGGACTCAAGGATGCGGCAGCCTGCCGCGAGGTGACGCCGCGCCGCAAGCGCGTACGCTCCAGCCTGATGAAGCCCCTCCAGCTCACGACCGCCGCGGCCTTGACGCTGATGGCGGGATCCGTGCACGCCGAAGTGATCAGCGTCGCGACCTCCACCCAACTGAGCGACGCCATCGGCAAGGCAAAGGCCGGCGACGTCCTCCTGCTCGCGGACGGCACCTACGACAGCAAGGGATTCTCGTGCAGCGCCACGGGCACCGAGACCGCGCCGATCGTCGTGCGGTCGGTCACCCCGTTCGGGGCCAAGGTCCGCTTCGACGCGCTCGAGGGGTTCAAGGTCACCGGTGCGCACTGGCAGTTCGAGGGGCTCGATGTACGCGGCGTCTGCGCCAACGACTCCGACTGCGAGCACGCGTTCCACGTCATGGGCGGCGCCGACGGGTTCGTCCTCCGCCAGAACCGCATCGTCGACTTCAACGCGCAACTCAAGGTCAACGCCCTGAAGAACGGCAGCGGCGTGTGGGTGATGCCCAAGGCGGGGCTCATCGAAGGCAACGAGCTGTTCGACACCCGCGCCCGCAACACGAGCAATCCGACGACCAAGCTGAACATCGACACCGGCGACGACTGGATCCTCCGCGGCAACTTCCTCCACGACTTCCAGAAGGGCGGGGGCGACAACGTCAGCTACGGCGCCTTCCTCAAGAGCGGAGGCAAGCGCGGGCTCCTCGAGCGCAACCTCGTGCTCTGCGCCCGCGACACCACCGGCGGCACGCGGATCGGCCTCTCGTTCGGCGGCGGTGGCACAGCACCGCAGTTCTGCGCGCCTGCGTTCGACGCCGCCTCCCCGTGCGCCGTCGAGCACGAGGACGGCGTCATGCGCAACAACATCATCGCAAGCTGCAGCGACGTCGGCATCTACCTCAATCGCGCCAAGAACACGAAGCTCCTCCACAACACGCTGATCGCGACCAGCGGCATCGACTTCCGCTTCGCCACCACGACCGGCGAAGCCCGAGCGAACGTCCTGACCGGCTCGATCCGCATGCGCGATGGCGGCACGTTCACCGGCGTCGACAACCTGCAGAGCATCCCCGAGAGCGAGTTCGTCGCGATGTACCTCGACCCGTTGAAGGGCGACCTTCGGAAGAAGGGGGACCTCGCGAAGCTGATCGACAAGGCAACCGCGACCAGGGTGACCGACGACTACTGCGCGCGCACGCGCACCGGCACCCACGACCTCGGTGCGCTCGAGCACTCGCGCGGCGACTGCGTCACCTCGTTCCCACCGAGCGGAGGCATGACCCCTGGCACCGATGCCGGTGTCACCGACAGCGGGTCACCGAGCGACGGTGGAGTCGTCGTTCCAGGCAGCGACTCCGCGGTCCCCGCCGATGGCAGCAATGGCAGTGCGTCGGACGCCGAGTCCAGCGGATGCGGGTGCCGCACCACCAGAGCGACGACGAGCGCCGGGTGGTGGCTCGTCGTGGCGCTCGCGTGGACGCTCCGTCAGCGACGACTCAAGAGCCGTCGAAGAATTGCCCCCGGACTGAAGTCCGGGGCACCGACAGCAAGACGAAGCCCTCCGGGCTGGGGAGGAACGGCTCGCAACAGCGAGCGGGGCGA
>Ga0208492_1001966_pt1 | contig 11126 bp, 11 predicted proteins | sample Subbioar_CSW14AB_FD_184820 | JGI IMG/M metagenome (GOLD analysis project Ga0208492, IMG submission 184820) | Serpentinite rock and fluid subsurface biosphere microbial communities from McLaughlin Reserve, California, USA - CR12Mar_CSW14AB (SPAdes) | ecosystem: Environmental > Terrestrial > Deep...
CCCAGTCTGAATATGGTATGGGCCGACAAAAAAGGTAATATCGGATGGCAGGTCGTAGGAATTTCTCCTGTTCGCAAAAAATCAAGCGGACTGGTTCCGGTTCCGGGTGATGGCCGTTTTGAATGGGATGGCTATCTCCCAATTAAAGAGAGACCGAACGTTTACAATCCTGAAAAAGGGTTCTGGGCCACTGCAAATCAGAATGTTACAGCCAATGATTACCAACACTGGGATGCCATCGGATATGTCTGGGCTGACCCTTACCGCGGCAACCGCATCAATGAAGTGCTCAGCAGTGGTAAAAAATTGACCATCAGTGATATGCAGACCTTACAGGTTGATTATCTTTCTATTCCGGCAAGAACAATCACTCCCTTACTTCAGAACCTGAAACTGGAAGATAAAGCTGCCGAAGCACGTAACAAACTCGGGAACTGGGACTTTAAACTTAATCCAAACTCGATTGAAGCAGCTATTTATGTAGCCTGGGAAAACAAGATCAAGGAAATGGGTAAAAAGCAGTTTGTTCCTGAACCTGCTCAGGAGCTGATTAGTCTTCAGACCAGTAAACTGATTGAATGGATCATGAAGCCGGACAGCAAATTCGGCACAAATCCTAAAGTCGGAAGGGATCGGTTCATTGCGGAAGCATTTACCGAAGGCATCAAAGAACTAGAAAATAAACTGGGACCGGATATGAACAAATGGCAGTATGGCCAGGAAAAGTATAAACATACCTATATGGCTCACCCTCTCGGCTCACTGGTGAAGGACAGCCTTCAATCTAAGCTTGATCTTGGCCCTTTGCCAAGAGGAGGTTATGGTGATACCCCCGGATCAACCGGAGGAAATCTTCGTCAGAGTACCGGTGCATCGTTCAGGATAGTTGTAAATACCGGCAACTGGGATGCAGCAATGGCTACCAACGGACCAGGGCAATCGGGCAATCCTGATAGTCCTTTCTACCGGAATCTTTTCGAACCATGGGCTAAGGATCAATATTTTCCGATCTACTACTCAAAAGACAAAATTGAAAAAGCAAGTGCTGGTAAACTGGTATTAAAACCTGTTGAATAAAAACTATTTATCTGACTTATTTTAATTCCTATTTTCAAACTCAAATCAGTTGAAAACCTATGAAGAATTTGATCATTGCCATACTCATGTTAGGATTAGCATCCTGTGGACAAAAAGTCGTTGAAGATAAACGTCCGGCAGAGCAGATAAGTTTGATAAACTTTATCAGGGATATCAGAGATAAAGTAAATGCAGCAGGAGAGGATAAAGCCTTGAGAGGAGCTATTCTCGATCAGGGTGTTGCTAACACTAAAGCCTATGTTAAGGATAGTCTGAATTTAAAGTTCAATAAATGGCAGGCAAAGCTTGTTGAAATCAAACAGAACATGCGGAACCCGGCCATAACAGATCTGGTATTAGTTATGAATATAGATCAGGAAAACCAAAGTACTGAAAAGTCAATCGTTTTGCGGGCTTCAGCCGCAGATGAGCAATTATCCCGTAGTCTGAAAGATTTAAAGGCCGGAGATCAGCTTATAATCAGCGGGGATTTTATTGAGAAGAATGGCTTCATTGATATCGACAGCTACAGCCGGTATAAATTCTCAAAGAATGTATTTGACAATCCTGAATTTAAAACCACTATCAGAATAGCTGAAAAATTTTAAGCCTTTATATCTTTACCAATAATTAAACAAACCAGGCAAAATAATACACTATCAGAATGGATATCCTGAACAATATCAAAGCACTCAACATCGACTACGACAATTTGCCGAAACCCGGAGGTTCTTATCAAGCGGTGAATATTCGCGGCAAAATTGTCTGGGTGGCTATCCAGTTTCCATTAATAAACGGGCAAATACAACATGCCGGCCGTTTGGGTGTGGATGTCAGCAATGATCAGGGTTATGAAGCTGCTGGAATATGTGCAAGGAATATTATCGGACAGATTCAGAAGTATATTGGCTTTGAGAAAATTGAGGGTCTCAATCATCTGGATATTTACTTTCAAAATGGCGAGAACTGGTCCGGAGGCCCTGCCGTGGCCAATGGCGCATCCGACCTGTTTAACCAGGTATTGGGTGATGCAGGCAATCACACCCGAACCATCGTTGGTGTGCATTCGCTCTCAAGAAATTCATGTATTGCCATCACAAGCTCTTTCACATTAAAATAGCAAGTCCGTTTCTTATCTCAGACATTTACTATAAATGCATATTAAATCGGATAAGCGAATAAATTTTATCGATTATCCGATCAATACTTATCCAAATTGCAGAATGAATCAATTCGTATTAAATCATCTCAAAACATTTGAAATGATTGGCGTCATCATGCGCATTGTGAGCTTTACACTGGTCAGCTGGTTAGGGCCGGATAGCCCTTTTCTTTTTGTCTGGATTTTTAACACCGCCGATGCTGCTCTGCTATCCTGGTGTGCCATTTTGAAGAAAGACCGGGCTTATACTGTCCTGAATCTTTTCTGGATTATGGTTGGTATGATTGGGATAATCAGAGCATGGTAATTATCTAATTTCATTCTCTTTTACCATTTCCCGGTCTTTATTTCTAAATTGATTTTGCTAAAATCAGCTTCAGTAAAAAATGGAAGATCATACCAGTCAAAAAATATCCAGACTCAGTTTCTTAAAAACCAGCGGAATTATTGCAACCGGACTCAGCTTTATTCCGGGTGCCATCAGTGCAACCTTCAGGGACACCCTCCTCGGCAGGCAAATCACAAAAGGTAATATTTCTGATTATACGATTATTATCCCCCGGAATGCTTCCGAAATCGAAAAACAGTCGGCCGAGCAACTGAAAAAACACTTATCTGCCTTAGCCTCAAAACCGATTCAAATTATCGAAGAAGGGAGCACCACAGTTTCCAATGGAATTTATGTCGGGAACACCCTTCATGCCAGTAACACAAATATCAATAGCTCAAAACTACCCGAAGCCGGATTTAAAACAATTGTTTCCGGCAATAATATCATCCTTAGCGGAGGAATAAAAAAAGGCCTTCTGTTTGGTGTTTATGATATGCTGGAAAGTTTGGGTTTCAGAAAATTCTCACACGAAGCCGCATCTGTTACTAAAGCTAAAACCACTAATGCAGGTATCGTCTCCAAAGAATTTGCGCCAAAAATCAAATACCGAACCACTTCATACAGTCAGATGGCCGATCAGGAATATTCAGACTGGCATAAACTTTCGTCCAGAGATGACTGGGGACTGTTTGTTCACACGTTTAACACCCTGGTTCCATTTCAGGAATATGGGAAGACCCATCCGGAATATTATTCACTGATTGACGGCAAAAGACAACCGGGAACTCAGCTATGCCTATCTAATCCTGAAGTCCTGAAGCTGTTAACAGCAAGTCTGAAAAGTAAAATCAGTGAAAAACCGGAGGCCACCTACTGGTCTGTAAGTCAGGATGATAATGACCGATACTGTCAGTGCGATGCCTGCAAATCCCTGAATGAAAAATACGGCAATGTTCCAAGCGGATCCATCATCTATTTTGTAAATCAGGTAGCTAAAGAATTTCCGGAAAAGATTATTTCCACACTGGCCTACTGGTACTCCAGAAAAGCTCCGAAAAATATCGCTATTGAGCCAAATGTCAATATCATGCTTTGCAATATTGAAAGCACCCGGCAGGCTCCTGTTTACGTTACGGACCCGGCATTCTCAAAAGATCTTCGCGACTGGGGTGCGCTTTCAAAGGATATCATCATCTGGGATTATAATATTCAGTTTACCAATTTTGTATCTCCTTTCCCGAATCTATATACCATTAAACCCAATATTAAATTCTATACCGATAACCATGTCAATGCCCTGTTTATGCAGGCAAATAATGAAGCAGCTGCAGAGATGGCCCTGCTTCGCTCCTATCTGATCTGCAAACTGATGTGGGATCCGGAAGCGGATGATAAGCTGATCATCAATGAGTTTCTGGAAGGATATTTCGGCACTGCGGCACCTTTTATCCGTCAGTATATCGACAGCATGCAGGATTCGCTGGTAAAAATCGGTATGGTTCTCAGCATTTTCGGAGATCCAATCCATGCTAAAAATGCCTACCTGTCGGCAGAAATGATGCAGCAGTACAAACAACTGTTCGACAAAGCTGAACAAGCTGCAGCTTCTGATAGTGAGCTCCTTGCCCGGGTAAAAACTGCCCGCCTGCCAATCATGTATGCTGAAATACAGATTGGCCGCACAGAAATTGATACTCCGAGAAGTATGTATTTCAAACAAAAGAATGGAATTGTACTTCCCAAACCTGAAATGAAATCGCTGGTAAACCAATTTGCTGATTTATGTAAGATCAATGCGATTAAACTGATCAGAGAAAGAAGCGGTACACCTGAGCATTTCAGAGAATCATATCAGCGTATTTTCTCGAATATGGCAGAAACAGCAAAAGTGAAGTCATTCAGAAAAAAGATTATCTCAATCACTAATCCGAACCTAAAATCAAAGGGGGTAGAAAGCCTTACCGACGGTATTTTCGGGTCTTATGAATCATGGCAGGAAGCTGATCAGAACTGGGTTTATTATACCGGAGTACATATGGATTTTATTCTTGATCTGGGTGAAGTGATGCCTCTAAACTCGGTGAACATGGATTTCATGAATCCGCAGGCACAGCCCGACTGGCATCTGTTTGCCTTACCCAAATTTGTGACTTACTCTTTCTCTTCTGATGGAAATAAGTACAGTGAACCGTTAAAAATTACCAACCCTAATAATCCCAATCCAATTGAAAATCCGGGGATCAGTAAAATTTCATTCTTTCCATTCCTGGCCAAACTGAATGCCGGAACCAAAGCACGCTATATTAAAGTACATGCGGAAAGTTTATTAAAAACTCCTTCATGGCATATCCGTTCAGGACAGGATATTTCGATTTATTGCGATCAGATTGTGGTGAAATAATAAATGATGAATTGAGGGATTTGAAAATCGTGCTCGTTTGCAATAAGGATGAACGGAAATGTATCGTCCTGAAATGGTTTTACACGATACCTTAATGCGCTGTGCATGTGCCCCTTTGGAGGGGCGTGTGTAGGGTTTGTGCAATGGATGGGGAGGCTTCAACAAAATATTCTGACAGTACTCCAAACTTGGGTTTCTATGTCATCCACCCTCTTTAATTCCCCCGCAAGCCGGGGGACACTGGGCGCTTATGCACAGCAACACAGAATATGCGGGTACAGTTAGATTGCAAATGCAGACGACGCCAAGAAGATACAGGAGATTCCCACTTTCGCGGGAATGACAGACATTATTGGGGTCTGAGGAGATTCCGGCCTTCCGGAATCTTAGATACTGAGATAATAATCCAAACTCTCAAAAATTTCGTCTTCAGTACAGAATACATCAAAACCACATTTCCCTATCTCCGATAAAAGGGAGAAACTGATCTTTCCGGCAGTGTTCTTCTTATCATTTTTCATGATTTCAAGCAATTCCGGATAACTGGATTTATCCAGTTTGTATGCAGGGTAAATGTTCTTCAGTGTTTTGACAATTTCTTCAAGTTCTGATTGCTTCAATCCGTTTCTCTTCACAGAAAGCCAGCCTTCACAGATAAATCCAATAGCGATGGCCTCACCATGAAGCAGTGGCTGCTCGTCATGTCTCAGCGACCAGCTTTCAACTGCATGACCTATGGTATGACCAAAGTTCAAAATCTTACGCAGTCCTTTTTCAAGCGGATCTTCAATAACCACCTCATTCTTGATCTCAACTGAACGGTGTATAATCTGATCATTCAGATCAGCAGGACTTAAATTCCTGATTGAATTAAACAAATTCAGGTCATAAATCATTCCATGCTTAATCACTTCAGCATATCCTGAACGCAATTCGCGATCACTCAGCGTTTTTAAGAAACCTGTATTGATGTATACCGCTTTAGGTTGCGTAAATGTCCCGATGATGTTTTTGACATCTCCCATATCAATTCCGGTCTTGCCCCCAACAGAAGCATCCACCTGAGATAATAAGGTAGTAGGTACCTGCACAAAATCAATCCCCCGCTTAAAAGTCGAAGCAGCAAAGCCACCCATATCGGTAATAACACCTCCACCAAGGTTAATCATAATGCTGTTGCGGTCTGCCCCGAAATCCAGAAGCATCCGCCAGATGCCAATACAAAAATCTATATTCTTGTTTTCTTCACCCGGACTTACCTCAATCAGATCGAACTGAATATCCCCCAAAGCTTCCTGAAGAAGGGGAAGACAGTGAATCTCTGTATTACTGTCGACCAGAACAAACACCTTACTGTAGCGTTTTTCGTTTAAGAACTGACGTAATTCACCAAGGCTGTTTTCAAAAAAAACAGAATAACTGATACTTTTTATAGGCTTCATTTAACTTTTATTTTTTGTCCCCTGCACTCCACAATATCCCCGCGTCTAACTTTCAGGCGCTTACGATAATCAACCTCCCCGTTATATTTCACTTCCCCGTCGGATACCAGCATTTGTGCTTCTCCTCCACTCTGAACAATGTTTGTGGCTTTCAACAGCTGAATCAGCGGTATGAATTCTCCTTCTAATGTAAAATCTAACATGGAACAAACTTACAAATTTTAGTGATGGCATCTTAATCTCTCATAATTTCTAACTTTGCCATATAACCAATTATAAAAGCCTCCCGGCTATGAACCATAATCTTTCTTTTGACGACACAGAGATCGCTTTCCGTGGTAAAACGAATGCTGATCTGAATCAGGCATACTGGTTGTTCAGAATGATCAACATCAATTTTCTCACGAAGATCGGTCCGCCCATAACCAAATTTGCCTTCAGGATTGGTTTACCCGTCGCACCGCTCATCAAATCAACCATTTTCCATCAATTCTGTGGCGGCGAAAATATTGAAGAATGTGAAAAAACAATTTATCAGCTTGATGCCGGTGGTGTAGGCTCAATTCTGGATTATTCTGTTGAAGGAGAAGAAGACGAAAAGGTTTTTGATGCCACCTGTGAAGAGATTATGAGGACAATCCGACGTGCCGACGGCGATCAACGCATCCCTTTTACCGTGTTTAAAAGTACCGGGCTGGCGCGATTTTCATTGCTCGAGAAAATTGATGCGAAACAACCTCTGAATGCTGATGAACAGGCCGAATTTGAACGGATCAAAAACAGGATTGACCGGATTTGCGGTTTGGCCTATGACCTGAATGTGAGAATCATGATTGATGCTGAAGAAAGCTGGATTCAGGATACCATAGATTCAATCGCTTTGGAAATGATGCGCCGCTATAATCAGGAAAATGCAGTTGTATTTAATACGTATCAGCTATACCGGAATGATAAACTGGCATCACTCCAAACAGATCATCAGCTCTCGATTAATGAAAACTTCTTCTTCGGCGCCAAGCTGGTTCGCGGAGCATACATGGAAAAAGAAAGAGAACGGGCTGAAGAATTGAATTATCCGTCTCCAATACATGCTGACAAAGAATCAAGCGACAGGGATTATGATGCTGCATTGAAATTCTGCCTGGAAAATATTGAAAACACTTCATTCGTTGCCGGAACTCATAATGAGAATAGCTGCCGTTATCTGGCAGAACTTCTGGATAAGAAAAATATAGCTCATAATCACGAACATGTTTACTTTTCCCAACTACTTGGGATGAGCGATCACATCAGTTTTAATCTGGCTGCTGCGGGATATAATGTCGTTAAATACGTTCCTTACGGACCGGTAAAGGCGGTGATGCCCTACCTCTTCAGGAGAGCTGAGGAAAACACTTCGGTAGCCGGACAAATGGGCAGGGAATTACGCCTGATCAATGCAGAGAAAAAACGACGTAAGCTGGATTAATTTCTGAATTTTTCCTTTCCGCTAAGTAAATCCCTGAACAACATAAAGTCGGATGCCAGACTATAGAGAGGATATTTAAATGTCGCCGGTTTATTTTTTTCAAAGAAATAATGCCCTACCCAGGCAAAGCCATAACCGATTACCGGAATGAGCAGAAGCATTTCAGGCTGATGAAACAATAAGGCAGCCGGAAGCAGAAGTATCACCAGCAATGTTCCGGTGAAATGCAGAATTCTGCTTATACTGTTTTTGTGCTCGCTGAGATAAAAGGGATAGAACTCTTTAAGAGAACGGAATCGTTGATTATCCATCAATTTCTGATTTATTTTTGGAGTATTCCTGAAGAATAAAGAAAACTTTCCAGGGTTTCATCAGATGTAAGCAGATGAGTATGCAGGCCCAGATTAGCTGCAGTCCTCAGGTGCTGCGGACTGTCATCAATGAATAAGGTCTCTGCCGGATCAAGCTGATGCTCTTTTAAAACATACTCAAAAATTTCAGGATCAGGCTTGCGCATTCTCATCAGATGAGAATAATAATCCTTCTCAAAGAAAAGTGCATTTGAATCAAGCTGATGTTCCCTTTTCAGATAATCCAGTATCCAGTTGTAATGAATCTCATTATTATTACTTAAGAGAAAAGTCCGGTATTGCTCCTTTACCTTTAACAGCAGATCATGATTAGGTTCAGGTACTCCTACCAGAAGCGAATTCCAAGCAGCATCGATCTGTTCATCTGTCAGCTCCCGGATTCCGGCTATGGTGCGGATTCCTTCCCTAAACTCATCAGATGAAATTAACCCCCTCTCAAACTGATCAAAAATCGGGGCATGCCCTGAATGAGAAAAGAAGTGTTCCACATCCTGAATACCCAGATCGGTAAAACTTTGCTGTGCACGCTTAAAGTCGATCCTGAAGATCACATTTCCATAATCAAAAATTATATTTCTAATCTTATTCATATCTTTAGTTAAAGTAATCCCGATCATCATCAGGTCTGTTATTGAATGACTTTTAATCCGAATAGCTACTCCATCACCTTGATACTGTGCGGTCTGATCACATTATATATGTGTTTCCGGATTCTTCGCAAATATGAAATTGTGTTTCGCTGGTTTGGATTTATGATGCTTGGCATCGCCATCTGGGCGCTAAGTTATGGATTTGAACTCTCAAGTTCCAGTCTGGATGAGATGTTGTTCTGGATCGATATCGAATACCTTGGGATCGCATTTATTCCGGCCTTCTGGCTCCTGTTCATTTCAAGGTATACCGGAAAAGATAGGTGGCTCTCCACAACCAATTTCATCCTTGTGATGAAGATTCCGGTACTCACTCTTTTACTGGTCTGGACAAACAACCTGCATCATCTTCATTATAAAAGTGTTTCCGTGGATCGCTCAGGCGCATTCCCTTTATTAAGTATAGAACCCGGTCTCTGGTATATCGTACATACCATGTATTTTTACCTGCTGCTGGCATGGGGCGTATTTTTACTGATTGATAAGTTTAGAAGAGCTGATCCGGTTTTCAAAAAACAGAACTTATCATTAATGATTGCCGCATTTATTCCATGGATAGCAAACCTGGCTTATCTGATGGGGTTCAGACCCATGGGGCATATCGACAGCACTCCTTTTGCATTTATCCTTACAGCCATCGCGATCAGCATCGGACTGGTTAAATTCAAGCTGATGGACATTATTCCGATAGCAAGGGATAAGGTAATCGATGCAATGAATCAGGGGCTGATTGTAGCCGATAGCATGGGAAGAATTATCGATCTGAACAGGGAAACCAGGGTAATATTTTCCTTGCCGGGCGAAAGTATGATCGGCAGAAACATTGAAAGTATTTTCAGCGGTCAACCGGAGCTGCTGGAATTCATTAAGGAAAAGAAACACGGGCAGATCAAAATTAAAATTCAGAAAAACGAAAAGCCTGTTTTTCTGGAGGTAAACCTGAGTCATCTGTTTGAAGACACATTGATTTACAGCGGTTTAATTTTGCTCATTAAAGATATCTCTGATCAGGTCAGGATTGAGAATAAGATCAAGGCACAGGCGGAACAGCTTCAGGCAAGCAATAAACTAAAGGATCGTTTGTTCTCTATCATTTCACACGACCTGCGTGGGCCACTCATCAATCTTAACGATATCATCAAACTGTTGAACGAAGGTACTATCTCTGAAGAAGAGTTTCATGCTGTTATTCCCGTGCTTTCACGTAATCTCGGATACACCACCGGCTTGCTTGAAAACTTGTTGTTCTGGTCAAGAAGCCAGCTTCAGGGAGAAATGATCAACCCGGTTCATTTCAATTTAAAGGAAATCTGCGACAACATACTTCATCTTTTTGAGAATGTTATTGCAGAGAAAAGGCTGAAGATTGAGAATAATATTGATGAAAACTGCATCGTTTATTCCGACAAGGATATGATTCAGGTGGTGATGAGAAACCTGATTTCCAATGCGACAAAGTTTTCTAAACGCGGCGGAAGTATAATCCTAAGCTCTGCAACAGAAGGTGAATATTCAGTGATCTGCTGTACAGATACCGGAGTTGGAATATCAGAAACGAACCTGAAAAAACTCTTTGAACTGGAAACGTTTACTACGCGGGGTACTGAGAATGAGCAAGGCACAGGATTAGGTCTCTTATTATGCAAAGACTTTGTTGAAAAAAACGGCGGCACAATCCGGGTAGAAAGCGAATCAGATAAGGGCAGCACATTCTGTATCAAACTTCCTAATCAACCCTTTGTTTCAATCGACCGAAGTGAAATTGAGGTATCTGATATACAGATTTGAATTAAAATTGGAGCGCCGGCATTTTCAATAATTGTATATCCAAAGCTTTTCAAACAAGTGCAATCTCTTTCATGAAGAAAAAACATCTGAAAATAGTTTTCTGAATTCTATTTTTGAATTCCAAAGCATTTATATAGATTTGCAACCTCGTTTCACACCCCGGTCTAATACAAGGTGAGAAATAAACAATCGCCTTCAAAAGCGGTACAACCCTGCGCCCATAGCTCAGTTGGTTAGAGTAGAAGACTCATAATCTTTTGGTCCCTGGTTCGAGCCCAGGTGGGCGCACAAAAAAGCAACCTTTTTCGGGTTGCTTTTTTTGTTTTAGCCCATCCGGCGAGAAGCCTGTCCCGATGTAGCAAAGCGGATATCGGGAAGACCAGGTGGGCGCACAAGAAATGAAAGCTCAAAATAATCCTGCTTATTTATTTATTCC
>Ga0208492_1001967_pt1 | contig 11123 bp, 8 predicted proteins | sample Subbioar_CSW14AB_FD_184820 | JGI IMG/M metagenome (GOLD analysis project Ga0208492, IMG submission 184820) | Serpentinite rock and fluid subsurface biosphere microbial communities from McLaughlin Reserve, California, USA - CR12Mar_CSW14AB (SPAdes) | ecosystem: Environmental > Terrestrial > Deep...
AATAGAAATGTCCGCCACCCATATTCGTATGATGCACAAAGCCCTTGAACAAATGAACATCAAATTACAACACGTAATAGCGGACATTACAGGTAAATCGGGACAGGAAATTATAAAGGCAATTATACGAGGCGAACGTAATCCGGAAGAATTATACGCTTACTGCGATAAAAGAATTAAAGCCGATAAAAAAGAAGCTATCATCAAATCACTAAAAGGAGTATGGAAAGAAGAACATGTTTTTGAGTTAGAACAAAGTTACTCCATCTTTAATTTCTATCACTTAAAAATTAAAGAATGCGATGCCAATATTGAAAAACATTTAAGAGAAAAATCCGGTATAGATACTTTTGAGGAAGTTAAACTAAAAGCCAAAAGCAATAAAAACAATTTAAACTTTAATGCTAAAGAAATTTTGAATGAGCTTACTGGTACTGATTTAGCGGATATTTTTGGCATAACCGAAAGCAATGCCATTGAAATAATAAGCGAAGTTGGCTTGGATATGAGCAAATGGCCAACCGTAAAACATTTTACATCGTGGTTAAATTTAGCTCCAAACAATAAAATAAGTGGCGGTAAAATATTAAGCAGCCGCATACCCAAAAAGAAAAATCACGCCGGACAAATATTTAAAATGGCTGCCTTTGCAGTACAGAGGAGTAAAAACTGGTTAGCAATGTTTTACCATCGAATAAAAGCAAAAAAGGGAACGCCAAAAGCTATTGTAGCAACAGCACGAAAAATAGCCGCTATATTCTATAAACTTGTTAGTGAAAGAATAAAATTCAGCCCAATAACAATAGAAAAGTACCTGGATAGTTTTAAAGAACAACAGATTAAGAAGATAAAACGCCAAGCGCAAAATCTTGGTTTACAGGTGCTTGGGGTATAGTTACTTAAGAGGAAAAAAGTAAGTTCTAAAAAAGAGTGGAAACTTTTTGAGGCTTGACTATTTAGTCGATCCCAAAATATTTTTAAAGTTCCTTATTACCATAAAAAAACCTGAAACAGAGCTGTGCTCTGCTTCAAAAAAACCCTGAAGCGAGCTGTGCTCCGCTTCAGGGACAAATCTCTAAACAAATAGGCTAATATTTATTCAGACGGAGCGTTCTCAGCGCTCAGTATCTCTTTTATCTTATTTTCAATCTCTTCGGCCAGGTCAGGATTCTCGGCAAATAATGTTTTTACCGAATCACGTCCCTGTCCTAATTTTGTATCATCGTAACTAAACCACGATCCGGCTTTTTTGATCACTCCTTTTTCCACGCCAATATCAATGATCTCTCCTACCTTGCTGATGCCTTCTCCAAAAATGATATCAAACTCGGCCTGGCGGAAAGGCGGTGCCAGCTTGTTTTTAATAACTTTCACGCGGGCACGGTTGCCGGATACCACATCGCCTTCTTTTAACTGGCTTATGCGGCGGATATCTAAACGCACAGAGGCGTAAAATTTCAACGCATTACCACCGGTGGTGGTTTCAGGGTTTCCGAACATAATGCCGATCTTCTCGCGCAACTGGTTGATGAAAATACAGCAGCAGCCTGTTTTGTTAATGGTGCCGGTAAGTTTACGAAGCGCCTGGCTCATTAAACGCGCCTGTAAGCCCATGCGGCTGTCACCCATTTCACCTTCGATCTCGGCTTTTGGCGTAAGAGCTGCTACGGAATCCACAACAACAAGATCTACAGCCCCGCTGCGGATCAAATTATCGGCGATCTCCAGGGCCTGTTCCCCGTTGTCGGGCTGTGATATCAAAAGACTGCCGGTATCTACACCCAGCTTCTCCGCATAAAAACGGTCAAAGGCATGTTCTGCATCAATAAAGGCTGCGATACCGCCGCTTTTTTGCACGTTCGCGATCGCGTGGATCGCCAGGGTCGTTTTACCGGAAGATTCTGGTCCGTATATTTCGACCACACGTCCTTTCGGTAAACCGCCAATACCCAAGGCAATGTCCAGCCCCAACGAACCGGTAGAAATAGCCTCGATCGCTTCGATCTTGCTGTCACCCAGTTTCATCACGGTACCCTTACCGTAAGTTTTTTCGAGTTTGTCTAATGTTAATTGAAGTGCCTTTAACTTTTCAGAATTCACGGATTTCTTAGAGCCCGAACCTGTCGAAGCTTCCATTGATTCCATTACATCTTCTGCGTTTTTCTTTGCCATGATATGTCTTATTTTATTGATTACTTTTTTACACCTGAGCCTGGCTCTGATTCCTTGTTCTTGGCTCTGGTTCCCTTAAAGTTAGTAGTCTTTCTCCTTCATTCTTCCTTTTCTTATTCACGCTTTACTAACTTGCTAAGCTCTCCACAAAAGTATATGGAAAGATAGCAGTCCCTTGCTATGAATTATAGTATTTGGAAAAATTAGGCGCTGGTCCAAAACTGTGAATGAAAAATAAACATACAATGCCTATCATGTCAAGCGGAGTCGAGACATGGACTATTACATCAGTATATTCCATGAACCCATCCGGGCAGTATCCAAAAAAAGCCCGGCATTACTGCCGGACTCTCGCGTTGTGTTTAGAAAAGGTTCCCTCAGGTGACCGAATTGTTTATTTTTACTGGATGATCAGCCGTCCGCTATAACTTCTTACGCCCGACTGGATCCTATACAAGTACATGCCCTTTGCCAGGTGCCGGAGATTGATCTCCGTTTTACCTGCTGGCAGGTCTTGCTGCAGGAGTAGTTCACCCGCACCGCCGTAAACAAATAACAGGGAGTTCTCCGTTTCCTGCATCTGGATATAAAAGATGCCATTGCCCGGATTAGGATACACCTGTATAGCGCGACTGCCGCTGTTTTCATTCAACCTCACCGTATTCGCCTTCAATACGGTAATTACTTTTACAAGAGTATCCGAACATAGGCCATGCAGGGCGATCAGTTTTACCTGGTAGTCTCCTTCCTCAGAATAACTGTGCGCAGCAGGTACAATGTTGTTTTCCGCTGCGCTTCCGTCCCCGAAACTCCATTCATAGCTAAGCGCGCCCGAAGAGGTGTTCTGCAACTTCAGGCTGTCTGTTAAGTATAACGTATCGCTCATGGCCATAAAACCGGCCAGTACAGGGGCAGGTTCTGAAATAATGATCTGCCTGGTTGTATTGTTGCACATGCCATTTACCTCATCTATTTGAACAGAATAACTTCCCGCACTTAAATAGTGTAATGTGTCCGCCGAAAAGCTGTTAAAGGTTTGTTTAATACTGGTGTTAAGCGTATTATACCAGGTGTAATTCCATGGCCCGGCGCCTTTCGCAACTGCTATGGCTTTCCCATCCTGGTAATTGCTGCAGCTTGCACCGATCACTTCGGTTTCATGCGGCGCCGTAATGTGAATTAAAAATCTGGCGGCCGTGGTAGTATCATTAATGCTGAAAGAATAGCTTGTAAAATCTGCCAGGTTGGTTTTTGTCCCGGTAACAAGGTCTTCCAGCACCATACAGAAATCGTGTGTAATGGAAGAGGACGAATCAACGCGGAGCATATAATTGCCGCTTACTCCTACCAGTGTTTTTAAAGGGATATGAACCTGCGACTGAATGGCCGGAAGGCTGTTTACCGACATGTCGTGCATCGTGGAATCCTGTGTGGCGATTCCCGGAACCTGTGGATTTGTACTGAACAGTTTTCTGGCATCTGCGTCACTATCATATCCGTTAGTAGCTGTAGAGCCAAAACGCAACAGGGTTTCATCCTTATACGCGTTGCCTTCAATAATAAGTTTTAAATTATCAAAGCCCGCGGGCAGAATTGGTTTTAAGAATGCTGTATTAGCGGATACTTTTACATTTTCATTGCACGACAGAAGCGGACTGGCGTCATTTGCCTGCACCCAGAACGATTGTGAAGACGCGATGAGATTAGATCCCCCGTTGATCGCCGTACCCGACACCCAGCTGGCATATTGCTGCAGAGCGGGATTCCAGATATAAATAGCATCGTTAATTTTGTTTTTGGTCCAGTTTGGAGAACTCCAGTCGATCGGGCAGGGATACGGATTGCCGATCATCATATAACCATCTTCAGAAGCTCCGCCGCTCTGAGTATAAGAAACCTGGAATGTTTGTGTAAATTTGGCCGGTGGACCGGTAACATCTACCGTTACAGGGGCCGGACCGATATAACACCAGTATCCCGTACCCGGAGTCACCTGGTCGTTCGCAGACGCGGGAATTATGTACCCGTTATCCGATGTTCCGGCAACTGTTTCGTCGTAAGTATAGATCGAAGTAAACCAATAACTGGGATAACTCGAGCCGGGAAAACCGGTGGTATAAAAATCGTCCTGCCAGTCATTGATGGTAGCCCCCGTCACCGGTGCTGCCAGGAAACGCCAGTCGGTAACTCCCGCAATATAACGCTCCATGGTAATGTTCCCCGCAAAATCGCCTAGAATGGGTGCAATACGGGCGGTACCATTGGCATCCGAAATAAGTTTAAGATCATAACCCGTGGTGGTAAAGGTTCCCGATGTAATCGTTAACTCCCCGGTGATGCTCTGATTGGAGCTGAGATAAGATCCCGCGGAATTATCCAAAGTAAGATTCTTAAAAATAGTTGTGGAAGCTCCGCCTATTTGCTGGGCGGCTGTTCCTTTTAGCGTTACCACGCTTCCTGAATCCACAAAACTGCCGTTGTTTATAAAATCTCCATAAACGCTGAGGCTTCCTCCGCTGTGGATCATAAAATTCCCGTTATTGGTGAACTGGAGCTGGGCCCTGAACAGTCCGCCGTATAGCATCACCACAAATACGAATCCTTTTTTCATGTTACTTAATGCTAAGGTTCATCGTTTGTATCGTAACATCCGTTGCGGCGGTCTCATTTTCTACCCACACCTCAACATAGTCGTTTGGCGCAAGCAGTAAGGTACACGAAAGTGTTACCGGTCCCTGGTCGCCGCTGTTGGTGATCTTTATTTCCTGGCGCGATTCCGGCAGAACTGCGCCGTTTTTTGCGATATAAAATGAGAAATATTTGTTGTTGGACGACTGGCTGGCGGTCAGCGAGCAGATTACCTGGAAGCGCTTGGATTTTGTGCCGGTATAAACCAGTTTATTATTTGCTGTGGAACTTACGCGGAATAGGTTGGCGGGTGTAGTGGTGCCGGCTATTTTTACAGGAACTCCCATCGAAGAAATGGTTGTGGTTGCCGGCGTGGAAATATACAGGTTGCCGGCCGCAACGTCATCTTTCTCTGTGTTAAGCCCCGGGGATTCTATGTCCCACGAATTTGTGAAAGAGCCTGTTACATAGGTGCCCGTGCCTACGAACATAACCACCTTTACAGATGCAGCAACAACTGAAGTTACACCTGAAACATGCAGCGCAACGGCGCTGTTGGCCGAATTCACAAGGCGGTCGCCGCCCGTGATCTGGATAACATTAAACGTGCCTGTGAATTTCTCATAAACATTGTAATTCGTGGCGTCCCAGAGGGTACTGTTCAATACCACGTTATAATTGTCCTGGAATGTAATACCGTTGGTATTATAAAAATAAGCCACGGTAGACATAAACACTGTTCCGCCCACACCCTGTATGGTTCCTATAGAATTACTGGCAAGGATGTAGCAGTTTTGCACCAGAAGATTCTTGTTGGCATTACCGGCATTGATATTAAATACCATGCCAGAGGCTGCCATTAATGTAAGGTAACTGATAGATCCGGTCCCTGAACCGGTAAACAATTCGCCCGATCCGGTGTAGACAAGCTTGTCGTTCACCGCGTCCTGGCCTTTAATATTGCTGCCGTTCAGGTTGATCTTATCCGTTAAGGTGATGGTTCCGTTTATCTCATACAAGGTTCCGGCCGATAAGGTGATCACTCCGCCGGAAGGTGTTGGTAGATCAGACGTCGATTTTACGAGCACAAAATTATTACGCGTGGCGTCCATGCTGAACGACTGCCATTTCGAACCGTTCCACATATAACTTCCATCGCTCACATTCCCTCCCGAGCTGTAAACCTGCATTCCCTGCGGAACGGGCGCCGTAAGAGGGCTCGCCGAAGTTACGCTGCTTAAGGCAACCCGCGGCGGTAAAAAGCCTTTGTTCGTGGTTTCCAGCTCCAACAATGAATTCGCGTTGATCGTGTTAGGATTGTTCCCGATCTTTACCTGCGCTGTTATTGGGACAATAACTGCAGCGGTAAAACAAAGGAAGATGAGTAATTTTTTCATGACGATCAGGTTTAATTTATAAGATCAAAATTAGACCCATAAGACCCGCCGTTTAGACCACAAACCCTGCGCAACTTTCCTATGTAAGAATAAAACAGATTTTGTTAGATCCCGGTAATAAATCCTTATTCGATACATGACCTTTTTACAGGCAAACAACCCTTCTTCACTACTAACCTTCAGGAATAAATACCTGTTCCCCCAACACAGATCCGCGCAATTTGCCTTGCGGATCTCCTGTAAGAATTTGTGTATTTCGTGTAATTCGTGTCGAATGACTACAACTGGCTCACTGCAACTGCTTACTGCTTACTAAACGCTGCCAACTGCAACTGCCAACTACCCCTTCTCCACCAACTGCAAATTTCAAAATTCATAGATCCCCTAAGACCTCACCATCAGGCTATACCCATTCCCATGCAGATTATTAATTTCCAGTGTAGGATCGGAAGCCAGATATTTGCGGAGTTTAACGATATACACATCCATGCTCCGCCCAGTAAAATAATTATCATCCTTCCAGATCTCTTTCAACGCGGTTTCGCGCGGCAAAACATCGTTGCGACGCTGGCACAACATGTTTAAAAGCGCTGACTCCTTAGGTGACAGTTTTATTTCTTCTTCTTTTCCTTTCAGGGTCCTGAGCCTGGCATTGAATTTAAAATGCCCGAGCTCATGCAGATATTCTTCCTTGCCGGGATCCCCTGAGCGCCGTTTCAGAATGGCCCTGATCTTGAATAAAAGGACTTCCGAATCAAAAGGCTTGACAATATAATCGTCCGCTCCGGCCTTGTATCCTTTGATCATATCTTCCCGCATGCTTCTGGCAGTGAGAAAAATAAGCGGCACATGTTTGTCAAGCGCTTTTATTTCGGCGCTGAGCGTAAACCCGTCTTTTTTCGGCATCATAATATCAACAATGCACAGGTCAAATTTCCCGGGCTTAAATGCCTGGATCCCTTCCTCTCCGTTCGGACAGAGCTCTACTTCAAAACCATTCATCTTCAGGTATTCCTTTAATACCGAAGCAAAATTTTTTTCGTCTTCTACTAACAGGATTTTATTCATCTTAATTGCTTAACTTATTTAACCACATAGAAACATAGAAAAATTACACAGGCAAAATGTAAACTACAAAGTCTACATAGAATTTGAAGCAAGGCTTCAAATTACTCTGTGTTACTTTAACCACAAAGCCTTTTCTATCCAGCCTATGTATCTATGTGGTTTCAAATCATCTTTTGGTATTCCTTTAATACCGAAGCAAAATTTTTCTCGTCTTCTACAAGTAGTAGTTTATACATAGGTCTTACGGTTCTTCGAACCAGGTCAATCCGTCATGGTTCCCTTTGGTCATTTAAATCCTGGCTCCTTTAAACGTTATTATAAATGTACTCCCTTTCCCTTTTACGCTCTGCAATTCCACGGTTCCCCCATGCGCCTCCACTGCAGATTTCACGTAACTCAGGCCAAGGCCAAATCCTTTTACATCATGCAAATTACCTCCCTGCACCCTGTAGAATTTTTCAAATACTTTTTTATGATCCGCGGCATCCATTCCAATTCCATTGTCTTTAAAATGGATCCGGACCTGGTTTTCATCGGCGTAAAGCGTGATCTCCAGTTTACAAGAACCTTGTGAATACTTTAAAGCATTGTCCAACAAGTTTCCGAATACCGTTTTTAAATAGTGTGCATCCCCTGTTATAAATACTGGATCAGGCCCCGGCTCAAAATGAATTTCCGCATTTTGCTCCGTAACCTGTAGCTTATAACTTTCCACTGCTTCTTTGAGGAGCGCTTCCAGATCAAGCTTTTTTTGATTCAGCTGCAGTTTTCCTTTATCGAGCAAAGCTATCTGCAACACCCTTTCCACGTGTTGGTTGAGTTTTTGGTTTTCTTCTTTTAAGATCCTGCCATATTCTCTGAATTTCTCCTCATCATTTTTTACGAGAGGAGTGTTGATCGCATCCAGCGCCAGTGAAATAGTGGCGATCGGGGTCTTCAGCTCATGCGTCATATTATTGACAAAATCGTTTTTAACTTCGCTGAGGTTTTTTTGGTTCAGGATCAGGCGCATTACATAATAAAAGACCCCTAGTATGAGCAGTGAAAAAATAAGCGACAAAATAAGACTATCACGCATGCCTGCCATCACAAAGTCGTTTTGATCCGGAAACTGCAATAATAAAAATTGATGGTTCGGGAAAATACTGTTAGCCGAAAGATCGCTTTTATAAAAAGGCGCTTCCTTTTTAAATCCTTGTGACTGCGAAAGGACAGTATCTTTTCCGTCCTGCTGTTTTTGAACGGCGAATTCAAAAGGCAGGAACAGTCCCTTGTTGTCCAGGCTTCGTTTAATAAGATTGTGCAGGCTATCCACAGCTTCCACTTCGGTATCAAGCACTTTAATTTCAGTCATCATTTTATCCAGCAGTTTGGTCATCTCTTTTGAGTCTGAAATAAGGTCCCCGCTTTCCTTAAGAAGATCTTCAATGGATTTCTTTTTGTCGACAGCCCTTACTTTCGCTTTCCTGCCATTCAAAACAATATTCACCCGCTCGTTTTTTCCCGTAATAAGAACAGTGTCTTTCCCCTGCTTTCCTTTCCCTGTTTTTTTCAGAGAGATGATCTCTTTTGTTTGCACATTCCCATTATTGTTTATGATCTCCACCTTATCCTCCGAAACAATTGTCATGTTGCGCGAAGGTGTTCTTACAAGCGTATCACCGTTCTGTATAAAATAGGTCATTTTAACGGCGTTCAGCTTTCTCCGTTCGCGAAGCTTCTCTTCCAACTGATCAAGTGTTGCATATACCGTCCTGTCAAACTCCTCCTTTTTCTGAAGGTAGAAATTCCGGATCCAGTAAGCCTGAACCCCCAATACAAAAAGGATGCAGACGCTCAGGAGAATAAAAATAGTTTTATAGGATCCGCCGCTCATATCCCTCAAATTTAACCAGTAATTAACAGGTCCAGCCAACTTTAACTTTTCCTTAACAGGGTTTAACCGCGCTTTAACCTGCTCAAAGAAGACCTCCCTGTAATTTTGTTCCCATAAATATAAAACTTAAACTATGAAAACACAGATTCGCGAATGGCTTAATGCCGGCAAAAAAAACATGAGCAAAATAAACCTGATTATCGCTGCTTTATTGTTCAGCGCCTCGCTGTTAACAGCACAAACACCGGAGAAAAAAACCATCCGGGTAAAAAAAGTAGAAATTATTAACGGAGTGGAAAAAATAACGGACACCACTTATTCCGTTGACGGGCCCGTTACTCTACAAACGTTAGAAAAGATCCATGGTACTGAAACAACTCCGGGCAAAGAATGTAACCCAAAAAAAATGGTGATCGTAACCGACCAGGTAAGCGGAGATAATGTAACCATTATAAACAAGGAAGAAGAAATGGATGAACAGATGGAAAGAGCCCTGAAAGCAGCCGCGGTGGACGGCAAAACCCTGGGGGTAGATAAGGTAATGATCATGAATATGAATGAAAAAGATTCGGGCAACAAACAGGTAACAAAGGTGGTGATCGTAAAAACCATTAAGATCATCGATCCCAGCACAGAGGACACCAAAATGCTTGGCAAACAAACAGGAGTCATCGATAATAAACTCGCGATTGACCAGATGAAATTTTTTCCGAATCCCAGTAACGGGAAATTTACCCTGAACTTCAACCTGGCTGCCAAAGGAAACACAGAAGTGAGTATTCTGAATCTGGAAGGAAAAACTGTTTATTCGGAAGAATTAAAAGATTTTACCGGTAACTATAATAAAGAAATAGACATAAGCGCTAATCCTAAAGGCGTTTATTTTATAAAAATAAAACAAGGCGCGCATGCGCAACTGAAAAAAATTGTTTTAGAATAACTATTTTTTACTTCGGCCTCATAAAATTCAGCTAAGAAATCAAGTGCTCTCAAAAGCGTACTAAAAAAGCTAGATCCAATTAATGTATTTGAGCGTGATCTGCATTACGTTTTTTATAGGGGTCTGCCTGCTGCAAGTGAAGACCGTAAGGGCTGTTTTTAGGGAACAGCCCTTTTATTATAATTAAGGCCTTCCGAATTAGTTAACTTTCGATTAATAATTTATCATTTTATTTAATGTATTAGAAATTAAGGCCGATACTCTGTTATTAGCTGTTAAAAAAGTTAAAAAAAAGCTGTTATATGTAACAATTGGATGGAACTTGCGTCTGTGTACTATATCAATTACCTAAAATAAATAACTACATATGAAATCAAAACTACTCCTCGCGCTTACAGCAGGTTTCTTTTTTTGTTCAACCCAACAAAAAGCCCAGGTAAGCAATTATTCGTTTACTCAAACGCTCAGCACCTATGGGGCGGTAAACAATGGCTCGGCTCTTGGCGCGCCTTTTCAGGACGACGACGTTACCAGTGCTTCCCTGCCTTTTAATTTTGTTTACAATGGCACAACATACAACAGTGTTAATGTATGCAGCAATGGGCATCTTAGCTTCAGCTCGCTTTCAGGAGCGGATTACGGAGCTATTTCGACAAGCAGCACGCAAAATGTAGTGTCCGCTTTTGGAGTCGACCTGTTAATGGGGGTGCTTATTTCGGCCGACCTTACAACAGGAAGCAATACACTGACCAATTGTTCATCGGTAGCAGGTTACAGCGTAGGAGACGTCCTGGGTCAGGTATAAAAGTTGGGGAGTAATCTAAAAAGCTTTATTTTAGATGAAAAAGTTATAGAAGCCATCGATCATAAATTATTACAAGAGTTATTTCCATCGGAATTAATGGATTATTTTACAATTACTAACTTTGAAACCCTGTGTAGCATTGAAATTAAACAAGAGTATTGGTTGATTGATTTCGAGGAAAAGAATGATATCCCCAATGGCTACGCATCTAATGAATACGAGTCAAAAGGATTTATG
>Ga0208492_1001969_pt1 | contig 11117 bp, 11 predicted proteins | sample Subbioar_CSW14AB_FD_184820 | JGI IMG/M metagenome (GOLD analysis project Ga0208492, IMG submission 184820) | Serpentinite rock and fluid subsurface biosphere microbial communities from McLaughlin Reserve, California, USA - CR12Mar_CSW14AB (SPAdes) | ecosystem: Environmental > Terrestrial > Deep...
TGCTCCAATTACTCGGGTCATAATTTACCAGTCCGCAAACATCTCGCAAACTTAATTCTTTTTTTAGACGCAAATCTTTCAAATTATCCCCAAACTCTTTTAAATTTTTATTCATATAAAATATTGGTTAGTTTGAATTTTTTAAAAAAAGTTCGACCTTTGTGGTAATATTTTACCACAGCTAAATGATTTGTCAATTTTTTATCTATCACCAACTTTATTTATCTTTTATGCATAGTCTTGGTTGGCATCAAATTTGAATTTCATATTTTATCGCTTGCTTTATTAGAATTTTTCTCCCACACCCACTCAATATCGATCTCTTTTAGTCTAACATTTTCTCCTCTCTCTAAATTCATAAAAAGATTTTCAATGTCATGTTTTATATCCTCAGTATTTCGAAATAAGGTAGTTGAGTCTTCCTTGATTTTGCATAGCTTGTTGTAAAAATCCTCAAGCCTTCTAAAAAAATCATCGACATCGATCATGCTTGGAATTTTTATATCGTCTAACTTTGCATCGGTATCACGATGCGCAAAAAGTTTATCTCGTAGTGTCTTTAGTTGCTTAATAACATTCTGATTGCTCTGATCTGATAAAAATTCATCAAACAAATCAGAATCAACCTTTTTTAGTGAATACGAGCAATCATGTCTATCAAATGAATGCAACACTAAAATAATCCAAGATATCAAAAACGAACGTTCAGCGATTCCAAAAAATGATGGATGATATTTTTGAATTTTAACATATTTATCAGCCATTTCCTTGCTAACTATGCCATCTGCTCTGCTCCCAAAAATCATTTTCCAGGCATTATAAGCACTCTTTGCCTCAAATATATTAGAACGAAAATATGTCAAGATTTCATTTCTTTGCCCCATAGTCTTATATCGTCTTTAATTCCAAATTCAACGCCAAATTTGCTTTCATTGAATCATCCAATGCATCATCCAAACAAATAAATACTTTATCTTTACGCGCCTTGTCAGTTAATAATTTGGCAATCTCGGATGTTATTTTCCTATCAAGGCAAATCAACAGCTCTCGTTCACTGTCAACAACTTTGTAAAATTCACTATTGCCGAATTTTTCTTTCGTAATTTTTGAATTGAGCGACAAGCCTTCTTTGATTATATTTTCATAGACCACATCAAGATCATTGGTTTTATCAAATAACCCTTGTTGTTTTGCCTTACCAAGATAAGCCTGAAAAGCCGTAGCATTTTCTGCTTCAGATTTCGATGGGTCTAATTCAAAATTATTTTCGATATAATTAGATTTGTCGAGTTTGAAAATTTTAAATCCAGCATCTATCGGATTTGGTTTTTCTCCGTATCCATTAATAACTCTTCGAATTCTCTCTTTAGAAATATCCGCGATCGTTTTATATTTTTGTTGGCTTGTTTCATTATCAGTATTAGTTGGTTCTGGGATTTGCACGCAAACAAATTCTCTATTTCCATTATCTTCATTATTCAATTCCAGTAATGCTTGAGCAGTTGTCCCTGAGCCAGCAAAAAAATCTAACATAATTCCTTCGTCCCCAAGACCAACTTTCATAAGTGCTTTTATTAAATTCAAGGGTTTGGCATATTCAAAAACTCCCTTTCTACCGAACAATGTATCCACCTCTACGGCTGAGTTTGAAGAATACCCGAATTCGGTTAAAATAGTAGGCAATGTCAAACCCTGTCTAACTTCACTAAGGTACCTCCTTAAAAAAGGCGCACCAGCATTTTCTCGAAAAGTAACCCTACCCTCTTTTACAAATTGCTCCATTTTTTCCTTATTAAACAGCCAACATCTACCTTCACTTGGTAAAAATTCTTTTTGTAATTTAGGATTCAGTATTGGATATACGCAAGACTTAACCAATCTACCACCCTTTCCATTTGCACTAAGATCTGAAGCAACCCATGGTCCTCTTGGATCGTTATCTGGATTGCTATATCTAGCCTTTGATTTTTCATCCCTCTCAAGCAAGCCCAATAATACATGTTCTGATTTAGCATAACATAAAATATATTCATGAATTCTTCCTATATTTCTATCATTTGGCGGAGTGGCTCTTTTTTTCCAAATCAAAGATTCTACAAAATTCTCCTCCCCAAAAATCTCATCCATCATCATTCTTAAACGATGATATTCATTATCATCAATCGAAATAAAAATCACCCCATCCTCGCGCAACAAATTCCACGCCAACTTCAATCTCGGATACATCATCGAAAGCCAATCACTATGATAGCGACCACTCGTTTCACGATTTGTCGACAGGCTCATGCCTTCACCTTTTTGACCGGTCTGTTCCAAATAGTTGCTCAAAGGCGAAGCGAAGTCGTCATGATAAACAAAGTCACCACCGGTATTATATGGCGGATCGATATAAATCATTTTCACCTTTTCAAAATAAGCTTTCTGCAACAGCTTCAAAACCTCGAGATTGTCGCCCTCGATAAAAAGATTTTCGGATTCATCCCATTTGATACTTTCCTCCTTAGCCGGCTTCAAAGTCAGCCTGCTTGGCACTAAAACATTTTTAATCGCCTTACTCTTGCCCGCCCAAGTAAAATTAAACTTCTCTATTCGTTCATCGACCTTGTCACCAAGAACTGTGCGCAACTTTTCCCAATCAACCCTGTCCTCGCTAAAAGCCTCTGGGAGGATACGTTTTAACGCGGCCTGTTTTTCAGCCGAAAGGTCAGATGATGTTAAATTTACTTTTGTATGTGGCATATATTATTATTTTAAAAATGTTACATCCGTAATCTTTTTAATATCATAGCATGATTATCTATTTAGTAAAATTACAACGCCTGGATCCCCGACCCGCCGCGGCGGGGGATGACGAATAATGATTTTACTTTATTATCTCATAAATCTTCCTCACCTGCCCGCCCCAATCGAAATCTTTTATGACTCGCGCACGGCCTTGTTCTCCCAGTTTGAATCGGAGTTGGGGGTCTTTGCATAATCTGATAACGGCGTTGGCGATGCTGTCGGGTTTGTTTGGGTCGACCATGAGGCCGTTGTATTCGTGGATGACGGCCTCGCGCACGCCGCCGCTGTCGCCGGCAATTACCGCCTTGCCGATCAGATTGGCTTCGAGATAAACGATGCCGAAACCTTCGAAGTCGCCATCAATATCGCGCGATGGCATGATGAAGAAATCGCAAGCGCAGAACCAGCGCCATTTTTCTTCGTCCGTATGACAATCGGCAAAAATTACGTTGTCATATTTTTTGGCTTGTTCTTGTAGGGCTTTTTTGTCTGGACCATTGCCCACGACAGCATAGACCAAGTCCGGAAACAACTCTTTGATCTGTGGCAGGGCTTCGAGCACCATATCTGTTCCCTTGCGTCGCACCATGCGGTGCAGGCTGAGCATCAGGGTTTTGCCGTTCAATCCCAGTTTATCGCGCAATTTTTGAGTCTCCGCAATGCTGCATTTCAAATCAACGTTGACACCAGGATAAACCACGGTGACCTTCTCTTTATTATTGATAATCGCCCGCACTTGTTCGGCGACATAATTGTTTGGGCAAATAATTTGATTGGCTCCGTTGATGATTTTTTTGGCCAAGAATTTTTTACGCGAATTTCGGAATGCCAGCGGCAGTTCCATGCCATGAATTATCACTGAATATCTTATCCGAAGAACGAATGACACCAGCCAAGTTATCGTTCCGAAAGGTAATAATTGTCCCACGATGACATGGCTGATTTTTTTCTCTGAAATTTCTTTGAAAAGAAAAAAAAGCGCCGGCAACCAATGTGGCCAGATATGTTTCAAGCTCATGTTCCGCCGAATCACATTTAAGTTCTCATCTTTGGCGTTTTTCACGGCATTCGCATCATCAACCAAGACGAACATTTTATCTTTTTCCGGCCAGTGATTGACGATATTATCGTTGACATTGGCTACCCCGCCTTTAAGCGGCGGGAAATCAGATGTAATAAGAAGAGTCTTCATTCTGATTTTTTAAATGATTTAATTATGCTTTGTACATCATCAATTTGAAAAGTCTTGATCATGAACTGTATGATAAAATATACGGCAGCGCCAATGCCAACGACTATGATCACATTTAGTGATTGTTTTAGAAATATGACAACGATCGACATGACCGCGGCCGAAAACAAGGTTTTCAAGAAAACGACTAAGTTCTTCTTCGGTTGATATTTGACTATCGACGGGATTTTAATGATACTCAAAACAAACATCAGTGCGTTGGTAACGAGGACTGTGATGCTCGCCCCTGTTGATTTCAGTTGCGGAATCAGAATCAGATTTAATATAAAACTTGTTGACAAACCGTAAATCATTATCTTGGTATTAACTTTTTGATTATCGGTGGCATTGAATAGTGCGCCAATCGGGAAAAGCAGAAAAATAAAAACCAAGGACGCCATTGTGATCCGGAGCGGTTGGATCGAGCCGATATAGTGCTGACTGAAAACAATGACAATCTTATCGGCTATGGCGATCGTCCCGATGCTGATCGGCACGGAAATAATCAACAAATAATTCATGGCTCGTTCAAAGCTGTTTGCCAGTTGTTCTTTGTTTGTGTGCCAATAGTTTGAAAAAGCGGGATATAATGAGGCGGTGAATGCCATCGGAAGGAATTGGAGCGCGGTTATTATTTTGAAAGGCACTTGATAGATGCCGACCTCGACATCGCCGGCGATCTTTGAAAGCATGATTGTATCCAAGTAGCTATAGAATCGTTGCGCGATTGCAAATACAGAAAATGGCAAAGTAATAATTATGATTTTTTTCAGTAATGAAAAGTCGAATTTTTGGAAAAGTCGCAGATTGACTTTTATGCGCAAGACAACATAAGGAAAAATAAAATTAACAGCACTTGCGAATACGACTACCAACATCTGTAGATAAAGACCGAGATCGAGCTTGACGGCAATAGCTCCGAAAATCAAAATGATGAATTGATAAATCAACGCGGAAATGCTCTCGTACTTAAGGTTGTGAAGGCCGCGCATGATGGCGTGTTGCGTAATTGCGAGAGCGTCCAACATCATGCTGATGGCGGAAAGATAGATTAAATTTCGAATCTCGTCCGAATAGCCGAGAGTTTTTATGATGACAGCAAGAACAATAAAAACGACGAAAGCGGCAACAAACTTGAACATGAATATCGTTGAAAAAAACTTCTGCCTCTGCTCGCGTTTCTCGTCTTCGTTCAATTCATGATTCGCTCCGATGCGCGCAATTTCGCGGGTTAGGAAATTCAGAAGGCCGATGTCGATAAAAATTCCAAAAACGGTCGTATACGAAATCGCAAAATAATACTTTCCAAGCTCGCTCGGAGGCAGAGCTCGCGCCAGGACGGTAAAATAAGCCAAGGAAACGATTTTTTGCAACACTAGAGATAGAGTGTAATATGAGGTATTTCTCGCTATATTGACAATTTTTTGGGCCATATCGTATCTGCTTGCGTTAAAACATTTTTTATGGTTAAATACTAGAAATTCATCATGTATCGTTTTTATTATACCAATATTGTCTTTTTAATGTCAATTTGACAAGTTAAGCGCTTGCGCGTACTGTGGTCGGAAATATTGAAATTTCTTGACCATAAAATACTCATACTATGACCACGAAAAAATTACAAATTAGAACTGACGGCGATCCCATTTTGCGAAAAAACGCCAAGCAAGTTTCTGTTGACGATATCAGAAAAAAAGATTTTCAAAAGTTTTGTTCCGACTTGGCATTTTGCATGCTTGATAATAACGGTATCGGCATCGCTGCGCCGCAAGTCGGCGAAAGTATCCAACTGGTAATTATCAATACCAAAGACGGCGCCCTCACAATGATAAATCCAGTCATCGTAAAGCATTCATTAATCAAGGAGTGGGGCGAGGAAGGCTGCCTATCCGTCCCGAATACTTTTGGCGATGTGAAGCGATTCAAAAAAATCAACTGCCATTATCTCGATAACAATGGCGTGAAGGCGCATATCGAGGCGAGCGGCTTGATGGCGCGCGTCATTCAACATGAAATCGATCATTTGAACGGTCAACTATTCATCGATTCAGCGAAAAAAATCAGAATCATTAATCCAGTGGTTAGTGATTCTGATTAAGATTAGGATTCGTGTTCAGTTCTCTTTTTTTTCTTCTCCTCCTCCAGACAAAAAATGCCAGTCCGGAAAAAATCGAGAAAATTACAACTCCTTCGATTATTACTTTATAGTACTCCTCCAGCAGAGCTTGATTGGCGCCGAAAAGATAGCCAGCAGTGGACAGGATACTGACCCAAAGAAATGACCCGAGGAAAGTATAGAGCAGAAAATCTTTGAAAGGCATGCGTGAAAAACCGGCCGGCAACGAAATCAAATGCCTGATTCCCGGAAGAAGTCGGCCTAAAAAAGTGGAAATATTTCCGTATTCAAGAAAATATTTTTCTGCTTCTTCGATGTGTTTTGATTTGATCAAAAAGATTTTTGCAAATCGGTGATCAGCTAACGCGTATACGATTTTGCGTCCCAACCAATCGGCCAACCAATAATTGATTGACGCGCCGATCATGCTTCCAGCCGTTCCAATGAGTATAATCAGAAAAATATTCATTTCGCCACGACTGGCCAAATAGGCGGCCGGAGGAATGACAATTTCTGACGGCAACGGAATAAATGAGCTTTCGATCGACATCAAAATCAAAACGCCGGCATACCCCATTTTGGCAAATAAAAATAATGAGTAGTTAATGATTTCAGACATAACTTAAAGATATTTTTTTAAATTATCAATAATCATCGGCAGGAATGACGCGCTAATCTCGCCGATTTTCTTGAAATAATCGACCAATTGCGATTCGGGCATAAATCTCTCAAATAATAAATTCGTGATCGGATTCTTGACGGCGAAATAAAATGCCAAGCTAATCGCCAGGCTGCCCTCGATAAACCCGAAAATCGCGCCCCCGAGACGATTGAAGGTCTTCAAGAAAGGAATGATAGCGATGATGTGATAGGTTTTATCGATAATGACGAAGAGTAGGCTTACTGCCTTGGAAACGAGCGATAAAACGATCAAGAAAGTCAATAACTTGATGATATTGCTGTAACCGGCGTAAAACCTAGCTATGAAGGCGTAGGCTAACAAATAATAATGACTCGCCACCCAGACGCCCGCAATGAAGCCGGCCAGATTCCCCACCATGCGGATCAAGCCGAAAAAAAAGCCGTAAAAGACGAAACCGGAGAGAATGATTGTGAGTACGACATCGATAATAGACATAGCGGAATATTCTTAAATTCTTTGGAATAATGACTCCCCCTTTTTGATCTGTTTGGCTCGGAATTGAGTTAAAATTTTATCTGCTGTATCTGGCATGAACGGTTGCAAGAGATATGCGATATTCAAAATGTCCTGCGCGACGGCTTGTAGAACCGGTCTGATTTCATCGATGTCGGTCATTTTCCAAGGCTTTTTTTCGCTCAAAAATTCATCACTGGCCTTTATCTTTTCCCATAGCACTGCCAAAGCCTCATTGAATTGAAAGGTGCTGATTTTTTCGTCGAACTTGAGAAACAGATTCTGATCGGAATTCGTCGCGATGTTGATTTCAAGGGAATTTTTTTCAAGCAAATTGGAGACGCGAGCGACGAGATTGCCGAGGCCGTTGGCTAGGTCTGCGTTGTATCTTGTTTCAAATTTTTCAAAAGTGAAATCGCTGTCTTCAAACGGCTTGAGTTCTGATGTCAGGAAGTAGCGCGTAGCGTCAACGCCGTATTTCTGTATCAATTCGAACGGACTGATTACGTTACCGAGGCTTTTACTCATTTTGACGCCGCCGGCCGTAATGAAGCCGAAAATTAAAACTTGGCTGGAAGTCGGTAATCCGGCTGACATGAGCATGGCCGGCCACATGGCTGATTGTTGGCGCAGATTGTCCTTGCCGGCGACTTGGATGCCCGGCCAAAATGTTTTCATCTGGCTGTCGCTCTCCGGCCAGCCAAGACAGGAAATATAGTTGACGAGGGCGTCGAACCAAACATACATCACATGGGCTTCGTCTCCGGGAACTGGTACTCCCCAGGGCATTTTTTCTCGTAATCGGGAGATGCTGAAGTCTTCTAGTCCGCGTTCGACGAATTTTTTTATCTCAGTCAAGCGATGAGCCGGAACGACGAAATGGGGGTTTTCTTTGTAAAGCGCAAGCAATCTATCCTGATATTTTGACCAGCGGAAGAAATAATTCTCTTCGCTGATGAGTTCCAATTCATTGTGCGGATGCAGCGGACAGCGCCCGTTTACCAGTTCAGATTCGGTTTTTTCCAATTCGCAACCGACACAATATTTGACGCTGTAATATTTTTTGTAAATGTCGCCATTGGCTTGGCAGCGTCGCCAAAACTCTTGCGCAGAACTGATGTGATGGGCGTCGGTGGTACGTGTGAAGCTGTTGTAACTGAGATTCAAACCTTTTTTCAGTTCATTGAATTTCGGTGCGTAACTGTCGCAATATTCTTGTGCGCTCTGACCCGCTTCGGCCGCTTTTTTGAATATCTTGAGCCCGTGTTCATCGGTTCCGGTATTGAAAAAAACTTCATAGCCTTGCAGGCGTTTGTAGCGTGCCAAAATATCGGCGCGAATAATCTCAGCGGCGAAACCGATATGCGGATCGGCGTTGACGTATGGCAATGTGGTTGTGATGTAAAATTTTTTCATTTTATTATTCCCAAGTAAATATAAAGTCGGTATATTTGTCTCCTTTTGAAATCGCCTGTCCGATTTCAACCTTTACTTTTGAGTAGCCGGTCAATTCGATAGCGCGACAAATATAGCCGGATATTGTCTGTTCGTTGATTTTGCGCATCGGACCGTCGAATTCGGTGATGCGCAAGACACCGCGATTTTTGCCGGATTCGGCCACTTCCATCGCCCCGCCTTCATAGTATGAAGAGAAAAGCACGGAAGCGCGCCGCATGATAAAATGCACCGATCCTAAACGGATGAAGATGCGATATATGCCACCCAACGCTTGATCGGCATCGAACCAGCCAGCATCAAAGGCGCCTTGATGATTACCGTTATAAAATAACTCGCAAATTTTCTCGACAGGATCCAAATATATCCGATCCAAATCAAACCAATCGTATGGTGAGATCTTATTTTCAAAAACCGTCCTTGCTTCCGAAGCAAGAGCATCCAGCCATTTACGCAGTCCGTCGGCGCCGAATTTTTTTTCGATCATTTCCGGTAAAACGATGATTGATTCGCCTTTTATTCTCATATTTTTTTAATGTATATTTTATGGTCAAGGAATTTAAATATTCCTGACCACTGTTGCTCCCGAAGGGCTTAACTTGTGAATTCATTATATCATGTTTTTTTTAAATAAAAAAGAGTCGCATTGTCAAGCAAATGCGACTCTGATAGTTGCCGTGCAACTAAGTAATAATCTTTGTAATAATCGGCGGACGTTCCTCCGTCGGAATCATCATCCCAGCGCAACAGGGAATGCCGGTATATTCAATTTCGCCGTCATAAAACCTTTCCAGACTATAGGGCGGTAAAAATGGCGGTACCAATTTTGTCTTTACCAGGCCGTTTCTTTCGCCGAAGCCGACGATGTGGTGGATCTCAACGCCTTTTTGGCGAGCCAAGGACAGCGTCGAGTCTCCAGGTTCCGGATAAGCCTCGTTCAAGCCAGCGCAAAGTCCTGCGCTGCCGTCCAGCATTTGCAAGTATGGCTTGAATGCCGTTCTGTTGGCGATATTCACCAAAAGAAAGTTACGATCCTTTGCGTTGTTCACGATTATTTTGAAATCATGCGTGTTGTGCGTATCAATCGGGAATACTTGCGCCTGCGGTTGTAGATACTCTGAGGCTCGCAAAAAACATCGTTGTCCGATGTAGCCTTTATTACCGATAATTACGACATTCCAGACCAGGTCTGTGTCGCGTTGTTTGATCGCGCTAATGACCGAGTCAACTGTTATTTCTTTTTCATATGCATTTTTACGGCTGTAATTTTTTCCGTTTTCCAGGTTGAACCTCTCGATAGCCTGCTCGGTTCTCGATGGCAGAATTCCAGCCATGCAAAGCTGTCTTATCGATAACAATTGACATATTTTCCGGCAATATTCATTGACTATGATTAATCTCTCGCCTTTGATATCCTTTTCATAGGCGTCAAGAAATAGCATCAGCCCGACACGACCGGCAAAATGATAATACCCCCAAGGCACCAAGCGCCAAGCATCACAGAATTTCATCGAAATTCCGGCCGGAAGAGCATCGTACGCGTTCTGATATTTCGCATACTCCTGGCCGGCAAAAGGTCGATAAAACACAAAAAGCGAAGCTATTTCGCCTTTCTTTATCTTGATGTTTGCCTCCAATGTTTCCAAGGCAATCTGATCTTTTTTGACTGTTGAAAGCGGCAGTCCGAGGCTTTTGTAGATTCGGAAGATATTATCTACCTTCAACTGAAAAAAATGCGACTCTAGTTCAATTCCATGATTTTCCATAATACCCCTCCCGTATTATTAGCTTTGAAACAATATTTACAAAAAGAGCAAAATCGCTATATTTAGCCCCTATATTATTGTATAGAAAAATATTTTTGTCAATATTGACAAATTTTTGATTTAGTGTATGATGTAAGTATTAAGATTAACCTTAGAGAAAGGAGGCCAATATGGCCCACGAAAATTTTGTTCTTTTTAAAAGAAGTGGTCAAATCGTCCCGTTTACGGAGGACGAATTTGACAAATTGTTCGAAATGGTCTCGCGAAACGAGGCCATCATCTCAGGCGGAGCGCCTGAGGTGGTAGTACCCTACCTGGAGGCGATGTATCGTCAACAGGCGCACGAAAATCAACCCGCCGCAGCCTGACGTCCCCCCCCCTCGTTAGCACGGCACGCACCACGCACCACGACCTCCTTTCTGCCTTCAACCTCAACCCTCAACAAAAAATCGTTGAGGCCCACACCAAGACCCGCTTGCAATTCATCGCAGCGGGTTTTCTTTTTGCTTAAGTCAGAACACCCCCGCCAAAGGCGGTGGCTTGATGAATATGGTCGCCTAAAAGGCGATCTTTGCCATCACTCTCTTTATGTTAATTAATTGCTAATTT
>Ga0208492_1001972_pt1 | contig 11107 bp, 9 predicted proteins | sample Subbioar_CSW14AB_FD_184820 | JGI IMG/M metagenome (GOLD analysis project Ga0208492, IMG submission 184820) | Serpentinite rock and fluid subsurface biosphere microbial communities from McLaughlin Reserve, California, USA - CR12Mar_CSW14AB (SPAdes) | ecosystem: Environmental > Terrestrial > Deep...
CCGGGCGCGATCCCGCTGGAGATCATCGAGGTGCAGTCGGGCAGCTACCTGGGCGAGGACGACATCGTGCGCTTCCAGGACAACTACGGGCGCTCGGCCTGATGCCTGCATGACTGTTGGCAGTGCGTTTGTTGTCAATGGCCGCTTCATGGGGCGGCCGGTCACCGGTGTCGAGCGATTCGCTCGCGAGATCCTGGTGGCGCTTGACCGAGGTCTCCCTGAGTGGCTGCCTGGGGCCCGGCTCATCCTGGCGGTGCCCCGTGGCACCCCTGACACCCTTGGGCTGAAGCACGCCGAGGTGGTCGAAGTCGGCCAGCGGCAGGGGCATGCCTGGGAGCAGCTCGAACTCGCGCGCTTTCGGCGCGAGCTGCCTCTGCTCAGCCTGTGCAACACCGCCCCGGTCTTTCGACGCAAGCAGTTCGTGGTCATCCACGACGCGGCCGTCTTCTCTTTGCCTCAAGCCTATGGCTGGAAGTTTCGCCTGGCCTACAAGGTGATGCACCAGGCCCTGGCCAGGATGGGCGCGGGCATCCTCACCGTGTCCGATTTTTCTCGGCGGGAGCTGTCCCGGCACCTGCGCCTGCCGGCCGAACGCATCGGCGTGCTGCCCGAGAGCGGCGAGCACATGCTGCGCCTGCAGCCCGACGACACCATCCTCGAGCGGCATGGCCTGCGCGAGCGTCCCTATGTGCTCGCGGTCAGCAGCAACCACCTGGGCAAGAACTTCGGTTTCGTGGCCGAAGCCCTGCTGCAGCTGGGTCAGCCTGATTTCGACGTCGTCGTGGCTGGTGGCAGCAACTCGGCGGTTTTTGCTCAGCGCGGCACCAGCTTGCCGCCATTCATCAAACGGGTGGGCTACGTCAGTGATGAGGCGCTCAGCAGCCTTTACAGGCACGCTGCGTGCTTTGTGTTTCCATCTGTTTACGAAGGGTTCGGTCTGCCGCCGATGGAAGCCATGACGCTCGGTTGTCCGGTTCTCGCATCCAGGGCGGCTTCCATCCCTGAAGTCTGTGGGGATGCGGCCACTTACTTTGACCCCAGGGATCCACAATCCTTCATCCAGGCCCTGCAGGGTGTCATGATGTCCGACGCCGGGCAGAAAGAAGCTTGGCGCGCTCGCAGCGTGAGTCACAGCCTGAACTGGACCTGGCGGCGTGCCGCCCAGGACCTGGCCCAGAAAATGAAGGAGAGGCTGCGATGACAGCGCAGATCAAGTTGGCCACCGAACCCCGCATGGACGAGACTCCGCGCATTCGTCCCCTGGCTGGCAAAGTCCCCAAGATCGCCATCGTCCACGATTGGCTGGAGGTCTATGCCGGTGCCGAGAAGGTGCTTGAGCAGCTCATCCAGCTGTGGCCCACTGCCGACATCCACGCCCTGGTCGATTTCCTGCCCGAGAAGCAGCGCGGCTTCCTGCAGGGGCGTGAGGTCCGAACCTCGTTCATCCAGAAGCTGCCCTTTGCCCGCACGAAGTTCCGCAACTACCTGCCCTTGATGCCCTTGGCCATCGAGCAGATGGACCTCTCGCGCTATGACGTGATCATCTCCTCCAGCTACGCCGTGGCCAAAGGGGTCATCACCTCGGGCAACCAGTTGCACGTCAGCTATGTGCACTCCCCGATCCGTTACGCCTGGGACCTGCAGCACCAGTACTTGCGCGAGTCCGGGCTGGAGTCGGGATTCAAGTCGTTTCTGGCGCGATCCATCCTGCACTACATCCGCATGTGGGACGCCCGCACCTCGACAAGCGTTGATGTCATGCTGGCCAACTCACGCTACATCGCGCGCCGCATCGAGAAGTGCTACGGGCGTCAGGCCGAAGTGATCTACCCGCCGGTTGACACCTCCGCCTTCTCCATGCAGACCGCCAAGCAGGATTACTACGTCACCGCCTCTCGCATGGTGCCGTACAAGATGATCCCGGTGATCGCACAGGCCTTCGCCCAGATGCCCGATCGCAAACTGGTCATCATCGGTGACGGACCCGACATGGCACGCGTCAAAGCCGCCTCCGGGCCGAATGTGCAGGTGCTGGGGCATCAGCCCTTTGAGGTGCTCAAGCAGCACATGCAGAACGCCAAGGCCTTCATCTTTGCCGCCGAAGAAGACTTCGGCATCACGCCCGTGGAAGCCCAGGCCTGCGGCACCCCCGTGATCGCCTTTGGTCGAGGGGGCTCTCTGGAAACCGTGGTCCCGGCAGGTGAGCGTCCGCATGCCACGGGGGTCTTTTTCCATGAACAGACGCCCGAGGCCATCGCCGCAGCCGTCCACCGCTTCGATGCGCTGGCCGACGGCATCAAACCGGAAGATTGCCGGGACAATGCGCTCAGGTTTTCCGTCGAGTCCTTCCGGCAAAAACTGGCCCTGGCGGTCTCGCAATCCATCGAAGATTTCACCTACTGAGCTGATCCCCTTCTCCAGGGCCCGCGTCCCCTTGCTTGCGGGCTATCGAGGCCCCAGGGGGAACCTTATCGTTCCACCTGCATCTGACCCGAAGCCAGGCGCGGTTGCCTGGCCACCTTGTCGCCCATCATGACCCTCACCCAACTCCTGGCCGTTACCCGCGCACGCTGGAAGATCATCGCCGCCGTGGCCGCGGCAGGCACCGTGCTGGCCGCCGGTGTGACCTTCCTGAGTTCCAAGCGCTACGAGGCCACTGCCACCGTCGTCATCGATGCCAAGGGGGGAGACCCCCTGAGCATGTTCGGCAACCCCGGTGCCGCGCTGCCCAGCATGATGGCCACCCAGTACGACATCATTCGCAGTGATGTGGTGGCCCGCAAGGTGCTTGAGAAAACCGGCCTGCTTCAGACCCCCGCCCTGCGTGAGGCCTGGGAAAAGCGGGCCAAGGGCGAGGGCAGTTACGTGGGTTGGGCTGCCAACTTCATCAAGCAGAACCTGATCATCAAGCCCTCTCGCGACTCCAACGTCATCGAGATCACCTACGAAGGCGAAGAGCCCCGCTTTGCTGCGGCTGTCGCCAACGCCTTCGCTGCCGCCTACATCGATGTGTCGCTGGAACTGCGTGTGGCTCCGGCCCGCCAGTACAACCGCTTCTTTGATGAAAGCCTGACCAAGTCCAAGGCCAAGGTGGACGAGGCCCGCGCCAAGTTGTCCAGCTTCCTGCGCGAGAACGACCTCATTTCGTCTGACGAGCGGCTGGACACCGAAATCAACAAACTCAACGATCTGTCACAGCAACTGGTCGTGCTGCGCAGCCTGTCCGCTGACTCGTCCAACCGGGCCGCACAGAGTTCCGACCGCCTGCAGGACGTGATGAGCCACCCGAACGTCACCTCCATCAAGAGCAGCATCGTGGCGGAAGAGGCCCGCCTGGGCCAGCTCAGCACCACCTATGGCGACAACCACCCGCAGGTGCTGCAGTCTCGCGCCGCGATCAACGAACTCAAGCAGAAGCTGGCTGCCGAAATCCGCAAGATCGGCGACACGGTTTCCGTCACCAGCAACGTCAACCGTGCGCGTGAAGCCGAAGTGCGTGTGGCGTATGAGGACCAGCGCAAGCGGGTGCTCAAGCTGAAGGAAACCCGCGACACCGCAGCCGTGTTCGCCAAGGATGTCGAGAACGCCGAACTGGCCTACCAGAGCATTGCGGCACGCCTGAATCAGACAGGCCTGGAAGGCCAGACCAGCCAGACCAATGTGCAGCTGCTCAGCGGCGCCGAGGTGCCCAGCCTCGCGTCCAAGCCCAACATCATGCTCAACATGAGCGTGGGCGGCGTGCTTTCCGTGATCCTCGGTTTTGTCGCCGCGTTCTTCATCGAAATGCGCAACCGCAAGCTGCGCACCGAAGAAGACATCGAAGAGATGTTTGGTGAAGCACCCCTGATCGTGATGAGCTCTGTCACGCCGCGTGAGGTTTCGCGCTTCTCGAAGCGGCTGGCCCTCCCCGGACGCAGCAAGAAGCAATTGCCGCTGCCTTCGCCTCAATCGACTTGAACTCGTCAGTCAAGGTATCCAAGTCATGAATCAGATCATTCCTTCGCTGCTCGAAAAACGGCAAGAGGCCCGTGCGATCGATGAGCGCAGCATCGGCAACATCATCACGCAGGCCAAGCAACTGACGCAGGACCAGGTCAACGCCATCCTCAGTCATCAGCGCGAAACCGGCAAGCGCTTCGGTGAAGCCGCGGTCGAGCTGGGTTTTGCGTCGCCCCAGGACGTGATCTGGGCGCTTTCGCAGCAGTACAACTACCCTTATCGCAACGTCTCGGCCCGTTCGGTGTCCGACGAGCTCGTGGTGGCCAACGAGCCCTTTTCTGACCACGCCGAGCGCTTTCGCAACCTGCGCAGCCAGTTGCTGATCAAGATGGGCGCCGAGGTCGGCCTTCGGCAGGGCAATGTCATCGCCGTGCTGAGCGCAGACCGGGGCGACGGCAAAACCTTCGTCGCATCCAACCTGGCCATCACCCTGGCTCAGTTGGGCGGCCGCGTTGCCCTGGTTGACGCGGACATGCGCAACGCGCGCTTGCAGCGTCTTTTCGAGATCTCCGATCGGCAAACGGGGCTGTCTGAAGCGCTCAATGGGCGCGCCGAGGCCGGCCTGTGCGTGCCATCGCCCGAGTTCGCCAACCTGTTCGTGCTGCCCTCCGGTGTCATACCGCCGAACCCGCAGGAACTGGTCGAGCGCGCTTCGTTTTCCCTGCTGCTCAACGAGCTTCGAAACAAGTTCGATTTCGTGATCGTTGACACCCCGGCGGCCGACGTTGGCATCGACTGCGTGTCCATCGCGGCCAAGTGCCAGCACGTGTTGATGGTGGTGCGCGCGGGCGAGAACTCTGCCAAGCAGGTCAAGCAGCTGCTGCAGTACTGCAACCGCGCCAGGGTGGAGATCCTGGGCACGGTGCTCAACGACTACTGAAGCTCGAACGAGTCGTGTCGGTTCATCAGTTTTCCGCGAAGGCCGGTCTGCCGCCGCGCAAAAGTTTCTCCGCCACGTCGTCCGTGCGGGAAAGGGCTGCTGGCGGTCGTGGGATTTGGTGGCTGTCTCCGTGCGGCTTGATCCTGGGGCTGCTGATTCCCATCTTTTTGGTGATATTGCTGCTCGGAGAGATCAACTCCCCAGGCATGACCGTGCGCGGCATCCGCTTCTTGAATTGGAAATACAGTTTGCTTGGAATTGCCATCATGCTTTTGATGGCATTGACGGCATACATTGGCCAACAAATCGACCTGAAGGGGCATGGAGAAATAAAAGACCGAAATTGGTCCCTTCCTGCATGGATCTTGGGATTGGTCACTTTGTTTGCCTACCTTTATTGGTTCAGGCAAATACTTTTTTCTCCTGCTACTCTTTTTGGTGTCCTGACTGGATCGATTTTCATGGGGCGGGACCAGATTGCTGCGACGGCAGGCGTCTCTTCCTTGGCCAATTTCATGCCTGCATTTTTCTCATTGATATCGTATCTGTTGGCCACAAACCCGGAGCGGGTCTCTGTGCGACTGAGAATTTTGGCTGCGACATTGGTGGTTTTGACAATTTTTCGGGTATTTGTGTGGGCTGAACGTTTGGCTTTGATCGAGTTGGCGGTCGCAGTTTCTGTCCCCGTTCTATGTGCATTCATTTCAAAAAACCCAGGTCGCTGGCGAAGAGTCGCACTCATCCTGCCGCTGATTGCATTGCCTTTGTTGATTCTTTATTTCGGTGTCGCGGAATATTTTAGATCCTGGCAGTCTGATTTCTATCGGGGGAAAATGCCATTTTGGGAGTTTGTGCTTGGCCGGTTTGGTAGTTACTACTATACCTCTCTGAATAACGGCGTAGGCCTTCTGGAAACTCAAGCTTGGCCAACCTATCAGTACGAGAACGTATTGATGTTTTTGCATAAGGCGCCTTGGCTTGTTGGTGCAATTTTCCGTTATTACATGGAGTTGGATGGTCCCGCACTTTCGCTCTTTTTGAATAGGTATGCTGATCTGGAATTCAATAACCCGTCAGGTATTTATTCTGTGATTTTTGATGTCGGCGTTCCTTGGGCTCTGATTTATTTTTCGCTGATTGGGTTTTTTTCTGGTGTCATGTACCGGTCTCTTTTGGCAGGTCAGGCCAGAGGTGTTCTTTTGTACCCGATGTGCTTCGTGATGCTTCTGGAGGTCTATCGGTACCCCTATTTCGGGACATCGAGAGCGTTTACGACAACCATAGGTGTGGCTTTGGCCTTGTTTTTGCTCAGGAAGGCAAAGGCCTCAACGTGACCACCTGTGGTCAAAAGTCACAAGATGTTTCTTCGGTTCGTGGTGGGACTTTCTCCGCAGATCCCAACGAATGCCTCACTGTATGCTGGCGCGTCTCTATGTGTGCAGAGGTGTTCCGTGCGTGTCTTTCGTTCAGTTTTGCTCAAGCAGCCCCCCCTGACTTGGTGCTATCCCGTGAGATCTAGGGCCATGATTGGACTTGTTGCTGTGTTAGCAATGACTGGTTGTGGTGGTGGTGGCGGCGCTCCCGGCACAACAACTGACGCCACTTCGTCCCTCTCCGATGCTGGGGCTGCTGCGCTGGATCCTGCACGTTTGCAGCGTACGACAACCACCGCGGTTTCGGTCACCATGCCGATGACCTGTACGCGCGCATCGCCTTTGCCGGTCAGGCCCGCACAGTACCTTTCCGTAACGGATTTTGGTGCTCGGCCTGATGATGACAATGACGACGCTTCCGCAATCATTGCCGCGCTGGAGGCGGCAAAGCCCGGGCAGTGGGTTGTTTTCCCGCCTGGGCGTTACATTCAGTCGAAATCGATCAGTGTCAACAAGGTTGGTGTGACTCTTTGGGGGCAAGGGGCTACGCTGCACGCGACCAATCCAGCCGATCAAGCAATCTTGCTGCGGGCAGATGACACCAAGGTGTATGGATTCACCCTGACGGCCGTTACCGAAGCCAGGCGAAGTGAGCCCTGGAATACTCGGATTTGCGCAAATGGCTATGACACCGCAAAGGGATACATCCGTGGTGTGGTGATTCAAGGCAACAGCGTGGTTGCCGCTGATCGAGATCCCGGTGGACCGCTCAGCAACGGAGCCTCTGCTGCTGGTATCGCTGTGGTCGGCGTCCGTGATTTTACGATTGCCAATAATTTTGTTGAAAGAACCCTTGCCGACGGTATCCATGTCACCGGCGGTTCTCAGAATGGCCGTGTCATTGACAACAAGGTCAAGGAGACGGGGGATGACATGATTGCCGTCGTTTCTTATCTTGATAAGGCTTGGCGAACAAAGGCCAAAGACTCTTCGACCTGGTTCTCGACTGTGGGTTCGTCGTCTATGGTCAAAGATATATACATCGCTAGGAACGAAGTCTCTGGGCAGTACTGGGGGCGTGGGATTGCTGTTGTCGGAGGATCGGGGATCACCGTGCGCGAAAATACGGTTTCCAAGACGGCCACGGGTGCTGGCATCCTCGTTGCGCGTGAGCGATCTTATGAAACGCATGGCGTTTCAAACGTGCTGGTCGAGAATAACAATGTCACCCTTGTCCAAACGACCGCTCCCGCATATGTTCCATCGGGTTCATTCTTTTCGACGTACAGCGATCGATACAAGGTGAATCAAGGGCGCAGCGGCCAAGCTGGTATCGAGATTCACAATACCAGTTCATTGACTGATATACAAGACCCGGTTCTTTCCCCCAAGGTTCAGGTCGCTGATGTGTTGGTGTCCAACAATGTGGTTTCTGACGTCGTGCGTGATGCCATTCGTGTGGGAGCAGACTCGAATCAAGGCTCCATCAGTGGTGTTGTGCTGGTGAAGAACAAATTGCAGGCCGCGATCAACAGCCCAATCATGGGCACGTCGGCTGACGGCTCCTTTTCTATTTTTCAGTGCTCAGAAAATTCTTATGATGGGAAATCTTATGGGGTGGCAAATTGCATTGCGCCCAAGTACCCCATGAATGTGACTGGTGCGATTTTGGCTTGTGGGGTGCTCTATTGATTTGGTGAGCAACGCTGGTTCGGTGCGGCAATCCTCTCGCATTCGCCTTCGTTTCATTCGAATTGATGGGGGTCCAAAAACGGTGTAGAAATGAGAAAATTGGAAGGTTTGCAGTGGCTGCGTGCGATCGCTGCTTTAGCGGTGGTCGCATTTCACGTCGAAATCACCATGGCAAAACAAAAATATTTTGGTTTGTCGACCTTCCCTTTGGCCAATGTTGGATTTTCAGGTGTTCATCTTTTTTTTGTTTTAAGTGGTTTTGTTATATTCTGGGCGCACCGTGGTGATCTGGGTCGATCTGAGGTTGTGTCGGAATACTTCTGGAAGCGAATTCGCAGGTTGATTCCACCCTTGTGGGTGCTGCTTTTGCCCCTGTTGATTGCTTGGTGGGCGCATCCAGCAGGGGTGGGTGGTAAGGGCATCTCGGGCGGGGATTTTGTCTCCGCCTTTCTCGTTTTTCCTGCTCCAGCCAATGAGGTACTGGATGTCGAGTGGACGCTGAGACATGAAGTTGTTTTTTATTTATTCTTCTCCCTGCTCATTCTGAATTTGCGACTGGGTATTTTGGTGCTTTTTGTTTGGTTTGTATTGTGTTTCGTCTCTTTTTCGAACCTGCCGCCTCAGTTGTCCATTGTGTTGGCTGAAGTCAATGTGCTGTTTCTTTTGGGGGCTGCAACGTACTTCGTGGTGCAACGCTTCGGCGTTCGAGCGAGGGGTGGGTTGGTCTTGCTGACTGCGGTGCTTTGGTGTCTGGCCATTTTTTATGCATTCGTCACTGGCGCGAATGTACATGGGCGCAGTTCAATATATATATTTGGTCCGCCAAGTGCGTTGGCTGTATTTTGTGCCGTCACTCATGACTTCTCGTTTGATGGATGGTTTTCTGGGGTGGTGAGTAAAATTGGCGATGCATCTTATGCCATATATCTTGTTCACTTCCCTGTGATTTCCATTCTGTGTAAGTTGGCGATTCGTTTTGATGGCCTCATGCCTCGCGAGTTTTGGTTTTTTGCTATATTATTGGTTTCGGTTCTGGCGGGGCAGATCTTTCATGTTGTGGCTGAGCGGCCGCTTGTCAGGTGGTTGTCAAAATACAATTTGAGATGATCTTTCTTGTGCTCGTTTGCTCATGTTCTTTTCATAAATATTGAACGCGGAACTGGTAGATTTTTTGATTTGATTTCTTGGGGGAGATATGTCGTTGAAGGAGTCTTCGCTTCGCAAAGGGGGAGGCGCAGGAAGAAGCATTGCCCTGGACTATGCGAAAGGTCTGGGTATCGTCATTGTCGTTTTCGCTCATCTGTGGCGAGGGCTTCAGGGGGCAGGGTTGCTGGAAGGTGTTTCGCAGGACACCTTCATTGCTGTCAGCGCGCTGGCCACCATGCTGTCCATGCCGGCTTTCTTTTTTGCCTCGGGCTTTCTCTACGGAAAAGGTGTTGATCGCCGGCATGGCTTGAAGGAATTCCTGGGCAAGGTCGATGCCATCCTCTACCCGTTCATCGTCTGGACGATCTTGATCGGCTTGGTTGAGTGCCTGACGAGTGGGGTGCGCAATGGTTCGTCCAGCTTGACTTCGGTTGCGATGTCGCTGGTTTGGCCGTCGGGTATTTTCTGGTTCCTGGCCGCGCTCATATTGGCGTTCGGCGTGTGCGAGCTGGTCATCGCCGTTGCGGGTGTGCGCGTCTTCAGGTGGTTGGTGCTGCCTTTGGCTTTGCTGATGTTGGCTTTCTGGTCGCCCGACCCCTTGCCGTTTGCCATGCGCGATCTGCAGCTCAGCTTCATCTACTTTGCTCTGGGTGTCCTGCTGTCTGGCAGGTTCTCTCTGGCGCAGAGCCCTTCATTGGGGCGGACGCTGGCCTTTGTGTTCTTGATGGCGCTTGTTTACTGGCTGATCCACCAAAACGAGGATTTCCGTACGCACAGCTTCAGGTCTGTGACACCCAATGCGCTGGCGTTCTCCTTGGCTTTTCTGGCCCTGTTCTATGGCTTTTGCCTGTCGCTGCCAGCCTCGGGCCTCAAGCCGCTGCTGACGCTTGGTGAGCGCTCGATGGACGTCTACTTGATTCACCTGTTGTTCATCGGAGGTTGCCGAATCCTCTTGCAGAAGGTGGTGGGCCTGGACAGTGCGATCATTGTGGGCGCCGTTTCTTTGGTCGTCGGCATATGGGGGCCGCTTGTCCTTGTTGACCTTCTCAAAAGGTGGGGACTGGGCTGGCTGTTCGCGCCGCCCAAAGCCTTGTCGGCCAAGGGCATGGTGGTGTGAGCTGCTCAATCGACCAGTTCGCCCGTCAGCTGACGCGCGTTCTTTGAGAACGCAGCGGCGGATGCCGATGCCTGATACCGGTCCTGGTTCTTCTTGACGCAGGAGGTCAGGAATTCGGGGTTTCGGAGTTGCTCGATCAGGCTGACGGCCTTGGGCAGATCACCGATGGGATACAGGCATTCGGCAGGCAGGTAGCCTCGCGTGCCCGGCAGATCGCTGGCGACGATGGGCAGACCCAGGGCCATCGCCTCCAGCATCACCAGCGGCACCCCCTCGATGCGTGAGGCAAGCAAAACGCAGTCAGCTTGCCTGTACGCCTCCAGAGGAGGCGACCAGGGTGCCAGTTCAAGCACGTCGCCCAGGCCTGGCGTGGCAGACAGGGCCGCAAGGATGGTCGGCTTGTACTCACCGTCGCCCACAAGCCGAAACTTGATCTTGCGAGCCTTCAGGCTGGAGACGTGTTGCTGCGCGTAGGTCAGCAGCAGGTCCAGTCCCTTGTGGTGCGCGGTCAGGCGCCCCAGCACCAGCACCTTCAACTCCTGGTGCGGCAACGGGAAGCTTGGGTCACGCGGCGCGGCGTTCTCGATGCCATCGATGGTGGTGTTGCGCAGCACGTGAACGGGCTGCTTGACGCCGGACCACTGGCGGAAGATGTCTGCATGGTCACTGCTCAGCGTGATCCACGAATGAGGCAGCCACCGATAGATGCGCATGAAACGCTTGGTTGCGCCATCTGGTTCTGGATAACCGAGCGCGTGGAAGCTCTCGACCATTGGCACGTACACATGCACGCGATGAAAGACCAGGCGCGCCGCGATGGTGGCAAGGGGCTCGGACATCAGCGATCCTTCTGATACCACGGCATTGCGAGCCCCAGTTTGATGCCGGATGCGCGCAAAG